>Ga0314774_1000407_pt1 | contig 35559 bp, 19 predicted proteins | sample MetaGCBIA2018_FD_204515 | JGI IMG/M metagenome (GOLD analysis project Ga0314774, IMG submission 204515) | Cryopeg brine microbial communities from Beaufort Sea near Barrow, Alaska, United States - CBIA 2018 | ecosystem: Environmental > Aquatic > Marine > Coastal | place: USA: Alaska | collected... | reverse complement strand
ATATGTTTGTTAGTGCTTATGAATTATATACCGCTCCTTTTGGCTCTTCAGCTGATAAAGTTTTTAGCTCTATGGATAAACACCCCTATGTTGCGGGAGGATTTGTATGGAGCGGATGGGATTACCTGGGGGAACCGACTCCATATTATTTAGCCCGCAGTTCTTACTTCGGAATCATAGATCTGGCTGGTTTTAAAAAGGATCGATTTTATTTATATCAATCCCGTTGGAGGCCAGATTTTCCAATGGCCCATATTTTGCCTCACTGGACCTGGCCAGATAGAATTGGGGAAGTAACCCCAGTTCATGTTTTTACTTCAGGGGACGAAGCAGAATTATTCCTAAATGGAAAATCTCTTGGAAGAAAGAAGAAAGGAAAATATGAGTACCGCCTTAGATGGGACGATGTAGTGTATGAACCTGGAGAATTAAAGGTCGTAACCTATAAGAATGATAAAAAATGGATTGAAGTTGTAGTAAAAACCACAGGTAAACCTTTAGGCTTAAAAGCGACAGCCGATCGCAAAATTGTAAAGTCAGATGGCAAGGATCTGGCTTTTGTAACTGTGGAGGTCGTTGATAAAGACGGTTTAACAGTACCTACTGCAAACAGTACAATTCAATTTGAAGTTGAGGGACCGGGAGAAATAGTTGCTACAGATAATGGCGATCCTACCAACATGAATCCTTTTCCCTCACATAAGCGCAAAGCGTTCAATGGTAAAGCTCTAGTTATAATAAGGCCAGTTGCAGGTGAGCCGGGTAATATTACGGTAAGAAGCTCGTCTAATGGACTAAAAAAATCCGAAGTGAGTATTCTGAGCCAATAAAAATTAAGTGACCTTTTGAATTCTATATATTTTAAAATTAGAGACCTTAGTAGATAAAATATGGGATTAATAATTTGGCAACTAATATAGTTCCCTCTACGGCATGACAAAAAAGCTTTGAAAAATGCTATTCTCATGACATATAGGTGATTGGGATATTAGTTCAACACCTATTGCTTTTGTACTAACATGGTGTGAATATCGAAGTACTTATGCAATTTAAATTTTGAATTTACTTCAATATTTAATACCCAGAGACTGGTTACGTCACGAATATTTGCAAGAGGGTTACCATATATTTCATTTTTAAAATCAATCGCTATTTCTGGTCTTCTTATGTTCCACCATTGCTCGGTAGTAGTTATTTTTTTCCTTCGTTGCCGATAAGCAGACCTGGAAACTGATATTAGTATTAGCGGCATTGGGAGCTTTAGGATTACCGGAAGGTCCCAGCCGGTTCTCTTTAGATATAACTAGCTGCTTTTTCATGTTCATGAAATCCTGGTTGATACTGTCCCTTACGGACTACGGAGTCTGTGCAACTGCAATAAAAGGACAGAAAATAAGAACTATAAAAATATTCCAGTTCCTCCTAGTACTAAAATTATCAGATATCATAATTTATTATGTTTAATTTATTACCAATGTTATTGTTATTCACAACTATTAGCTATTAATCATCTTTTAGAATAATCCTGTAGCACGATCCCCGAGTAGTAGGAAGATCGTATTCGTGAATTTTTCGTAACTCTAAGTCTTCTAAATCTGCCTCTTTTGAAACAATAGGTTCTTTTACTTTGGGTATTTTAAAGAAATGATTAGGATTTTCTCCATTTGCTGGCGATAAACCTTCGCTTCCTAAAGGGAAATAAGAACGTATTCTACAATTCCCGCCTAAAGAAGATTTTATAATCACTTCCGTTGGTTTGGAATCTTCCCAGGCAATATCAACCTGAAAACCGCCACGTGCTCGAAGACCTTTAACATCTCCCTTTTGCCACGCTGAAGGCAGTGCAGGGAGAATATGGATTGCTCCATCATGGCTTTGAAGAAGCATTTCGGCAATACCAGCAGTACATCCAAAATTCCCATCGATCTGAAATGGCGGATGAGCATCAAATAAATTAGGATAGGTGCCTCCTTTTTGACTTCCATCGGAAAGTATTGAGGGCGTTAACTGGTCCCTGATTAATTTCATTGAATGGTTTCCATCGAGTAAACGCGCCCATAAATTTACTTTCCAGCCCATAGACCATCCTGTAGATTCGTCTCCTCTCGCCATTAGCGAAGTTCTCGCAGCCGAAAATAATTTTGGTGTATGGTAAGGGGAAATCTGGTTGGAGGGATAAAGCCCATACAAATGGGAGACATGCCGATGGTGGTCATTCTCATTGTCCCAGTCAAAACGCCATTCCTGTAATTGCCCCCATTTACCTATTTGCATTGGTGGCAGTTGTTTTAATGCCTTATCAATCCTATTAATCAGTTCCCGATCTTTACCCAAGTCTTTTGCGGCTTCAGAAGTATTGGTAAGAATATCAAATACCAACTGATTATCCATAGTTGTTCCTGCGGCTATAGAAGATTCAGGATGAGCCGATGGTGCATTTTCTGGAGAGACAGAAGGGCTTACTACCAGCCAGCCATGAGTAGGTTCTTTAATAAGAAAATCAAGATAAAATTGAGCGGCACCCTTTAGAACAGGATAAACTTCCTGCAGGTATTTTTTATTTCCAGAGTATAGGTACTTATAAACCAGGTGTTGTGATAACCAGGCTGCACCCATAGGCCACATTCCCCAAAAAGCGCCATCTACAGGGCCGGTAATACGCCATATATCGGTATTATGATGTACAATCCATCCTTTGGAACTATACATATCCATAGCAGTTTTTTTTCCTGATTTGGATAACTCCTTTATCATTTCTACTAATGGTTCATTCAGTTCAGCAAGATTTGTAACCTCCGAAGGCCAGTAATTCATTTCCGTATTTATGTTCACTGTATATTTACTGTCCCATGGAGGAAAAAGCTCTTTGTTCCATATTCCTTGAAGATTAGCAGGTTGTCCTCCCGGTCTTGATGAAGAAATTAACAGATATCGGCCAAACTGAAAATACAGCGCGACCAATTGCGGATCATTAGCCTCACTGAATTCCGCCAAGCGCACATTGGTAGGTTTTTTAATGGCTTCGGTGGTTCCCAGATCCAGATCAACCCTGTTGAATAAACGCTGATAATCCTCAATATGATCACTTAAAATTTTACTATAGCCTTTTTTTAGTACAGCTTCAAGATAATTCCCCGCCTTTTTATTGGCGTCACCCGATATATCTTTGTAATTTTTAAAATTTGTTCCCATAGATATATACACTGTGGCAACATTTGCATTTTTAACGCGAAGTGATGTTTCGTCGGTTGAACTCTCACCTCCCTCTATAAGCACTTTTACATCAGCTATAAATTTAACCCCGCCCTTTATTCCTTCCTGGTCTCCCGAAATACCTGATAAAATAATTTCATTATTCCCTTTTGTGGTCACCTCAGCATTGGCTTCCCTATCCATAGTAGCAGAAAAATTTATCGCATCTGGCTTATCTGCAGAAATTCGCACTATAACCACCTGATCCGGAAAAGGAGCAAAAGCGGTTGTTTTATAAGTTATCCCATTTACTTTGTGCTTGCTTGTTGTGATGGCTTTTTCCAGATCTAGTTCGCGGTAATAGGAATGATAGTCTTCATGACCAGGAAAATTAATTTTTAGGTTGCCCAGGCTTTGGTAGGACATCCCATTCGATTTTTTAGTTATAAATTTTTGATTAACAATATCCTGAGCTTCTTTATATTTTCCTTCAAAAATCAACTTTCTAACTTCCGGAAGGACCTCCTTGGCCAAAATGTTATCATTTCGGTTAGGACTACCCGCATAAAGGGTGTTTTCATTTAACTGTATTATCTCCTGAACGGGATCGCCATAAACCATGGCCCCCAACCGTCCATTTCCAATTGGAAGTGCCTCTACCCAGATATCTGCGGGCTCATTATACCATAGCTTTTGTAAAGTATTCTGTGTAGCAATATCCTGCCCTTGTAGATTTAATGTAAAAATAATGGCAAAAAACCAGAAATAATTAAAATTGTTCATCAGCAGTATTTAAGTAGAATAACTATTTTATGTTCATTTATAAAACTGAATCCAGTCAATTTTCATTGCTCCCTGTTTACTGGTTATGTATAAATCCCGATTTCCCGAAATATAATTAGAGATATCAGTCGAAAAAATTTTCCATTTACTATTCTTCGGAATATTGATTTCTGCTACTAACTTTCCGTTTTTTCCTTCTGATCTCACTTCAAGTATTCCATTATTTTCAGAAATCGCTTTAACTTTTATAGTTTTCAACCCTTTACTGAAGTTTACCTCATTAAAGCGAATCCACTTTCCTTTTTCAGGAAATATAGCGTGCCATCCTTCAAAAGTATTTTCAGAATCATTAAATTCAATAGCAACCTCATCGCTCTTGTCGCTATATCTATCCAACTGAATTTTATCGGTTGCATTCACAACTCCTACTCCGCGAAGCGTTGGTTCTACCTTTTGAATACTTCCATCTTTATTAAAAAATAAACTATCAGCACGAATGGACCTTAGTTTATCAAAATCGGGCGAATAATCATTATGATGATAAAATAAGTACCATTGGCCTTCAAAATTTACAATTGATTGATGATTGGTCCAACAGCCGGTGGGCGATTCATCCATGATAACCCCTTTTACTTCAAAAGGCCCCATAGGATTTTGACTGGTTGCATATTCCAGACGTTCAGTTTTATTAGCCACATGAGGATAAGTAAGGTAATAGGTGCCATTTCGTTCAAAAATAAAAGGACCTTCTTTCAAGCCTTCTTGTGGTAAATTCGAAATTTCTACAGGCTCGGTCGCAAGTTCCTTCATATTCCCTTTAAGTCTTGCCACATAGAATTTTTGCGACGACCAGTATAAATAGGCCTTACCATCCTTATCTATAAATACATTAGGATCTATTCCTATCACCCCTTCGATGGGTTTATCTTCAACAACAAATGGACCTTCAGGTTTATCCGCAACAGCCACACCTATGGTAAAACCTTTAATATTCACAGTATCCTTAGATCTGGAAGGAAAATAAAAATAATATTTTCCGTTTTCAAAAACACAATCGGGAGCCCACATACTGTAAGAATCTGGATTTACCCAGTCTACCTCATCCTGACTAACAATTGCACCTTGATCCTGCCAGTCGGTTAGATTAGCTGAAGAAAACACATGATAATCTGCCATATTGAACCATTCCATTCTTCCTTCTCCATCCGGTGGGACGATATCATGTGAAGGGAAAACATAGACCTTTCCATTAAAAATCCGTGCGGTAGGATCTGCTGTGAACTGATCATTGATCAGTGGATTTTGCGCACTGTTCGCAAGCGTGCAAAGTAAAACTGTGAGCAGAAGGATTGAATTTATAAAACGCCTCATAATTTTAATTTTAAATACTTATTTACCACCTGATAGTTTCTCGGCGGCGGCACCAAGCAGAAGGTAATCTGCGCTTCCGCCTATGGTCACTTCATTTTCTCCCCATAGGAACGGCCAGTTCTCTTTATTTTCAGGAAAATCGGGTTCTAAAAGTAACAATCCTGGAACGATACCTCCCGCGATAAAACTGAAATCAGCGCGATTGTTACCATATGTAACTTTTTTGGAATGGGTTCCCACAGCCGATACAAATGAAATATTTGAATAGGGATGGCATCCAAAGATATAATTCAGCCCCTTGTAAACATTTTCGGTCTCTATGATATCAGGAAAAAGCTGATGGGCAAAATAATTGGTTGTGGCCCAGCTAACAATTCGGCCATTGCCGCCCCAGCCCCTGCCAGTAATTGGAACTCCATAAGGATTTTTTTCAGCATAGACCTCGCTCATTTTTTTGAATTTTACAACATACTCCCGTAGCTTTTTCTTAAAACCGGCATCCAAATATGGAACAGCTTCAAGTGCCAGATCCATCCCGATCATCTCAGGATTATCCAGGCTGCCCCAGATTGAATCCTCAAAACTTTTGGCAAAACGTTCCTCTTTCGTTGTAATATAAAGCTGAAGAGCAGCTGACATGCGAAGACTATTACTATAACGAGAGGTAAACTGGGAAGTATCTTGGTCTTTTCTTACATTTTGTTCTTCCCACAATTGTGTGGCATATTTCAGTGAACTTTGAGCAAGCGTATCATTGTAGCCATTTAAACCTCTACTTGCTGCTGAAAGTGCTGCAACCGCATAATAATCCAAATATGCTTTTCTTTCTGTGAAGGCCCATCGGTCGTCCATTCTACCGCTGAATTTATTATTTTTTTCAAAAGTATCCATGTTAGGATTATAAAGAAGATTATCAGTTTCAGTTGAAGCATCTCCTAAATGATGGTATTGATGAAGTTTTGGAACCACTATTCCCCTTACCGGATGTCCAATATTCTTAACCTGTGCAACTAAATTCAAAGTCCCGTGTTCTATTTGCTGTAAAATATCTGGCGTACCATCAGGCCGGTGAATATCTACATAGCGGTTTTTTTGGTTGATATAGGTTTCATCACGGTCTGTCCTGAATTTTTCCCAGGTTTTCACAAGAGCCAGTATGGTATGGCAGTGGGAACCGGTTTGAATATCGAAATCCCCGGCATCAAACCAGCCGCCCACATCCATTCCAGGAATATGCTCGTAGGGCTTATATTTGGTATCTGTAGTATCTCCCATGCTGTATCCGTCAAAATGATTCTGGTTGAGCGGCGCCTGCAACGCATCATCTAAAAATGGAACGCCATGCCATACGCGGTAGGCTTCATTCACTTCCATGTGATCCATAGCTACAGGAAACCAGACGTCTAAAGTTGGATGCCAGATATTATCATATACATTAGCCTTGATGGGAAAAATATTTGATCGTTGATTGCCATATTCAATAACATACAATCCCGGTTCCCTAACCGAAGAGAAATCAAACCGGCCATAACGGTAACGCATAAATATACCCCAGTCATTAACATTTCCCTTCAGTTTTTCAACATACTCACCTTCGGGAGTTACCTTCAATAACCTTGCTGTTTCATTAAGAATATCATTCTTATCCAACTCCATCACCGCAACTTTTTCCTGTTGAGGCAAATATCCAACCTGGGAAAACCCGATCACTGGAGAGCGTTTCCAATTGGAAATAGCATTGGGTTCTACATACCATGTAAGAACCTTTCCGGTTTTTTCTGAAGGAAGTTCACTCCTCACTATAAACCAGCCGTTTTGGGCAAGATTTCTGCCGTCAAATAATTCGATTTCAGCTTCAGATTTAATAAGGACATAATTTTCAGGGTCTTCCGGAGCCAGTACAAGTGTATGGCCAGATGCTAAAGGGTTCGAAGCGATATATTCATTTCTCCCTCTGTCATCAAAAGTATTATGATTGGCGAATTGATGGATTTTATTCTCTGCAGATTTTGTTTCGGTATTGCCCGATGGATATAAAGGAAAAATACCTGGTTTTCCATCGGCCAGATATGCTTTTTCAAAATAGACAGCAGGCAGGAATTCCAGATTAAAACCCGCTTTTCCCTTCAATTTTTCCGGTAATGGTTCATCAAGGAAAACGCTTATCTCAACCCCCTTATCTTTTGCGGTTACTTTAATGCGAGAATTAAAATCGAACTCCTCATATCGCAGTTTTACCTCTATACTATTATTTTGTTCATCTACTTTACGCGATACAAGTTTTGGAACCAGATCCCATTGCTCGGGTGTATCCTGTAGGCGCACCGCGCCGCCGGTAGCAATCCTTTCTCCATGATGAATGAGTTCGATTCCTGCGGTTTTTTCATCGAAAAACATACCATTGTACTCATTACTAAAAACAAGAACATTCACACTGGGAGTTTCGAAATATCCAAGGTCATTAAGTTTTAGTTGCTGCGCAGAAGCAGCATTCTCAACCAAGAAAGTGGCAAAAATGGCTAACACAAGCTTAAAAATAAAGCCTGTCGCTAAAGGATGTTGTTCACTTTCCATAATATTTTATTTTAGTTGATAATTTTTTTTCTAAAGCACCATTTCTTGGTACCCCCAATGTGATCTTGTTAACTTGTTAAGATGCTGTAATTCGCTGTTATTTTATCTTATCATCAATCCTGAAGTAATCGAAATCTGCATAACCTCCTGGTTCTTTGGTTGCATAATTGAATAATGCATAACGGTAACCCATAAACTGGCCCAGGGTATATTCCATTTTAAGAGGTTCCCCAATCTCCTTCCAATCTTGTCCATCTTCGGAATAATAAAACCGTGCTTCGTCTTTTCGATCCTTAAAATCACAGGTGATTTTAAACCTGATCCTCTTTCCTTTAAACAGAACTTTCTCTATGACTTTCCCATCTTTGCCTTTCACCATTAAAATCATTTTATTTCCGTTCTCATTTTTTACGCCTACAAAGCCATATTTATCCTGTAACACTCCAAGACCGGCAATATCACCTTCTTTCATTCCCGAAAGGTCCAGCAGGGTTTCCCCTGTACTCTCCGGACCAATTGTACGTTGCGTTAGGGTATTCCTAGTGGTTACAAACGAAGTGTCAGTCCTTCCTGTGGTCAGCCGTAAATAACCTTTCCTGGCATCAAGGCTCCATAAATCATTTGCGGGATTATGATTCCATTGCCATACCAGGGGTAATCCAAAGTCTCCCTTTTTTCTGCTGAAATCATCGGAATTTACAATTCCTGGAATAAGACTTTTATTTGCTGGAAGATCAAGTTGCATGGGAACTTTACCATTTTCGCCAAAAACCGGCCAGCCATCTTTCCATTCTACCGGCACGAGATAAGGAATACGTCCTACTGCTCCATTATCACGAAAAAGATACGCATACCAGTTGCCCTCTGGCGTGTCTATGAGTCCACCCTGCGCAACACCTTTGTCCTGAAATGCCATCCGACCTTCATATGGCCCCAAGATATTATCGGCCCTATGAATGATTACGGTACGCATTCCTCCTCTAGGCCAGGTAATATTGAACAAATAGTATTTTCCATTTACCTCAAAAAGCTGTGAACCTTCAGCATTCAACATGATATTGCTTCCGGCAGGTGCGCTGGCATTTTCAATTAAAACCTTTTCAGTTCCTGGTATTGAGCCAGAAAGATTTTCTTTTAATTGAACGATTCTAAGGCTGCCGCCACCATAGACCATATAGATCTTTCCATCATCATCAAAAAATAATGTGTTGTCGTGAAAACTCGGCTTAAATGAATGCTTTTCCCATTTCCCTTTCTCAATATTATCGGTAGAATAAATATAAGTTTTTCCCGTAGTTCCCGAAAATGTAGAGACATAATAGATGCCTTCATGAAATCGCAAACTGCTTGCCCACGAGCCTCTTCCGTATGCGTTTTGCCCGGTTTCCATATTTAGGGCGTCCAGGTCTTCCAACGTATCATAGGCATAGTTAACGATTTCCCAATTGATGAGATCTTTAGATTTCATAATAGGCACACCGGGGCTCATGTGCATGGTGGTACTACTCATATAGTAAGTATCTCCCACACGAATCATAGACATATCGGGCACATCAGCATGAATTACCGGATTATGAGCCGATTCCTGGGCAGATGTATTAAAAATGCAAAGTAGTAATAGGATTATTAAACTAATATTTTTCATGGTTACTTATTTTTCTTAATCTGCTCAAACCAATTTATTTTTTTCCATTTTCAAACAAGGAAAGATCTACAGCCTTTCCCATCATTTCGTAGCCTTTTTCATTAGGATGCAGATAATCTCCAGATTGGGCATCTGGTAAAATAGTTAATGGTTCTTCAGGATTCCGAATTTCCTTATCAAAATCGATTACTGCATCAAACGCTCCACTATTTCGTATCCAGTCATTAATTTTTTGCCTGGCATCTTCCCGGTAATCCATATAATAAAATGATTTCTTTATTGGAGTTATCGTTGCTCCGTAAACCTTTATTTCCTGTTTATGGGCTTCGGCTATCATTTTTTTGTATGCCGAAATAAGTCCGTCTGCCACCTTAAAAGCGGCAGTACTATCGGCAGTGGCACCCAAATCATTGACACCTTCCATAATAATTAACCACTGAACTCCCTGCTGTTGAAGGATATCTCTGTTAAAGCGATCAAGTGCTGTGGGACCAAGACCACCTCTTAGCACGGCGTTCCCTCCTATTCCCATGTTCAAAACTCCAATATTTTCGGTTTTTGGATTCTTCAGTAATTGCTTTGCAAGAATATCAGGCCAACGGTCCTGCTTATTGGTTCCCGAACCACGCCCATCGGTTATTGAATTACCAAGAATAGCTACTGCGGCAGCCGGCTTTTTTGCTTTAACCTCTATCCCGCTAATGGTGTACCAGTGCTCTGTTTTCACGGCATCGGCGAAATTGGCTTCAGGCGAAGTGTGTTTTCCTTTCAGCAAAAAGGAGGTGGTTCGTGAACCAGGATGTCCTGTTACATCTGAAGGGATTTTTCCATAAACAATAGTTATGGCAAGGTTCATTCGTGGATCAAGATTAAATGAGAAAGGATCTGAATAAATAGCTTTGCCCGGTTGTATGGTTACCGACTCTTCTTCCTGGAATTTTAATATCTTGTTGGTGGAAGCGTCAATGGCACTGCTGTCTTTTGAGACCGCAATTTGTACCGACTTCATTTCTACCGGACTATTACTGAATTCGTTCGAAAATTTCATTCTTAATTCCTGACCGCCGATAGATATACACACAATCTGCCGCAGCGTATTATTGGTGAGGCCAGGTTCAGGAGGCATATTACGTGGTTCTACCAGCTGGGGAGCCGTACTCCAGGTACCCACCCATTTTTGTGCAAGATTATCAACAAAAATTTGGTTCTTTTCAGGCGTTGAAAAGGAAACGAATAAGGCGATAATTATAATTCCTAACGGAAATAAAAAGGATATCCGTTTTCCAACTCGTTCGAAAATTTTCTTTCTAATATTATTTGATTTAGTCATTATAATTTCTCTTTCTATTAAATATTTAAAAATACTTTCACTTCACTACTATAAGTCTTCAATTTTTTTTTCAGAACATTTGTCACTTCATTTTCCGAACTAATTGGATAAAAGGTAAAACCGTAGCTTATCTCTTTCCCTTGAAGATTAATTTGATATTGATCATGCGGAATTGCACCCAGCTATAGTCTGCTCCAACTCCAATTTGTTTATAATCAATATGAAGTTCTACAAGTTCTCTAGGTTTAATATCATTGCTATGTCTAAGGTTTTTATCATATTCCGCTTATCCATCAGATTTTTATTCATTTCTAACAATCCGAACAAAATAGATCTGGCTGGATGCACTTCCATTTTTCGGTTTAAACTTTACACGCACACTTTCTTTTCCTTCTACCATTGTATCTGGAATTTTATAGTTAATATCCTGAAACTGATTAATCCTGATATGTTCTTTGGTATTTACAGAAGCCAGTTTCTCATCATCAATTAAAATATCAAACTGCATATCTCCCCATTCAAAACCAAAATAGCGAACCATAAGGCTAAGATTGGTTTCCTGATTTGTTTTCAGCTTATAACTGAAATAACCATCATTCCCCGCGCTTCTCCAGAATTCGTCCCTATTATTTCCAGTCCTGGAATTTAAATTTTTCAAATAGTGATCACTCTCAGGCTGTTGTTCCCCGGTCGCAACATAATCGATAGTTCGCTGATCTAAGGCCAGCTTCTTACTTTCAATGGCCGAAAGAGAATCCACATAACTATTGTATCCATCTGGGGTCAATGCCAACCAATACATCATATAGCGAGTGTCATGAATTTTATAAAATGGTTTGAGATTTGCATTGATTGGGTTTTCCATTTTCGCATTTAGCTTGTACTGAAGCGGTTTATTTTTCACAGGTTCTAACTCAGCGGGAAGCTGCGAGATATTATTCTCCACCAGGATGGGAGCCTCATTTATAGGTAGTCTTTTGCCGCCAGGATACTGCCCAAAACGACTATCGTCTGCAATCAAACCTTTTAAATCCTGAGTTCCGGTAGGGGCACCAAGTAAAATAGGCCCATGAAGAAAAGCTACATATTGCGATACATTTGGAAGTTTTTCGATACGGTTATACATAGGCAAACTTATTTTAACCTCATCGCCTTTTTTCCAATCACCCTCAATTTCAATATATGATGAAGGCTTTTTGGAATAGGCAATTTCTTTACCGTTTACCGTTATTTTCAAAGCGCCATCTTTCACCCAACCGGGATAGCGAACCATTAAAGGAAACCGGGCACTCCCCTTCATAATTTTTATGGTGGTACCTTCTTCCGCAGGAAAATCGGTTTCCTGCCTAATCTCAATTCCTTTTTCTTTCCAGATTAATACTGAAGGAATAAACAAGTTCAGGTATAAGGAATCTCCTTGGTGCGTATAGATAAACTGGTTGTATTTTCCATGGTTTTCCATTCCAGTTCCAACGCAACACCACATCGCCTCATTAGGAGCAGAATATACACGATAGTGGCGTGGCCTTGCCGGCGTAAAATAAACATAACCGCCATTCTGCGGATGTTGAGTGGAAAGTATATGGTTGTAAAGCGTCTTCTCGTAATAATCGGCATATTTCGCATCAGGGTTTACGCGAAATAAATCTTCGGTTAGCTTAAGCATATTATAGGAATTGCAGGATTCCGGCCCGTCGTCTTCATTGATGTAATCGATACTTGCCTCTTTGCTGGGAAAATGTTCCTTCCTACTATTCCCGCCAAACGCCAGCGTGCGATTTTCGGTCACTGTTTTCCAGAAAAAGCTTCCGGCATCGCCATATTTCTTGTTATCGCTAAGTTCTGCAATCCTTTCAAATCCCACGAATTTCGGAATTTGAGTGTTCGCATGTTTATTATCAAGATTATCAATTCCCTTTGATAACGGATTTAATACAGCTTCATGGGAGTAGCGCTTTGCAGTGGAAAGGTATTTTTTGTCATTTGTGATCTGGTAAGCATCGGCGTAAACTTCAGGCATCCCGCCATGTTCCTCATTTAAAATAGACTGCATTTGCTCTTCAGAAAGATCATTCGTTAACCGAATTCCCCAGTCACAAAAATTCAGAAACAATTCTTTAGCATCTTCTTTATCACCATACAACCAGGCATCCCTTAAACCGGCATACATTTTATGCAAATTGTAAAATGGAGCCCACGCCGAATAATATGCATTAAAATCTCCATTTTTCAAAGAAGACCATATTTTTGCGCTATTGGGCACGCCACCCACATACCCGAGACCCCATTCAGTATGGTTAACCGCATTAGCCTTTTGACATTCCTGCAATTCTTTAACCATATAATCCATTCGCTGTTTGCATTCTTTGTTGCCTGTAGCAGCATAATTCATAGCCATAGCCGAAAGATAATGACCGGCTATATGACCATCCAGCCCTTCCCAGTTCGGGTAAGAAGGCTTCCTTGGCTCCAGCCCCGCCTCTTTTCGATACGGCGCAAGAAGCCGATCTACGTCATATTTTAACAGCACCTCGATATTAAGATCGCGCGCATGCTTAAAAGTTCCATCCAGTAATTTTACATCTTCCAGCGGAAATTCATTTGGATAGAGTTTTTCCTGCGCATTACCATTGAGACAACCGAAAGCGATCATGCAAAAAATAAAAATTTCATGTTTTAGTTTCATATCAGTTACTTTTAAAAATCTCTTAAGTACTCTTGAGATTCAAATTATTTCAATTCAAGTTTCATTTCTTTTCCGCTATAAATCAATTCTGTCGCAGTAAACTCATCCTGCCCAACATCATCTTTGATCAGTACAATTTGAAATTTTCTCTCCTCAACCATCCCTCTCCAGCTTCCCTGCCTTTTTCCAACTTAGAAAAATCTCAATATTAGGTTACTTTGAAAACATCCAGTAATCAAAATACATGATTTTGAAAGGGGCTTTCCCTTTACATATAAAATATAGATCATGAATGCCGGATATTTTTTCAACTTCGGCGCTTACTAATGCCCAACGATCATCACCTCCTGTTAAAGGCACATTCACCGTGGCCAGCAGTTTCCCATCCTTAGCATCGGCTCTTACTTCCATAGAAACATTGCTATTATGGGTAGTACCCAACCTGGCCGTAAAATTGGAAGGGCCGGATTCACCAAAATTTACCTGTTTTACTTTTATGTAGGCATCGTTTTTAATGGCTGTTACAAAATTGCCTACCCCTTCGTTATTTTTAGCTTTCATTCCCTCAGACCAGGCGATGGTTTCTGCTTCGGTTTTACGGTAAGGATTGAGATTTTTTAAGCCTGCCTCAATTCCCTCGGTCATTTTCAACTGCTCAATTGTTCCATTATCATTAAATTTCACCTGTTGCACACAAACTGAACGTGTAAATCCACTGCCTCCCGGCAAACCTGCATTATGATAGAAGAAATAAGTATTGCCTTTGAAATCAATGATCCCGGGATGATTTGTAAAACTACCACCTTCCGTAGCCATTAGTTTGCCCTGATATTTCCAGGGACCCGTAATACTTTTGCTGGTGGAATACCCAATATGTTCAGGAATTGGTCCTGCGGCGAAGAGCAAATAATAAATATTATTCCGCTTATATACCCAGGGACCTTCTTCGTAAGTAGTGGGCCTACGTTCATTTTTTTCTCCTTCCCGTTTGCCAAAAGCTTCAATAGTATTGGGAATTTGTTTGATCTCACCGTCATAAGTGATCATATCTTCATTTAATTTCACGTAATAACAAACCGGGTTTCCCCAAAATAAATACGCCTGACCGTCATCGTCAATAAAAACGGTTGGATCGATATCTGCATTGCTATTAGAAATAAGAGGTTTTCCTAAAGGATCTATAAAAGGCCCATAAGGACTATTGGCCACGGACACCCCAATGGATCCCTGCCCTTCACGGGTAGTTACCGGCACATAGAGGTAAAATTTGCTATCCCTTTCTATGGCCTGCGGAGCCCATGCATTATGTTTGGCCCAGTCAAAATCGTTGTAAGATAATACAGCGCCGTGATCGGTCCAGTTCACCATATCTTCAGTGGTATAAAGCCGCCAGTCGTTCATGGTAAACCAGGTAGAAGCATCTTCGTCGTGGCTTGTGTACAGGTAGAGTTTATCGTTGTAAACCATCGGGGCAGGATCTGCCGTATAGGAGGTTTGGATAACCGGATTTTGGCCATTTGCTATGAAACACTTTGTTCCCAAGAGTATTAAAAACAATAAAATTTTATTTGTTTGCATCATTTTTTAAATCAGTTTGTGATCACAAATCCTCCATTTGGCTGAATGCTTATGGAAACTTTTCCGCTTTTGGAAACTTTAATTTCATCCTTATAGGTTTCCTTATTTCTATCATCAGTATAGATGGAGACCTTTTGCCCGGCGAGCATAGGAAGATTTAATTCTAATTTTTTTACAGATTTTTCAGCATTCACACCGGCTATGTACCACTGTTGTTCATGCTTTCTTGCGAGCACGGAATATTTCCCAGGATAGCCATCAATAAAGACCGTCCTGTCCCAAGTTGTTGGAAGGTTCCGAAGAAAATTAAGTTCAAACTTTGGAACATCTTCCAGATTATTTGGCGTTAACGCCATCATTTGTATTGGATTCTGGAATAAAACACCTGTTGCCAGCTGAAAGGCATCAGTAGTCAGGCGTTCCTGGCCTTCTTTATTTCCTTTGTTCAAGTACTTATTCAGAAGCACTCCGCCAAATTCCATGCTGGCCACCGAATTCCGAATAAATGGATGCAAAGATGCGTAAAAGGCTTCTTTATTCCTTACATCCTGAGAAAAAATAAGCATTTCAGAAGCAAGCACAGCCTCGCTTCCTACGAAATTCGGGTACATTCTTTCCCATCCACGTGGAAGGGTAGCTCCATGAAAAATGATCATTAAACCATAATCATTGGCATCAGAAAGAATGTTTTCATAAAGCTTCATGGTTTCCTGTTTATCTCCTCCAAAAAAGTCAACTTTCAGGCCTTTTACACCAGCTTCTTTAAGCCACTTCATTTCCTTTTTACGTGCAATGGATGTATTCATTTTGTTAAGAGGAGTCATAAAGGCATCATTGGCAGCTCCGTTGGAATTATACCACAAGAAAACGCCAACCTCTTTGGAACCGGCATATTTAATAAGTTCCTCCATTTTTTCATAGCCGATTTTTTCATCCCACCAGGCATCAATCAAAATATATTTAAAACCCATGGCAGCAGCCAGATCAATATATTTTACCTGATCTTCATAGTTCATACTGTTATCCTGCCAGACAATCCAGCTCCAAGTTCCTTTACCGTATTCATAATCCTGAGAGGGCTCATACAATGGTTCAACCACATCATATGGAATGGTTGTTTCCACAATAGGTTTCAGGGTTTCCCCGATCGTAATGGTGCGCCACGGGGTGTTTCCCGGAAGTCCAATCCGGGCACCCATACTTCCAAAACCATTGTTTTGCTTGGGATTCGGATATTCTATGGTGTACAATCCCTTTTGAAAAGCACTAAGGTGCGAGGCTGTATAAAGACTTCTAACCCCTGTTTCAGAAAGTAGAACCCAGCCATTATCACCCACATGAAATAAACCGGGAAAAACATACCCATTTTCGGAGGTATTGCTTTTCATGGAGGCATCTGGGTCATATCCGCTTTCATAGCTCGGGGCCGTCCTGGCAAAGCCTTCCATTGGCCTCATCATTGGTGAAAGAAAAGTCGTTGTAACGTCCGTAAAATTATATCCGGTTGCTTCCTTTTCCACTACACATACCCGGGTGTCTCCCCATTTTGGCAATTCATACCTAAACGCGATGTCATTGTTACTTACCTGAAATAATACTGAAATCTCTTTATCTTCTGTATTTGAAAAGGTAACTCTCAAGGTTTTAGCCTCATACGAAACCTGGGATTGTTTAATTTTTTCCTGCGAATAATCCTTATTTACTGTCCCCTCAGCAGATTTATTTAAACGCATCCCTTTGGTAAAATCGCCCTCATTAGTTACCAAACCTAAGGGAGATTTTTCCAGCATGATTTTATCATTATATGTTATGTTATAAAAAGGTATACCTCCTTCAAGCATAACAGCTAAATTCAGTTTTCCGTCCGGACTTGTTACCGATTCCACATTTTGTGAAATCAAAGTTGACGAAATCATCAGGCAACATAAAAAAACTAAAATTCTCATAGAATTGATTTTTATTTTTGAAATTTCCAATAGTCCAGATTAAATAAATCTCCTTCTCCCCCTTTATAAACGAAGAAGATATCATGGACTCCCTTTATCTTTTTTGTCTTTGAATGAAACAGCTCGAAAGAATGCGTACTATCGTCCTTTTCAATCTCACAAGTGCTAATAAGAGAACCACTTTTTTCATCCAAATGGATTTCAATCTCCCCTCCGGAAATTGGAACGGCAGAAATACTGAAGGATTTGCTACCATTTCCAAAATCTGCTTTTTCAACCATTGTATAATCTCCACTTTGAACATTGGTCACGAAAATCAAGCGGTTCTTTTTTTCCGTCTTTACCCCCTCACTCCACGCAATAGTTTCAGCCTCTACTTTCTTAAATGGATTTAGATATCCAATTTGCTGCGGACCTTCATCATTCCAGTATGGAATTGTTTGAATGGTTCCATCAACATTATAAATTAGTTCAGCCGCATCTACTGACCGCCTTTCATAGAATTTTGATGTCTTACTCTTTAAAATATCATAGCTGTGACCGAATGCATACGATTTTCCTTTATATTCTATAATTCCAGGATGGTTCCCCCTGGTCTTTTCCGTAGCATCCATGATCATCCCCTTATATTCCCAGGGACCGGTGGGAGCATCACTCATTGCGTAACCGAGACCTTCAGGACAACATGTAGCCGCATATCCTAAATAATAGTTATCCTCATTCTTCCAAACCCATGGACCTTCCTGATAATTATCTGGCTTTGAAGCAACCTTTACCACCTCGCCGGAGGTAGAAACCATATCTTCATTTAATTTCACATAATACACATCCGGATTTCCCCAGTAGAGATAAGCCTGTCCATCGTCATCAATAAACAGAGAAGGATCAATATCATTCCACACATGGTCTGTATCAATCAAACGTTTTCCCAAGGGATCTTTAAATGGACCATAAGGACTATCTGAAACCAGAACGCCAATACCACTCCCGTGCATAGGGCAATACAAATAAAACTTACCGTTGCGTTCTATACACTGCACAGCCCAGGCTCCGTTATCCTGTGGTACCCAGTTAAAATCTTTTAATGAAGCAACTGCTCCATATTCGGTCCAGTTCACCATATCTGTAGATGTATATAACAACCAGTCCAGCATCTTAAAACCCTCAGCATCATCCTCATCATGGGAAGTATAAAGGAACACCGTATCATTATAGACCATTGGTGCAGGATCTGCCGTATACTTCGTTTGAATTATTGGTTTTTGGGCATAGCTAAATATTATACAACACAATAGCATTATAAAAACTAATCGAATTTTCATTATCATTAATTTTCGCATTTTTACACTTTTAACAAAATCAAAATAATCTTGAAGCTCTTATTCATATTATTTAAATGAGATTAGAAGCTTTTCACCATTGTATTTGATAGATTTATCTTTTTCTCCTATTAGTTGAACATCAAATGACCTCTCTTTTATCATACCTCCAAATTCACCTTCTCTGGGCTGAATAGTTAGTTGTTTTTTCTGATCGTCCCACTGAAATTTAATTAGGGAATACGCGCCATGTTCATAATTGTAATTATCGAATTCGTCTTCATATAATGTGAAATTGCCATCAGCCCCCGGATAAATTTTTAATTCAAGATTCTTCCAGCTTTTTTCAGTCGCGTATTGAACTTTGGGGCCAACAGGTATAATGGAACCTGCTCTTACGAATAATGGAATAATATCTATCGGCGTTTCTTTTTTTATCGTTATGCCCCCATCAAATTTCTCTTCGGTCCAGAAATCAAACCAATTAGCACCCTTAGGCAGGTAGACCTCTTTTGACTTCATAGAATTAAAGTTTTCCGTTTTATTTTCAGTATACATAGATTCTGTTACGGGAGCAACTAAGATGGATTTGCCAAACATATATTGGTCGTTCAGGTCATGAACTTTTTCGTCATTTGAAAAATCCATTACCAGTGCCCGCATCAGACTGGAATTATTATGAGTAATATCCCAGGCTGAAGAGTATATATAAGGGAGCAAACTATAGCGCAGATTTATAAACTTTTCAATAGCATCATACACCTTATCGCCTTTCTGACCAAATTGATAAATCTCTCTGGGGGCATCGGCACCATGAGAACGCATCATTGGGGTAAAAGTTCCGAATTGAAGCCAGCGTGTATACAATTCTCTATATTCCGGATCTTCAAGTTTCTTTTCAAACTCGCTAAGGAAAAAACCTCCAATATCGCTATTCCAATAAGGAATACCGGTTAAAGAAAAATTCAGACCTGCGGGAATCTGATTTTTAAGTGCCTGCCAAGAAGCAGTAACATCTCCAGACCAGGTATTCGCTGCATAACGCTGTTGGCCGGCAAAAGCTGAACGTGTAAGAATAAAAACACGTTTATCTGAAGTTTCTTTCCGCTGATGCTTATAGACGCCGCCAACCGTCATAAGAGGATAGGCGTTGCGCACCTTTCTAAATGACCCTAGGTAAGTGGAATTATCCAGGTCTTCCGGTTTAAATTCCAGGTGATCGGGTTCGGTTGAATCCATCCACCAGCCATCGATTCCCAAAGAATAAAGACCTTTTTTTAAATATTCCCAGTAGACATCTCTCGCCTTTGGATCGTATGCGTCGTAAACCTGCACTCCAGATGGATAATCCATATCGGGAGGCCAGGTATCTTTTCCGGATAACGGCCAGGTTTTAAAATCGAAAAGCATATTATTTTCTGCTAATTCTTTGTACGGTTCGGTTTCAGGACCAAAAGAGGACCAAATTGAAATAATTAAATGCGCATTGAGATTATGAATTCGGTCAACCATTTTTTGCGGATCTGGAAAATTTTCATTCAGAAACTCCATTCCATTCCAGTGATAGTTATCGCCCCAATATTGCCAATCCTGAATAATCCCATCCAGGGGAACTTCTAAATCACGGTACTTTTGAACGACCCCAACTGTTTCTTCCTGGCTTTTGTAACGTTCTCTACTTTGCCAGTAACCATAAGTCCATAAGGGGAACATAGGCACTTCTCCGGTGAGTTCCCGCATATTTGTAATCACGGCATCAGCATTTTTACCACTCATAAAATAATAGTCGACACCCTCACCAACATCAGATGTAAACCGGGTTCTTTCAGGATTATCACTAAACGTGGTGGGAGAATAATTATCCCAGAAAATCCCATATCCTTTTACCGATTGAAAAAACGGCACAAAATCCCAGGTGTTACCCTGGATCATCTTTACCTCCTGATCCCTCTGGGACATTTTGCCATTCTGCAGAATCCCCAAACCGTAAATAGTTTCTTCAGGTTCTAAACTGAAAGATTGAGAAACACTAAAAGTTTGCTCGCCTGCATCGTCAAACTTCGTGAAACCGGCAGCCTTTTCGCTTAAAAGTTCTTTTCCATTTAAATTTTTAAAAGAAATCTTTCCGTTTCTTAAACTGATATCCACTTGCATTTCTTCAGTCTTCAGGGAAAGCATCGAATCTTTTTCCTGAAGGCTGAAATCTACTTTTTCCGCATCTTTAATTACGGAAAGACTCTCTTTTTGAAATACACTATCCTTCGGAAATTTTAAAATCCGAACAATATCCGGTTGAAAAAATTGAATTCCTACTTCAATCGTATCAATTTCAAATTGAATCCCAAAATCGGTTTTCTTATATGATTGACCATGAACAAAGCCAAAGGCAAAAAAGCACAATATCAGTAAAATTCCTTTTTTCATAATTAATTTCTTTTATTCCGGTTTTGCATCATTTCCTTTAGTGGCATAGAGACCAATCATAGCTCCAGTAAATCCTCCTGCAACATTTGTAGACAAGATATCTCCTGAAACCGTTCCTCCCAGGTTCTCAAAATCATTTTCGTTTATAGAGTAACTAAACTTATAGTTATCTCCATCCGCTTCAACCTGCAATTGTATTGGTTGTTCTATATCAATTTTGGTGCTGGCAATAATTTTAGAATTCCCTTTTTCTGTTCTTTGCAATAAGAGATAATAGTCCTTATCCTTTTTAGTGATCCCAAATGAATAATTGAAACGTTCATTTTGGTAGCAGGTTATTCCTGCCATATCTACCGAATATTTCGGCTTATATTCCATAGTTGTAGTGAATGTAAAGTCCTTATGCATCTGACGATAGAACAAGGTTGAGGTTGGTTTCAGCTCATTGATATCTGCATCAAAAGGCTCGATTTGAATTCCGTTTTTTGTCTTTTCCATAAACGCTTCTCTTGGTCCTCTCAAGCCTATCCATCTGTAATCTAAAGTGTCTGCTTTAAAATCTTCGGAATAGGTGAAATTCCCATTCGGGAAATATCCTTCTTCCCCGGTTTTATTTTCCACGCCTTCCGGCATTTTGAATTTAGGTTTCATGGGAACCAGCCCATTTTCGAAAACAGGAAATTTCCCGGACCAGTCTACCGGTAAAATGAAGGTTTCCCTTCCGGTATTAACCTGACCGGCTTCGTTTGGACGTACCGCCAGAAATACTCCGTAATACCTGTCGTTGGGACCTTTAACCAAATCGGCATGGCCAGCCCAGTCTACCATATTTTTACGATCTTTTGGAAAATAACGCTGGGTAAGGATGGGATTACTTGGTGCAGGTTCAAATGGTCCTGTTGGATTCTCACTTACGAAAACCACCTCACTATGCCACCCGCCGGTACCACCTTCAGCACACATCAAATAATAAAGTCCGTCTTTTTTATAAAGATGCGGAGCTTCAATCCAGATTGGTTTTTCAGAAAGATCAACACCACCGTTCACAATAACTTTATCGGTGTCTTGAATAATCTGGTCTTTTTCCACATCATACTCCCAAACTTTGATCACACGATGTCCGTTATAAAGTGCCTTTTCAGGAGCATCATTATGTACCACATAAGCTTTGCCGTCATCATCAAAAAATATGGCTGGATCTATCCCTTGGAAATTCAATTTATAAGGTTCACTCCATCCTTTCTTAGGATCTTTTGTTTTTACTACAAAATTGCCAAGTCCACCGGCAACAGCGGTAGTGATCATATAAAATGTATCATTATTTTCATTGTAGGTAATTCCCGGCGCATAAACACCCTGGCTTATGCCGGTATCGTGAACATCCAGCTGCGAAGTTCTATCCAGAACATGGCCAATTTGAGTCCAGTTCACCAGATCATTGGAATGAAAGATGGGCACTCCGGGAAACATGGCAAAAGAGGAACAAACCAGGTAATAATCATCTCCTTTTCTGGTTATGGCAGGATCGGGATAACAGCCCTGCAAAATTGGATTGTAGAATTCGCCTTCTTCCAAAGGATAGTTTTTATAGACCTCATCTTCCCCTTTGTAAGTTACATTTGTAAATACGGGTTCATTCGTGGCTTTTTTGGGTTTTGGCTCTTTGGTTTGATCAATAGCTGTAAAAGACAGTAATATTAATACCAGGAGAAGCAAAGACGGCCTGAGTTTATGTAGTGGTAATCTGAATGGTTTTTTCATCGAATTCTATAATTAATTTTGATTTATCCTACTGAATTTGGTTGTATTATTTTTCTATTCTATGGTAACGCACTTATTTAAAAAGCAGCTGCGCATATTGATGCAAAGATCTTCTCCAGGTTAGCCATTCATGTGCAGTGTCCGGAGACTCGTAATAGGTATAACTGATACCCTGTTGATCTAGCATCTCTTTAAATTTCCCAACAGTCTTAAAAAACACATCGGGTTCTTTTGTACCCAGGCCAAGCCAGAGCACTATAAGTTTTTGATCAACTTCCTTTGCATTGCTGAAGGCTCCATTAAGAAAATTCGAAACATCCAGATCTTTATCCCCGGGAAAGTTAGCAGTCCCGCTGAAGCCTCCATAGTAGGCGAAATTATCCAGATTGTTCATAATAATGCTCATGGTCTGGCTGGCTCCCATGGAAAGCCCGGCAATGGCCCTGTGTTCCCTATCGGGGATCGTACGGAACTTACCATCAATCTTCGGGATAACTTCATTCATGAGAACTTCTTCAAAAGATGAAATTGGACGATTTTCTCCAGCGTTTTTCAGATCTTCTGGTTTGTATGCATAGCCGTTATCCATCACGATAATCATTTTCTCGGCATCACCAGATGCAATCAAATTATCAAGAATCAGGTTTGCATGCCCTTGTGAAGACCAGCCGGTTTCATCTTCATAACTTCCATGCTGAAGATAAAGCACCGGATAACGCTTTTCAGAATTTTCGAAATATCCCGGCGGTGTGTACACGAAATTTCGTCTCCAGTCCTGGGTGATTTCAGAATAATATAGATTTTCGGAAACGTTTCCATGAGGAACATCTTTTAATGCATAAAATTCCTTATCACTGGCGGGAATTTCTATCCCGCTGCCCCACCGACCGGAACCATAATAATATTTTGATCCCGGATCTGGAATCGAAGCACCGTCTATATTCAGCTGATAATAATGAAAACCTTCATCCTGCGCAGCCGATTCTCCAACCCAGACGGCCTGATCGTTTTTTGTTAAATCATATTTTACTCCCCCAATATCAAGCTGTACTTTCTTCGCTTCTGGAGCTTCAATTTCAACTCTTACGCGGCCTTCTGAATTTACTTTCGGAAATTCCTTGCCCTGCTGATTTACAGAAGAAGATTCAAAATCTTCTACTACTTTATCCTGATCGATTTGCGCTGAAACCTGGGCAAATGCAGTACAATAAACGGCTATAACTAAAATTAATAATCGATTCTTCATAATATTTTATTTGAATAATAGCGGAGCCATTTCATGCAGACTGCGTCTCCAGGTTTGAAATTCGTGAGCTGTACCTTCAGAAACATAGGAAACGGCATTGTATCCGGCAGATTCCAAATCTTCTACCGCCTTTTTAACAGCCTCCGGTCTTTCTTTACTGCCGCAGCTAATAAAAACAAGTTTTACATCTTTCTGATCTTTGAGATCTTCCGGAGAATAGGTACCACCACTTAGGAGTGCGTAATATGAAAATACATCTGGCTTGTTCAGGGTGATCATTTTGGTTTCCATCCCGCCCATGGAAAGCCCGGCCATAGCCCTGTGCTCCTCATTGGCTTTCGTACGGAAATTCGAATCTACATAAGGAATGAGTTCTTCTACAAGCACCGTTTGAAAATGTTTGATATCGAAATCTCTTATTCCGCCCCACTTGATTTCGTTAGTCATGCCGTAAGTCATCACTATCAGGAATGGTTCAATTTTACCCTCTGCAATGAGGTTATCCATAATTAAGTTGGCGTGTCCCTGGCTACTCCAGGCGGTTTCGTCTTCTCCCCAACCATGCTGTAAATAAAGTACTGGGTATTCTTTATCACGATTCTCATTATAACCAGGCGGTGTATAAACGAAGGCGCGCCTGGAAGTATTGGTACTTTCTGAAAGAAACAAAATTTGCTGCACATTACCGTGTAGCACATCCTTCAATGCATAGAATTCCTGATCGTGCGCCGAAATTTCAATCCCGCTTTCCCATCTCACAGAACCATAATAATTCTTAGCGCCGGGATCGTTGAATTTTCCGCCGTCAACATCTACATGGTAATAGTGAAACCCTTCATCCATAGGACCGGCGGTGGTTCCCATCCAGACTCCTTCATCATTTTTCTCCAGTTTTGTGCCTCCCTCGCCACCAAGGCCCAGGCTCACTCTAACGCTGTCTGCAGCCGGAGCTACAATGCGAAATCGGGCATATCCCTGGGAATTTACCTGCGGAAATTCCTCTCCAGGCTGATTTTTAGAGGAAGACTCAAAATCTTCTTTGATTTCCTGTTGATTATTTTGTCCAAACCCCGTAAAAACGAGAAAAACAACCAGTAAAAATAAAAACTGCTTTTTCATAATTAGTGTATTAGTTGTTGAATAATAAGGGGGCAAATTTGTAAAGATCGTGTCTCCAAACCGGCCAGGCATGGCCGCCGGAATACTCACTGTAGGTATAATCAATATTCATATCGTCAAATCTGGAGATCATACGTTTGCCGTTCTCATAGGCAATGTCTTCCTTGCCGCCCATGGAGATCCAGAAATGATCGAGATTCTGATTGATCTTATCTGCATTCTCTTTCATGAATTGATACTGGCCTTTAGCGATCTCGTTGCCTTCTCCAATCCATCCTGAACTAAAAACTCCCAGTGACGAAAAAAGGCTGGTGTTTTGAACGCCCGCATAAAGGGTTTGAATTCCGCCCATAGATAAACCGGCTAGCGCACGGCTTTCCGGAGCATCAATTACCCTATATTCCTTCTGAACAAAGGGCATAAGTCCCTTTAACAATTCATTCTGAAACATTTGAAGGCCATTTTCATTGAACGCAGAAGCCGGCATATTACCGTCTGGCATAATTACCAGCATTGGTTTTGAATTTCCTTCAGCAATAAGGTTATCAAGAATTAGATTGGTTTTACCCTGCTGGGCCCAGCCACGCTCATCTTCACCACCTCCGTGATAGAGATACAATGCAGGATATTTTTTATCGCTATTCTCGTCGTATCCCGGCGGAGTGTATACATAAAAAGTTCTCCAACTATTGAGAACTGGGGAAAAATACTGCTCCTTTCTAATATCGCCATGTGGCACATCTTTTAGTGCATAATAATTGTCGCCTTTAAAAGGAACTTCGATGCCGCTGGCCATTCTGCCCATCCCGTAAAAGGTTTCGCTATTCGGATCGGCTACCGCAACGCCATCGATAAGTATCGAATAGTAATGAAAACCTTCGCTCAATGAATCTGTAGTGACCTGCCAGATTCCATCCTCATTTTTATCCATGTCATATTTGCGAACCAGGTCCAGTTTTACATCCCTCGCTTCTGGAGCTTTTATTTGGAAAACAGCCCGTCCGCTTGGAAGGATTTGCGGATATTTCGCATTCCCTACATTGGTTGATGCCGGCGTACCCAACAAACTGTAATTATTAAAAAGAGATTCATTAACAGGTTTAAACAACATTTTAGAAAACATGTACAATCCGTTTTTCCACACCTTGAAATCGTGAACTCCCGGTTCTACATAGTAAATATGAGGTAGATCGTTTTTTACCAGATATTCGTGCATCCGTTGGCTAAAAGGCAGTAAACCATCTTCATCGCCACAGGATATCCAAAGCAGATTGAGTTTATCCCTGGCCATTTCGGGATTCGGAACAAGTTCCTGCGGAGTTTTGGTATTTGGTGCCGCAGAAAAGGAGCCGACCCATGAAAAGGTATCGAGATTTCCCAGACCAAAATTCAGTGTTTGGCCGCCACCCATAGAAAGGCCTGCGATTGCCCTGTTTTGGCTATTTTTAATAACCGGATAATTCTTTTCAATAAACGGAATAAGATCTTTCAACAGGTCTTTTTCAAAATTGGCAAACGCGGCCACTTTCGTACTGTCGAAAATATTACCAACGGCACGATCGTCTTTCATGGCTCTTCCATTTGGCATTACCACGATCATGGGCTCAATTTTACCTTCAGCATATAAATTGTCGAGAATCACCTGAGGTTTTCCACCAATAAGCCACTCCTTTTCATCGCCGCCAATCCCGTGCAATAAATACAGGACAGGATACTTCTTATTTTTTGAATATTTCGGCGGAGTATAAATCAGCGTTTTTCGGGTAGTGCCTACCGTTTTCGATTTATAACTTATACTATCTATTTTTCCATGCGGAATGTCTTTTCTCTCAATATCGAATCCTTCAGGAGCCTGCTTCTCTAAACCTTCAAAGCCTTTCACCTCCAGCATTTTCCTGGCATATCGCCTTCCGAGTTTTCGATAACCTTCCGCGGTAAAATGTAAATGATCACTTACGGCAGTGCAGCCTTTCGAAGAGACCACATACGAATTGGGGATCTCTTCCGGTAATTTAGCTATAATTGTATTCATACTTGCACAGGCTCCACCTTCTTCCGCGCTTACCATTTCCCCGGCAAGAAGCGGAACCTTTTTAGGATCGAGGTTCAAATCCCTGATGAGATCATTGTACACGCCTTTTACTTTTTGCGACCATTCTTCATCACCGGTATTAGATTCTCCCTGATGCAGCAAAATTCCTTTTATCACACCGTCTTTCTGGGCAATTTTGGCCATTTCCACCAGTCTGGCGTAAGGATTTCCGTCATATTCCTTCACCATATTTTGGAGCCAATCCGGAGCAGACTCTACATAAGACTGAAAACTATCCTTATCAAAAAGTTCAATTTTACAGCCACCTACGGCTACGTTGATCACCCCAACCTTAATGCTGTCTGGCAAAGTGGAAACCATTTCCCTTCCGAAGTAATCGGTGGGTGTTAAACCAGTATAACAACGGCAAAGGGGAGGTTTCGCAGTATACCAGCGCCCTTTTACACGGCCCAAATCTGGGCAATCCACGGCTTCAAGTACCTTAAACCTGTTGTTAATTGCCACGGTATCCTTCGGTTCAATTTCGGCGTGGCCTTCCATATTTGACTGTCCAAAAGCCAGATAAATATGGAAATTGGGATCCTGAGCATTTCCATCAAATGCTAATAGCAACAACAATAAGAGTAAAAGAATTCTTGTTTTCAAGTTCTATAGAATTTTTAGTTTTATTTTTTTAAGATTTTCAGCACCGGAAGAATTTCCATATAAAATTTCATAGATTCCCGGAGTAACTTCCATATTTCGCGCTTCCTTGTTATAAAATTCGAAGGATTCCGCTGGAAGATGTATGGTTACATTTCTTTTTTCCTCAGGATTCAGACTTACCCTCTTAAATCCTTTTAGTGTTTTGATGGGACCGCCTTCATCGCCTTTTTTATGAACGTATACCTGAACTACTTCATCGCCTTTCTTCTTCCCGATATTAGTAACCGGAATAGTTATATTTACTGATGATTTTCCAACAATCTCGTTTTGATCCAGTTTACCATCACCAATTTTGAAGTTGGTATAACTAAGGCCATAGCCGAATGGATAAAGCGCATCATCCATGAAACGGTACGTACGGTTATCCATTGAATAATCTTCATAATCTGGTAATTGAGCATTGCTTCGGTAAAAAGTAATCGGAAGTTTCCCGGAAGGATTGACATCGCCAAAAAGAGTTTCGGCTACTGCCTGGCCGCCGAGTTCACCGCCATACCAAGCCTGAAGAATCGCATCACAGGATTGGGTTTCAGGAGCGAGCGCAATGGCAGATCCGGAACAATTGACAAAAATCACCTTCTTTCCGGCATCTTTGAGTGCTTTCAAACATTTACGTTGTATTCCAGGTAATTCAATATTGGTACGATCGCCGCCTTTAAATCCGGGAAAATTCACCGGCATCTCTTCTCCTTCCAGTTTACCGGAAAGTCCGCCAACAAAAACCACAGTCTGAATACCTTCAAGTTTTTTCAGAAGACCGGCAAAATCTACCGGCATCTCTTTTCCGAAGTTAAACTCCAAATTTGCCTGCCAGTCATTAAGCTGTTTATATTGAATTTCAATATCATAGGTCTTTCCTTTTTCTACGTCCAATGAAACGCGCGAAGGAAGAATGCGCCAATTATCATATTCAGCAAGCGATTTACCATTTACCCTAAGCTCCAAATGCCCGGTCGCTCCAAATTTAAATACGATTTCTTCATCTTTATCGGCCTTGTATACCGTTTTGTAGGTTGCCGAAAAATCCCTGAGGGAAACACCATCTGCAAATTGATGCTGTCCTGCCGTGGTTAATTTTATGGGGGAAGTGATTTGTTTAGTAATTAAAGGCTCTCCTTCAAAATCAGGATTATCCCAATAAGTCGCTTCGATTCCTTTTTTTCCATTAATCGAAATCTTATCGAAATAAGTACTGGTAACCTTATCTTCTACAAGATCACAGGCCTTAGCATAAACAATTTTTTCTTTGGGAACCATAGCAGATATCCCCTCAAGAATACTAACGGTTTTGATTGGAGTTCCGTTGTAATTTCCCCACAGCATTCCCTTATCATCAGCATTAGGACCTATAACAGCAATTTGTGCAATCGATTTCTTTAAAGGTAATAAAAAATCTTTATTTTGCAGAAGTGTCATGGATTCTCTGGCAGCCTGTAGTGCCAGTTCCTGATGCTGTTTATTATTAAGTACCGATTTAGGAATCTGTGCCCATGGCACTATGGAAGGATCATCCATTTCCCCCAGCGAAAATCGTTCGCCAAGAACCCTTTCCAAATGTTTATTGATCTCTTTTTCGGAAATTAATCCCTGTTCTACCGCTTGTGGCAATTTGGAAAAAGCATAATTTGCCCAAACGCATTCCACATCTGTGCCGGCTAAAACAGCTTTTGCTGCAGCATGTTTTTCATCAGAAGAAACATTATGAGAGGTATAAAAATCGCTAATTGCGCCACAATCTGAAACGATCACACCATCAAAACCCCAGTCTTCACGAAGAATTTTTTCCAGTAAACGGGTATTGCCACAGCAGGGTTCATCTTCCAACCTTTGGTAAGCACACATCACCTGTTTTACATTGGCATCCTGCACCAGCGCTTTAAATGCCGGTAGATAAGTTTCCCAAAGATCACGGGGCTCCACATCAACTACATTCATTTCATGCCTGCTCCATTCGGGACCGGAATGTACCGCATAATGCTTTGCGCAGGCGAGAAGTTTGCTGTATTTGGCATCCTGAGGCCCCTGAAGACCTTTTACAACAGCCACACCCATTCTGGATATTAAATAAGGATCTTCGCCATAAGTTTCCTGTCCGCGACCCCAACGTGGATCCCTGAAAATATTGATATTCGGTGTCCAAACCGACAGGCTTAAAAAACGCTTATTTCCCTGCCCTCTTCTTTGAGCCTCATTATATTTTGCCCGAACCTCATCAGAAACCGCAGTAAAAACCCGGTGAACCAATTCATCATTAAAAGTTGCGGCCATGCCAATAGGTTCAGGAAAAACTGTTACACTATCGTTATTCGCGAAACCATGAAGTGCTTCACTCCACCAGTTAAATTCTTTAATCCCGAGGCGAGGAACAGGTTTTGATACATCGTACATCAAGCCTGCCTTTTCTTCAAGAGTAAGCCTGTTGATCAAATCTTTCGCTCTGGTTTCTGCACTAAGTTCCGGATTCTGATATGGCATCTGCTGTGCTGTAGCAGAAATCCCAATAATAAAACTGATCAAGAAATAATAAATTACCATTTAGTATTATATATATTATTAAGTTTTATCTCATATTCTTCGCCTGGAGCTATATCCAAATGATATTCATAAACCCGGCGTAACTTGGGTATTTTTATATTTTAACCTCGATCCATTTAGGGGAATGGTAGATTGTCTTTGTATTAAGGAAGTTTTTAGGATATGCTGTATTGGTTCTATAGGGGTTTCTTTTTCCAGTCTGTTAATTAGGGTACTGGCTGCAATAGTTCCTTGTTCCTTAGATTTCTGATCCACAACAGTAAGTGAAGGCATATAGTTTTCTGCTAAAACTCCGCTGTCAAAGCCAATGACAGAGATATCCTCAGGAATCTTAAAGGAGTTTTTAAGTGCGTATTTTATCGTGGAAATTGCCGATAATTCATTTGCTGCTAAGATCCCGTCTACTTTAATATTCTGAAATTGCTTAAGTAGTAATTTTTCAAAGGAATTGTAATTTTCTATATTTAGAATACGGCCTTGTTTCCCTGTATTTTTAAGCCCTTCCAAATAACCCATCTTCCTTTTTTCCCCGACGCTGGTCCCGGAAATTGTTGAAATAAAAATAATATTTTGGCAACCAGTTTTTATCAGATGTTCAGTAGCTTCTTTTGCTGCCAGCTGATCATTAATGCTTATTTTATCACAGATCATTTTCTCGAAAGTACGGTCAAACAGAACGATTGGAAAGTCGTATTTAAGAGCCTCTTCAAAGTGCCCATAATCCCCCGTAACTTGTGTTTCTTTAGATAAAGAAATAATTAGCCCATCTACTCTTCCGTTTATCAAGGTCTTAATGCTCTCCGACTCCTTCTCTCTGGACTCATTAGAAAAACAAATTATTATTTTGTAACCTTTGGAGTTAGCTTCGGTTTCAATACCATGAATAGCCAATGCAAAAAAATGAGAACGCAAGTCGGGAACTATAACTCCTATTGTTTTGGTCCTTTTTGACTTTAAGTTTTGAGCCGATATATTGGGGGTGTAATTATTTAAAAGGGCAATATTTTGCACTTTAGCCTTGGTTGCTTTGCTTATTTCAGAACTGTTGTTTATTGCCTTGGAAACCGTTGATACCGCAAGGTTCAATATTTTAGCAAGATCTTTTAGGGTACATTTTTTTTCCATGATTAATAATTTGCATGATAACTAGCAAACGATTGACGAATTTTTTCAGCAGCCTGTTTCGAGGAGTTATCCCACATAGGGATCGCGAATAACTCGTTGCCCAGCAAAAAAATTTGATAGCTTTCGAACACAATAAAATGAATTCTACAGGCTTTATTATCCCCTTATTTTACTATAACATTCTCAATTCGGGAAAATTTACCTTAATTAAGTAGGCACATCTGGTTTTAAAATATCCAAAATTATATCCCACAGAGTTCTAAATTTTTCATAATGATCCTAAATACATTTTAATATTTACTGCGCCTTTTATAGGATTCTCTTACAACCAACCTGTGGGACATCTTAATGTTTATTAAAATAAAAGCTATATCTTAATAAGAGTTCGAAATGATTTGTTCAAACAATTCCTGTTTCCCGCTTATCTGCTTTGGTTCCCCATTAGCCCGGGCAATTTTGCTGATTTCTTCCATTGTCAGTTCTCCTGTTTCAAATTTTGCACCATTACCACTATCAAAAGATGAATAGCGTTCTTTTCTCAATTTCTTATAATCTGTGTTTTTCAGGATATGATCAGCAGAAATTAAACCACGTGCAAAAGCATCCATCCCCGCGATATGTGCAATAAATTTATCTTCGAGATCTGTAGAATTTCTTCTCATTTTAGCGTCAAAATTAATTCCTCCACCTTTAATTCCGCCTCCTTCAAGAATTACCAACATGGCCTGGGTAATCTCATAAACATTTATAGGGAATTGGTCTGTATCCCAACCGTTTTGATAATCCCCCCTATTGGCATCAATGCTTCCCAACATACCTGCATCAGTAGCTACCTGTAGTTCGTGTTGAAAAGTATGCCCGGCCAAGGTTGCATGGTTAACCTCAATATTTAGTTTAAAATCTTTTTCCAGTCCATATTTATTTATGAAGTTTAGGGTAGTTGCCGCATCAAAATCATATTGATGTTTTGTAGGCTCCATAGGTTTAGGTTCAATAAGAAAGGTCCCTTTAAATCCTTGTTTACGAGCATAATCCCTGCAATTAGTTAAAAACTGTCCCAAATGATCCTGTTCACGTTTCATATCTGTATTCAACAAACTCATATAACCTTCACGGCCTCCCCAGAACACATAGTTCTCTCCTCCTAAAGCGATGGTAGCATCTATGGCAATTTTAGCCTGTGCACTAGCGCGCGCGACCACATCAAAATTTGGATTGGTGGAAGCTCCGTTCATATAACGGGGATCACTGAATAAATTTGATGTACCCCATAAAAGTTTGATTCCGGAATCCTCCTGTTTTTGTTTGGCATAATCTACCATAGTTTCAATCCTCCTCTCAAATTCTGAAAGTGAGGGGCTATCATCCACAATATCTATATCGTGGAAGCAATAATAAGGCATCCCCAACTTCTCCATAAACTCAAAAGCGGCATCCATTTTTTCTTTTGCCCGCCTAATTACTTCATCCTTTTTATCCCATTCAAAGGTTTCGGTAGGAGCCCCAAATGGATCTCCACCCTTATTATTGAAGGTATGCCAATAAGCCATTGCAAAACGCAAATGCTCTTTAAGGGTTTTCCCACCCACAACTCTATTTTCATCATACCACTTGTAGGCTAAGGGATTTTTACTCTCTTTTCCTTCAAATTTTATCGTACCGATGTTTTTAAAAAATGTTTTCGTTTCCATAAATGAAATTTTTAAATTTTTATTGTTAATATGTAATTCGCATAATTCTTCCCTGTTTCAGGAACAAGGCCTCAATATGTTCAATAATCACTCTTCTATTTTAATATTTTCTTTCCATTTTGCATAAATTTCCTGATATTGAGAAGCCAGGGAATTATCAGGTTCAATTCTTTCCAAACATTTGAGGCTTTCAAAGGCTTCATCAAATTGGGAATAGAATCCATATCCGTATGCTGCTCCCCTTGCGGCACCTTCAGATCCGGAAGTATTGTAAAGCTCTAAGGTGGTTTGTGTCGTATTTGTAAAAATTTCCCTAAAAACGGGACTTAAAAAAAGGTTGTCATTTCCTGCTCTCACTACCTCTCCCGAGGCACCAACAGATTTCATAACCTCAAATCCGTAATTCATGGCAAATACAATCCCTTCACAGGCAGATCGAATAAGATGTGCTGGCTTGTGGATATTGAAGTTGAGATTCTCTATTCCGGAATTCACATTTTTATTGTTGAAGATTCGTTCAACTCCGTTTCCAAAGGGATAAAACCTGAGATCTTCACTACCAGGAGCCACTTTTGCTGCTTCAGCATTTAGCTTCTCATAAGAAATGAGATCTGTACGTCCCAGGGAAATAATTTTACGCAGCCATTGGTATGTTATTCCTGATCCATTTATACACAGCATGACTCCATTGCTTTTCTCTACTTCAGTATTATTGACATGTAAAAAAGTATTTATCCTGTTTTGCGCGTCGTTTGTATTTTGATTGCTCACAGCATACATTACAGCAGAGGTGCCTGCTGTGGTTGCAATTTCCCCTGGTTTTAAAACATTTAATGAAAAAGCATTGTTTGGCTGATCGCCGGAACGGTAGGTAATTTGAACTCCAGGATTCAGTCCCAACTCCTGTGCTACTTCTGGTAAAACCGTGGCCTGATCTCCAAAATTTGGAACAATTTCAGGAATAAGATCTTTTGAAAGCCCCATTTGATCCAAAACCTGGGTTGCTAAGGTTCCTTTTGAAAAATCCCACAATGCGGCTTCAGATAATCCTGAGGTACTTATTTGTGCAATTCCGGAAAGCTTTGCAGCAATAAAATCTCCTGGCAGCATCATAAAAGAAGCTTTCTTAAAAATTTCAGGTTCATTTTCCTTAACCCATTTTAATTTGGAAACTGTAAAATTACCTGGGCTTCCTAAAATTTGATTCTGACAGATTTCAGGGCCAATCCCTTTATAGGCTTCTTCCCCTATACTCACAGCCCTGCTGTCACACCAGATAATTGAGGGTCGAACCGGATTTAATTTATCATCTGTAAGCACAAGGCCATGCATTTGATATGCAATTCCAATACCCTTGATTTTTTTTAAATCAATATGATTTTTTTTCTTTAAAAGATGAATTCCCTGTTTCACATACTCCCACCACATATTCGGATCCTGTTCCGCCCATCCAAATTTTGGGGCAACAATTTCCATTTCATTTTCCGGCACTTTGACGGAAGATATACTTAAACCTTTTTCAGCATCTAATACCGAAAGTTTTATAGAAGAACTACCTAAGTCTATTCCTAAAAAATACATATTTTTAAATTTTTTACTTAAATTTTCTTTGTGGATTTCCACAAATTTTCCATTTCCTCAAGGGTTTTTCCTTTTGTCTCAGGAACAAACCTCCAGATGAACAGTCCGGAAAGAACTGCCATTCCCCCATAGATCCAATATGGGAATCCGTGATTGAACATTTCTACCAAACCTGTATTATTATTCATCATTGGGAAGGTCCAGGATACCAGTAAATTTGCCAACCATTGAATAGCTACGGCCACAGCCATAACTCCTTTGATGGAATTGGGGAAAATTTCTGAAAGCAGTACCCAGGTAACAGGCCCCCAGGACATTGCAAAAGCTGCGATATAAACCAGCATAAGAAGAAGGGAAAGCATACCTGTGCTTCCTGAAAACAATGCAAATCCAAGTCCAATCATACTAACTGCCATAAATCCGCTACCTATAATCATCAACTTTTTACGCCCAAATTTATCAACTGTAAAAATTGCGACAACTGTAAAGATCATATTTATAGCTCCCACAATAATTGTTTGCAAAAGGGAAGCATCCGTCTTCATTCCCATTCCCCTAAAGATTTCAGGAGCATAATACAGCACAACATTAATTCCTACAAATTGTTGAAAAACTGAGAGCAACAACCCTATAATGATAATCCCCCAACCAAAAAATAGCCAGTGTGCTTTTTTAACTGAGAAGGAAGCCTTAATGTCCTTTAAAATCTGAACGGCGTTTTCTGGCGGATTAAGTCTATTAAGAACACCTATTGCCTCCTCATCTTTTCCTTTCATCACCAAGTAACGCGGGGTTTTAGGAACGAATAACAGGAAGATAAAAAACACAAAGGCCGGAATGCTTTCTGAAAGAAACATTTGGCGCCATCCGGTTTGGTTGATCCATACCTGGGTTT
>Ga0314774_1000405_pt1 | contig 35879 bp, 25 predicted proteins | sample MetaGCBIA2018_FD_204515 | JGI IMG/M metagenome (GOLD analysis project Ga0314774, IMG submission 204515) | Cryopeg brine microbial communities from Beaufort Sea near Barrow, Alaska, United States - CBIA 2018 | ecosystem: Environmental > Aquatic > Marine > Coastal | place: USA: Alaska | collected... | reverse complement strand
CCAATCTTAAAATGTCTGAGGTAATAGTATATATTATTTGGTCCAATTAGGACATAATCATTTGTGGTATATAAGGACATTATCATATACCGTTCATATGAATGTATAGTTATTCGTGTTAATCTTGACTTCTAGCTATACATATGATAAACTTTAACAAATTTGAAACCATAAATCAGCTAGTATGCATAGCTACCTTTTAAAATGGTACGAGAGACCATCAAAGGAGAAAATATGATGCGAGACATCGGTGCGTGCTTTTGTTATGTCGAAAACGGACGTGACAATCGAAGAAAAACCATACTAAATACAAACAACAAAAAGTTAATAGAAGTTTTTTACATGAGTATAAATCATTTTTCGCCTAAGACAGTTACCACTTTTTTGGATAACTTGTCTTTGATTTTGATTCATTATTTATATTTATTTGTATATGATCGTGCAATAAGTTAATTATATTAATTTATTGCTTTTTATTTGTCTAAATTGCTACGTAGGAGGAAAAATGTTAATTAAAAATGGATTGGTTATTGACCCAACGAATCAACTTGAAGCAGTTCAAGATATTTATATTAAAAATGGCAAGATAGTTAAAGTTCAAGACTTTATCGATGAGACTCAATTAGCCGATAATGAATATATTATTGATGCGAAAGGATACTGGGTAATGCCGGGAGCAATCGATTTACATGTACATTTAAGAGAACCTGGGTTTGAACATAAGGAAACAATCGAAACAGGAGCTAGAAGCGCTGCAAAAGGCGGTGTAACAACTATATGTGCGATGCCAAACACTAATCCGGCAGTTGATAGCAAGGAAACCGTTGAATTTATCTATTCTCAAGCTGCTAAATATTCGGTCGTTCATGTTCTTCAGGTTGGAGCGATTACAAAAGGACAAGAGGGAATTGTCCTTGCGGATATTAAAGAAATGAAAGAAGCAGGTATATGTGCAATTAGTGAAGATGGCAAATCCGTCATGGATTCAAAACTTCTTAGTGAGGCAATGATGATTGCTAAAGAATTAGATATACCGGTCCTATCACATTGTGAAGATGAAGCACTAGCGGGTGGGTCGATGAATGAAGGCAAGGTGTCAAAGATGTTGGGACTTCCGGGGATTCCTAAAGAAGCTGAAGACATTATTGCAAGCAGAGATATTAAAATTGCAGCATCGCTGAACAGTAAAATTCACTTATGTCATGTTAGTACAAAAGGTAGCGGAAAACTTATTAAATATAGCAAAGAACAAGGAATCAAAGTGACTGGAGAAGTTTGCCCTCATCATTTTACACTTACTGAAGAGGATGTTGATGGAGTTAACACCAATACAAAAATGAATCCTCCGCTGAGAGAAGTAGAAGATGTTCAGTATTTAAAAGAAGCGATTAGAGATGGTGTCATCGATGCAATCGCTACAGATCACGCACCACATCAGGCGGATGAAAAAGCTAAAAGTTATGTTGATGCACCCAATGGAATTATTGGTCTTGAAACAATGATTCCACTTACAATAACTGAATTGCTTAATCAAGGATACTTAACAAAATCAACGATGGTTGAAAGACTTAGCGTCGGACCCGCTAAAATTCTTGGTATAGATAAAGGACATTTATCCATTGGAGCGGTGGCGGATATAACTATCATCGATCCGGTGGATGTATATATAATCAAAGAAGAAGATATTGCTTCAAAGAGTAAAAACACACCATTTATAGGTAAAGAAGTTCAAGGAAGAGTTAAATACACAATCGTTGATGGTGAAATAGCCTATCAACATAAAAAGATATAGCGGACAGGCAATCTAGAGAAGCAGATAAGTTTAAGCCACGTATCCAGTTTCAATATGAGTAAACAGGATAAACCAGAAGATAATACTTGGAGGTAAAAATGATTGATCAATTAATAAACAAGATTAAACAAACAAACAATCCAACAGTTGTAGGGCTTGACCCAAGACTGAACTTGGTGCCAAAGGCAATAAGAGAAGAAATGTTTGACATTTATGGTAAAACGCCGGAAGCGGTGGCAAAGGCATATCTTAAGTTCAATAAAGGTATCATTGATGAAGTATATGATCTTGTACCTGCAGTTAAACCTCAAGTAGCTATGTATGAACAATTAGGTGCGGTAGGCATTCAAAGTTATATTGATACGATTAGCTATGCGAAAGAAAAAGGTCTTGTTATCATAGGAGATATCAAAAGAAGTGATATAGCATCGACAGCTAAATCTTATGCAGAAGGTCATATTGGACTCGTCGATGTCGAAGGCGAAAAATTTGAAATCTATAAAGAAGATTTTATCACGCTGAATCCATTTCTTGGAATAGACTCTGTTGAACCGTATTTTGAAGCATGTAAAACTAGAAACAAAGGATTATTCTTGCTTGTTAAGACATCAAATCCGAATAGCGGTCAACTGCAAGATTTAAGAGTTGAAAATCAATATTTATATGAATATGTTGGAGGTCTGGTTAGTAAGTGGGGAGAAGACATGATCGGTGAATCAGGCTTCTCGAAAATCGGAGCGGTCGTTGGCGCGACTCATAGCGAACAGGGTATTCGGCTAAGAGCTCAGATGCCACACACATTCTTCTTGGTTCCGGGATATGGAGCGCAAGGAGCTACGGCAGAAGACTTAGCAGGTACTTTTGACAAGAATGGACTTGGATCCATTGTTAATTCATCAAGAGGAATAATTGCAGCATATCAAAAAGATTGCTATAAAGAATTCGGTGAAGCAAACTACGGCAAAGCCGCTAGACAAGCAGTTATTGACATGAGAGACGATTTGAATAGAGTTTTATAGTTATCATAAGGATTATATACTCTGGTTGTTTCATGATATATAATATATAGAGGGATAGTGTTATGTTAAGAAGATAAATAATTGAAACTTGTTTTATATAGATAAAAAGGAGACGTTTATGAAAGCGCAACTCATTTTAGAAAACGGCGTTGTTTTTAACGGAAACGCATTTGGTTATATTAAAGAAACTGTTGGAGAAGTTGTTTTTAACACGAGCATGACGGGTTATCAGGAAGTGCTGACGGATCCATCTTATTATGGTCAAATTGTAACGATGACGTATCCGCTGATAGGGAATTATGGAATTAATATCGATGATATGGAATCGTCATCAATAAAGGTTAAGGGATTCATTGTAAGAGAAAACTGTCAATCACCCAGTAACTGGAGATGTGAGTTTGAACTTAATGATTATTTGAAACGTAATCGTATTATTGGTCTCGAAGGAATTGATACAAGAGCTCTTACAAAAATGATTCGTAATAACGGTACAATGCGTGGAATTATTACAGTGCGAGAGTTATCACGAAGTCAAATTCAAACTAAGATAGATGCTTTTAATAACACAAATGCTGTTGCAGAGGTTACAAGAGCAGACATTGAAGTTGTTGAAGGAAATGGACCGCATATAGCTATGTATGACTTTGGTATGAAGAATAATATTGTGAGGTCTTTCAAAGCTAGGAATTGTAAAATGACTGTTTTCCCAGCAAGTTCAACAGCAGAGCAGATTCTTTCGGTCAATCCGGATGGAATATTCTTAAGTAACGGACCGGGTGATCCGAAAGATGTTGGCGAAACGATTAATGAAGTGAAAAAACTTATCGGAGTCAAACCAATGACAGGCATTTGTTTAGGGCACCAAATCTTAGCCTTAGCTATGGGCGCTAACACAACCAAGTTGAAATTTGGCCATCGCGGCGCTAACCATCCGGTATTGGATAAACAAACGGGGAGAGTAATGATTACATCTCAGAATCATGGATATGTGGTAGAGGATGAAACACTTCCTAAGGGAATTGAAGTGACTCATGTCAATTTAAATGATAATACGGTTGAAGGTATGAAAGATACTGGCAATAGTATTTATTCAATTCAATTCCATCCAGAGGCATGCCCCGGACCACATGATACAGATCCGATTTTTGACGAATTTGTTGCTCTCATGAAAGGAGATACTCATGCCTAAAGATATGTCGATTAAACGTGTATTAGTTATTGGGTCAGGCCCAATTGTTATAGGACAAGCTGCTGAATTTGATTATTCAGGTACTCAAGCATGTCAGGCTTTTAGAGAAGAAGGAATCGAAACAGTACTGGTGAATTCAAACCCTGCAACAATAATGACAGATAAAGAAGTTGCTGATAAGATTTATATTGAGCCTCTTACTGTCGAATTTCTTGAAAAAGTTATTGCGAAAGAACGACCGGACAGTGTTATCGCAGGAATGGGTGGCCAAACAGGTCTTAATCTTGCCGTTGAACTGAATGATGCAGGAATCTTAGCTAAGTATAATGTTAAAGTTATCGGAACTCAGATTGATGCGATTAAAGAAGGTGAAGACCGTGAAGCATTTAAAGCCCTTATGGAGCGAATTGGTCAACCTGTTATTGAGAGTAAAATTGTTACAACGATGGAAGATGGTGTGGACTTTGCGGTTCAAATCGGATATCCGGTTGTTGTTCGTCCGGCATATACCCTTGGTGGCGCCGGTGGAGGAATAGCGGAAGATAGAGAAGAGCTCAAGATTATCTTAGCATCAGGCCTTCAACTCAGTCGAGTGGGGCAAGTACTTCTCGAAAAATCCATAAAAGGATGGAAAGAAGTTGAATATGAAGTTATGCGTGATAGCGCAGGAAACTCTATTACTGTTTGTAACATGGAGAACATTGATCCGGTAGGCGTTCATACGGGCGATAGTATTGTAGTTGCTCCAAGTCAGACGTTATCGGATGTTGAATATCAAATGCTTAGAAAAGCATCTCTGGATATTATTAATGAAGTTGGAATTGTCGGTGGATGTAATGTGCAATTGGCACTTCATCCGGATAGCTTTGAATATGCGATCATCGAGATAAACCCTAGAGTTAGCCGTTCATCTGCATTAGCATCAAAAGCGACAGGGTATCCAATAGCAAAAGTAAGTGCAAAACTTGCACTTGGATATAGATTAGATGAAATTCAGAATGCGGTTACGAAGAAAACCCAAGCTTGTTTTGAACCGACATTAGATTATGTTGTCGTGAAGATACCGAAATGGCCTTTTGACAAATTCAGAAGAGCAAAGAAAACCCTGGGAACAAAAATGATGGCAACCGGAGAAGTTATGGCAATAGCCAATAACTTTGAAGCAGCACTTCTTAAAGCGGTTCGTTCACTGGAAATCGGACAATATAGTCTTCATCATAAAAAGGCTTCGTCTAGAACCATGGATGAATTAAAGCGACGTGTTCAAGTGCCTGATGATGAAAGACTTTTTGACTTGGCTGAACTTTTGCGAAGAGGTTATCGTCAAGACAAAATATGTAAAATAACGGGAATGGATCCATTCTTCGTTCAAAAAATCAATGGAATTGTAGAATTAGAAGAAAGCCTTAAAGACATTAATATAGAAGAAATAGGCAGAGACAAAATGTATTCGCTTAAGAAAAAAGGTTTTTCAGACAAAGCAATCGCAGATTTTACAAAATGTACGCCTGTTGAAGTATATAATCTTAGAAAAGCGTTTAAGATTGAAGCTGTTTATAAAATGGTTGATACATGTGGTGGTGAATTTGAAGCTGTAAGCCCATATTACTATTCGACTTATGATGAATATGATGAAGTGGAAGTTTCAGATAAGAAAAAAGTTTTAGTTATCGGATCCGGACCTATTCGAATTGGTCAAGGAATTGAATTTGACTACTGTTCGGTTCATAGTATTATTGCTCTCAAAAAAGCAGGCATTGAGACAATCATTGCGAACAACAATCCTGAAACAGTAAGTACCGATTTTGATACAGCCGACAAATTGTATTTTGAACCATTAACTGAAGAGGATGTTTATAACATTATCGAAAAAGAAAAACCGGATGGTGTTATTCTCCAATTCGGTGGTCAAACGGCAATAAAACTTGCATCCTTCTTGGATGAAATGAAAGTTCCTATCTTGGGAACTAAGCCGGATAAAATCGACGAAGCTGAAGATAGAGAAAGATTTGAAGCGTTGCTTGAAGCACTAGATATTAATCGACCAAAAGGTAAAGCCGTATGGAATCTTCAAGAAGGTTTAGAGGCGGCAGCTGACTTGGAATATCCTGTATTATGTCGCCCGAGTTATGTTCTTGGCGGACAAGGTATGGAAATAACATATGAAGAAAAACAACTGGAAAGATATTTGATTCAAGCATTTGAACGTGACGCTAAAAACCCTGTACTTATTGATCGTTATCTTATTGGCAGAGAAATTGAAGTGGATGCAATTTGTGATGGTGAGAAAATCCTTATACCTGGCATCATGGAACATCTTGAAAAAGCGGGAGTTCATTCAGGGGATAGCATCAGTATTTACCCGCCTCAGAATGTTTCAAAAAATATAATTGAACAAATAATCATCGATACTGAAAAAGTTGCATTAGCACTAGAAATAAGTGGAATGGTAAATATTCAATATATAGAATCAGAAGGTAAGTTATTCATTATTGAAGTGAATCCAAGATCATCAAGAACGGTGCCATACATCAGTAAAGTTACAGGAGTCCCAATGATTGAACTTGCCACTCGTGCAATGTTAGGTGAAAAGTTGGATGATATGGGTTACGGAACCGGCCTGTATAAGGAAGCTGAATTGGTAGCAATCAAAGTTCCGGTTTTTTCAACGCAAAAGTTACCGGACGTCGAAGTAAGCCTTGGACCGGAAATGCGTTCCACAGGAGAGGTGCTTGGGGTTGGAAGAACTTTCGAAGAGGCCCTTTACAAAGGATTTGTTGGGTCGGGAATGGGAATCCTCAAGAATAAAGGAACGATACTTGCAACAATAAAGCCAAGTGATCAGCAGAAATTTGTCGAGATGGCCAAAGGTTATGTGGATCTTGGATTTAACTTTGTTGCCACTGAAGGAACAGCAAAACTACTTGAAAAGAACAACCTGCCTGTTCAACGAATCAGAAAGATAAGTGAAGGTGTACCTAATGTGTTAGACTCAATTAGAAGCGGTATGATTCAAATGGTCATTAATACACCAACAAAAGCAAATGATGTGAATAGAGATGGCTTTAGGATCCGTAGAGTTGCAATTGAAACAAGTGTTCCGGTATTAACATCTTTAGATACAGCTCAAGGTATGTTGGATATTATTAGCGCGAATTTGAATGAAGATACAATGGAAATTTACAACATGGGTTCTAAAGAATAAATAGTTGGAGGAAGTATATGTGTCATAACCCTTTAAATAGAGTAACATGTAAGATTACGCAGAACGTAGAAATTGCTTCGGATATTTTTGATATGATTGTTGAAGTAGGTGGTATGGCAGATATAGCTTTGCCGGGTCAATTTGCAAATCTTTATTGTGCTGATAGTGCTAAGTTATTGCCTAGACCTATAAGTATATGCAATGTGGATAGAGATAATCAGACCTTAAGACTGATATATGCAGTTGTTGGCGAAGGAACTAAAGATTTTGCCAAGTTAATTGCGGGAGATTCGATTGAGATTCTCGGGCCCCTTGGAAAAGGATTTACATTAGATGGGCATATGGATTCTCATGTGTTGATTGTTGGTGGAGGTGTAGGAACGCCACCACTTTTACAACTTGCCAAAACACTGAAAGAGAAATATGCTGATAAAATCACAATAACGATTGTCCTTGGATTTAGAGACGATATTTATTTAAGTGAAGAGTTTAAGGCATATGGACAGATTTATGTTGGAACAGATAGTGGAAAACATGGTTATAAAGGAAATGTCATTCAGTTAATGTCAGATGTTGAGGTGTTCGAAACAAATGATAGTTTTGACTATATGTTCTCATGCGGACCGACACCAATGCTAAAGGGATTGCAACAATATGTTCACACTAAAGGCATTAAAGGTGAATTTTCTTTAGAAGAAAGAATGGGATGCGGTTTCGGAGGATGTGTTGGATGCGTTGTTGGCATTCGAAATGCTGATACTATGTCGGAAACAGTTATGAAATCAAAAGATGATATTGAGGCAAATGAATTTGAATATAAAAAAGTATGTAAAGACGGACCAGTTTTTGAATACTCGGAGGTGATTTTCTAATGAATTTAGGTGTAGAGTTTTGCGGCATTAAATTTAAGAATCCAGTGTTTACTGCATCAGGAACATTTAATTCAGGGAAAGAATTTGAATCGGTTGTTGATTTGAATTCTATAGGCGGAATCATTGTCAAGGGGGTTTCTAGTACCCCTTGGAAAGGGAATCCATCACCAAGAATTGCTGAAACTTACGGCGGAATGTTGAATTCAGTTGGATTACAAAATCCCGGTGTTGATATTTTTATCAAAGAAGACATTCCGTTTTTAAGGCAATATGATACCAAAATCATTGTTAATCTAGCGGGAAGAACAATCAGTGAATATTGTGAAGTTGTGGAAAAACTGGGTGACGCTGATATTGATATGCTCGAATTGAATATATCCTGTCCTAATGTTAAAGAAGGCGGAGTTGCCTTTGGTATTGACCCGCACATGGCAGAATTGGTTACAAGAGAAGTTAAAAAAGTGGCAAGGCAACCTCTTATCGTTAAATTAAGTCCAAATGTTACTGATATTACAGAGATTGCAAGAGCGGTTGAAGCTGGTGGAGCAGATGGAATCTCACTGATCAATACACTGATAGGTATGAAAATAGATATCCACAAAAGAAGAACGGTATTAGCTCGTAAGATGGGCGGATTCTCAGGACCTGCGATAAAACCAGTCGCTGTAAGGATGGTTTACCAAGTTTCAAAGGTCACAAATCTTCCCATTATTGGGCTTGGAGGAATTATGACAGGTGAGGATGCAATAGAATTTATGATGGCGGGAGCAAGTGCAATTGCTGTTGGAACGGCGAATTTACTTAATCCAAGAGCAACGATGGACATATTGGATGGAATAAAAAAATACATGAATTCATATAATATGGTAGACATAAATGAAATAGTTGGTATAATAGAGTAAGACTTATTGGAGGAAAAAAATATGGATTCGTACAAATTGGACTTTATAGAATTTATGGTAGATTCGGGTGTGCTTACTTTTGGTGATTTTACAACCAAAAGCGGAAGAAGATCACCATTTTTTATCAACACAGGCAACTATACTACAGGTCGTCAATTAAATCGCCTTGGTGATTATTATGCTAAAGCAATTAAAGATAACTTTGGAACAGATTTCGACGTACTTTTTGGACCGGCTTACAAAGGAATCCCGCTTAGTGTAGCTACGGCTATTTCACTTTCTAGTTCATACGGAGCTAACGTTAATTATTGTTCAAGCCGTAAGGAACTGAAAGACCATGGCGATGCAGGCATTCTTCTTGGTGGACCGATTAAGGACAACCAAAAAGTTTTGCTTATTGAAGATGTAACAACTGCAGGAACTTCGATTCGAGAATCAATTCCAATGCTTAAATCGATTGCAGATGTTGAAATTGTAGGTCTAATCATTTCTGTAGACCGTATGGAAAAGGGACAAAATGATGTTTCGGCATTAAAGGAATTAGAGCAAGAATTTGGTTTAAAAACACAAGCGATTGTTACTATGGAAGAAATTATTGAGTATCTTCATAATAGACCGATTGAGGGTGTTGTTTACATTGATGATGAGATTAAAGGTCGTATTGATGAGTATTATGAAATTTATGGACTTAAATAGCCAGTCACATAAGTGAGTGGGGTGTGTTATATCATTAGGGGCAGTCGCATAAGCAGCAGCAACTAAGAGGTTTGATTGATTGGCATGCTAAACAAAAAATGGATATAATTAGAAGAAGATGTGATTTATCACATCTTCTTCTTTGTTTACTGGAAAATACTGCATAGGACGTTTCGGCTTATTGCAAACATAAACGTGTTTGTTCAATGAATCTTCATATCCTGTTCATAAAAACTTGTTACACTGAAATTAGTACTTTGGATAAGTTTATTGTAAGTGTTGAAGGAAAGTTGGTGTGGACATGGATATTAGTTCAGTAGGAGGATCGAATCCTTATACAAACATAGCCTCTGGACAACGGATTAACAGTGCCGCAGATGACCCGTCAGGGTTAGCCATTGCGAAGGGCATGGAAGCCCAAACAAGTAGCTCTAAACAGAATATCAATAATGTGGCGAATATGAGCAATCTCCTAAATACTGCTGATGGAGCATTAGAGTCTATTAGTAATAATCTGCAAAGATTAAGAGAATTATCTGTACAAGCTAGTAATGGAATATTAAGTCAGGATGACAAAAAAATCATTCAAGGTGAAGTTAGTCAAGTGCTTAGCGAAATTGAATCAGTAGCGAGTTCGACTTCTTTTAATCAAATGAAAATTCTTGATGGAAGTTTTACTGAGAAGAATACGGCATCAAGTACTGATGGCAGTGGACCTAAGATTTCAATAGATAACACATCGCTTGAGTCATTAGGCATAAAGGGTTTTGATGTATCAAAAGGATTTGACATTTCTAAAATTGATGAGGCACTTTCGAAAGTTAGTGAGTCTAGAAGTGAAATTGGTTCCGCAACAAATGCTTTTAAACATGCAACCAATAACATTAGTGGGAAAATCAATAATATCACATCAAGTATGAGTAAAATTCAAGATGCTAATATTTCAATGGAAATTTCAACGCTTAAGAAAAATCAGATATTGGATCAATATAAAATGCAGATGCAAGCAATGCTGCAAAACAATCAAAGAACACAAACTGGTATGATGGCAGATTTTAAATTATAAATGATATCCACTAGAGTAGGAGTGGAATATATACATTGGGGAATTAAAAATGGACGATGTTAACTAAACTAATTAGTTACATCGTCTGTTTTTATGTTCCTATAAACTAAAGAAACATAAAACTAGTGTATCATTGAAATTTGTGATAAAATTGTTACAAACAATCGAAGGAGAACAGAAGTGGATTATAATCAATTAAAAGAAGAATTTCAATCATTTCATTATGATTCGTATACTTATCAAATAAAGAATCAAACATTAGAGCTCTGCTTTAATTATCGGTTAATTGGTACTAACCAAGAGATACCTTTTATTCACAAGGTATCTTATTATGCTAAAGGAAATGCTGAAGTTGACTTGAACCAAATAAGTTCTCTTGAAGCGTTTGTGTTTCATATAGGAATGGTCGAAACAATTAATTATTGGAAATTGGCATGTCCTAATGATCTGGTGATTCATTGTGGATATCTAAACGAATCTCAAGTGAAATGGTGGAAAAAGTTATACTATCATGGTCTTGGTGAGTTTATATATCTTAATCATATTAGCCAGATTGTGACAGAAGAAAATTTTGTTAATATAGTTAATGAAAAGACAAGTGATGGCCAATTGCCAGATACTTCAATCCACTTACATATGCTAAGTACATCGGGCAATCTGATTCCAATTGGTGGCGGGAAAGACTCTGTTGTAACGCTTGAAGTTCTTAGTGGCGACTCGCAAGACAACATACCCTTTGTAATGAGCCCACCAGTTGCAGCGTACGATTGTATTGAAGTGGCAGAATATAAAGGATATCTTGAAGCAAAACGGATATTTGATAAACAGATGATCAAGATGAATGATGAGGGATTCTTAAATGGCCATGTTCCCTTTTCATCAATCTTAGCATTTATTGCAACACTTGGAGCAGCGCTAGTCAATAAACGTTATATAGCGCTATCGAATGAAAGAAGTGCTAACGAACCAAGTGTTATAGGTACAACATTTAATCATCAATATTCAAAAAGCTTTGAATTTGAGGAAGACTTTGATTATTACATACGTACTTATTTAACTAAAGACATTACATATTTTAGCCTCCTTAGACCTTTATATGAGATTCAAATTGGTGAGCTTTTTTCACATTATACTAAATACCACCAGAGTTATAGAAGTTGCAATCGTGGCAAGAGTACAAATGAATGGTGTGGTGTTTGTGCCAAATGTTTATTTGTATATATAATTCTGAGTGCTTATGTAAAAAGAGATGAACTTATCAAACAATTTGGTAAAGATTTATTGGAAGATATTCAATTGCAACCTATCTTTGATGAACTTATAGGCATAAAAGAAACCAAACCTTTTGAGTGTGTTGGTACAATTTGGGAAGTTCGTCATGCTCTAAATCTGGCTCTTGATCGTTATGGACAGGCTAAGCTACTTACTTATTACCAATCAATTGACGGAACGAAAATGCAAGATCAACCGACAGAATATGAAGAGGGAGATTTAGTACCTAAAGGACATTTAGAATTGTTGAAAAGGGAGCTGAAGCGATTTGAAATACTTTGAAAAAATTCAAGCGTCATTAGAAGATCGATACAAGAACAAGTCAATCTTAATACTTGGTTTCGGTCAAGAGGGAATAAGTACATATCATTTACTTGAAAAGTTAAATACGACATTAAAAATATATATAATGGATCAAAACGCAGTAGCTGTTAAAAACTATTTAGAACAACAAAAAGACCCATTTGCGACGATTATTCCACCAGAAGATTATTTAAAAGGGTTGGACGGATTTGATGTTATCTTTAAAACCCCCGGTTTGCCGGGGTACTTACTGAAACAAGTTGACATATCAAAGATAACTTCTCAATCTGAATTGTTTATGGAATTTCTAGGCGACAGGTGTATTGGTGTTACAGGAACAAAAGGGAAAAGCACAACAAGTTCTCTATTAGCATATATCCTTGAAAAAGGTGGCGTTAAAACTAAACTTGTTGGAAATATAGGTTATCCTGCTCTTGAGAGTTTGTTAGAAGATGATGGAGAAATCATGTACGTATATGAAATGTCATCTTTTCAAACAGAATTTTTACAAGTAGGACCGTCCATTGGTATCATTCTAAATCTGTTTGAAGAACATTTGAACAATTATGAAGGCTATGATAATTATCAAGAATCCAAGTTACAGTTATTTAAAGCTAAGATCACTAATCCACAGGATCAAGTGCTTATTTATGGATGTGATAATCATGTGTTATTAAACAAGATTAATGCGTTAAGAGAGATTTATGACGATCGGAATTATTTCACATTTGGATATAGCCTAAAGAATAGTATGTCCGATCCAGGATACTTTATTGAGGATGATAACATCGTTCGATTAGACAATGATCACCTAGCAGTTATCTCAGATATTCATTTTCCAAGAAAACTGCTAGGTGATCATAATCTTTTGAATAGTTTAGTTGCATTTATTGTTGTAGATAAACTGACCAAAGATGGCAAATTAAATATGTCCTCTGCTGAAGTCGTTCGATTAATAGGCGAGTTCAAAGGGCTGCCACATCGGTTGGAAGATGTAGGAGAGTTTAATGGCATCCGTTTTTACAATGACTCAATTTCAACCATTCCAGAGGCTACAATAAAAGCGATTGAATCTATTGATAGTTTAGGTACTCTTATCATCGGTGGTTTTGACCGTAAGATCAATTATCAATCTTTTGCAGATTACTTAGATGAAATGCAAGAGTTGAATATCATATGTTTACCTTCAACTGGACATAAGGTGTTTGATCTAATGAGTCATACTGCAAATTGTTATAAAGTTGCAGATATGGATGAAGCAGTAACAATTGCATTCCAAAAAACGCCAGTCAACAATGGGTGCTTGTTATCGCCGGCAGCTTCTAGTTACAATCAATATAAAAACTTTGAAGAACGTGGTGATCACTTTGTGGAATGTATAAGAAGAGGCGCTTCACTTGAAGAATAAATATAAAAACTTCATTGCTTTTGTTCTAACATTTGGTTTGTATTTCGCTTTTTTAGAATTAGTTAATTCGGGAACAAAATGCATTTTTAAGAATACAACAGGAATTCCTTGCCCGGGTTGTGGTATGACAAGAAGCTTTTTACACTTGTTTCATGGAGAACTTCCTGAAGCTTTTCATGATCACCCTTTGTTCTTTACAATACCGATTATACTTGTGATATCACTTTTGCTCAATGTTTATAAAGACAACATAAAGTTGAAAAAAGTTTTAGTGTCTATCCTATCGTTAATTGTCATTGCATTTGTTGTGGTTTTTATCATCCGAATGGTTTTGTTTTTCCCAGAGACGGATCCATTGAAATTTTATGAACGTGGAATTATACCAAGTGTGTACCGTTTTGTCAGAGATATTATCAAAGCTTTCTCATAATATTGAAGAAATTTACTTGAAGAAAAAGTGTTATATGGTAAACTATTATTATCAAATTTGTTAGGGGGGTAATTATGTATCAACAACGTAATGTAGCAACAGTGATCATTTTTTCAATCATCACTTGTGGTATTTACTCATTTTATTGGATTTATGTAACAACAAGAGATCTGAATAATTATTTGGAAATCAGTGATATGGAACCTGCAATTGAATTGCTATTATGCTTTTTGTGTTTTCCTTACATGTATTATTGGATATACAAGTATGCACAACGAATCACAGATGCTCATATAAAAGCTCAAATTGCAACAACAAGTGACGAAGCAATTGTATGTTTAATCCTTGCAATATTTGGTTTGTCAATTATTTCAATTGCGATTATGCAAAATAATTTAAACAAAGCGTGGGCAGTTGAACAAAGTGAAGGAATTTAAAAACCGTTATTCGTATATTGATTATGCGTAATTTAATACAATAAGAATTCGGTGGAAGTGAATCGTCATTATGAGTTATAATGACGATTTTTTTTGTGTTACTTTATAGACGTATTTCGGCTTATATCGCCATAGGATAGATTCTCAGGCACTACAAACTCGTTCGGCTTATATCGCCATAAGGATAGATTCTCGTATCGCTATCCCGATGGCGACATAAGCGACCAGTTCGTTATTTAAAGCTTTATAAAATGCCATCTACAAACGTTACTGAGTTTTGCTTGCGCAAAGGCCTGGCGAAGCCATTCTTCTTGGCTAAACGAATAAAGTTGAATAAGTGATAAAGAAGTATTGACAACATTATGTTATCTTTGATACAATAAACACGGGTTCATAAACGCGCGTTTATGAAAACCTGAATAGAAATCAATTAGAATTGTTCGGGGTATAAAATGAAAAGTGAAGATATTGCGAAGATAGCAGGTGTATCAAGAAGTACGGTATCTAGAGTGATTAATAATTATCCGAATGTACCTGAAGAAACAAGATTAAAGGTTATGGAGGTTATTACTAAATATGATTATAGACCCAATGCTTTTGCACGAACTCTAGCAGGTAAGAAAAGTGAAACAATTGGTGTTTTTTTCATCATTGACGGAGTGAACGATGATGCACCACATTTGGTTTACAATGATTTTTATACAGCATATCTTGATGCTATTGTCGATATTGCCAATAAGAAAGGTTATTATGTTCTGGTTCAGACTGTTTATGGTGACCATGATTACTCGAAGATAACAAAAGCCTTTAATGAAAAGCGTATTGATGGTGGAATTCTGATTGGGACTAGAAAAGATACATTAACTAAGATGAATATAGAGAATATTACACAAGAACTTGTCATTTTCGACTTTGAGGTTGAATCACTAGAGAGTTTTGAAGAAACTAAACATGTTACAATTCTTAATTCGAATGATGAAGCAGCTATGGATCTTGCGGTGAAACATCTTGTTGACTTAGGTCATTGCAAAATTGGATTTATTAAAGGTATTGAAGAAACTTTATCAGCAAGGCAAAGGTACAACGGATTCATTAAAGCTTGTAAACATTATGGTGTTAAAGTGGATCAAAGATATATTCTGGAAGGTGAATTTAATCAAGAAGTTGCTTATAGGCAAATGGCAGCAGCCATTGATGGAAATACTGTTGCAGATGCATATATATGTGCGAATGATTATATGGCAATTGCAGCAATTGATTGTTTAAGAGAACATCAGTATAAGATTCCTGAAGATGTATCTTTTATCGGTTTTGACAATACAAGGACAGGCCAATTAATGACACCTAAATTGACTACATTAACACCGGATTTTTATGGTATGGCCAAAAAGGCAGTTGAACTTATCCATCTCAAGAACGAAGGTGAAAGTGTCAATTTACCTGATCTGATTGAATACAAAGTCGATTTAATCACTAGAGAATCCGTTGTTGAAAAGAAATAGTAGTTAAAAATAAGTAATAGTTACCAAGAAGAGTTTTAAACTCTTCTTTAACAGAACGTTTTTGGGACCGCTCTTAATCGTTGAGCATAACTTGCACATGGAGGTTTAATATGAAATTTGGATTTTTTGATGATGATAACAGAGAATATGTTATCACAACACCGACGACACCATATCCTTGGATAAATTATTTTGGGATGGATGATTTCTTTTCGCTGTTTTCAAACACGTCAGGAGGTTATTCGTTTTATAAAGATGCAAGAATGCGTCGTATTACTAGATATAGATACAATAATGTACCTATAGATAATGAAGGAAGATATTTTTATATTAATGATGGTGGTGTCATTTGGTCGCCAGGTTTTAAACCGATGAAGACAGAATTGGATTCTTATGAATGCCGTCATGGATTAGGATATAGTACGATAACATCAAGTAAGAATGGTCTTGTTGCGAAGCAGACCTCGTTTGTACCATTGGGTAAAACATGTGAGATCCATGAGATAAAACTGACAAACAAGAGTGAAGAAGTGAAGAATATAGATCTATATTCATATATTGAATTTGCTCTTTGGGATGCATATGATGATATGACAAACTTCCAAAGAAATTTCAGTACGGCTGAAGTTGAAATTGTTGGAAGTGCCATTTATCATAAAACTGAATACAGAGAAAGACGCGATCATTATTCCTTCTTTTCAGTGAACAAAGAAGTTGTTGGATTTGATACAGATAGAGAATCGTTTATCGGATTATATAATAACGTTAATGATCCGGAGGTTATTCTTGCCAACGAATCTAAAAATTCAGTCGCTAGCGGTTGGTCTCCTATTGGATCGCATCATTTACAAGCTGAGTTAGAGCCAGGTGAAACGACGAGCTTTATTTTTACCATAGGATATGTAGAGAATAAGGAAGAGAAATGGGAGAGTCCAGGAATTATCAATAAAACAAAAGCAGTTGAATTAATGAATGCATTTACAACAACAAAGGATATTGAAGAAGCGATTGGAGCACTTAAAGACAAATGGACTGAATTGTTATCAGCTTACATTGTTGATACAGAAGAAGTAGAAGTCAATCGAATGGTAAATATATGGAATGCGTATCAATGTATGATTACTTTTAACTTATCAAGAAGTGCTTCTTTCTACGAATCAGGTGTTGGTCGAGGCATGGGCTTTAGAGATTCGAATCAAGATATTCTTGGATTTGTACATCAATTACCTGATAGGGCAAGGGAGAGACTTATTGATCTTGCAGCAACTCAGATTCGAGATGGTGGAGCGTATCATCAATACCAGCCATTAACTAAAAAGGGTAATCATGATTTGGGTAGTGGATTTAATGATGATCCCTTGTGGATGGTATTATCCGTTGCAACATATATTAAAGAAACAGGAGACATGACGATTCTAGATGAAATGGTTCCCTTTGAGAATGATGAGGAATTAGCAGAAACGATGATGGAGCATTTACGTCGTTCATTTAATCATGTAACGAATAATATCGGTCCTCATGGTTTGCCGCTTATAGGTAGAGCTGACTGGAATGATTGTCTTAACTTGAACTGTTTTTCAACAACACCGGGAGAATCTTTTCAGACAGCAAATAACGGAACAGATGGTCTTGTAGCTGAATCGATTTTTATTGCAGGAATGTATGCATTTATCGGACCTGAATACGTTGAACTTTGTCGTCGTACCGGAGATGCTAAAGAAGCGGATAGAGCATTAGAATCAATTAATAAAATGAAAGCCACGGTCCTTGAACATGGCTATGACGGAAATTGGTTCTTACGTGCTTATGATGCTAATAGCGCTAAAGTCGGATCGAATGAAAATCCGGAAGGCAAGATATTTATTGAACCACAAGGTATGTGTGTTATGGGAGAGATTGGTATCGATACAGGAGAGGCTATCAAGGCTCTAGATTCATGTAAAGAATACCTTGATTCTGACTATGGTATGGTGTTAAATCAACCAGCTTATACAACATATCATGTGGAACTGGGCGAAATCACTTCTTATCCGCCAGGGTACAAGGAAAATGCGGGAATCTTTTGTCATAACAATCCTTGGGTTGCGTGTGCTGAAGCCGTCGTTGGCCGTGGGGACAATGCATTTGAAATATACAAGAAGATATGTCCTGCATATTTAGAAGGAATCAGTGAGATCCACAGAACGGAACCCTATGTATATTCGCAAATGATAGCAGGTAAAGATGCGAAAAATCATGGCGAAGCTAAAAACTCTTGGTTAACAGGAACTGCGGCATGGAATTATATAACGATTACACAAGCAATTCTTGGTGTAAAACCTCACTATGATGGTGTCCTAGTTGATCCTTGCATTCCGAAAAGTTGGAAAGGATATACAGTTAAAAGACGTTTTAGAGGTACGCTATATAACATTGAAATTGATAATAGCGCAGGTGTTTCAAAAGGCGTTAAGGAAATGATTGTCGACGGGGTATCAACTACAGGTAATATTGTTATGGCGGTTTCTGATAGGGACATTGTGGATGTGAAAGTTATTCTTGGCAAGTAATAAGAACTGGTCGCTTATGTCGTCATCGGGATAGCGATACAAGAACCTATCTCAAGCAGCCGCTCATCCCAGGTTGATTTCCTAGTGGGCTACTGAGCGCAGCAAACGCACTCAGACCCCGTAAGGAAATCTAACCAGTGATTCAAAGTCTCATGAGATAGGTCTTGTATCATATCCTGGATAAGCGGCATAAACTCTGGGATGAGCGGCCTACGTTGTAGTACCTGAGAATCTATCCTTATGGCGACATAAGCCGAAGGAGGTTGCAGTGCCTACGAAGCTATCCAATTTAGCCATAAGTAAAAGTTATACGAAATAATCAGGAAAGAAGGATGACTATGAAATTTGGATATTTTGATAATCAGAATAAAGAGTATGTCATTACAACACCAAAAACACCGATGAAATGGATTAACTATATTGGTGGATTGGACTTTGGAGGCTTCATAGATCAAACAGGTGGAGCTCTTTTATGTAAAGGGGATCCAGCATTAAACCGAATAACTAAATACATTCCTCAGTTACCTGGGTCAGAATTCAATGGCACAACACTCTATTTACGTATTAAAGATAAAAAGGGTTATCATTTGATTTCACCGCTTTTTACACCAACATTAAACGATTATACAAGTTATGAATGTCGAGTAGGTCTAGGTTATTCGAAATTCACTACGGTTGTTGATGGATTTAAAACTGAGATCCTGGTTTTTGTGCCTCTCGAAGGTGGAAGAGAAATCCGGGATATAACAATAACAAACCTAAATGATACAACAGTTGAGATAGATATCGTTCCGCTTGTTGAATACACACATTTCGAAGCAATGAAGCAGTTTAACAATGCCGATTGGGTTCCTCAAACAATGATGTCTGAACTTTTAATGGATGAGGAAGGCATTGAAGTCGTTAAGCAATATGCTTTTATGAAAAAGGGTATCGCAGAAAACTTTTTTACAGCTAGTATGAAATGCGAATCGTTTGAGACAGATCGGGAAAGATTTTTAGGTGAATATGGTTATGGAAGTTATAAAGATCCTATCAGTTTGCAGACAAAGTTTTTAAGTAATTATTTAGCTCTTCGAGGCAACAATATGTTTGCAGGTGTTTATCCGATGGGGGAATGTTCCAAGAATAAGCCGGTCCGTCTGATAACTCAATTGGGTCAATTTGAGAAAGATGTAGATGGATTACTAGATATCTATAAATATAGAGACATTGCAGAAGTGGAGAAGTCATTTGAATTACTGAAAGATAAATGGACCAGTTATACTGAACGTTTTATTGTTGAAACTCCTGACAAAGATTTTGATACATTGGTTAATATTTACAATCCAAGACAATGTATGATCACTAAAAATTGGTCAAGGTTTTTGTCCTTATATCAGCTAGGTCTTGGAGCCCGTGGTATTGGATTTAGAGACACGTCACAAGATCTGCTTGGAGCAATAGGGATTGCACCCGATGAAACAACGGATATGATTGAAAAACTTTTATCCACACAGCGGATCGGCGGGAATGCCATGCATCAATTTTTTCCATTGACGATGGAAGCTACAAACGGTGATTCGGCTGAAATGGAAGACCGTCATGATTACTATGGAGATGATCACTTATGGATTATTCTTACAATATGTCAATATGTAAAAGAATCAGGTGACTTAACATTTTTGGAAAAAGTAATTCCATATTATGAGAAAGACAAACTAGGTAATCCTAAAGATTCAGGAACAGTACTTGATCACATGTTACGAAGCCTTAATTTTACAAAAACCAATGTGGGCGCTCATGGCCTTCCGTATTTAGGTTTTGCTGATTGGAATGATACAGTGAATTTACCGATAGGCAGTGAATCTGTTTTTAATGCAAATTTATATGGAAAATCGTTGAGAGAAATGATACAATTAGCGGAGAAAATGGGTGACATAACATTGAAAGTCCAATTGGAGGCTGATTATGAAGTCATGAAAACAGCAGTTAATGATAGTTGTTGGGATGGCAAATGGTATGTAAGATATTTTGACCAAAAGGGTGAACCTATTGGATCTCATAAAAATCAAGAAGGTAAAATCTTTACAAATGCACAGTCTTGGAGTATTATGTCAGGATTTTGCGAAGGCGAAAGAGCAACAATGGCTCTTGATAGCGTTCATGAATATTTGGCAACTAAAAACGGCATTAAGCTGAGTTTTCCGGGATATAATGGCTATGATCCTGAAAAGGGTGGCGTGTCTACTTATCCGCCGGGAGCTAAAGAAAATGGTGGGATATTCCTACATTCAAACCCTTGGGTCATTATTGCCGAAACAATGTTAGGTCATGGAGACAGAGCTTATAGTTATCATAAGCGTATTAATCCTGTGACTAAGAATAATAATATTGAATCATTCGAAGTTGAGCCCTATGTTTTTCCGCAGAACATTCTAGGCGATGAACATCCTCAATTTGGATTGGCTAGGAACAGTTGGTTGTCTGGAACGGCATCTTGGATGTATCAAGCGGCAACTAATTATATAATTGGTGTTCAGGCAGACTATGATGGACTTGTTTTGGATCCGTGTATACCTAAAGAATGGGATACATTTAAAGTTACCAAAAGAATAAAAGGAGATACCTATCACATAACGTTTACGAATCCTCAACAAGTTGAAAAAGGTATCCGAGCTATAGAAGTTGATGGGGTTGCCGTCAACACATCGTTGATTCCTTATGCCCTTGATGGCAAGGAACATTATATTCATGCAATCATGGGTTGAAATTGACCCATAACCTATATTTAATCCCTAGGACCTGATTTAACCCCTCAGGTCCAATCCCATTTATTGGACACTTCATGTTTTCATGTGAATGCATAATCGGACGATCATCGATTGTCATATTTAATTATTTCGACATTATCATTTGTTATGATGGCATTATATATGGATAAGATTTATAATAGTGATAAGAGATGTAGAGCGGAAGAAAGAGGACGAAGGATGAAAAGAGTTTTATCAACAGTCATAGTATTGAGTCTGCTGATGGTACTGATTGCCAGTTGTGGTGATAAGAGAGAATACATAAGCATAACCACAGGCGGCACAGGCGGTACCTATTATCCAATAGGTGGAGCGATAGCGCAAACATTGACAGAGAATATTGACAATTTAACTGTTAATTCCCAAGTTGGAAATGCATCGATCGCAAATTGTAAACTAATTGGATCAGGTGATACAGAATCAGCACTTGTTCAGAATAATGTTGCTTTTTGGGCATATGAAGGAATTGGTCAGTTTAAAGATAATAGAATTGAAAAGTTACGTGGAGTTGCTTCTTTATATCCGGAAGCAATACAGATTATTGCTGTAGCTGAGTCCGGAATAAAGACAGTTGAAGATTTAAAAGGGAAAACAGTATGTGTAGGTGAAATTTGGAGTGGTACATATTTTGATGTTATCAATATATTAGCAGCTCACGGCATGTCAGAAGACGATTTTAACGTATCTTATCTGTCTTTTTCAGAAGCATCACAAAAACTTAAAGATAACGAAATAGATGCAGCATTTATTACCTCAGGATATCCAACGTCAAGTGTGACGGATGTTAATTTAGTTTGTGAGATTGTCATTGTGCCAATTGCTGAGGACAAGATAGCAAAAATGATTGAAGAATCACCTTATTATACAAAAACCGTAATTCCTGCTGGAACCTATACTGGAATAAACGTAGATGTTCAAACGGCAACAACCATGGCAATGTGGGTTATATCAGCTGACGTTGACAATGATTTGGTGTATGAAATGACCAAAACATTATGGGAAAACCAAACTGAAGTTGAATCGGCACATGAAAAGGGTGCAGAGATAACACTTGAAACAGCGCTTCTTGGGATGGGGATTCCATTACATCCCGGAGCGCAAAAGTACTACAATGAAAAACATATTAAATAGATGTTTGTATGTTGAGTGTTATTTTTGAGAAAGAAGGTACTTATGACAAATGCTCGAACAAAAAAGTTTAAGCCATATAGTATTGCTTTTTTAGTGATTTTAGTCACCTTAGTAATCTTAGTAATTGTAGTTGTACTGGGCATTGTTGTACAGGATGAAGTAGCAGTTTTGCAAATGACAGACAACAAGAATAACCTTCTATATCATATGGAAGTTAATGAAGGAGACTCCTTTGATTACTTTTCGATTCATTCAGTCAGTGGAACCACTTTACTAGAAACAATAGTAATAGAAGAAAATTGTTTTGTTACTAAGAAAGCTAGATATGAAGATCAAAGTGGAGCAGGTTTACCAGAATATGCTTATGATGAAAGTGAATTCTATATTGAAGAAGGTTTTTTTGTTATTGATGACTTGGATAGAATTAATGAATCATTAATCTTTCAGGTAGAAGAAGAATATGATAATACCATATACATTCATAATGAAAACATTCCACTATTTTCTTTTTTTGAAAGAGGGCAAGGTGTAGTGAAATTTGAAATACTCATGAAAAACAGAATTGAACTCTATTTTATGAATGGAGCGAAGAACAAAAGCTGAATAAGTATCCATGTAATAACATACAGTGCGGATAGCTTATTGACCATTGTCTTAATAAAAGTTATGATAAGCATAACGAGTATTTGAAACTCAATGTTTTTAAATACATAAATGAGAAGAATAATTTGGAGGTATAAAATGAATTTAGCAAAATATATTGATCACACAATTTTAAAACCGGATGCTACAAGAGCAGAAGTAATCAAAATCTGTGAGGAAGCAAAAGAACACGGTTTTGCATCTGTATGCGTTAATCAATACTACACGAGTTTAGTTAAGGAACAATTAGCGGGAACGGATGTTAATGTTTGTATAGTTGTTGGTTTTCCGTTAGGTGCTTCAACGAAAGAAGTAAAAGCATTTGAAACAAGTGTAGCAGTTAAACAAGGTGCTGACGAAATTGATATGGTTATTAATGTTGGCGCACTCAAAGACAAATTAGATGATTTGGTTTATGAAGATATAAAAGCAGTTGTAGCTGCAGCAAATGGAAAAACAGTAAAAGTTATCATTGAAACTTGTTTATTAACGGATGAAGAAAAAGTTCGTGCATGTAAGTTATCACTGAAAGCGAAAGCTAATTTCGTTAAAACTTCAACAGGCTTTAGTACTGGCGGAGCAACAGTTGAAGATATCAAGTTGATGAAAGCAACAGTTGGCGATAAAGCGTTGATAAAAGCATCAGGTGGAGTAAGAGATTACGACGGTGCAATGGCGGTTATTGAAGCAGGAGCTAATCGTATTGGAGCAAGTTCAGGCGTTAAAATAGTAAATCACCAAGTCGCAGACGAAGGTACTTACTAATAAGCAATTATATTAATTAGTTATATAGTGATTCAACCAAACAAGCCCCGCATGGATATACCAACAGTATATCCATGCGGGGCTTGTTTAATTATTGTTTCATTTTAATGATAAATGTATGTTAGGCGTTCAAAAATTCAATTAATCCATTGATCAATAAATCGTTATCAGCTTTTGATAGAATACAAAAGCGAATAAACTCCCCGTGGAGGAAAGGAAAAGAGGATGAATCCCTTATCATGATCCCTTTTTTGATGAGGTGCTCAAACAACCTGGCACTTGAATGATCTTTATCCAATAGTTTTAAGAAAAAGAAATTTGCATTTGCAGGATATAGCTTTATTTTTGGTTCTGATGATAGAATTGCAGTGATTCTTTCTCGTTCGTCATGTATAAATTCGATTGAATTGGAAATGAAATATTTATCTGCCATCAGTTCTTTTCCTGCGAATGCGGCTAGTGAATTTATTGACCAATGATGTCTTTGCAGTTCTAGACTTCGATGGCAGTTCATATCACTTGTTACACCATATCCTAAACGTAAACCAGGAGCAGCAAAAAACTTAGAAAAACCTCTAAGGACAATGCAATTATCATATATTTTGACAAGTGACAAAGCACTTACTGATAATGAGTCGTCCACAAAATCCATATAAGTCTCATCGATGAGTATCTGTGTAGCGTTTGCTTTGCAGTGGTCGAAAAGTGGTAAAAGTTTTTCAGACTCAATAAAAGATGCAGTTGGGTTGTTAGGATTGCATAAAACAACCAAATCAACCCTTTCGGTACAATGATCTATCAATTTATCTATATCTACAATAAAATCATTCTCTTCTGAAAGAGGATAATAGTGAACTTCACTATGTAATGTCTTTGCTTTTTTTTCATATTCTGAGTATGTTGGACCAACAATTAAGGTTACTTTTGGATTGACATAATCAATATAGTGAGCGATTAATTCGGTAGATCCATTACCAAGAAGTACATGCTGAACATCTGAGTTTGTATATTTACTGATATTCGCCTTCAGTTCAGTATAATCAGGATCAGGATAACTTGTTACCAAATGAATGTTTTCAATTAACTTCTTTTCTAGATAAGGCGATAATCCTAATGGATTTACGTTGCCGCTATAATTCCTGATATCTTTTTTGTCTATATTGTAATGTTTTGCAACTTTCTCAATATCACTACCGTGGAAATTAATATTAGTTTTCATTTTTTCCCCTTTGCACATGGTTTCTTTCCTATGTTATAATAATTATAAACGTTAAATGAATAAAAATCTAGTACTTGATGTGGTGACAATATGACAAAAGTAGAATTCCTTAGAAAACTCATCGATAAAAAAGATTCATGGCAGTTAGACATGCCGGTCTTTAAAGATACATTGCAATTAATTGAAATAACTACGGGAAGTAGTTATCAGGGGGCGTTCCGGATATATATTGAAGGGGATGTTCTATTTGAATGTTATGTTGAATCTTTGAAAGGTCTTGTGAAACCACAAAACCCTTATGTGGTTTCAAAAAAACCATATATCGAATACAAAATAAATACAACGGGATTAAAAAACAATTTCATATATGAGGATCGATTATCCATTTATTATATGGGCGGAAGAACTTCAATTGACATAAAATTCATTGTAACTACTGATAAACATGAAGAAATAGTCATTCAATCAACGGATTCAGTGATGATACAAAAGAAGTCAATCAAACCTGAAACCCTTTCTATTTGTACGACGAAAGGAACTTTTCATATTAATGAATCGATTTCTATTGATATTCTAAATGAGACGGGCAGACCAAGGCATTTATTATTTGAATGTGATGATGAGTTTATCACACCAAAGATAACAGAAGTATATATTAATAATCATTGGAATCAAGAATGGTATATAAGAAAAAGCATGACAGATCGATTATTTGGTAAGTTATCTTTTAGAAACGAACCATTCAAAGAGGTGACTATTAGAGGTTTCATTGATAATGAGTTTAAACCAAGCTACACAATTCGAACTTCAATTACAATATATGAACCCTATGAAACAAATAATACAATTTCAGATTTTAAAACATTGAAAGAGACAAAGTTATTTATTTTTAGACACTATATTGATGGATTGGTAAACAGTTCATCTAGAAAAGAAGCAACTAATATAATGGATTTAACAAAAGCATGTCTTAATTTCAATCAAAAGGATTTGGAATTACGATTATTTTTTATATGGTTATTAACGGAATATGGTCATAAAAAGGAAGCAAAAGAAGAAATGGATCAGCTTACTAAATATAATGACTATTATTCAACGGATCGATTGAGTAGTATGATTCTGCTTCTAGAGAGAATAATTGACAAGGATATCAATAAGAGTACAACTGTTTTTGATTCCATCAATGAAAAGTCGCATTGGCTCGCAATTCTTGCAAAAGCCAGATTTACGTCATCGAGAAATGGTCGTTATGGCTATTATAAAGCTTTGTATGATCATGGAGTGCGTGGAAGTTTTCTCTTTGCAGAAGTGACATCTTTGCTTAATCAATTACCCATCATACCTGAAATAAATGATGAATTGTATATTGCTACCCTACGTTGGGCTTTTAATAAAAAGGGTGTATCAAGTAGCTGGTTAAACAAACTTGAAAGACATTATTATCAGCTTGAAAAAAACCCATTTATGAAAAGCAGTTTGGCAGAACAATTGTATGAGCATAGAAAGTCTAAAAACTTCTTACGTTTACTATGTCAACTATGTATAAATGAAGACCGCTATGACAAAAAAGCTTTTGATACATATAAAGAATCTTTAGCTAGCAAGATATATATTCAAGATTTAGACAATCATTACATATATGGGTCTTGGCAAGGGAAAGAGGATATCAATCTAGATTTACTTAAGCATTTCACTGAAATCCAGAATCTTGCAATACCGATACGCGAGTATATTTATATGAGTGTGGTCAAAAAAAGAGTAACTTATGGATTGCTATATCGAAGATTGTACATGGAAATATTATCATATGTAAAAGGAACAGAAGTATATTCAGTTGAAGTGATTGCAATAATTGCATCACATATTGAGGATTGGATAAAAGAAAAAAATGAAATAGTCTTTAAGTTTATAAAAGAAAACGCAGTTGAAGAATTTCACTCTAAAAAAGAAGGTTATGTAATATTGACAATTCTTTTGGATTTCTGTTTGAGTGACAGTTGCTGGCTAAATACAAACAAAAAAACCCTTTTTCTCATAGGAATTATTCAAACACTTGGGTTTGAAGGAATATATCAACTTTATCATGACGATGGAATTGTTATGACTATGTTTACAAAATTACAGTATCTTTTTAAGGATAGTGAGTTTAATAAAGATAGGGTCACTATGTTTCTGAATAATGATGTCTTTTTTGAATTATACTATCAAGATACCCATTTGAATCTTTTGTTTAAATATATTTTGGTTGATGAATTCTTAAGCCTCATAGAAAATGAGTATTTTGCATTGACGATCGAAGAACAACAACTCGTTCGCAATACAGTTTTTTATTATGCATCTAGTCGAATAGTTGTTGGAAATGAAGTTGTTTCCGACAGGTTATTGAAGGAAATGGCTGACTATTATGTATCGACGGATGAAAGGTTGGTTTGGCTGTTATTAGGCTTAGTGCTTGGTCTTAATGATAATAATGAGGACCTTACACTTAGAATTCGAAAAATTCATAAAGAAGCTATGAAACATGATATAATAGTGCCATGGTTTAATGATGGACTAGATACTAACAATATTGAGGTTATTCAATATATGACTCATCCGACGAATAAAGTAACTATTTATTATCGTTATGAAGAGGATGAAGATTTTGCTCATTGCCAAATGATACATCTTGCATTTGGTGTTTTTGCATATAGAATAAAGCTGTTTTACGATGAATTTTTCGAATATTATATTATAATAGAAGAATCAGATGGTCTTATTTCCACAGTGTATTCAGAAATTATTCATAGTGACCAGATGAGTAAACATAGTTTGTTGATGGAAAACGAATACAGTGTTGAACAAAGATTAGATAATATTGCACTATCTTATGAATTAAACGATGAATCAAGTGCAATAGCGTTTATAGAAGAACAAAGGAATTTTGAATCCCTTGTGAAAAAGTTTACGCGAATATAAGGAGGCTTTATGGGTGTTTTAAGTTTAGAAGTCGAGAAAGGTTTGTATCTAGGTATTGATTTTGGAACAACAAATTCAGTTGTTAGCATTTATCATTATGATACAAATGAAGTCCATACATTAAAAATTGATGGCTATACTATCTTTCCATCGGTGATTCAATTTGAAGAAAACGTTGATACGGGGGAACTTTCAAGAATTTTTGGTATAGAAGCCAAAGAAGCTGCAATTATCTATCCTGAAAGTACAATTATATCTATAAAGAGACAATTAGAATCGGATGAACCCATTGTAATAAAAGTCGAGAATAAAGAGTACACTTTTGAAACGGAAACTATTGTTTCTGAAATCTTAGCTCACCTTAAAGAACAAGCTGATATTTATATTAGAGAACAGCTAAATATCGTTGGGACATTTTCAGGATGTGTTATTACTGTGCCTGCAAATTCAACAGACAAACAAAAACGTAAAATGAAAAAAGCAGCGATAATGGCAGGGTTTTCAGAAGAAAACATATATTTGAGATTAGAACCAGCTGCAGCAGCTATAGCTTATGCTGCAAATGTAAATGAAGATAAAAAAGTGCTTGTTTATGATTTTGGTGGAGGGACCTTTGATGCATGTTTATTAGAAATTAAAAAGATGAACGAAGAACCGGAAATCAGTATCGCAAGTACTTATGGAGACAATTATTTAGGTGGTAATGACATTGATCAATTGATGGTTGATATAATTTATGATGAGTTTCTTAGACTTACCAATCATAGCATTGATCTTTTTGATTTTTCTAAAGATGATGGAATGAGTGAACGAGACAAAAAAATGGCAATAGTACGTATGAAACAAGTTGCTAACCATACGAAAGAACAGCTATCGTCGTCGACCAATGGGAAAATTGTTCTCGCCCCATTTATACAGTCTCCAATGATTGTCAATATCCAAATAGAGTTATCAAGAGAGGCTTTTTATCATCATAAACGTAAATATCAGCTAGATGACAGTGAATCGGTTTTTATACGAATGAAAGAGCAGTCAGTTATTGACTTGATTAAAAGAACTATTATTTGTATCGAAAAATGTATTGCTGGAGCTGGAGTTAATAAAGAAGAGATTCAGGAAATATTCTTAGTAGGTGGTAGTTCATCAATTGTGGAAGTTCATAATCAGATAGTTGAGTATTTCGGTAAAGAACCTTATAAAGCTTTGCTAAGTCCAGCTCTAAGCATTTCAATTGGAGCAGCGTATTATTGTAATCAAATTATGTTACCTAGTTTACGTGGTCCAAAAGTTAATGAAAAAACCATACACTCATTAGGCATTGAAATAGCAGGAAGAAGATACTTACAAATTATTAAACAAGGGGTAGAAATTCCAGAAGAAGGGTTATCAATTGAAGCCCCATTTACATTAGAAACTAACTTTGATGATTTGACAAATTTGGCAATCGTTGTATATGAAGATTTAGAACCGGATGAATATGCGAGAAAATTTGTTTATGAAGAAGGTATTAAACGCTTAGCGGCTACAACGCTTCGAGGAGTACCATGTAAACCCAAAGGGGAAGAAAAGGTAAAAGTTATTTTTAATCTGAGTCGAGATAATACATTAACCGTAGACGCGATTTCCCTTGGTAATGAAGAATCAAGAACAAGCTTAGCCGTTGATGACTTATATGAAAAGTGAGGAATAACATGTACGAATTTATTAAAGAAAAAGAAATAGAAAAAATTGTATTAGAGCATGTTATTAATTCGAAAAAGGTGGAGGATAGCGCTAAAGATCTTCTTAAACATGCATTCAAACAAATAGTATCTAGAATACTATTACAAGTTAAATTGCATATCGAAAACAGCAATCAGTATAAAAGTATAGAAAGTGTATATTTAGAGACCATTGAGCTAAAGAATAGATATGAAAGTTATCTACAGCTAGATTACAATGAAGATGTGCCGACGGAGAATGAAAAAGACGTCATTAGAGGTGTTTTTCATTCTATTCATAGTGCCTTAGATGCATTTCCTAACCATAGTGAAAACCCTTTGGAATATGAAAGAATGTTAATTGTTTCTACAGGTTTGTTGAGATTAAGAGAAGAAATGAATCGAATTCAAGATGATATCGTCTATAGTTTTGAGTTGCCATCTAGTTTACATATTGACTTTGGAGACATATTGACGAATCACATAGTGGCCACCTATAACGATCGTTATGATGATTTGGTTTTTTTGGTTGAAGGTATTGTATCGGAACTGAATGACCCTGCCCAAAGGGTTGAATTGAACAGCTATTTAAACTTTTTGCATGAACAGGAATCAATACTTAAAAGCTTTATCCATATTAATCTTGAAACAGGACAAGAATGGCACCAACAAAATGAATCTAACGAATTGACTGCTAAGTATATATATCCAATACAGCAATTATATCAGGATATTCATACAACAATTAGTGACATTAAACAAGTAATCAATAAGAAAGCTGAACAGCAACCTCTCGTAATCAAAGACATCGATAATATTATTGAAGCAAATATCATAAGAGATAAACGTCTTAAAGAATTGATTGCTATTGTGGAAGATGATAAGAAAACCACAATTGATAGCATTCTTTTACATATAAATGATGAGTTGACAAAAGCTTCCGCAATCGAATTTAAAAAGATGAAGAAATCTTCATTAAAATTTGAGTTATTAAGCTATATCATATTAGAACTGTTTGAAGAGAGTATCAAGTGTATTGATAGAGTTGAATTAGATGAAATACAAAATGATACACATAGAAAAATTATTCAGGGAGTAACAGATTCGCTCCATCTTAAGTATGATTCTCTTAAAGATAAAGACAATAAGTATCATATGGCCAAGAAAGAGGATTATTTAGTTTATTCTGAAGGTTTCATAGACTTTAAGAATATCTTTGAACAGAATTGCGAAATGTTTTTGGAAGAAGCAATCAACGGATCAAACTTAGGATTTAATAAAGCGCAAAGTAAATTTGTACGTTATGTAGAGAAAGAATTTGAGTCTAACCTAAGCAAAGACTTAGACTACTATAAGAAAGAAATCCTTTTTGAAATAAATACATTAGAAGACTTGATTCATCAATCGGTCGATAAGCTTAATAGCTCTGAAGAACCTGCATGTCTTAAGTTTGCGGAATGTGTTGAAAAATTATATATCAATACATTGAATCAATTAAGAAGAAATGACATTATTCAAATAAGGCCCAAAGAACATGAATCTTTTAATGGGAAAATGCATGAAATTATAATCGCAGAAGAAGCAGAAGGTTTTGAAAAAGGTGAAATCATTCGAACCAGTAATAGTGGATTCATATATGATGCTAGAATATTAGTTAGAGCCAGTGTTATTGCTGCTAAATAGGAGACTGTATGAAAACAACTTTGTTTATTGAATTTAGCAAACAGTCAGCGAGACTGATGTTATATTCTTCGACCGATTCAACATGTCATTATATTGATATTACCGGTGGATATGGTAAAAAATCCATACCTTTATATCTTCATTATTTAGACCAAAACGAGATATTAATAGGGGAAGAAGCTTTGAATTATAATCCTGAATTATCTTCGGTTTTTGTATCAAATGTACTAGAAAATCTTGAACACGTTATCGAATATATTCGAGTTTTGATGAATAGAGTACTAGATTTGATTCCTTTATTGGAAATTGAAAGTATTGTTTTAATCAGTAATGATAGCTTGTTTAATGAGGATATGTTTATACCACTCTGCTCAAAGAAACTCAACCTAAACCAAACTAGGGTGAATGTGTTGAGTTATCAGCAAGCAATGGCAGGTAAATATTTACAAGATAACTGCGATATATCAAACTATCTATATTTTGATTATGAAAACCTGTATTTATATCAATTTCATTCAATTGAAGATAAACTCAAATCAAACATGCTAATTGTTAATGCTCCTTTGAATAACATAGATACTTATTATCAGGAAATGTTAACAACACTGCACAAATCAACAGAAATTGTGGACAAACATAAGATCATTCAATTGTATCATAGTCAAAGGGCAACTATTTTTCAACAATTTAAAATTGTCAAAGATGTGAATGTATATTCTTCAATCCTTTTCCCGCCGATGAAAATCATTCTAAGAAGTCATGAGTTTCTAGAGTATAAGACCCAATGGATAAACGAATTTAATGAAACCGGTTTAAAGAAATTAAAGTGCGCTATAGACGATAGGCCGATCCAAATAGCAGGAGGATATGATTTCATACAATTTATAGGACAACTTCATATTACAGAGTCTATATCGGCTAACTATGATGAAAATCTATTACTTGATGGTGGGTTCTATTACATGAGTACATCGCAAGGTGAGGATTTGTTTATAAAAGAGACGATGGGTAGAACGATTGGTGTATTTAATGAACAACAGTTTTATCCTCTTATCGATAGTAATCAGGAATTAAAATCTGAATATAAGCTAAACCTGTTGTTGACAAACAATCAAAAAGAAATTCAATTGTTTGTTAAAAATGGAGACAGTATAGAATCTTCACATAAGATAGTAGTTGATGACAATAAACAGTATAAAAGAATGATAGTATACTTAACAATTAATTCAGAAAAAGAAATAGATGAGGTGTCTTATGAACTTCGAAACGTATAAAGCGTCAATCAATGAAAACGGTCTTAGAGAAAATGAATACATCGTTGGTATAGATTTGGGAACAACACATTCAGTTATTAGTTATTGGAATCGTCAAAAATCCATGCCCGAACCCATTGATATGAGTAATGGATTTGGTAAGATCCCAATGCCTAGTGTTATTCAAAATCGTAAAGAAGGTTTAGATGAAGAGTGGATTGTTGGCGAAGAAGCTTTGAACTCCTATATTATATACCCTGATGAAACTGTTCTTAGCGTTAAATCTTTAATGGGATCCGATACATCAGTGGTGCTAAACAATAAGAATTATTCGCCGGAAGAACTTTCAGCAAAGATTTTAAAGACACTAATGAAACAACTGATCAATATGAATCCTAAAAGTGAATGTGTTGGAGTTGTTGTTTCAGTTCCATATGATTTTGATGACGCAGCGAAAAAGGCAACGATGAGAGCTTGTCAAATGGCAGGGCTTTCCAATCAACTTATTAGTTTGATTGAAGAACCTAAAGCAGCAGCGCTTGCGTATAACTATCATCACCCTTTCAAAAAAGATGAAACAATTCTGGTGTTTGACTTTGGAGGTGGAACATTAGACATTACTGTTTTTAAAGTGCAAAACATATCAGATAAAGAGCAAACCTTAAAAGTTTTATCAGAAGGTGGTGAAGCTAAACATGGTGGGGATGTTCTTGACCATCTTCTTTATGATTATTTCATGAACGTTATTATTGAAAAAGGTATAGATGTCACTAATTTATCTAAAGAGAGTAAAGCTGATTTAATGATTAGAGCGAAAGAAACGAAAGAGCGATTATCAGGAGCGATGAAAGTCAGAGTGCCATTTGCTTTTTTAATGCCACCTTTTGTATTACCTTTTACACGAAGTCAATTAGAAGAAATAGGCAGTAGTTTTATTGAAAAAACTAAAAATTTGATTTATCGTTCATTGCAAGATGCTTATCAAGGTGCAATAAAGCCTGAAGAAATTGATATAATATTATTAGAAGGCGGTTCATCTCAGATGCCTTGGATCAAAGAACTGATGATCCAAATTTTCAAGGATGAACAGAAAATTTATTGTTCGGACCGTCCTGCTTTGGATATATCGATAGGAGCAACTTTATATGCTGCTATGAAATTAGGTGTACATAATCAGAAAGATTTGCTGACGGGAAGGCAGATTGTGAATTTTGAGGTTTGTGTACCTCATGATATTGGATTTGAAATAGATTTAAACAATAAGAAAACCTTTTACTCAATGATTAGCAGAGGAACTCCATATAGGCTGGCTAAACGATCTCAAGTTTTCACAGTCACCGGTGCAACGCCGGAAGACATGACAAAATTATCTGTACGAATTTTGGAACGTATACATAAAGGTAAAGGTGTAGAAGATTGTAGTTTAATTGGAGATGTTGAAATACTTGGATTACCCAAAAGACCAAGTGGTGAAACCCAATTGCGTATTGAACTATCAATTGAGGAAGATTCTGGAATCGTAAAAGGAAAAGTAGAAGACATTGGATTCAAGGATATTCATGAACCTTCAGGATTTGTGAAGGTATTTGTACCTCTTAGGCATAAAATGACAGAAATTACAGATGAAAGGTAGGACCCTATGGCGTTTTTAGGAATTGATTTAGGAACAACAAATTCAGTAGCAATGATATATAATGATCAACATGATGAACTGGATATTGTTAAAATAGATGGAATGGAAGATGTATTACCTTCTGTTGTCTGTTTTTTAGAGGATGAAATACTTGTTGGAACAGAAGCTAAGAATAGTGCGATTATATATCCGGAAGAAACAGTGACATCTATAAAAAGGCATATGGGTGAAATTGAACCCATAATGATTCATGATAAAGCTTATCTACCTGAAGAAATCAGTAGTGAAATACTTAAAAAATTTAGAGAGAGCGCTAAAGAGCAAACTGGTGAACTATTTAATGAAGTTGTTATTACTCACCCTGCATACTTCAACGATCGTCAAATATTCGCAACAAAAGCAGCAGGATTAAAAGCCGGTTTTACAACGGTCCATTTATTATCGGAACCGTTAGCGGCTGCAATTGAATATGGATATAAACAAAACTATGTTCAAAAAATTCTTATCTATGACTTTGGTGGAGGAACGTTTGATGCATGTGTACTTGAAGTGAAACGCGATATTTACGGTAATAATTCGTTTAAAGAATTATCTGATGTTGGAGATATGTATCTTGGTGGGGATGATTTTGATAGCGTTCTAGTTGATCAGTTAATAGCTGTATTTGAGAAGAATCATCAGATTTCTATTGAAGATTTTGATAGTGTTGAACAGAGACGTGTGGTTCAAAAGATTAAACAGGAAGCGGAAAAGGCGAAGAAGATTCTTTCGGATGCAAGTAAAGTTACAATCAATATAAATCCGTTAACCATACTAGAAGGGGTCCCGTATAATCTGTCATATGAATTAACAAGAGACACTTTTGAAGGTATGATTAAACCGTTTATTGATCGTAGTATAGAAGTTGTTAACACTGCATTTGAACGTGCAAATGAAACACCAGAGTCTATTGATAAAGTTATTCTAGTGGGTGGTTCAACGCTCATCCCAATAGTGAAAAGAGTCATCGCAGGTCAAATAAAAGAACCTTATAGAGCTAATGATCCTGCTAAAAGCGTCGCAATGGGGGCAGCTATTTATAATTACCTCATCCATTTGCCAAACAGCAGTGTTCAAATAGGTCAGATTATGCGACAACATATTGGTACGAGGGCGATTATTGACGTTGCAACCGGAGAAAAAGGAATGATACCTATACTAAAGATGGGTACTGAAATACCGGCAAAAGTAACAGATGAGGGGTTCAAGGTTACATCGGGAGCTAGTGCAGTTCGAATAGATTGTTTTCAATGGGAAGAAGGATTTGAACATGACCGCAAGTATATTGGAGCGCTTACACTAGAAGGAATATCTGACAATAGCGAATTGGCGATTACTTATGTGATTAATGATGATAATATATTTGAAGCAGAAGTTAAAGATAAAATGACGGGTCAAATTGTTGCAGGTGTATTCGACAGA
>Ga0314774_1000400_pt1 | contig 36131 bp, 32 predicted proteins | sample MetaGCBIA2018_FD_204515 | JGI IMG/M metagenome (GOLD analysis project Ga0314774, IMG submission 204515) | Cryopeg brine microbial communities from Beaufort Sea near Barrow, Alaska, United States - CBIA 2018 | ecosystem: Environmental > Aquatic > Marine > Coastal | place: USA: Alaska | collected... | reverse complement strand
TGTAATGAAGAGGTGCTGACAACTGCTGATTACATAGGCTCAACAAAAGGAATAATTGATTATGTTAACAATTCTAAAGATGTTCAATTTATCATTGCAACGGAAGACGGAATTATGCATCCATTACAAACAGCACATCCAGATAAAGAATTTATTCTAGCATCGAATCGTTTAGTTTGTCAGAATATGAAGAAAATCGGTCTGGAAGATTTATATAATTGTTTAGCTAATGAAACCGAAGAAATGATTTTAGATGAACAAGTTATTGAAGAAGCGATAAAACCATTAGAAAAAATGTTGCAGTTAAGTTAGAAGGTGTCTTATGAAAAGAATTAAAAAAGATGTATTAGTTATTGGTGCAGGGCTTTCAGGGTTGTATACATCACTTCATTTGGATGAATCATTATCTATAGGTATTGTATCAAAGGATTCAGTTAGTGAATCGAATTCAGCTTTAGCACAAGGCGGTATAGCTTCTTGTGTTAATAAAGAGGATTCTTTTGTAAACCATGTTAATGATACGCTAACTGCTGGAAGTTATCAGAATAAGATTGATGCAGTTTCATTATTAGTCAGTCAAGCACCTAATGAGATTCATAAACTCATTGAACTTGGCGTTGAGTTTGATACGGATGAAAATGGTATGGTTTTAACTACACTAGAAGGTGGGCACTCTCATCGCCGTGTACTGCATGCAAACGGTGATGCGACGGGGAAAGTGATTATGGAGACAGTTGTTTGCCAAGCTCTCCAAAAACAGAACATACAAATATTCGAAAAAACAATGGCTATTTCAATTGAGAAAGATGATGACTCAAATGTAATAGGAGTTGTTGTTCTTAATGAAACGGAGTTTGTTTTTATAGAAACATCGATTGTAGTGATTGCCTCGGGTGGTGTAGGAGCGCTTTATAAGAATACAACGAATCAAGTGTTTTCGACAGGAGATGGGATTGCTTTGGCAAAAGAGGTTGGATGTGGGTTGGTTGATATGTGTTATATTCAGTTTCACCCGACTGCCTTTTATGATAAGCATATCGAAAAGAGATTTTTAATATCAGAAGCGGTGCGTGGAGAAGGGGCTATTCTTCGAAATAACCAGGATGAACCTTTTATGAAAATTCATGATCCACGCGGGGACTTAGCGCCTCGTGATATTGTTTCGCGAGGAATATACAAGGAAATAACGAGGACGAAAACCTCTCATGTTTGGTTAGATATAACCATGAAATCTAAAGATTACTTAGAACATCGATTTCCAACGATTTACAAGTTTTTATCTGAACACGATATCAGTATGGAAAAAGATTATATCCCGGTTACTCCGGTTGCGCATTATTTTGTGGGGGGCATATCTGCAGATTTGAATGGTAGAACAAATATTAAAGGAATTTATGCTTGTGGTGAAGTTTCATCAACGGGTGTTCATGGAGCCAATCGACTGGCCAGCAACTCTTTGTTAGAGTGTGTTGTTTTTGGAAAAAGAGTAGCGCTTGATATCAATAAGAAGCACGGAAGCAATAAAAAGCACAGAAGTGCTAAAGAGAATTCGAATAATAAAAAATGCGAAGATAAAGGCGGTTTATCTGAAATAAAGGCATTAGTAGATAAATATGACAAATTAGCCAAAATGATTTGTAATAGTGAGGAACTGAAACTGTGCAGCTATAATCGATATAAATCATCAATACAACAGATTATGTCTGAAGATGTAGCGATAATAAGAAAAGAAAGCGAACTCCAAATCGCTTTGGATTCGATACAGAAAATATATGTAGAACTCACGAAACACAAAAAAGTATGTACGATGTATTATGAGGTCATGAATATGTGTGTTGTTTCCATGGAGATCATTAAAGATGGACTTGCAAAAGATAGCCTAGGATGTCATTACAAAATAAATAAAAAGCAATCAAATGGGAAAAGTGCGGAGGTGGTTTTTAATGTCTAGTTTAAATATATTTGAACTTGAAAGAAATCTGAAAAGTTGGTTGGAAGAGGATATGCCATTTGGTGATATTACATCAGATAATATTTTTGAAAAGAAACATAAAGGTGAAGGTGATTTAATCGCAAAAGAAGAAGGTGTCATTTGCGGGATAGATATTTACCGTAAAATATATGAACTTATTGATAAAGATGTTGAGTTGACATCGAACTTCATTGATGGGGATTTAATTCATGTAGGTCAAAAGGTAGGTACTATTAGCGGACCGATGGCGAGCGTGTTAAAAGGTGAGCGATTAGGTTTGAATATTATGCAACGCCTCAGTGGAATTGCAACGATGGCTCATGCCTATTCAAAAGAAATTGAGGCGTTTAAAACTGAGATAGTTGATACACGAAAGACTACACCAGGTCTAAGAAGCCTTGAGAAATATGCAGTCAGAGTTGGTGGTTGTACAAATCATCGTTTTAGCTTAAGCGATGCGGTATTGATTAAAGATAATCATATTGCAGGAGCGGGTAGCATTGGAAATGCTGTCGACATGGTCAAGAAAAGCATTCCACATACAGTGAAAATCGAAGTTGAAACAGAAAATTTGGATGAAGTATTAGAGGCAATCACGGCAAAAGCGGACATTATTATGCTAGATAATATGGACAATGAAATGACAAGTAAGGCAGTTGAACTTATTCGTTCTAAATCTAGTTATATTACAATTGAAGCGAGTGGCAATATGACACTAGACAGGTTAAAGGATGTAGCAAAAACTGGTGTTGACATTATAAGTGTTGGAGCATTGACTCATTCGGTAGCAGCACTTGATATAAGTTTGAAATTTAAAAAATAGAGGCATATGCCTCTATTTTTGAGTTGAATTCTATAAATGAACTTTCGAATGTAAAACCTCTTTAATTGTTACATTTCTATAGTTAGGAGAAGTAGCTAAGTCGACAACCGTTGGATCGACTGCTTCATCTTTGGCCATGAAGATTTTTAAAGTTGGTCTTAGGGATAAATCCTTTGTGTTATCAATGACGAGACCGCGTTCTCCGTTGCTAAGTAAAACTTCAATGCCTTTAGGAAATGGTGAGACTTTATTCATAAAGACTTTAAGTATATCCATATCAAAGGCGGTGTCGCCACTTGCCATCATATATTCCATGGCTTCGGAAGGCAATAGAGGGGACCTGTTAGGCCTGTTGGAGGTCAAGGCGTCGTAGACATCGCAAATGGAGATAATGCGGCTGTAAAGCGGTATGTCGTTGCCGCTTTTGCCTTTTGGATAACCCGTTCCATCAATTTTTTCATGATGATAAAGAATGCCTAAATATGTACTTGCATGAACATGATAACTTTCCTTAATATAACGATAACTATAAGAACTATGCATATTCACTAACTTAAACTCTTCATCGGTTAATTTACCGACTTTATTCAGGACTTTTGGATCGATGAACATTTTACCGACGTCATGCAAAAGAGCGGCAACACCTAATCGTTGAAGTTCGATAGTACTAAGTCCAATGGATAGACCAAGGAATAAAGAGAGAACGCCAACGTTTACATTATGAGAAACGATATAGTCTTCGAATATTTTCAAGTCAATTAGGTTTATTCTATCTATTTTGCGAGACTTTAAGTCTAATATTAGTTTGGTTGAAAGCTGTTTGATATCTTGATAATGTTTTTCGACACCAGCTGCATTTTTTTTGTCATTTTTAGAATACTGGTAGGCATGAATACAGACCTCTTTAACCGCTTTAAACGCTTCAACACGTAATTCGTCATATACAATATCTGGTATTTCAATATCTTTTGATAAGTCGTCTGATATATAAATGCCTTGATAACCAAGGTCCTTAATTTTCTGGATATACCTGGGAGTTAATGGGTTTCCAGAATGAATCAGTAATTTAAGCGATTGATCATATATATTCTTACTTAATACCATTCCTTCTGAAATTTGATCTGTTGAAATGAAACGCATGGTAGACCCCCTTAATTAATTGTTTTATGTTACTATTATCGTCATGAATATTAAAATTGTAAAGTACTTTAGTCAAAAAAAGTAGATAAAACACATTTAATATGGGATAATGAATAAATACAAAATAGAAAGAAGAAATAAAAATATGGATAATATTATACTTATTGGTATGTCAGGTGCAGGCAAAAGCACATTAGGTGTGTTATTGGCAAAATCACTTAATTTACTATTTGCTGATACAGATTTACTGATACAGCACAAACATCAACAGCTGTTACATGAAATTTTGGAAAAAGAAGGTATTCAAAACTTTAAGAAATATGAGGAAGTTGTTCTATCTGGCCTGAATATGAAGGGGACAGTTATAGCGACAGGCGGTAGTGCGATATACAGCCAACTAGCTATGGAAAGATTGAAGACTATAGGTTTAGTTATTTATTTACATGTTCCATTTGAAAGAATAAATAAACGTTTACAAGATATTACCTCACGAGGTATAGTTATAGATGAAGGACAATCGTTATCTGACATATACCTTGAAAGAGAACCCTTATATAACAAATACGCGGATATAACAGTTAATATACTTGATGAAACAATTGAGGAAACCTTGAATCACATTATTGAGATGATTCGAAACTGGAAATGTCTATAGAATGTTATGAATGTACTAATGGATTTTATAATATATAAACATACAGTATTATACTAATTAGAGCATTAGTCTTGGTTATTGCTTAAGTTAGGAGTACAATGAATATGAGAAAAAGCTGTTAAACTGCAATTATTATCCCTTCGTTTGTCAGGAAGACAAAAACCGCCTGAACAATACGATACGTATACACAAGGTTTTAATTGATTACAGAATTGAATTGCAACTATCTTCTTTTCGTCGAGTAATCGTTCTAATCAATGTATGTGAAGTGGGAATTGATGGTGTTGTATACTATGAAGGCATTTTGAGGGATATAACCAAAAATGTTAAATATGGAAAACAATTGATAAAACGGGCAAACTATGATAATCTAACAGGCGTGCTATCAAGAACTGCTTTTATAAATAGATTAAATGAATTTTTGTCTTATCATTATCAAGAAACAGCATTTAGTTATTTTGTCACCTTTGATTTTGATTATTTTAAATTAATCAATGATAAATTCGGACACCAAGCTGGTGATTATGTACTTAAACAAATTCTTGATACTATATCTTTGCTTGTAAACGAAACAGGTATTGTTGGGAGAATTGGCGGCGATGAGTTCGCTATAGTTGTTTGGGATATCCATGAAGATTACTATTAGTTTAGGCTATACTAAATGTCAATCAAACGACAATTTTAAAACATTGTACTATAGAAGTGAACAAGCTTTTTATGAAGCAAAGGGTCTTGGTAAGAATAGAATATGTAATAATAATATTGATTAAGGAGAATTATGATAAAATTAGGAGAAAAACAAACACTTATAGTATCCAAAAAAACAGATTTTGGTTTATATCTGCAGGATCCATCAGATTTAGAAAGAGATGCAATATTACTTCCTCTTAGAGAAGTGCCAAAAGATGCCGAAGTAAGTGACCATCTTGAGGTATTTGTTTACAAAGACTCAGAAGATCGTTTTGTCTGCACGACACTCGAACCGTTTATTTCAATCGGAGAGTTCAAGAAATTAAAAGTGGCTCAAGTAACAAAGATTGGTGCGTTTTTAGAATGGGGTTTGATGAAAGATTTATTTCTTCCATTTAAGGAACAAGTTGGTGAAGTTGTTGAAGGTGAGTCATACTTAGTAGGTTTATATGTTGATAAATCTGAACGTTTAGCTGCTACAATGAAGATTGCTAAATTACTTAGCAATGATCATGAAATCGAAGTGGGTACTAAGACAAAAGGGATTATATATAATGTACATAAAGAAATCGGCATTTTTGTGGCGGTTGAAGGTAAATATCAAGGTTTAATTCCTATGAAAGAAGTTACAAAAAGATACCATGTAGGAAGTGAAATCGAATTTAAAGTATCTAGAATAAGAGATGATGGTCGTCTTGATTTAACATTGGGTGAAGGTGGATTCAGTCAAATGGATATTGACGAACAAAAACTTTTTGATGCTCTTAGTAAAAATGATGGTTTTTTACCAATCAATGATGGTGCAACGAAAGAGAAAATCAATAAGGAATTAAATATGAGCAAGAGAGCTTTTAAAAGAGCGTTAGGACGTTTGATGAAAGCCGGTAAAGTTGAACAAACCAGTGATGGAATGAAACTGAAATAACTTTGTAAAACGTATTGACGATAAGTGCTATACATGTTATACTTTGATTCGGTAAAAAAAGTAGAGTTACATCCACTCTCACCTTAGAGTATAAGCGCTTGGGTTTAATATTAAAGACATGTGAGAGCAATCTTTGCAATGCTTTATTATTTGAGTGGATAGGAAACTATCCATTTTTTTATTGCCCAATATATAGATTATACTAGTGTAGATCTAGTTGACCTACTAGAATTAGAAGCAATTCATTATAGAGGATGAATGTTGACCTAGAACAGAGTATTTGAAACTATTAACAGTTTAACAGGAGGTGCCTGACCATCGACTATATGATCAATGAACAAATAAGAGACCGTGAAGTGAGACTTATTGGAGCAACTGGTGAACAATTAGGAATTGTCACATCAAAAGATGCACAAAAGTTGGCAAAAGAACAAGGTCTTGATTTAGTTAAAGTTGCTCCAACGGCGAAACCGCCAGTGTGCAAAATTATCGATTTTGGTAAGTTCAAGTATGAGCAAACTAAAAGAGAAAAAGAAGCAAAGAAGAAACAAAACGTTGTTAGTCTTAAAGAAATTCGACTATCACCAAATATCGAAGAACATGATATTAATACTAAAATGAAAAATGCACTTAAGTTTTTAAATAAAGGTGACAAGGTTAAAGTGTCTGTTCGATTTAGAGGTCGTGAATTGGCTCATACAAGCGTTGGTAGAACAGTGTTATTGAAATTTGCCAAAGATTTAGTTGAAATTGCAGATATTGAAAAATATCCAAAAATGGAAGGCAGAAGCATGACAATGTTTTTGACACCTAAGAAAACAAAATAATTAATGGAACTTATACATTTAAGGAGGAAACAATATGCCAAAAATGAAAACACATCGTGGTGCTGCAAAGCGATTCAAAGTTACAGGTACAGGTAAATTAAAAAGAAACAAAGCATACAGACGTCATATTTTAACTAAAAAAAGTCCTAAAATGAAAAGAACTTATAGACAAGCTACAATCATGTGTGCATCAAACGCAAAGGTAATGAAGAAATTATTACCATACTTATAACAACTTATTCGTAGGAGGAATTAAAAATGGCAAGAGTTAAAGGTGCAATGCACACAAAGAAAAGACGTAAGCGAGTTCTAAAACTTGCTAAAGGTTATAGAGGCGCTAAAAGTACACAATTTAGAACTGCTAAACAAGCAGTAATGAAATCGGGTGTATATTCATATGTTGGTCGTAAACTTCGTAAGAGAGATTTTAGAAGATTATGGATTGCAAGAATTAACGCTGCAACACGTTCTAATGGTATGAGCTACTCAACATTTATGTTTGGGTTGAAAAACGCTGGTATTGATATCAACCGTAAAATGTTAGCTGAAATGGCAGTAAATGATGCTGCTGCATTTGCTTCATTAGTTGAGACTGCAAAAGCAAAAGCTTAATAATTATAATTATAATTATAAGATCAGATAATAGAGAAATCTAATATCTGATCTTTTTTATTACTCGTAAAGTCCTTGAAAGGACTTTACGGCTAGTTGCAACCATAGGTTGTTGCTTGCATATGCAACATAGTCAAACGGCTTGAACCATTCCACTGTGTGAAAATTGAGTGAGTGTGAAACACGCTCTTTGTTCTTATTCGAAAGTTTGTTTTCTGGTAGATCATAGTAAGATGTTGTTTGTTAAATGAATGTACGGAAGAATAATTATGCAATTATCAGGTAAAGTATCCATTTTGAGAAAACAGAGTCATATTATTGACAAATCAGATAATAACCTATACAATTAGCTTAAGAACCAATTCATAGAGGCAAGAACTCTTGAATTATATATGGTGCATAACAAGGAAATGAATGTAGTCTATTCATTTCCTTTATTTATTGCCAGAAAAGTAAGAATAAATACGCAAACAAAAATGGGTATCATGGAGGTAAAAATGAACATGAGTTATGTAAATTCTTCAACAGGTATACTTAAACGAGTTTTATTATGTCCACCAACTTATTTACAGCTAAAGCCAATTAATAAGATCGCATCTGACTGGTTAGATAAGGGTGAGGTGATAGATCAAGAAAAATCACTGAGTGAACACATGGAGTTAATAAGTATTTATGAGAGTAATGGAATAGAAGTTGAAATATTAGATGCAACAATTGATTTAACAAGTCAAGTTTTTGCAAGAGATTTTGGATTTACTATAAAAGAAGGCTTTGTACTTGGACGATTCAAAGAAGAGGTTCGAAGACCTGAATCACTAAGATATGCAGCTAAACTTAAAGAGTTAGGCGTTCCAATTATTGCTAATTGTACTGAAGGCATTATGGAAGGTGGAGATTTTTGGCAACTTGATGAACATACATTAGCCATTGGCACATTGCAAAGAACTGACGAGGAAGGCATTGAGAATATTCGTCAACAACTTGAGCCGCTAGGTTATAAAATCATTTCAGTTAAGTCAAAACCAAAGTATTTACATTTAGATATGATTTTCAATATCGTTGGTGAAAAAACAGCAGTAACATATTATGACGGACTACCTGACCATTTTAAAGCGTATTTGGAAGAAGCTAATTATGATCTGATCAAAATTGAAGAAGTAGGAGTATATAAACACTTTTGTAATCTTCAAGCACTAGGAGGCAAAAAGGTTGTTTCACTGAGTGCGAATAAAGAGGTAAATGCTCAACTTAGAGACCGAGGTTTTGAAGTGATTGAATTACACGCAACTGAAATATTAAAAACAGGTGGCGGACCTCACTGTATGACTTTTCCAATTGAAAGACGTTAAATAAATTATTATAGGAACAAATTTAAATGGCATATGTAAACGACCAGTTCAGGTTTTCAATAATTGAACTGGTCGTTTGTATATGCCATAGCTTTTGGTTTGTCACTAAGCTTAAAACGCACTCAGATCCCAACTAGGAGATTTGAAGAACGAACTGGTCGCTTTTGGCGACATAAGCCGAAGTACTAAAAGAATAAATCACGCTCGCCATCAGAAATTCGCTGAAGCCTGTCAATTGTTTTGGCACGCATTTTGTCACTAGGTATCTTGTCAATATTGGCTTCGATAACTTTATTTCCAAGAGCTTTTAGTTCATCGTCACAATAGTCTTCAAGATATTCGCTTAAAGTCATCAGTGCATTTGGTTGACATAAGTTTTGAATGGTTCCGTTTTTAGCAACTTGCATGAAACGGTCTCCAGTACGCCCAGTTCGATAACAAGCGGTACAGTAACTAGGTAAATAACCCTTTTTAAGAAGCGACTCAATGATCTCTTCTTGTGAGCGGTGATCAGCTAATTCAAATTGATTTTCCATTTTTTCGTCGTCTTGATAACCACCAACATCGGTTTTTGAACCTGCACTAAGTTGTGAAACACCTAGATTTACAACTTCTTCTCTAAACTCTGCGTTTTCACGAGTTGAAAGGATGATGCCAGTGTATGGAACAGCTAAACGAATGATTGCAACTAATTTTTTGAAATCCTCGTCGCTTACAGCATATTGCATATCGTCTACAGAAACGTCTTTAGCTTTTTTGATACGTGGAACACTGATTGTATGTGGACCTACACCGTACTTTTCTTCCAAATGATCTCGGTGCATCATAAGTGCCAACACTTCAAATCGATAGTCGTATAGTCCGAACAAAGCGCCTATGCCAACATCGTCAATACCACCTTCCATAGCTCTATCCATAGCTGTAAGGTGATACAGATAGTTTGATTTTGGACCCGTCGGGTGATATGATTTATAAGATTCTTCATGATAAGTTTCTTGGAATAGAATAAAGGTACCAATGTCAGCAGCCTTTAGTTTTTTGTAGTTTTCAACGGATGTTGCAGCTATGTTTACATTAATTCGTCTAAGTGCACCATTATCAACTTTGGTTTTGTATAAAACATCCATCGCATGAGTAATATAATCAACCGGACAGTTCGTGTAATCTTCACCAGCTTCAATTACGATTCTCTTATGTCCCATTTCAACTAAAACCCTTGCTTCTTTTTGCAACTCTTCATCGCTAAGAATTTTGCGAGGGAATTCATTTGAACATTTGTATCCACAATAGGTACATCCATTAACACAATAATTGGAAATGTAAAGTGGCGCAAACATAACAATGCGATTGCCGTAAATGCTTTGTTTAATGGTCTTGGCAGTTTCGAAAACTTTTTGCATATGTTCGTCGTTGTTGATGCGAAGTAAAGTAGCGACTTCTTCAACAGAGAGAATTTCTTTGCTCATTGATTTTGCAATGATGGCTTCAACTTCTTCTAAACTTGGTTCGGCAGTTGAAGAGAGTAACTCGTTAATGACATCTTCATTGATGAACTTTTCGGATGGGTCGATTTTTCTTGAACTTGTATTCATTATATTATTCCTCTTTCTATAGTGGGGGGAAGGATTTTTTTGAGACAGCGGTTTTAACACTGACACCTTCTATTTTTCCAAGTTTTCCTGCTAGACTACCTATATCATCGTTTGAGCCATCTACAACTAATGAGATGACATTGACGTTTCTTCCGTTTAAATGAGGAATCCCCATTCTGCCGGAGATGATAGAGCCGTGATCTGTGAGTACTTGATTAACATAATCTATCTTATCTGGATTTTCCAAAACAATCCCAATAACACCAATTCTATGTTCCATAGTTCCTCCTAATTAGTAAATCGTAGTTACTTGTCATCTTTTAATTGTTCCCAAATAAGTTTCGCAAGTGGGAAGGGTTCAAGAGCTCTATCTAAAATGCCGTGTACATATGCAATGAGTACACCGTAGTTAACAATAGGAACATTCTCTTCTTTAGCACTATCTATTCGGTGGTTCATTGCTCTTTTATTCAACATACATCCACCGCAATGAATGACTAACTTATATCCTTCTAAACTATCCTTAAACGTGATGCCAGCAGTATGGTCAAAAGTTAAATCCTTACCTGTTGCCTGTCGAAGCCACCGTGGGATTTTTACAGTGCCTATGTCGTCGGATTGTTTGTGGTGTGTACAGCCTTCTGCTATAAGCACCTTGTCACCGTCTTGTAACTTGTTAATAGCTGCTGCACCTTCAACTAAACTTGATAAATCGCCTTTATGTCTAGCAAATAAAATAGAGAAAGATGTGAGTGGAATATCAAGTGGTGTATCAGCTGATACTTTTAAAAATGCTTGTGAGTCAGTGATCACAAGAGCTGGCTTTTTACCCAAGTTGGCTAATGTTTCTTTAAGCTCTTGTTCTTTGGTCACAATGGATATTGCATCACTTTCGAGTATATCTCGAATTGTCTGTTGTTGCGGAAGAATTAATCTTCCTTTTGGAGCTGCTTTATCAATGGGGGTGACGAGAACGACAAAATCACCCGGCTTAATTAAATCGCCAACAATTTTGAATTTATCTTCATCCGTTGGTGCATGTTTGATTAGCATTTTCTTGATATTTCCAATGCCTTCATTGGTAATGGTGGAGGCCAACACAAACGGGAGAGAATATTTAGCTTCATATTCTTTTAATACGGCTACCGGATCAGCAATGATATCGGATTTGTTTAGAACTCCTAGTGCAGCAACATTTTTAGATAGAATTGTTTTAATTAATTCTTCCTCCGTTTTGTGAAATTCTCTAGTTCCGTCAAAAACAATAAGTGCGACGTCAGTCTTGTTTAAGACTTCCAGTGTTTTATGTTTACGTAGATGTCCAAGTGTTGTATCATCGTTAAGACCGGCAGTATCAATTAACATAACGGGTCCGATCGGAAGTAGCTCCATTGCTTTGTATACCGGATCCGTAGTTGTACCTTTGACATCGGATACCAATGCGACATTTTGTTTCGTAATAGCATTGATTAGACTTGATTTTCCTGCATTGGTTTGTCCAAAAAAAGCTATGTGTAATCGATTTGAACTGGGTGTTTTATTCATATTAACCTCGTTTATCTTTTTCCTGGAATACCAGGTTGTGTAAGTTGGTGAATGCTTAGTATCGAATCTATTGTTTCTTCGCTAAGAAGTTGCTTTTTAAGTATGATTGCTTTGATGGTTGAATTTGATTGATATGCTTCGTCAGCGACTTGTGAGGCGACATCGTAACCTAGAGAATCGATGAAAGCGGCGGCAAGTGAATAAGAGCGTGTAGCTAAATATTCACATCTTTCTCTGTTAGCTTTAACAGTTTTAATACATTTGCTGTTAAAAAGTGTAATCCCTTCTATGAGTAAATCTAAACTTTCTAACAATTCAGAAGCAATAAGCGGTGTATAGGCATTTAACTCCAGTTGTCCGCTGCTGGCAGCTATTGTAATGGTTGAATCAGCGCCAATGACCCGAAAAGCTATTTGTGTAATCATTTCGGGTATCACAGGGTTAACTTTACCTGGCATTATTGAGGAGCCGGCTTGATGAGCTTCCAATTGGATTTCACCAAAGCCTCCAATTGGACCTGATGCCATTAAACGTAAATCGCCAGATATTTTAATAAGATTCGTTGCTAATGCTTTTAATAATCCAGAAACTTCAGTAAAAACATCCATGTTCTGAGTTGAATCAATGAGTAAATCACTTCTTGCGATGCCAAGACCGGTAAGCCTTTGTAATTCTTCAGTGACACTATATATATACATAAGTGGTGCATTCATGCCGGTGCCGACGGCTGTACCGCCGATATTCACTTCTCTAAGACGTTCTTCAACTTTGTAGATCCGCCAACGATCGCGACTGATGGCTCTTGCATAAGCTCCGAATTCTTGACCTAGCGTTATTGGAAGCGCATCCATCATTTGAGTCCGTCCTAGCTTGAGGACATCGGAAAATTCGTTTTCTTTTTCCTGCAAAGCTTCTTGAAGAGCTGCGAGAGCATCTGCTAAAAGCCTTACTTTATATATGGCTGCTATCTTTAGAGCAGTTGGATAAACATCATTTGTTGATTGAGACTTGTTAACATGATTCAGTGGATGAATCTTATCATATTGACCCGGTTTTGCTCCAATGCTTAGAAGCGCTACATTAGCTATGACTTCATTAACGTTCATATTAGTGCTGGTTCCAGCCCCACCTTGAAGCGGATGAGTGATGAAGGAATTGCTATAGGAATCGAAATCGGACAAAATCATATCACATGCATTTATTATTGCGGTACCTATTGATTTGTCTATTAGTTTAGCTTTTTGATTGCTTATCGCACATGCTTGTTTTACTGTTATCATTGCTTTAATCAAAGAATAGGATGTTTTGTTCTCATTCAGTTTGAAATTATTTGTTGATCGTAATGTGTGGATGCCATAAAGAGCTGAAGCTTCGATAGATAATGGTCCTAATTGATCTTTTTCATCACGTAACATAATATCCTTCTTTCTTAGTGTTCTTTATTGTCATGCTATTTATTGAACTCATTTATCTTATAAAGGGGATAAGGTTAGCGACTTTGAAAAAAGTCCACAAAAAATCGCCCCACTCGTTGGTAGATAAATCACCCAAAAAGATGGCTCATTAGAAACGTTCTTGGCTCGCAGAAGATTCCTTGAGATAAGATTGTTATTAATTTAACTATATCGTACCCGAATTAGTGTGAAAAGTCAATAGGAAAAGCAAGAAAATGACTGATTTTCTAAGGTTGTGAAGATATTAGAGTAATCATAAAATCATATGAAAGGGAATGAAAATTATTGAAACGCGGTTTCACTATTTGACACACCGAGGGAAAAACGTTATGATAACCATATAAATTCAATAAATTTGGAGGTTTAAGATGAGTGAATCAATTCTGCAAACGGCAGATCGCGCGTTATTGATATTAGAAATGTTGGCAAAAGAGTCAATGAGAGCAACAGATATTCAAAAACGATTAGAACTCAACAAAAGTACGGTACATAGATTGATGATGACTCTTCTTGGAAGAGGATTTGTTGAAAGAAATGAATCAACTGGGATTTATACGATTGGTCTTAAGTTAGTAGAAATCAGTAGTATACGATTGAATCAAGTTGAATTGAAAACGGAAGCTCTTCCCTATTTACATCGACTGGCAGACAAAGTGAATATGTCAGTACAATTAGCAATTTATGATGAAGGAGAAGCTGTATTTATTGAAAAAGTTGAAAAATATATGTCTTTTCACATGTATTGCCAAACAGGAAAACGGATACCGTTATACTGTTCAGCGGTGGGTAAGTCATTAGTTATGGATAAATCGAATACGGAAATATTAGATATTCTAAGAAAAATAAATTTTGAAAAATTCACAAGTAGAACGAAGGAAAATCCTGAAGAGGTATTAACAGATATTATGGAAGCTCGAATGAAGGGCTATACGAAAGATCATGGCGAACATGAAGACAACGTTTACTGCGTTGCCGCACCCATATTCGACTATCGAGGGAAAATTGTCGCCGCTGCAAGTTTAACTGGATTTAGCGACAAGATATACGAGGATGAAGGAAAATCAGTTCGTGAGGAACTGATGAAAACATGTCAGGAGATATCATTACGGCTTGGGTATATACCTAGAAATATCTAAACCCTACAGTTTCATTATGTGGAACGGGGGTCCTGATATTGTAAAAACCATTGACTTAGTAATTTAATCGATGTTATAATAAGTCGTAAGAGAAACCGAAGTTCAAATAGTGAAACTAAGGAGAATAAAATGATTGTAAGAGAACCAGCAAACTCAAAAGATGCTAAAAATCATGACACAGATAGACTTAGAGAAGAGTTTTTAATTCAAGGATTATTTGTCGTTGGAGAAGTGAAAAGGGTATACAGTCATATTGATCGTATTATTACCATGGGTTATTGTCCAGGTAAGGAAGCTATTAGCTTAGCTAAAGATCTTGATATTATGGCTAATTTAGGAACTGATTCTTTTCTTGAAAGAAGAGAATTAGGTGTTATCAATATTGGTGGACCAGGTAAAATCACTGTTGATGGTGAAGTTTTCAACATGAAGACTGAAGATGGTTTATATGTTGGTATGGGTATCAAAGAAGTGCTTTTTGAAAGTGATGACATAGCAAATCCAGCTAAATTCTATACATTAAGTGCACCTGCTCATGCGAATTTCCCTAACAAACATATTGATATAGATACAGCCAAACAAGTTCCTCTTGGAGATCAAAAACTATGTAACAAACGTACTATTTACCAATTCCTACATCCGGATGTTCTTGAAACATGCCAGTTATGTATGGGTCTTACCAAAATTGATCCAGGTAATGTATGGAATACGATGCCTTGCCATACACATGAACGACGTATGGAAGTTTATCTTTACTTCAATTTACCTGAAGATGCGACAGTATTCCATTATATGGGCAAACCGGATGAAACACGTCACATTGTCATGCGTAATGAAGAAGCAGTCATTAGCCCGAGCTGGTCAATACATTCAGGCTGTGGTACAACCAATTATAGCTTTATATGGGGGATGGTTGGAGAGAACCAAACGTTTAACGATATGGATCAAGTAGCAATGCAAGATATTCGATAAGACATATAGATGAGATACCTATATTAAAGTTGCAGATAAAATGTGAAAAACTAAATATGAAAGGAATAATTAAGTAATGACTTAATTAAATGAAGCTATGATTTTAGACAGTTTTAAATTAGAAGGTAAAGTTGCAATCGTTACAGGAGCTAGTGCAGGACTCGGTCAAGGAATGGCAATAGCACTTGCTGAAGCAGGAGCCAACATTGTAGGAGTGAGTCGCAGTGAAGGTGGAGACACCAAAGAAAAAGTAGAAGCAATAGGAAAAGAGTACTTGCATATTCAAGCAAACTTAATGTCAATTGATGGTTTAGAGGATATCGTAGCAAATGCTGTTGAGAAATTTGGACATGTTGACATTCTAGTCAATAATGCCGGAACTATTCGTAGAGCAGATGCCATAGATTTTTCAGAAAAAGATTGGGATGATGTTATGAATATTAATGTCAAAACCGTATTCTTCTTCTCACAAGCTGTTGCCAAACAGTTTATTAAACAAGGAAATGGTGGTAAAATAATAAATATAGCTTCAATGTTATCATACCAAGGTGGAATTCGTGTTCCTTCATACACAGCTTCAAAAAGTGGTGTTATCGGTGTGACTCGTTCGATGGCAAATGAGTGGGCTAAAGAGAATATCAATGTAAATGCAATCGCTCCGGGATATATGGAAACAGCAAACACGGCACCACTTAGAGCTGATGAAAAACGAGCAGCAGCCATTTTAGAAAGAATTCCTGCAGATCGTTGGGGATTACCGTCAGATTTAGCTGGACCCATTGTTTTCTTGGCTTCAGAGGCTGCCACTTATGTAAATGGTTATACAATCGCTGTTGATGGTGGTTGGCTAGCGAGATAATAATAGGAGAGAGATATGAGAATAGTGAGATTTAGTCAAAATGAAGAAATTGGATTTGGTGTCATTGATGTTGAAAAAAACATGATTTATTCGAATCATGATTTAATGAAAGTCGTAACATACGAAGAGTTGATTGGACTTATAGCGGAGTTAAATACTAAAGACTTGTTTGCAAGTGAATTATATGTCGGTAAATTCACTTCTGAGTTTGTTCCGGATTCGGTGAAACTTTTGGCTCCAGTTGTTCCGACCAAGAATATTCTTTGTATTGGTAAGAACTACTATGATCATGTTCTTGAATTCGATGGTTCGCTTGATGACATTGAGAGGATTAAAGAAAATCCGATTTTCTTCAGTAAAGCTCTTTCAAGTATAATTGGACCTGAAGATGAAATAGACCCACACACTGAAGTGACAAAAAGCCTAGATTACGAAGCGGAGCTAGGTGTGATCATTGGTAAAACATGTAAAAATGTATCTTATGAAGAGGCATTGGATTATGTGTTTGGCTACACAATTATTAATGATGTGACAGCAAGAGATGTCCAAAAACGCCATCAACAATGGTTTTTAGGAAAAAGCTTTGATACATTTTGTCCCATTGGACCGTGGGTAGTAACAGCTGATGAGATTGGAAATCCCAATGATTTAGCAATCACGTTGGATGTGAATAAAGAAAGAAGACAAGAATCAAATACTAGTTTAATGATACATGATATCGCTAAGCAGATTTCGATTTTATCAAAAGGTATGACGTTGAATCCAGGTGATGTGATAGCAACCGGTACGCCAAAGGGTGTTGGTATAGGCTATGAGCCACCAAGGTATCTTGCAAGTCAAGACGTAGTTACCATCAATATCAATAAGATTGGGACATTAACAAATAAAATCAAATAATGAAGAAGAAAATAGTCACTATAAACCTCTTGACGATTGCTGTTGAGAGGTTTATAATAAAAGAGCGTTGTCAGACAACAGACAACAAGGAGGCAAATATGAGTTATGTATTGAAAGACCAAGATGCGATTTTAGAAGATTTAGGTAAAGGAGTATCGAGAAAGATACTTGCATATGATGAAAACATGATGATGGTCAAGGTTTTTTTTGAAGAAAAAGCTGTTGGAAGTGTTCACTCACATCCACATGAACAAGTAACTTATGTAGTTGAAGGTTCTTTTGAATTCAGCATAGGTGATGAACTTAAGAAAGTATCTAAAGGAGATTCCCTTTATTTTTCTCCTAATGAGTTACATGGAACAACATGTATTGAAAAAGGAATACTACTGGATGTTTTCACACCTAAAAGAGCAGATTTTTTGACTTGATTTCGGGGTGTCGGCACTTGAAGCTTTGAAGAAGGAACTGGTTGCTTATGTCGCCATCGTTCTGTCATTTGCTTTGTTCTTATAATCCCTTAGCTGAGAAGCTATCCCCATGGCGCCATAAACCGAATGCGTCAATAACAAATCAATCTTAAGATTGCTAATTTAGTACAAATGATAAATTGCCATAATTGTACAAAAACGATGCCAGTTACATTGCACTAACAATGATTTACTCTTTAGGAGGTTGAAATGGAAAAGAAATTTGATGTTATTACGTTTGGCGAATCTATGGTTTTGTTTAGTCCTGGTGAAAAGGGACCACTTAGACATATTCATCAGTTTAGCAAATCTGTAGCGGGAGCGGAATCAAATGTTGCAATTGCACTTGCAAGATTAGGTCACGAGATCGGATGGTTTTCAAAAATGGGAGCGGATGAATTTGGTCGCTACATTAAATTCATGATACGCGGTGAAGGAATTGATGTTTCTCGTGTTATTGAGGATGAACAACATCAAACGGGTTTGCTTTTTAAAGAACATTTTGAACATGTTAATACAAATGTTTATTATTACAGAAAAGACTCTGCAGCAAGTTTCCTATCAATTGATGATTTGGATGAAGAGTATTTGAAGAGTGCAAAAATTCTTCATATTACTGGAATAACACCGGCAATATCAATTTCAGCTAGAAAAGCTGTTTTTAAAGCTATAGATATTGTTAGAAAAGCAGGTGGAATCATTTCTTTTGACCCAAATATTCGTCTTAAATTATGGGCATTAGAGGAAGCTAAACCGATACTGTTAGAACTATGCCGTGCTGCTGATATCCTGTTTCCTGGAGTCGATGAAGGTGAACAGTTACTTGGCATTGCCGATCCGAAATCCATTATCAAAGAATTTCATGATATGGGAGCAAAAACGATAGCACTCAAATTAGGGAAGAAAGGCTGTATGGTATCGGATGGTTCAAAAACTACCTATGTCAAAGGTTACACAGTTGAACATATCGAAGACAGTGTTGGCGCCGGTGATGGTTTTGCAGCTGGATTTTTATCTAGCTATCTAAAAGGACTTGCAATTGAAGAATGCGGTGATTATGCAAATGGAGTCGGAGCGATGGCGACGTTGGTTAGAGGAGACTCAGAAGGATTCCCGACTTATGAACAGTTGTTATCTTTTACTCATAAAGCGACTCATATTGATCGATAATCAAACACTATAATAGATGTCTCCTATCAAGTTAATTATTGACAAGCTTAAGTTGGCGTGTTAGTTTAAAATTAATAATAAGAAAAGAGGCAGCTATGAATAGTGTTGGGAAATTTTGGTTAGGCCGATCAATAAGAATGAAAATATTGTCATACTTTTTTGCTGTAATAATATTAGTCAGTTTATTTAACGTCTATTTAAATAATAATAATAATAAGATCATGGATCAATTTAATGATACAATGATTAATAACTATTCTATAAACCACTTGCTTGAATTAACAACAACAAATAAAGAAGCCCTTAACAACTATCTTAGAGAATTAAATAGCGACGATAAATTGTTATATCTTCAATCCAAGAAAGAAATGAGTCAGCTTATTAGTGATTTGTTTCTTCGTTTAGAGTCTTTAGAAACATATTTTATACTTACGGCAATTTTAAATTCATCAGAATCGTACACTGAAATATGGGATAAGGCAATTATTGAAAGAGAAAATTCTATCGAAACCTATTATGTCAACTTATATAAAGGTGGGGATATTGAAGCTTATACTGAAGAATATATTCAAGACTTATTGCATCAAAGTCTTGCTGAAGGTACTGAATTATATAATCAATTAGTTAAAAAAGAGGAGTTAATGCGGAGCATTTCAATGATACTTATCTTTGCTGTAACATTAATTGCTATGTTTATTGGAGTTGTATCATCGAATGTGATAGTAAAACCGATCAAGAAATTAGCAACAGCTTCATTAAAGATATCCTCTGGTGAATTAAATGTAGATATCATTCAAAAAGAAGCGGAAGATGAAATTGGTGTGTTAACGGATTCGTTTAACATCATGAGTAAAAATATTACAAAGTATGTTACAGATTTAGAGCAAAAAGTTGTCATTGAGAAAAAGCTCCATATTGAAGAACTAGAAGTTATTCGAATGGAGCAATTAGTTAAAGAGGCTAAGTTCGAAGCGCTTCAATCACAAATCAATCCACACTTTTTATTTAATACATTAAATACAATATCAAGAACAGCTATGTTTGAAGAAGCTGATACAACTATGAGATTAATACAATCTTTATCAAATTTGTTTAGATATAAACTCAGAAGTGACTCCAATTTGATACGTTTAGACGAAGAAATACAAATCATTCAAGAGTATATTTATTTACAAAAAATGCGATTCAAAGAAAGGCTTGTTTTTGAGATAGAATATGATGAGTTGTCTAAAAATGTGATGATTCCAATATTTTCACTGCAGCCTATTGTTGAAAACGCAATTATCCATGGTATAGAACCAAAAGTCGAAGGTGGAAAAGTCAGCATTAAGATTCATTCACATAAAGATAAGAAGGATTTGGTCACGACGATATTAATCTCGGATTCGGGTATTGGGATGTCAGATGAACGTCTTGATGAAGTGCGTAGCTTTGAATTATTGAATAAGAATAGTATTGGTATAGGGAATGTTTATCATCGATTTATGTTAACCTACGGAGAACAAACAAATATATGGATATCAAGTTGTCAAGGAGAAGGAACTTGTGTTGAATTTAGCTTTAGAAAGGATTCTTTCTATGAAGAATAACTACAGGATACTGATTGTTGAGGATGAGTCAATTAAACGTGAAGCAATGTTGTTCAAAGCTATAATCGACCAGGATGAGGTGTCATTCGATGTATAAAAGAATCTTATTGAGTGTCTTAGTGATTATAGTTTTAGTCGCTGGATGTAGTACCAAACAAGAAGATGGACAAGTTAAATACGAAAATACATTTAGAATGGCAGAAACGCATCCCTCTAATCATCCGACGACCATCGCCGACAATGAATTTGTAAGACGTGTCGAAGAGGAAACAGAGGGGCGGATTAAGATTATATTATATCCAAATAAAGAATTAGGTGAAGAAAGCGAAGTTATCGATCAAGTTGGATTTGGTGCTATCGACTTTACAAGGGTCAGTATTGCTCCTTTGTCTGAGATAGTAGAAGAAATGAAAGTTTTGCTGCTGCCTTATTTATATGAAGATGGCGACCATATGTGGCGAGTTTTAAATGGTGAAATTGGTGACTACTTTCTTGATAAAGTTAAAGAGAAGGGTTATGTTGGCTTAGGCTGGTTTGATGCAGGCGTAAGAAGTTTTTATACAATAGATAAACCAATTAAGACATTAGACGATTTAAAAGGACTGAACATAAGAGTTATGGAAAGTTCTCTTATGCTAGACATGATAGAAGCATTAGGCGCAAATGGTATTATGTTAAGTTATGGTCAAGTATATAGTTCTCTACAAACAGGTGCTATTGATGGTGCCGAAAATAACTTTGCCAGCTTTGTAACAGCATCTCACCTTGAAGTTGCAAAATATTATTCGGTTGATGAACATGTAAGAATTCCGGAAATAATAATAGCCAGTGAAAAAACATTTGCAAAAATCAGTTTAGAGGATCAGGAGATCATTAAAAGGGTTGCCAAAGAAATAACGGAGTATCAGAAAGAACTATGGGAAAAACGAGATTTAGAATTAAAACAAGTCATCCTAGATGCTGGTGTCGAGATCAATTACATAGAAGACAAAAGCGAGTTTATAAAGGCAGTAGAACCAATATACGAAGATTACCCAGAGTTTAAAGAACTGATAGAAAAAATTAAAAACCAGTGATAAATTAAGAAAGTACACAAAGAGGAGCTTGCGAAAAAGCGTGGCGAAGCCACTCCTCTTGTGTTGATTTTATGAAAAAAAGTTGACAATATGGTGACGACATGCTAGGTTTTAAGTTACGATAGTAAGTTTAAGAAAGTGGGGTTGTTATGAATAAAGTGGAAATTTTAACTCGTTGGACCAAGAGTAAGTCAGAAGAGTTGTATGGAATTAAAAACTGGGGATCTACATATTTTTCAATATCTGAAAAAGGTGAGGTTTTAGTCAATCCTTTTAGAGATAAAGAGAGTGCAGTGAGTTTAATGGATATCGTTTCGGGTGTTAAAGAACGTGGATTAGACATGCCCGTATTGTTGAGATTTGAGAATTTATTAGATGCACAGTTATCTTATATAAATGATTCGTTTAATAAAGCGATTAAAGAGCTAGAATATAAAGGCCAATATCAAGGGGTCTATCCGATCAAAGTCAACCAACAACAACAAGTTGTTAAAGAGGTTGCCAGATTTGGACAAAAATATCATCATGGGCTTGAAGTAGGAAGTAAACCCGAACTAATTGCCGCTTTATCAGAGCTTAAGGATAAGGAAGCTTGTTTAATATGTAATGGTTATAAAGATGAAGAGTTTATTGACCTTGGTCTTTATGCAAGTAAAATGGGCTTCAAATTATTTTTTGTTATTGAGATTCCTAGAGAGCTTGACTTGGTTTTAAATCGTGCAGAAGCTCTAGGTGTGAAACCAAATATTGGAGTTCGTATTAAATTATCTGCAAAAGCAGGCGGTCATTGGACTGAATCTGGTGGTGACCGAAGTATATTTGGTCTTAATATGACTCAAGTTATAGAAATGGTTGATATTCTTAAGGAAAGGGATATGTTAGATTCTCTTAAACTTATGCATTATCATTTAGGGTCACAAATCCCTAATATCCGTGATATTAGAACAGCAGTGCGAGAAGCCTCAAGGGTTTATGCTGAATTAGTCAAAGAGGGGGCTCCGATGGGTTATTTAGACCTTGGGGGCGGACTTGCGGTCGATTATGATGGATCGAACACAAACTATACGAATAGCAGTAATTATAATGTAGAAGAGTATTGTGCAGATATAGTTGAAGCTGTAATGTCTGTTATGGATAGCAGTAAAATCGCCCATCCGGTTATTATTACTGAGTCAGGGAGAGCTTTAGTCGCATTTTACTCGATACTATTATTTAATGTTTTGGATGTAGCTAAGTTTGAAGAACATGAAGTGCCTGATGTTTTAGATAAGGGTTTACCAGAACCGATTTATTATCTACATGAATGTAATAAGAATCTCACACTTAAGAATGTTCAAGAAACTTATAACGATGCACTTTATTATAGAGATTCGGTTCGTGATATGTTTAATCAAGGTCGTATGAGTTTGAGGCAACGTTCATTGTCTGAAAAGATATTTTGGAATACGTTACACCAGATTGTCGAGAAAAAGGATAAACTTAAGTTTGTTCCAAGTGAGTTGAATGACTTGGAAACAGCAATTGCGGATATATACTATTGTAATTTCTCTGTTTTTCAGTCAATTCCAGATAGCTGGGCTATTGATCAATTATTTCCGGTGATGCCAATTCATCGATTGTTGGAATTGCCAGAAAACAACGCAATTATTGCTGATATTACATGTGATTGTGATGGAAACATTGATAAATTTATTGATTTACACGATGAAAGAAACTCATTACCGCTACATAGCTTGAATTCAGAAGAAGATTATTATATTGGTGTTTTTTTAGTCGGCGCTTATCAAGAAACGCTTGGCGACCTTCATAATCTTTTTGGTGATACCAATGTAGTTAGTGTTCGCCTTAACGAAGATGCGTCATTTGATATTGTAGCTGAAATTCAAGGTGACTCAGTTGAGGATGTATTGAGTTATGTTGAATATGATACGAAAGATATGCGTGTTAGCTTTCGAAGTGTTACTGAAGATGCAGTTAAAAACAATCTTATTACAGCTTCAGAGCGTAAAGAAATCGTGACAGCTTATGAAAATGGTTTAAGAGGGTATACTTATTACGAAAGATAAACCGATAATTTAATCGGATAAGTTCCATACATATAATTATTATAAAGGAAACTGCGAATTAATAGTTTGACACGGTGTAGGGTGATCATAATAAGTGATTGCCACATGTGAAATTACTGTGTACAATATATAATCTGTGAATTAAGTTTTGAGGAGGTCATATTATGGCAAAAGCGTTAATAATTGGTGCAGGTGGTGTATCTGGAGTAGTCATTCATAAATGTTGTCAAAATCCGGATGTTTTTGAAGAAATAATGATTGCAAGTCGAACAAAATCTAAGTGTGATGCTTTTAAAAAGGCACTTGACGGAGGTAAAACTATTATCCATACCGCTCAAGTGAATGCTGATAATACAGAAGAACTAATCGAACTGATTAATGGCTTTAAACCTGAAATTGTAATTAATGTTGCTCTTCCATATCAAGATTTAACCATTATGGATGCATGTTTAGCAACGGGGGTTAATTACCTGGATACCGCTAATTATGAACCGCTTGATATTCCTAAGTTTGAATACAAGTGGCAATGGGCGTATAAAGAAAAATTTGAAAAAGCTGGTCTATGTGCCATACTCGGATCTGGATTTGATCCTGGGGTTACGGGTGTATTTAGTGCTTATGCACTCAAACATTATTTTGATGAAATTCATTATATTGATATTTTAGATGCCAATGGTGGTGATCATGGTTATCCTTTTGCGACAAACTTCAATCCTGAGATAAACATTCGTGAGATTACAGCCAATGGACGTTACTGGGAAAATGGCGAGTGGGTAGAAACAGAACCGCTTGAAATAAAAAGGGTTTATAATTTTGATCAAGTCGGTGAAAAGGATGCTTACCTTCTTTATCATGAAGAATTAGAATCTTTAGCGGTTAATATGACCGGTATAAAGAGAATTCGCTTCTTTATGACTTTTTCACAAAACTATATTAATCATTTGAATGTACTTCAAAATGTGGGTATGACGAGTATAAAACCTGTAATGATTGACGGTAAAGCTATTCAACCATTACATTTTCTACAAGCTGTATTGCCTGATCCTTCAACCCTTGGACCTAGAACTGTTGGTAAAACGAATATAGGTTGTATCTATCGAGGAATTAAAGATGGTAAAGATGTTAGTTACTATATATATAATATTTGTGATCACCAAGAATGTTATAGGGAAGTTGGTTCACAAGCTATTTCATATACGACAGGTGTTCCTGCCATGATTGGTGCAAAGTTATTATTAGAAGGAAAATGGAAAAAACCAGGAGTTTTCAATGTTGAAGAGTTTGATCCGGATCCATTTATGGAAGAACTTAATAAACAAGGATTACCTTGGATTGAAAACTTCAATCCAGTTATCGTGGATTAATATGAACAATGAATACAAGATAAACCAGCACGATATGACTACATTGAAAACCGTGAAAACCCCTTCTTATGTCATTGATAAGAAACTATTGATTCAGAACTTAGAACGACTTCAATATGTACAGGATCAAACAGGTTGTAAAATTTTATTGGCACTAAAAGGTTTTTCGATGCATTCTACCTTTTCCTTGGTTGGAGAATACCTTGCTGGAATTACAGCAAGCTCACTATTTGAAGCGAAACTTGGTCGAGAGTTTATGAATAAAGAAGTTCATGTGTATGCACCGGCTTATCGAGATGATGAATTTGATGAAATTATGGACACTTGTGATCATATTGTATTTAACTCGGTGGATCAATATAAGCATTTTAAAGATAAAGTTAGCAAGAGCAAAACCATAGAATGTGGGCTGAGAGTGAACCCTCAATATTCTGAGGTGGAGACTGCGCTTTATGATCCTTGCGCACCCAATTCCAGATTGGGAACTATTGAATCTAAGATAAAAGCGGGAGATTTAGAAGGTCTATCAGGACTTCATTTTCATACAATGTGTGAACAACAAGTTGATACGCTAGTTCGTACAATTGAAGTGGTTGAAACGAAATTTGGTAAATATTTACACCAAATGAAATGGCTAAACTTTGGTGGTGGCCACCATATTACAAAAGACGGATATGATATCAATAGGTTAGTTGAATTAGTTAATTATATGCAAGATAAGTATAATCTACAGGTATACATAGAACCTGGGGAAGCAATTGCCTTGGATTGTGGATATCTTGTTGCATCTGTCCTTGACATTGTGGACAATGGTATGAAAATTGCAATTATTGATTCATCAGCATCATGTCATATGCCGGATGTTATTGAAATGCCTTACAGACCGTATATCATTGACTCGGAAGAAGCGAACATCAAGGAATACACTTATCGTTTGGGAGGTATGACTTGTTTGGCGGGTGATGTTGTAGGTGATTATTCATTTGATCAAGAATTAAAAATAGGCGATAAACTTATTTTTACAGATATGGCTCATTACACCATGGTTAAGAATCATATGTTTAATGGTGTTAATCTTCCATCGATTGCAATTATGGATGAATCAAGGATTCAAGTAATACGTGAATTTACTTATGATGATTACAAGAATCGATTATCGTAAAGGACATAGATGACTATATTGTATAAACTGTGCAGATGTTTAGGATGTATCGAATAACATATGCAGAGTAAGTAGGATGTAAGTAAGTTTTAATTTATGGTAATGTAAGTATATAAACATATGTTTAATAAGAAGAAGTCTTGTTTGCAAGAATATTGATTTCTGTATTATAATAATAAGGAATAGTTGAGCAATCAACTATTCCTTATTATTGTTTATAGTTATGTTCTGAACAAATACAGTTATGATTTGGATAATTGTAGTTATGATTTGAACAAATGTAGTTATATGAAGAATACTATACATTGGAGGGACTATGAAACATAAAAATGCTGTTCCAAGAGTTGTTATTGCTTTGGGTGGAAATGCGTTAGGTAAAGACCCAAAAGAACAAAAAGAAAAAGTTATTGAAGCATCAAAATCTCTGATTGAATTAATTAAACAGGGTCATGAGATTATTATTAGTCATGGTAATGGTCCCCAGGTTGGAATGATTAGTCTAGCGTTTGAAGAAGCTTCTAAAGTTAATGCTAATATTGTTGGTTTTGATTTGCCTGAATGTACAGCGATGAGTCAAGGTTATATTGGTTATCATTTACAAAATGCTTTACAGGCAGAGATATATGCACAACAAAGGCCATGGTTTGTTGCTTCGGTTGTAACACAAATTGAGGTTGATAGTGAAGATCCGGCTTTTAAAAATCCAACGAAACCAATTGGCGGATTTTATTCAGAAGAGGAAGCAACTATTTTGATGTCAGAAAACACTGGATTAGTGATGAAAGAAGATTCTGGCCGTGGATATAGGAGGATGGTTGCCTCACCAAAACCTATGAATATTCTGGAAAAGGAATCAATTATCAGTATGTTAGATAATCGATTTATAGTAATCACCTGTGGTGGTGGTGGCATACCTGTCGTTCGTAATGTAGATGGAAGGTATGAAGGGATATCGGCAGTTATTGACAAAGACTATGCATCAGGATTACTTGCAGAATCTGTCAATGCTGACTATTTGATTATTTTAACTGCTGTTGACAGAGTTGCAGTTAATTATGGTAAGGCTGACCAACGTGACTTAGAAAGAATGTCTGTTGAAGAAGCAAAACGTTATTGCGATGAAGGGCATTTTGCAGCAGGAAGTATGTTACCCAAAGTTCAAGCTGCAATTTCGTTTGTTGAAAGTGGTGAAGATCGGAAGGCTGTTATTGCTTCGTTGGAAAAAGCGCCATTAGCTATAAAAGGTGAAAGTGGTACTATTATTTATAAATAATGGTATAATTGGAAGTCATTGACCTATGTGATGACTATATGAATGAGAATTAGTGGAAGTCATTGACCTATGTGATGATTATATGAATGAGAATTAATGGAAGTCATTGACATATAGAGAAAAAAGGGGAACTTAATGAAGGGAATAATGATACAAGGAACTAGCTCCGATGCCGGAAAAAGTTATATAGTTACAGCGATTTGTAGGATTTTAGCGAATAAAGGTTATAAAGTGGCGCCCTTTAAAAGCCAGAACATGTCGAATAATTCATATGTTACATCTGACGGTTTAGAAATTGGCAGAGCCCAGGGTGTCCAAGCAGAAGCGGCTAGAGAAGCTGCTAATGTACATATGAATCCAATACTGCTAAAACCTAGAATGGATACGATGAGCGAAGTTGTGCTTCGTGGAAAAGTGTTCAAGAGTTATACCGGTATGGATTATGGTAAAGATTTCACTCTTACAAAAGGAATGGAAGCAGTTAGAGAAAGTTTGGCATTTATAGAGAACAATTATGATATGGTAGTTATCGAAGGTGCAGGATCACCAGCTGAAGTTAATCTTAATGATCGTGAAATCGTTAACATGAGAATTGCTGAAGCTGCTGATGTTGATGTGATTCTTGTAACTAATATTGATCTTGGAGGATCGTTTGCAAGTTTAGTGGGGACGTTGGAATTGGTTTTTGAACATCGCCACCGTATCAAAGGTGTGATTTTTAATAAATTCAGAGGTGACATTAAACTTCTTGAAGATGGACTGAAATGGTTTGAAGTGTATACGGGTGTGAAAGTTTTAGGAGTTGTACCTTATATGAAAGATATCTATATCGAAACGGAAGATGCACAAAGCAAACATTTGATGTATCAATATGAGACGGAAAATCCTCTGGATATAGCTGTTATCCATATGGAGAGAGTCAGTAATAATACGGATGTTGAGCCCTTTATACATGAAAAGGATGTTAGCATAAGAATTGTGGAAAACGTTCAAGAACTTGGAAATCCACATGCAATAATAATTCCTGGAACTAAATCGACAATAGCAGATATGAAGATGCTTAAAGAAAAAGGATTAGATAAGAAAATTATAGAGTATGCACAAAAAGGTGGAAAGGTGATCGGACTTTGCGGAGGGTTACAAGTATTAGGATATGAAATCGAAGATGAAAAGGGCATTGATAATAACCGCTTTTCAAAGGTAGAAGGATTAGGCTTATTACCAATAAGAACCTCTTTTTCTGAATCTAAAACGGTTAAACAGGCTTGCGGAGTTGTTGAAGAACGGGTTTTTAGTGAAAGTGGATTACAGGTTTCTGGATATGAAATCCATCTAGGTAAGACAGAGTATCTTAATAATGAAACAGGAATAATCAAACTTGAAGATGGACGTTTTGATGGGGCTATGAATAAAGAAGGCAATGTTATGGGTACATACATTCATCATATATTTCATAATGATGAGTTTAGGCATCAATGGTTGAATGAGGTAAGAGCATTTAATGACTTGGAACTGTTTGAAAAGGTTGATACATCATCAATTAAAGAAGCATCTTATGAACTTTTAGCAAGTCGCGTTGAAGAATGCTTCAATATGGATTTACTGATGGAACTTGTTCTTAAGGAAAACGGGTAATGATTTGTTGGTGACTTACAAGAAGTGCTGTCAAATTTTACATTGCCATTAAATATAAAGAAGGTATATATGAGAGAATTTATTTTTATTTCGGATTTTGATGGGACAATAACACAAAAGGATTTTTATTGGATTTTATTAGATGACTATATTGGTCAAAAAGGAATTGATTTCTATTATGAATGGAAAAAGTCAAAGAAGATAGGAACTGAATTTCTAAATACTGTATTCAAATGGTATGAATTCACGGAAGTTGAGAAAAACGAAGCTCTTGATAAAGTTTTGCTTGATAAAGATTTGGAGAAAACTGTTGGTTTAGTAGAAGAAAGAGGTGGTGAATTTATTATTCTATCAGCGGGTTTTGACTATTACATCCAGGATGCGCTAGAAAAAAGAGGTTTAAACCATCTTAAGCTTTTAACAAATCATGGTAAGTTTATAAATAATTCATTCGTTATGGAACCGGATGAATCGTCACCCTATCATTCGGATATTTATGGAATTGATAAAGAGAAAGTTGCAATTCATTACCGAAAACAATGCAAAAAGCTATATTTTGCTGGGGATTCTGAACCGGACTATTTAGCAGCCTTACAAGCTGATGTTATATTTGCTAAACATGAATTGGCAAGATTACTTGAAGTGAATAATATTAGTTATATTCCATATGATAACTTTAATGATATTCTATCAGAAATGAAAAAAGGTGTATAACCAATGAACAATAAATGGTATGTCTTAAAGTGAATAAATATGATATGCTGTTCTATTAATGTATTTTGTAGGATAGTAAAATTTTCGTTAAATTCAACATGCTTTGTCAAACTAGCATCAAGAAGCTTGGGGTAAAACTAACAATAAAGCTGTAATTTTTCATATAAATATGGTTATATTTTAGTAAAAAGTTTTTTTTTTCTGGAATTCATTGTTAATTATTACTTTTGCGTATAGGGAATTAGTCCTATATAATTTATTTTCATTTTTGTGAAGCCCCATGTTATAAGGGTTCATTGTTTGTTAATATTCATGTCATAACATAGACATAAAATGTCCTATCCTTAGTTATATCGTTATATGATAAACTTATAGATGTAGTTATTATAAGGAAAAAAGGAGGACTTACATTGAAAAAGAGATTAAGTATTTTACTTACTTTCATTATGTTGCTAACTATGGTGATGCAAGTAGGTGTATCAGCGCAATCAACTTACACAGTTAAAGACGGGGACGTATTATGGCGTATAGCTAGACAATACGATCTTGATTGGAAAGACTTATCTGAGTACAATAATCTTAAAAATCCACATCTGATTTATGTGGGACAACAAATCAAAATTCCTGCTGCTGATGAATTGACAGCAATTGGGTCAGACGAAGTTCAAATATCACTTCTAGCAACAAGCGATTTACATGGACGTATTTATCCATACGAATATGCGATTGCTTCTGAAGATAGTGATGCAGGTCTCGCTAAAATCCAAACATTAGTTAAAGCTGAAAGAGCAGCTAGCGATAATGTTATTTTGATGGATTTAGGTGATACTGTACAAGATAATAGTGCAGAGTTATTTAATGCAGATCCAGTACATTCAATGATTAAGGCATTAAATTATATGGATTATGATACATGGACTCTTGGGAATCATGAATTCAACTTTGAAAAATCATTCTTAGATAACAACGTTAAAACTTTTGACGGAACTGTATTAGCGGCGAACATCTATAAGACAGATGGAAGTTATTATGCAGATCCTTATACAATCATCGAAAAAGATGGTGTTAAAGTTGCAATCGTTGGATTATTACCTCCACATATTGACACTTGGGAAGCAGCAGCTCCTCAACATTTCGAAGGTTTGACCTTTGAAGGAACTGTTGAATCCGCTAAGAAAACTGTAGCGGCTCTTGAAGGCAAGTATGACGTATTAGTTGGTGCTTTCCATTTAGGTAAAGACGGTGAACATGGTTACGAAGGTGCAACAGCAGTAGCTGAAGCTGTTCCGGAATTCGATGTTATTTTCATGGGCCATGCTCACGAAAAAGTTACTGACTTAGAAGTAAATGGAGTTACAATGGTAGAGCCGGGTTCTTATGGATGGGCTTTATCTAAAGCAGATATCACTGTAACAAAAACTGCCGGTAAATATGAAGTGGCATCAATTACTCCATCAAATATTGAAACAAATGCTGTTGAAGCAGATGCGGATATGCTAGCAGAATTTAAATATGTTCATGATGCATCTTTAGCAGATGCGAATACAGTTGTAGGTTCTATTTCAGCTGATTACATCGAGAATGTAGATTATATTACCGGTGAAGCAACGGTAACAACTATGCCTACTTCACAAGTGGAAGATACAGCATTGATTGATTTGATCAATGAAGCTCAATTATTCTATACAAATGCAGATGTGAGTTCAGCGGCAACATTCACAAACGATATGAACTTAGTTGCTGGAGAATTCAAGAAAAAAGACGTAGCCTACATCTACAAATATCCAAATACTTTAATGGGTGTTAACATCACTGGTGAAAACCTTAAAGAGTATATGGAATGGTCAGCAGCATACTACAACACTTATGTTCCGGGTGATGTAACAGTAAGTTTTGATCCGAATATTCGTGGTTACAACTATGATATGTTTGCAGGCGTAACTTATGATATCGACATCAGCCAACCTTCAGGTTCAAGAATTACCAATCTTCTTATGAATGGTGTAGCTGTTGATGATGCAAAAACTTACAAGTTAGCTGTTAATAACTACAGATTTGGTACATTATTAGGTCTAGAGTTAGTTACAGAAGCTGATAAATATTATGATTCATATAATGAAATGCAAGATGCAGGACGTATTCGTGACTTAATCATCAAATATATCATTGATGAAAAAGCAGGAGTTGCAACGCCTTCATTAGATGATAACTGGAAAGTAATTGGAAATGAATTTGAACATCCTCTAAAAGCGGAAGCTTTAGAAATGGTTAAATCAGGAGCAATTGAGATTCCTACAAGTGAAGATGGACGAACTCCTAATGTTAAGTCTGTTAATATATATGACTTAATCAAAGAAGGAAAGTTTACAGGATACGAATCATTAACGCTTCTACACACGAATGACATGCATGGATTCTTCGTTGAAGGTGACTATGATGGAATGGGCGCAGCAAAACTTAAAACTGTCTTTGATATGTACAAAGATATGAGTGCTACTACATTGGTACTCGATGCTGGTGACGCTACTCAAGGTGCAAATCTTGTGACATTGTCAAACGGTGAAAAAGCAATGGAAGTATTAAATGCATTAGGATATGATGTAATGGCTACAGGTAATCATGAATTTGATTATGATCAAGCTCAATTACTTAAAAATGTAGACATGGCAGACTTTCCTGTCCTTGCGGCTAACGTTAAAAAAGCAGATGGTACAGATTTCTTGACTCCTTATGTTATTAAAGACGTTAACGGAATAAAGGTTGCTATCTTTGGTTTAATCACACCGGATACAACTTTCTTAAGTCATCCAGACAATTCAATCGGTTTGACTTTTGAAGATCCAGCTGTAGTTGCGGCTGCTTTAGTACCTGTACTTAAAGCTCAAGCTGACGTTGTTGTGGCATTAGTTCACTTAGGTGACGAAGGTGGTGCGTATACAAGTCAAATGCTAGCAACAAATGTTACTGGTATGGATGTTATTATTGATGGACATAGTCATTCGACTTATCCAATGGGTAAAGTTGTAAATGGTACATTGATTGCCAGTACGGGTGAAAAAACTAAAAATGTTGGTGTTATTGAATTCTCACTGAAAGATGGTGCAATAGTATCTACTGATGCTAGTTTATTCACAAAAGCAAAATCGCTTAGTATTGAAGATGATGCAACAGTTGCTGCATTAATCGAAACAATTAAAGCTGAAAATGCTGTTATCGAAGACGAAGTTGTTACTTCGACAACAGAAGTTCTTCTTGGTGAAAGAGGAGATGTTAGAACTGGTGAAACTAATCTTGGTAATCTTATAGCTGAATCATTACTTGATATAAGTGGTGCTGATGTTTCACTTACCAATGGTGGTGGTATCAGAGCATCGATAGATGTCGGAGATATTACTAAAGGTGAAGTACTTACAGTTCTTCCTTATGGTAATACAGTAAGAGTTATTGAACTTACCGGCGCAGATCTTGTTGCTGCAATTGAAAATGGTATTACAGATTATCCAGAAGCTAAAGGTGCATTCCCTCATATCGCTGGTATGATGGTTGAATTTGATTCATCTAAAGATGCTGGAAGTCGCGTAACTAGTTTGAAAATTGCTGGAGTAGAAGTTGATACGGCTGCTACTTATACACTTGCTACAAATGATTATTTAGTAGCTGGTGGTGATGGATATACTATGTTTACAGGTAAAAAAGTCGTTGCAGAATTTGGTGCGATGGATGAAGTATTAACAGACTTTATCAATGCTAATGGTACTGTTAAAGGTGCTATTACCGATAGAATAAAAGATATCGCTGAGTTAACTTCATCATTTATTTATGAACTATTTGACATTGCTGCATAGATTTTGAATTTAAGAGAGCTGCTTTGCTAATCTAGCATAGCAGCTCTCTTTTTATGAATTAACAAATGGAATATAAATATGTGGTCTGAATCGCCAAATATTGCAAAATAAACCAGATATAGTATAATAGATAAAGACACTAATAATAACCCTAGAAGTATTCTGTTTATGTTTTTCTTCATGTTTGCTCCTTTTGTTGGTAGCTCATGATACGGTATCATACAGGCAGGGGTTTGCATAGGTAATCGAGTCAAATATTAAACATATGGAGGTAATTATGAGTGTAGGTATTGTATACTTCAGCAAATCAGGTACAACAAAAAGAATAGCAGAACAAACTGCGGCTAAATTGGGAATGAAACCCATTGAACTGAAAGATAATATCAATTGGAAAGGGTTTATCGGATTTATGAAAGGTGGCTTTTATGCCATGAAAGATAAACATGTTGAAATCACATTTGATAACACTTGTTTGAGTTGTGACGAATTCATTGTGATGAGTCCCTTATGGGCAGGTGGACCGGCACCCGCTGCGAGAGAATTTATACGAAGAGTTGGTGCAGACAAAGTGGATTTGTTATTAACAAACGATGGTAGTGACGTAACTATTGCTTTTAATAGAACTCGAAAATTATTTCCGAAACTAAAAAAAACATACGGAATCACGAAGAAGCTTAAAAATAAAGAGATTATAATTGAAGAAATTGTAAAGACTTATACTAAGTTATAGTATAGATAGAGATAATCATCAATAAGCAAAGGAAGGTGTTCACATGAAGAAACAGCATGTAGGATTAATTTCTGGTGTAGAACTTATGAAACATCGAAGTGGTAAGTTGAATTCATCAGATGGAATTGTAACAAGTGGTACAGGTTATCACACAGATAAAAATCAATACAATAGAAAAAGCAAGAAGAATCAGCAGCTTAAAAACCGTTTAAAGGATAATGGTTTTGAGGCTTTTTTTAAATTGTAATATTATTGTAAATATTGCCTAGCGTAATATGGTATACAATGGAAGTGATAACATGTACGTTTATAGTGGAGGGAAAAGAATTATGTTCGAAACAAGTATTGGTATTGACTTAGGGACCTCAAATATCCTTGTGTATGTTAAAAATGAGGGATTAATAATAAATGAACCTACCGTTGTTGCAGTTAATAAAGCGAGCGGGAAAATTATTGCATTTGGTAATGAGGCTAAATTAATGATTGGAAGAGAACCTCAGAATATTATGATAATAAAACCATTAACATTAGGTGTTATTTCTGACTTTTCAATGACTGAACAATTATTAAGGCATTACATATTAATGGTAAAGAATAACAACAAGATTAAAGCAAAGTTTTTCAGAAGGCTAAAAGTTTCAATTAGTATACCAAGTGGCGTATCAGAAGTTGAGAGAAGGGCTGTTCAAGACACAGCATATGAAGCAGGAGCAAGAAAAATTCAGATTATTGAAGAACCAATAGCAGCAGCAATTGGTGCGGGCATTGATATAAGCGAAGCTTATGGTCGAATGGTTGTAGATATTGGTGGCGGAACGACTGATGTAGCTGTGATATCTCTCGGTGGAATTGTTATAGGGGAATCTCTAAAAGTTGCTGGTGATGCATATGATCAAGTAATCATTAATTATATACGCAGAGTGTATAATGTTGTCATTGGAGAACATTCAGCACAGAAAATCAAGAAATCAGTAGCTTCCGTAATAAAAAGAGATGAGAATAAAGAGATAAAGATTACAGGAAGAGACTTAGTAAGTGGATTGCCAAAGGCATTGATAATAACATCGGATGAAACGATAGAACCCTTAACTGAAGTTACAAATCGAATTATTGATACAGTATATTCGATTTTGGAAAAAACACCTCCAGAGTTAGCTGCGGATATTTTTCTTGAAGGTATTCTACTTACAGGTGGAGGCAGTCTCGTATATGGTATTAATCATCTCATGGAGAAAAGGTTAGGTGTTGGTGTAATTATGTCCAGTGAACCATTGTCATCAGTTGCACTTGGTTTGGCTTCATGTTTAGAAAATTAATATGAATATACTCTAAGAAAACTAGATAGGCATGATTGACAAAAATGTAGTATATTCATAAAAAAATAAGAGCACCATTGATTTATTGAAAATCTCAACGGTTTTAGGATTGTCTAAAACTTTTGAGATTTTATCATGCCAAATTTAAGAGAACGAACTGGTCGCTTATGTCGCCATCGGGATAGCGATACAAGAACCTATCTCAAGCAGCCGCTCATCCCAGGTTGATTTCCTAGTGGGCTACTAAGCGTAAAACGCACTCAGACCCCGTAAGGA
>Ga0314774_1000399_pt1 | contig 36229 bp, 24 predicted proteins | sample MetaGCBIA2018_FD_204515 | JGI IMG/M metagenome (GOLD analysis project Ga0314774, IMG submission 204515) | Cryopeg brine microbial communities from Beaufort Sea near Barrow, Alaska, United States - CBIA 2018 | ecosystem: Environmental > Aquatic > Marine > Coastal | place: USA: Alaska | collected... | reverse complement strand
CGCAACCGATTTGACAATTGCTAAATAGATAGCGAAAGGCCAGATATACTTTTCGTTTTTATTTCCCCTTGATTCTGGTGTATCCCAAACCTAGTTTAAAGGAGTTATCTAGAAAGTATTCAGGTGTGTTTTGCTCATTCATGTAAAAAGACTTTGACCTACAACATTGTAAGTGTTCACTTTTTCGTCACTTATGTGTTGACTGAAGACCTTGGTTTTTAGTATGTATATAGAGAAACTGTTTTAGCAAATCGTTGCATGATTCTGAAACCCTATGCTCTAAAAATAGCATCTTTTATGACCCTACTCGTATTTCCCAAGTTTAATTTTTTTTTATAATTTTTTATTCTTGAAAAATGAAAAGGTCGTCTTTAATTATTCCATTTTCTATTGTTTGGCATTTAGCTATAATAAACCTTGTTTTATATTTTTCAACTCCGGAAACATATTTGGAATCTTCAAGTATAGTTTTTTATAATTCGTCATGGTTGCTTATTTCTTATGGTATAAACTTCTATCCTATTGGAAGAAATGAACAGTTTAGGTCTAATTTGAACAAATTGTTTTACCAATATTTAATTTTTGGACTTGCTTATTTTGCCTTATTTGGGTTTAAGGATATCTCCAATTTTTCACCTCAATATCAGCTATCTATTCTTATTATAGTTTATTCTGCTATAAGTTTCAGCAAATGGGTATTTCATATGGTCATAAGGGTATATAGAATAGAAGGAGGAAATTCCGTAAATGTTGTTATTGTGGGGAATGATAAAAATTTAGAAAAAATACAACAAGTGTTCAATAAGCCTGAATTGGGTTATAGATATAAGGGCTATTTTGATAATAATAAGTCGGAATCCACATCATACCTGGGGCAAATTGAAGATTCATTTCAATATGTCCTGCAAAATAGCATAGATGAAATTTATTGTATGGCTTCTCAACTTTCTTCATCGGAAATTAGAAACCTAATAAATTTTGCCGATAATAATTTTAAAAAGTTAAAAATTATTCCTGACAATAAAGACGTTTATACCCGGGCTATGGGGGTAGAACTTTTCGGGGTAATCCCTGTTCTTAATTTAAGAAAATCTCCCCTTGATTCCGATTTGGCCAGGGTAGGTAAAAGGGGATTTGATATTCTTTTTTCTGCCCTTGTAATTATTTTACTGCTTTCCTGGCTAACTCCCTTATTATTTATTTTATTAAATATTGAGTCTAAAGGACCAGTATTCTTTAAGCAACAAAGGCATGGGTACAATAAAAAGGTTTTTTGGTGTTATAAATTCAGATCAATGTCACCTAACATAGAGGCAAATACTTCAATGTGTTCAAAAAACGATCACAGGATCACAAAAATTGGCAGAATACTCAGGAAGACAAGTATTGATGAACTTCCACAGTTTTTTAATGTGTTTTTGGGAGAAATGAGTGTAGTGGGACCCAGGCCTCATATGCAATCACATACGCATCAATACGAAACCTCTGTGGATAAGTACCTTGTCCGGCATTTTGTGAAGCCCGGAGTTACCGGTTTGGCACAAATAAAGGGATACAGAGGAGAAATTGTAAAAAAGGCAGATATTATTAACAGGGTGAGAATGGATGTTTTCTATATTGAAAAATGGTGCCTTATGATGGATATAAAAATTATTTATTACACTATTTTTAATGCTCTTAGGGGAGAAGAAAAGGCATATTGATGGCTAATGAATTTCAATAAGATGCTCTTCCAGAAGAATTCTTAAAAATAGGTGCCAAAACAAGTCATTGAATGATTTAAAGTCTAAGAAGATAATTAAAATATCTTCTTAGACTTTAAATCTAATTTATCACTGTAGAATATTTACAACAAGATTATAAATTGGTATTAATAAACGGCTTCATGAAACTATGAGTCATAAAGATTAATATCAAATATTTCAAATCTAACAAAAAAAATAGGATGGAAACAAAATATCTGGTTGCAGTTAGTAATACCGGGAAGATAGTAATTCTAATTAGTTGTATATGCATTATCTCAATAATTGCCTTGGATATTTCGTTGGATATTGCGTTGGATAATGCGATTAATAAACTGTACTGGGTTAAATCAATTTTCAAAGAAGCATGGCCAAATTTTTCGGTTCGTTATATAATTCGCAGTATAATCATTTTTATTTCGACCATTGCCCTGTTTTGGAGTTTAATTGGCAGTCGTAGACCAAAGTTGGTATTAAGCGAGGGCAATGGGATATCTTTGGAGCGAGTAGGTATAGTGATGGCACTGTTTTTTTCCGTTTTCACATTATTCCTATTCATTTTTCGACCATCAACATTTAACGCATTATCCAAGGAAGATAACTTCATAGAATGGGGTTCAGCCATATTACTTTTCGGGAGTTGTTTTATCACTACTTTTTCTTTGCAAAAAAATAACAAAGCATTAAAGAATTCGAATATTACTAGATTATCATTAGTCCTTTTATCATTTGCCTTTTTTATTATGGCAATGGAAGAGGTTTCATGGTTTCAACGAGTACTGGAAATTGAAACACCAAAATTATTTGAAGGCAATCAGCAAAAAGAAATGAATTTTCATAATTTTGCCACCGATTATATTGAAGATTTATTCTACTTCGGAGCATTTGTGTTCTTGGTTGTATTCCCATTTATTCGATCTTTATTTCCCTTTATATCAAACAATAACTACCTCAGAATATTCGTAGCACGCCCATTTATTGGCGTTATTGGTTCAATTGCTTGTGCATACAATTTTGATATGTGGAATATCATTTTCACCCAAATAACATTTTTTGGTAGCTTAGTGATTTTATGTGCATTTGCTATTTTTAGCAGTATTAGGAATGAAAGACATATTATTTTATTTACAATTGTTCTTATTATAACTTCTCAGATATTATTTTTAGCTAATGGCAAAAACTTTGATCGCTTATGGGAAATCACAGAATACAAAGAGTTTCTTATTCCACTGGCGTTTTTTATATATTCTTTGGATGTATTTATTCATTTAGAGAGAACATTTTTGCTTAAAAAAAATAGAATATAAGCAAGTACTGTAATGTAAATTCCCGTTCAGATAATCCTGGCGGGATTTTTTTGTTTCAATTTAATCTCCGCCAACAAATCCAATTAAAATCCATCCCGAAATACATAGAGCATATCTTTAATTTTTTTAAATACCATAGCTTCAATTTATGTTGTCAGTCCGCATTACGCATTTACTTTGTTTTCAGATGGACTTTTTTCTTTTCTTTAAACTCTTATTGAGCCTCTAAATCCTCTTGCAGCATAGTAAGATTCTGCACCATTATGATATACAAAGACATGACCAAAACGGTAATCGCAAAAAATAGCACCACCTTTTTCTCTAATATCGGTAGGTGTTACGATCCAACTTGAGGTTTTTATGTCAAATATTCCTAGTTTTTGTAATTCCCGATATTGTTCTTCAGTTAGAAGTTCAATGCCCATTTCGCCCGCCATTCCAATGGCGCTGTTTCGAGGTTTGTGTTCTTTTCTCGATTCCAAAGCTTTGAAGTCGTAACAAAGACTTCTGCGGCCTTTGGGGCTTTCCGGTGAGCAATCATAAAAAATATATTCGGCTGTTTTTTTATCATAACCCACTACATCCGGTTCACCCTCCGTTTCTTCCATTTCATTTAACGACCATAATTTTTTAGGATTTGTTTCAAGCTTGCTTTTTATTTTAGCCCAATCAAGACCTTTATGGCGGATTGTATTTTCCTCAAACCGGATTTGTAATATTTTAAGAAGTTCTTTAGTTCGTTCTTCAGGTAGTTTTATTTTATTGTCCATTGCTTTTTTATGTGATTTTTAATATTTTACATCATTCTAGCGCATTACCAATAAAAAGAGGTGTTTAATTCTTTATATGCATTCATTAATAATTTTCACATTCATTAATTTGTTTATTTCTAAATCTACTGAATTTAATGTAAAATTTAACAGGAAAAGAAGTTAGAATAATTACCTTTTAGGTAATTGAATTTTAAATTTTATCAACTTTTTTCTTTAATTTCTTGTCAGTTTTCCTGATATTTGCAGTTGCTTAATATTTAAGCAAATTATTTTAAGAATAAAAAATATCCCTTTAAATTCTTCATAAATGAGCAACGAAATGCTAGTTAATCCAGATTCAATTAAACAAAGTAGAAAAGATACTGTTCAGTATATTAATCTTCAACTGGCATCCCTGGGGCAGCCAATTTATCAGGATGACGAAAATTCAAAAGAGAAATTTTGCAATCCAAAATTTCAATCACTAACCAATGTTTTAATTAAAAGTTTTCGCGAAAAGTCAAGATTGTTATCAAGCCATCTTTCGCCTGCAGATACGAGAATTCAAAACTTTTTAAACGATTATCTTAAAGACATACCTTTTAACAAATCCTATGATTTGCCAAATGATACGCTTATTTTATCACAACAAGGTCATGCGCGTGAATTGAGTTTACCTCCAAACGGTACTTCTTTTATAAGTGATAATATTAGTTCGTATAGAATTAAACAGGGAATTTTAAATAATCCGGTAAATGATAAACGTACTACAAAAGGCACTTTTCATATTATTGAAGGAGATTTGCCTGTGCCTTTGGATAAAAAGGAAGTACCTAAAATTGTGTTTGCCCATCTTTTAAATGCTGCTTTTAATCCTTCAGAAAAGTTTAAAATATTACCTTTTACCTCTAACCAGGAAGATCAAGCCAAATTATTCGTTTCAATGCTGATGCGTCCAATGGTTTGTCCTGAAGTTAAGGGAGTTATATCAAAAAAGAGTTTGGAAGTGCGTTTTTTTGCTCCCGGAAGTTTGGTGAGTAATTTAGATTTTGTGGAAGCTATTTTTGGAAATGCAGGCGACCCTAATTTGGCACAAAACGATGCTGCTTTAGATACAGAACATTGGACTGGTCATACAGGTTGTGTAATTCTTGCTCCACAATTAAAAATGCTTAAGAAAAAAGATGTTGGTTTGCCTCATTTTGACGATGCTACAGAGCGTCAAAAAAATGAAGGTATGTGTTGGAAGGATGAGAATGAATTATATAATGATGGGGGTGCTTTTAAAGCAACCTGCAGAGACGATAGAGGTGTTGTTGTTACAATAATTGCCGATAACTACTTCGGATATTCAAAAAAGGAAATCAAAACTCAAATTAGTTATTCTGCCAATTTATTTGGTTTGGTGGAAGAAGAACATTCTGGTGGTGCCATAGCCTTCCCTAGAGGTGTTATGGGTGACATTGTTGATGGAATTGGTATTTCTGAAAAGTATGAAGATCAGTACAATTTTGATGATGTAAAAGCATTTCTTGGCGATAGAATAGAAGTTAATCCAGAGAATTATGCAGTAGATAAAAAGTATCCTAACATCGTTTATATTCCTGAAAATGCATACATTAATACCAATACAAATAGCATTACATGGGATTATAACAATATTGAACAAAAATTAATTTTGTCGCCCCATAAAACCTATGTACATCCCACCGGCAATAAATTTAGCTTAGAAAAGCACAATGCCGTTGCTTTATGGCGTATTGTAAATACATCTCCAGAAGGTATTTTTTGCCATAAACCTTGTACAGTTTCGGGTGGAGGAAAATCTGAGATTTCTAAATCTATGCAGAATGCGATTACATATAATGCATTTAATATTTTAGATATTGAAGAAGATTTTAAAAAGGCAGATGAAATAATTGAATTTAATTATTCAAACAGATGGAAAAAAAATGATCCTACACGCCCTCTTTCAAGATCATTTTTAGATCAACGAAGAACTTTAGGTTCAGCAGTAAAATTATTGACACCTTCAGATGAGAATAGTGATGAATTTAATGACTTTATTAAAAATATTCCTGTTCACATCAGGTCTTTAGTGTTATTTGTGAAAAGATTATACAGGCAAGATTACAGTGAATTAAACTGGAAAGACTGTATGTCGGTTGAAATTATAAACGGGAAAAACGGAACCGGTTTGCAATACAACAATACACCGGTTGTGGGTAGTTATGTGCGAATAGGATTCAATCAAAAAGGCGTATGGTTGTTGAATAAATTGAGATCCGATTTTTCTGCTTGCCAAAAAATTCAAATGGAAGATGATATTTCAGCGTCCATTACCTTACCTAGAAATCAGTTTAAAAATCTAAATCCAGAATATACAAACCAAAGTTTTAAAGTAGTTGCCAATTGTGAATCTCATTTGTTCCAACGTCCTGATGAAGCCATTATAAGAGGTTATGATAAAGGAGCTGAAAAGGATATTGCGGGTGATAATGTATATTTAACAAACTTCGAACCTCTAAAAAAGAAGGATGCTATCGATATTTTTGAAGACACTATCAACTTTGATAAATATACTCAGCCTGTTAAAGATTTAATATTGAGCGTAGTAAATAGCCCTAATGAAGAGGAGTATTTTGCATTGCCTTCGCACACCAGAATTGTCAATGGAGAGCCAACAAAAAACCCACGTTATTTAGAGCGTAATATATTTATTGATGAAAACGAAGCTAGTTATGTAGCTGAAGTTGGCGTTCGGTTATTTAGAAAAATAAAATCAGATGATCCGGTTATTAATGTTGTAAATGCAGTTTTGCCAGGAAGAAGAAATAACCCGAGTGACAAAAAAGCAGGTATTCGCCCATTAGCCGTTTATAACCCAATTCATTATCAGGAAACACCTGAGTTGTTTATGGATTTTATTTGTAGTCTTACAGGTAAATCGCCATCAACTACTGGTGCAGGATCGGAAGGTGCGTTAACAAAAGGACCTTTTAATATGTTAACACCAACAACCGATTTAAATAATGCGTTGTTATCACATATTTTAACCGAGTCCAGTGCGTTTAGTACTGCGGCAGGTTATGTGGGTGGCAAAAATAAAGTAGATCACGATATTAGCCTTTTAATTCCAGAAATTTGGGCTCGTTTAAATCCAAAAGATCGGGATCCAAAAGTGTTGATTGCCAACGGATCTTTAGAAAAACTGGAAGATTTCGAATATGAGGGTAAAAAAATATTGGCCAGTAGATTGGGATATCGCATTACAAGTATGTTTTCTTTTCTATGTTTGAACCGTTTATTTGATGAGCCAAATGCTGTTTTTAACGAAAAAATGTTAAAACCAGAACTTCAGGGTATAGAAGATTATGTAGATGGTATTGAAAATATTGTGGAAGCTCAACAAAAAGTGGCTTTAAGTTATTTTGAAGAGGGCAGTGTTGAAGCGGCAATTCCACCGTTAAAAATACTATTACATATTATGGCTTATGGAAATTATGAAGGCAAAGAAATGAGCGATCCCGAATTAAGAAGCCTTTTTGAAAGAGACTATATAATTAATAGCGACTGGTATAAAGAACGATTGAAATTGAAACAAGATAAGGATATCAATTTTTATAAAAATCAAATCAGCTATTTAGAAGGTTTTATTTCAAATGCCGAAAATAAATTATTGGTTACTGAAATGGATTTAAATAAGCGTTTACAGAATGTTAAAGATTTGTACAAAGAAGCGTGTTCAGATCAATACCTTAATAATCTAATAGGAACCATTGGAGCAGATCCTTTGTTTAGAAAATAATTTAAAGGATTTCATCAACTAAAATTTGGCGATATATTTTGGCGAGTTTAGGAGCCAAAATTAAACGGATTGGAAGATTTAATTTTAAATACTAAAAAGCAGTGACCTGGTTATAGGGTTTTTGTTGTCGTTTAACGGCGGTCAATAAAGTTCCTAAGAAAGGAAGGTTTTTAGACAGTCTGACGGTCTTGTTAACGCAATTAGAGTGGAGTAGGGGACGCTCCCGATATCGTTCTTGTCGGATTAGTTGTTAGTTATTTGATGTCTAAAATATCACTTTCCACTCGAATGCCCGCTATTTGCGCTTAACCGAAGTTGCCTGCAATACTTGTTATCCGATTGATATTTTCAGTTGTTTTTCAAGTCCAAGTTCAATCAATTTTTGGTAAGTCGATATCTGAATATCACTCAATCCACGTTCAATTCTTGAAATATAACTTTTTTTCGTTCCGGTACGATCAGCAAGTTCTTCTTGTGTCAATTTTGCTGATTTCCTTGCTTCTTTAAGCATAATTCCCAATCTTAAAGAAAGAGATTCGGAGTCATATTTATCTCTTTCTTTAGTTCCTTTCTTACCATATTTATCGATAAGAATATCTTCAAACCTTGTTACATTTTTCATTTCAACTATTTTTATCTTTTAAATATTCCCTTTTTAATTTTTCGGCTAATTTGATTTCTTTTTTCGGTGTTTTCTGAGTTTTCTTGAGGAAACAATTCGTTAGTACAACTAAATTTCCGCCATCCAAAAAACATAAAATTCTAATACTTTTAAAAGTTGTAATTACACGTACTTCATAAATCCCATCTGTATTTTTTAATGCTTTAAAAAATTTTTGTGGAACCTTTTTCTCGTATCGAACTAAATCCAGCACATATTCTATTTTTCTTTGAATTTTATCATCTTGAGAATGATAGAATTAAACAAATTTTTCCTTGTATGCGATTATGTCTCTTATCACACCACAAAGTTAACTAATTAGTTTACTTTTTTACAAAAAAAATCAGAAAAATATTCTTTCAACAGAATTATGTGTCAGTATTTCTGGCAACGGCAGTCTGTCTAAAAACCTAGGCTTACTGCCAATTATGGACTAAAATAAGGTTTTTAAACTTGGGATCAGGATTAGTGCATTCCTTATCATTTTTCGCATGTTGACTTTGAATGGTCAGAACCTATACAGCATAAATTGAAAGACATAATAAAAAATGCAAATGGTATGCAAATAAAAAGGCTTCAAACTAATAGAAGCTTGAAACCTTTGATATAAACGTGATCGCACCACGATCACTGGTCTTTTTCAAACCCCCGATATCACTGGGTTAATTCAGTAATTTAAAAATTTTGTTGACCGATTTGTGAACTTTTCAAAAATAATTCCTTCGTCTTACTACAAATATATTAAATTCTCACCAGATCACAAACTCAATTTTCCCGCCTTTTATAGGGTGTTTTGCCTGTTTAGAAAATGCAAAGAAAATAAGGAATGCTAAATGTGAACCCTGAGATTAGACCAAAACGAAATCCTGGTAAAATTTCAATGTCCGTGCCGAAGATATAATAGGAGAGGGGCCTTACAGAAATGCCTTGATTTCATTAATATAGACAATCAGGGTAAGAGGATAAGTGCACATACGGATCCTGTGAAAATTATAGAAAGGCTGAGAAATGGTATTTTTGAACATCTACAGGAATTGGATGAGTAAAAGACCAAGCAAAAACCAAGTTGGTTGTTTGGAAATAATCGGTTTGGAAACACATAAAAGCCAAATTTAATGATGCAAATTACCAAAATCCTCCCTTAAAAAGGCATATCTGCACTAAAATAAAATTTCACCAAGTTGGTTTCCCCTTAGCTGTTTCTTCTAAAATTCCTCTCCAATTTTGTATTGCGAAAGTCAAATTAGCGAAGTCCTGCCGCTTAAAAAGCTCTAACCTGTGGTGGGATTATTAAAAAACTGATGTATTATGCCAACAACCGAGGTTTTTGATTTCCATACCTTAAATCGCCGCCGTTGGTTTTCCTTTTAAACGAATTTCAATTTTTTTCTTCTTTGCAGTTAAACCTTTCATTATGTCCATGAGCTCAGTATCTTTTGATTTCTTATACATCTCGTTTAAAGCTAGTATTAAACGTTTGGCTTCTCTTGTTGCAGCCACCCTGTCACTGGTAGACATGTTGCTCATTTTTGATTTCTCAAATTCGATAGCTTCATTTATTACGTCCATAATATTACAAATTGTTTATAGCGGCATAATTTACTAAATAAATAAGTGTTTTTTAAATATTTAATATCTATTGTTATTATCTTAAAATAGGTTTAGCCTATCGCTAACTGGATAAGTGAGAAAATTTTTCAACCTTAGTAACAACTGTTAAGACGGTATAGTCCTCTCCGGCCCGGTTTCCCTGAATATTATTAGCTTCCAAATGCCTGAGTTATCTTGTAAATCCAAGTTGGTGGTATAATGCTAAGTGAATTTTATAACTTTCTGCTACTTTGGTACTGATGGGAAATGAAGATGGATTATGGCCAACCCCTCTAAAATAGTCGAAGGCGGTGTAGAATTTTCCTGGGAAAATTTGATGGAGAACTCATGGTGCATGATTTTCCAAAGATCTTGGTATATCTGGAATCCAAAGGGAATATGTTGTTTGGACAAAACTTAAGAATTTATGAGGAGGACAAAGAAATTTTGTTGATGTTGTATGATTATTTATCAAGGATCTTGATAATGCAAAAAAAAGGAATTGACCTAGAAGGTTCTTTTGCTTTCAGGTCCTGTAGGATATTGAGACATCTAATTCAACAGGAATTACTATTGAATTAGATGTCTAATGAGCTTTCTGATATTGAAAAAATGCTTGGAATGGCTTGGAAGGATTTACAGCTACACTGGAAAATCTTGACGAATTGTTGAATTCGGGGTGGAAATAATTCATCCCAAAATTGAACAGGAAAATGGCCCGAGGCTATACATAGATCAAAAAGATTATTAAATTAGATGACACCCACAACTTTGCTTTCAATTTACACCGGGATTTTCATATCAATTTTAAAGCCGTATCCTTTTTCGGATTCGAAAATGATCTTTCCGTTTAGTGAGGAAATCCGGTTTTCCACGTTTTGAAGTCCGCTCCCCTTTTTCGATGGATTCCAGAGCGTTCCGCAACCGGTATCGGAATAGCGGATATTCAGGTTCTTGTTCTTCACGACAAAGCTTATAGCCACGAGTTTGGCGCCGCTGTGCTTTTTCATATTGATCATTAATTCTTGCAGGACCCTGTAGATCACGATCTTCTTTTCCTCTTTGAGTTTGTCCCAGTTTACACTGTTTTCTCCGCTTACTATGAGTTTTGAATCATCGGGAGTGTTATTGGAAAGGATGGCCTTGAGATAATCCACATAATCTTCTCCGGTATCGATTTCCCTGTTCTCGCGGGAGATATCACGGGTGCGCAGGTAGATCTTTTCAAGTTTGTCTATCACCGGGATGGGGGCCACGGGTTCCAGACTGCTCATAATATTAAAAATATCGTTGGCAAGTTCATCATGGATTACCTTTGAGATCCTGCTTTCGGTTTTATGGACTTCCCGGATCTCATGCTTTTTCTGGCGTTGCCTGAAGTAATAGATAAGGAAAAATAACCCCAGGATAACCAGGGTTCCTGCCAAAATCCCAATCCAACTTCTGGTACGCAACTGCCGGGTTTCCATTGCCTGTATTGTATTTTGAGCCTCCAGGCCCACAATTTCCTGCTGTTTGCGCTCCTTATCAAATCGTATTTTCGCGAAGGTGTTTTTAGCTTTTAAAGCTGCTTCCTGCACACTATCAATTAATTGAATATATCTTCCCGAATAAATTCTCGCCTGAGACAATGCCGACGTAGGAATAAGTCTTTTTAAAGCGATAAACTCGGCATCGGTATTTTGGAGTTCCTGTGCCAAAGCCAGCAGCTCTTCAGAATATCGCGTGGATAGTCCCACATCAGTATTTTCATAAAACTGGGATAGATGGTCAAAACTTCCCAAAAGACCTTCCCTATTGGGGATTTCATTCCTCATTTGCAATGCGACGAAGAAATCTTTTTCAGCGGGGAATGACGGATCCTGCAGCCATTTGGTAAAAGTTAAGTTATCGAGAAACCTGGCTTTTTTGACGTCTGACTCCGTTTTTTCAAGGACATCCTTCCATATCAAAATTGCATCGGGATAATTTTTTTTGTCTTTGAATACCAATGCCAGATTGTTTAAAATACTTAGACTGTCTTTGGTGGAGGAAGAAAATCTCAATGCATTTTTATATTCCGAAACAGCATCCTCATATAATTTCTGCTTGTGATATACCAAGGCGATTTCGTTGTAAGCACTGCAAAGATAGACCGAATCAGTTTTCACGTCTAACAGTTTAAGGGCCTCGGTTGCAGTTTCCTGGCTCCCCGTAAAATCCCCCAACCTGTTTTGGGCAATAGCCATTTCCAAAGTACGCCTGCCTGCCTGTGAACTATCTTTTATGGCCAAAAAGAGCCTGCTCGCTTCAAAGTTATAGATGTAAACTTCCTCCTGATTTTTTAAGTACTCATTGATCCTGGATTTCCTGTAAAATCCTTTCGCCAGGCTGGCGGTGTCTTTTTGAAATTGAGCTATATTTATTAAACTATCGGCAAAATAGAGCGAACTGTCGTATTCTTTTAGCCGGTTATGATTTTTCACCTTATAATCCAGTAAGTGCGGCAAAAGAGTATCTCTCTTATTTCGAACCACAAGAAGTCCCTTGTTGATCTGCTCAATTTTTTCCCTGGCACCTTCAACTTCATGGGCTTTTTCAAAAAACGATAAAGCACTTCCAACGATGACTTCCTCCTCCTGTGAACTTACAGGTTCATCATTTTTACAGGCATAAAAAAGTAGAAGTAAGAAAAAGAGAAACCAAGGGGTAGATTTTTTGCTTTGCATTCAACGAAAATAGGAAAAAAATTAGCCGCTGATTTAAGAGGCTTAAAAATAATCATTTTAATTTCTTCTTAATATTATTCCTCTTTCGGAACAATATGTTCTTCTTCTTTTGCAAATTGATCGTTTGGAGGGGAATTGGTTACCTCTGCGAGATTTTGTGCTTAAAAATTCTCCGGGATATGCCGCTAAGACAGTACCAGATCCTTCAAAAAAGAATGGAACTAACTTCAAAGGATCAGCTTATTTTATCTGTTACCTAGAATTTTCTCTTGGAAAATTTAATAGAAAACGCAGGGGTATTATTTTCCTAGGGTCCCTGCTTCAGAATACAGACCTAAAGGAGCTTTCAAAACACCCCAGTTTTATGTTGCTGGCGAAAATGAAAAAGATGCGGGTTATTTGCATATGAAGCCCATAAGATGGGCTGTGTGGGCGTTTCGGGTATCTTGAACCTCGAATTAAAGAAATTATCTCCCAAACCCAATCCTTTTTACCTCTGGATTTCCACCAAAAAGTTCCACATCACAAAAACCAGTGATCTCCCTGAAATCTATTTTTGTTCCTGTAATCACTTCCTGCATCATGATCTTTCGGCAAATGTTTTCTATTTGTCCGCCGGAAAGGCTGTAATTTTCTGCCAGGGTATTAGTTTGAACTGCTGAAAGGAAGCTTAGTTTGTTCTGCCAGATCTTTTGTTTCACGCTTAGTGTTGGGCTGTTAAATTTTATTTTAAAATGAAACCTGCGCTCAAAGGCAGGATCCAGATTCTTGACCAGGTTGGTGGTGGCTATAAAGATCCCTTCAAAATTCTCCAGTTCCTCGAGAAGGATGTTCTGTATGGCATTTTCAGTTTGAGATACGTTCGAGGCAGATTCTCTTCGGGTAGAGAGCAGAGCGTCGGCCTCATTGAACAGAAGGATAGGGAGGAGGGGTTGCTTTTTTGCGGCAGATTTGTACCTGGTAAAAATGTCTTTTATTAGTTTTTCACTTTCACCAAACCACTTTGACTTGCTTTCGCTAATGTCTACTTTAAATATACTTCTCCCGGTTTTTCTTGCTATTTGATAAACGCTTTCTGTCTTTCCTGTTCCGGGTGGACCGTGTAGGATAACGGTTACTCCTTTTGGGAGAGAATTATCCTGCAGCCGTTTTTGAATCGCATTTAGTTTTTCCTCCTGTAGCGTTTGTTCCAGCATTTGAATTTGCTGCATCTCTTCCGGGCCATAGAAAAGTTCTTTTTTCTGAATTTTTTCAGCTGTTAATAAAGATTTTTCAGGGTCGCCGGTGCTTATGCTAAGGCCTTCTTCTTCCAGCAATGCTATGCCCTTTTCCGAAAGTTTCAATTCGGCAGAGTTGAGGAAGCCACCCTTTACGACTTCCACAAGTTCCTGCTTTATTAGAGGATTCTCACCTTTAATAAGGCTTTGTGAAAATCGCACACGCGCTGCATTATCGGTAACAATTCCTTCTATGCTCCGGCTTAAATTAACTTGTTCGTTACCACATAGGGTTTTCCAGGAAACATAAAGAAAGAGTCCCAGATCAATGGTTTCCAGATTTGTGAAATTAAGGAGGCTTTGCACATATTTAAACTGCCGGTTGGTATCCAGTAACCGAACAATAATGTACTGAAGTTCACTACTTTTAATATCCCCTTCATCACATTTACAGGACTGATCATAAAATTCAGCCAGAAGGTCAACTACACTTGAAGGTGGTTCTTTTTTTTAATTTTTCAAGGGAAATTCCTCATTTAATACAGCTGTTTTTACTTCTTCATTTATTTGATAATTTTCACGCCCTCTTTGCCTGAATGAAGTATTCTTTTTAAGTTCTACAAGGTTCCTTTCAATAAGTGTGTCAATCTGCTTGTTGTAGTGAAGTAAAGTAATAGCACTGCATTTAAGAAAATCGCCAAGATGTTGAAAAGTAACCCCGTCTTCTTCCAGGTTGAGGTTGAACAATAATGCAAAAAAGAAACTCTCTAAAGTGGGAATTTGTAGTTTTTTGGATATAAAGTCCAGGTCGGGCTCTATGCTTTTAAAGGACTCCGATTTAAGTTCACAGCCCTTTGCTTCCTCAAAAATTCGGCTCAGGCTCTCAAGCATTTTATTGGTAAACTGGTTCTCCATTCTTGATTTTTTACAAACCTACCATGCCAATACGCCAGTAGATGTCGTAAAGCAAAAACTTACAGTGGTAAATTCAATTATTTAAACGACATCAATTGGCGCTACGGTAGGATATATTAGCACCTTCAAGAGCTTAACAGAAAGACTGTTAAGTTGTAATCCCACAAATCTGCAAACTATGCCAATGCCAGATGAAGGTTTCAAGTGAAGACCAAATGACAATTCTTCAAGAACCTACTATCGTATGAACTGGTGGCTGAAAAATGGGAAAATGCCATTTCAGTGCACAGCTCAAGAATCAATCTCGTTCAATGAGCAAAGACTTTGCATTTATAGTGATGATCTTTCAGATGATATTCAGTAGAACAATTCAGAGGGACACCAGACATCAACCTCAACAAGCTAATTGCCTTTTACGATGAATTGGAAAATCTGATGAATTCCCTGGCTAACATCAATTCAATGACGGAGGAGGAGTTGGAGGTGCTGGAGGATGGCATTTAGAAAGACAGTGAGAAATAGAGCTACCATATTGACCATCATTCAAAACCAAGAGAGATTTTATAATAAAAAAATGTGGATTCTATACGGAAACCCGTAATATAAGACGTTATATAATTCCTACCTTCACGGCACTAATCAACCAATAAATATTGAAAAATGAAATTTAAATTTACTTTTTATGCATTTCTTGCTGTAGGATTTCTTTCTTCCTGTGCATCCAACGTTTATTACCAGGTATACAAAGCGGAGGCTACCGGTGCAATGGTCCAGAGGGAAAATGCCCTTATCTATGAAGATGATAATTCGAGAATCTTATACAATTTATGGAAAGAGGGTGGTAATATGGGTTTTCAATTTTATAATAAAACTGATGAGCCTATTTTACTCCATCTTAACAAAAGTTTCTTCATACTTAATGAAGTAGCTCACGATTACTATCTTAACCGAGTTACTAACTATTCTAATAGTTCAAAAATTTCAGTCTCCACAAACTCATATTCTTCAGGAGAAATTACAGGATTAAATTTCTTAAACCTATTGCAAACTAATCATATCGGCACTGGCAAAGCTGCAGGTGCATCAGCCTCCTCTGGCAAATCAATCTCTTACAATGAAGTAGAAATTGTAGTAATTCCCGCCAGAACATCCAAAATTATTATGGAGTATGACATCACAGATACGGTCCTTAGGAATTGTGATTTGGTTCTTTATCCGAAAAGAAAAGAAATCCAAACCCAGAGATATTCGGCTACAGATACACCGCTGGATTTCAGCAACAGGATTACTTATTCAATAGGCCAAAATCCGGAGTTAATTATGCTCGAAAATAAATTTTACGTCTCAGAAATTGCTAATTATCCGGAAAAAGAAATTACCGTAGAGGAATATGAAGAGTTCTGCGGAGAAAAAAGCACAGTAAAAACTAAATTTTTCGAAGAAGTAGCTTCCAATAAGTTCTTTTTGCGATATGAAAAAGGAAATAATGATTCCAGAAAACATTAGTTTCCCATAAATAATTAGAGAAGAAGGAGGAAGTAAATAGACTTCCTCCTTCTTTTTAAAATAGATTGTAATTACCCTTCCTTTCTTTAAGAAAATATTTAGATTTACATCTGTGATGCCCATAACTTCCGACTTTCCCTACTCTTCGGATAAACATTTTTAGACATGAACTCTAATTATACTTTTCCATGACAAACTTTGCGGCAAAAATCCGACGACTTTTTAAAAAGCCAGAGCCTACAAATCAAATCCTAAAATCTTTTAAGGTTGACAAACATCTCGATGTTATTAATAATTATAAGGTTGCTATTGGTCTAGGTGGTTATAAAAGCATTAAACTTTGCCATTTAATGCGTGATTTTGGGTATAAGAAAAGAGGGAGTTCTAACATAGAGAAAATAAATCACCTCTTAAAAAATCAAAAGATGTTTTGCTATCCATTAATTAAAATGAAAACTGATTGGAAGGAGAACCTGAGGATTTATGAGTTTCCTGTTAAAGCAGAAGGAGATGTTTTTGAAGATGAATTGATGTTGCAAGAATATATGAATGAGAAACACCTTTTTTCAAGTATTGGGGTTCCTTCAGTCATCAGAGAAGAAAGTCCAAAAGGAACTCAGGATCGATTTGATTTTTATTGTAAAATGGATAAAACTCATGTTATTATTGAAGTAAAAAATAGAGATGGAGGTAAAACTGGTGTACAACAGCTGCTTAAATACAATGGAATTATTAAAAACCAATATCCTGGAGAACCAGTAAGAAAAATTTTGGTTACCGGCATTAGTGATTTCGGAACAGCCTATGCTATTCATGGAATGATGCAACAGCAACGTGAACAAATTGAATGGTATATTTATAAATGGGATAAGAAAAGAGATACTATTTCTTTGGTTGCTATGAACTACGATTCATACAAAGATTATTTTGCACCCCATAAAACTATATTGAACTAATACAAATATTTACTATTCTCTTTAAGCTCATTTTTGGTTTCAAGAAAAAATAGTTACTACAAGCATTTATGACCCAACAAGAAATAAAAGCCCTGGAAAAAGATCTCTGGGACTCTGCAGATGATCTTAGAGCCAATTCTAAACTTACAGCAGGAGAATATAAAGACCCATTACTAGGCTTGGTTTTATTGCGCTTCGCACAGAACAGGTATGAAGATGCGAAAACACAAATAGAAAAGAACCTTTCAATTAATCCAAGAACAGGGGAAATCCGTGTTGCTACTAAGAATGATTATGCGGCAGCAGGTGCTATTTTACTGCCTGAAAAATCTAAATACGAATATCTGGCCGACCTTCCCGAAAGTGAAGATATTGCAGAAGCTATAAATAACGCTATGAAGCTTATTGAGGCGGAGTATACAGATCTGGCAGGTATTCTTCCTAAAAGCTATCAGGAGTTTGATGAAAAGCTGTTGCGCGATCTTGTACGGGTTTTTAATAAGGATGCCGTTAGAAAAGCCAAGGGAGATGTTTTTGGCCGTATTTACGAGTTTTTCTTGATGAAGTTTTCTATGCAGGGGGCTGGCGCGCAAGAAGGTGGGGAATTCTTTACTCCGCCCTCTTTGGTAAATCTCATTGTAAATTTTATACAACCTAATCACGGTATAATTCACGATCCAGCCTGTGGTTCTGGTGGGATGTTTGTACAAACTGCTCATTTTATTCAGGACCACGAAAATAAGAGCGTAAATGAAGCTATCACTGTTTATGGAACCGAGCTAAAAAGCAATAATGCCAAGCTGGCTAAAATGAACCTTGCCATTCACGGAATTGAAGGTAAAATTATTGAAAGCAACAGCTTTTACACCAACCCACATAACCTCACCGGGAAATGTGATTTTGTAATGGCCAATCCTCCGTTTAATGTAGATAAGATAGATGCTAAAAATAAATTCCTGGCAGAAGACGATCGTTTACCATATGGCCCACCTTTAACAGGAAAAGGAACCATTAGCAACGGGAATTATTTATGGATGCAATATTTCCATAGTTATTTAAACAGCAAAGGCCGAGCAGGTTTTGTCATGGCTTCTTCTGCTACCGATGCCGGAAATGCCGAAAAACTGATTCGCCAAAAACTTATTGAAAGTGGCGATGTGGAATGTGTAGTATCTATAAGCAATAACTTTTTCTATACCCGCTCCCTTCCTTGCCATGTCTGGTTTTTTAATAAAGGCAAAAAGAAGGAAAATAAGGATAAAGTCTTGATGATTGATGCCCGAAATACCTTTAGAAAAGTAAGCTCCACCATTAACGATTTTAGCGAAGAACATTTAGAAGGATTAACTGCAATTATCCAACTCTTTAGAGGAGAACAACCAGATATTTCTCAGAATGAGTGGTTCAATGAGAATTTTCCAAAAGGTGTTTATGAAGATGTAGAAGGCCTATGTAAAATAGCCAATTTAGATGAGATAATAGAGCAAGACTACAGTCTAACACCAGGACGCTACGTGGGGGTAAGTATCGATATAGATATGGATTTTGACTACAAAACCCGTATGACTGAAATACATACTGAGTTAGCAAAACTAAACACCGAAGCCAATACCTTAATGAACCAAATACAATCGGTAAAATTATGAGGAAAGGTTCTGAATATGTTGAATTAGGAGAAATTTGTACTATTAAAGGAGGCAAAAGACTTCCTAAAGATCATGAATTGTTAGAAATAGAAACTAATCACAAATATATAAGAGCGCGAGATATTAAAAACGGAAAAATCAATTTTGATCAACCTGTTTATATAAATGAAAAAACCTATAGAATAATATCTAGATATATTGTTAACCAAGGCGATGTAATTATCACAATTGTTGGAGCAAATATTGGCGACGCAGCTTTTGTTACAGATGAATTTGATGGAGCAAATTTGACTGAAAATGCCGTAAAATTAGTTTCTAATAAAAGTATTGTTGATTCATTGTTTTTAAAGTATGCGTTAGTTCCTGATTATATGAAATATTATTTTCAAACTGTCGCTTCTGGTGCTGCTCAAGATAAACTAGGTATTTATAAGATTAAAAGGATCAAAATCAACCTTCCTCCACTAAAAACCCAGCGCAAAATAGCTTCCATTTTATCTGCCTATGATGATTTAATAGAAAACAACTTAAAGCGTATCAAATTATTAGAAGAACAAGCGCAACAAACCTATGAAGAGTGGTTTGTGAGAATGAAATTTCCGGGATATGAAACGGCTGTTTTTGATGAAGACAGTGGATTGCCTGTTGGTTGGGAGAAGGTAAAAATTAAAGACATAGGTACTGTTGTAACAGGAAAAACACCACCAACTTCAAAAGAGGGAAATTATAATGGAGAGATCCCATTTATAAAAACACCAGATATGGCTAATTTTCCTTACATAACAGAAACTAATCAAACTTTAAGTGAATTAGGTGCTCAAACTCAAAAAGGAAAGTATTTGCCGAAAAATAGTTTAATTGTAAGTTGTATTGGAAGCGCAGGAGCATATGCATTAGTATCAAAAAAAGCTCAAACTAATCAACAAATAAATGCTATAAAATTTAATAATGAGAAGTTTACATTTTATACATATGGTTTTGCAAAAAATTTAAAAGATCTTTTAGGTGCTTTGGGTAGTAATGGTGCTACAATGACAAATGTTAACAAAGGTAAATTTGAAAATATTGAAATTATTAAGCCTGAAAATGATTTACTAAATGTATTTCATAATAAAGTGAAGAACAATTTTGAAGTGATTTTATCATTGCAAAACCAAAACCAACTCCTAAAAGAAGCACGCGATATTTTGTTACCACGTTTAATGAGCGGGATGATAGACCCTTCGGCAAGCTCAGGGCAAGTTGTGGAGAGTTTGGAGGTAAATGAGCAGTTGGGAATGATTTCGGAGAGAGAAAATGAACATAAAAAAAAATAGTATGAAAAATCCAAGATTAAGACCAATTGGTGATCTTCTTGAAGAAAATTTTTTTATTCCCAGATATCAAAGAGGCTATCGATGGGGTAAACAAGAAGTTACAGATTTGCTAAATGACTTACTTCAATACACTCAAAATTCCAAGTTAGGAAAGGAACATGTCAGTGTTGGTGAGTTTTATTGCCTACAGCCTATTGTCGTTAAGAAGAAGAATTGGAAGCGAACGGGGAAAGAGGATCTGGAAGGCTGGGAATTAATAGACGGTCAACAAAGGTTAACCACTTTGTATATTATTTTGGTTTATTTAGAAGAGGTCAGGCAATTTTATGATAACTCAAAACAGCTCTATACTATAGATTTTGAAACTAGAGAAGAATGCATTGAATTTTTTAACGAGAGAGAATTTAAAAAACAGATAAATGATTCTAATGTAGATTTTTTTCATATTTCAAAGTCCTATGAAATTATAGAAGACTGGTTTAAAGATAAATTAACTGAGCGGTTGGATATGCTTAAAACAATATTGGGGGAAACAAAAAATGCTTCCATAATATGGTATGAGGCAAATATTGAAGAGGATTTTGAAAGTGGGGAGAAATCTTCGATCGAGTTATTTACAAGACTAAATGAAGGTAAGATACCGTTGACTGATGCAGAACTCATTAAAGCACTGTTATTACAGGCAGACTTGTATAAAACTGACAAAAAAGAATTAATAGAACAAAGGCTTTTTGAAATTGCTTCAGAATGGGACGAGATTGAAGCGAATTTACAAAATGATAAATTTTGGTTTTTTATTAATGAAACTAATTACCAGCCTACGACAAGGATAGAATTTATTTTTAAAATTTTAGCAGAAAAATGGAATAATCTGGAAGATGAAAAATTAATTAATTATTCAAGCGAGAATGATAAACCGAAAAATTTCGATTACTTAGTATTTGACCGATACTTATCATTGCTTAGGGAAACAAAAAAAGATTCCCATCCAAATAAAGAATTTACAATCTCACCTGTAAATGAAATTTGGGATGAAATTAAATCATTATTTAGTAAAATTGAGGAATGGTATAATGACCATACTTTATATCATTATATAGGATATTTATTTGCCGTTCCCAAAGTTAATAAGTCAACCTTATTAAATGATTTGATTAATCTCAAAAAATCGAAACCTGAATTTTTAAAACATGTTAAATTCTTAATTAAAGAACAGGTAGAAATAAAAGCCAAACATAAAGATAGTGACGAGCTAAAGGGATTAAATGCCATAACCTATGGTGAGGACAATGAAAGTCTGTTAAAAATATTGTTGCTTTTTAATGTGGAAACATTAGTAAGATATAAAACGGAAAATGCACGATTCCCGTTCCATTTGTTTAAAGAAGAAAAGATTTCCAGTTTAGAGCATATTCACCCTCAAAATCCAGAAAAAATAGATACAAATTTTGAAAGAAGTGTTACATGGTTAAAATCCCACAATAAAACTTTGAAAAATTTGGAAGTTGAGGATCTTAAAACCAATGAAGAGATTAAAATATTGATCGAAAGAACAGAAAACCAAATAATTTATTTCAATAAAGAAGAGTTCAAAATTCTTTATGCGGACCTAATTGATCGCTATACAGCTATTGTTGGTTTTAACGAAAATGAGATAGATACACTTTATAATTTAGCTTTGGTTGATAGGGACACCAATAGTTCATTGAACAATTCTTTTTTTGATGTAAAGCGGGAAATTTTGAAGGATGATAAGCTTGAAAAGTATGTGCCGATTAATACGCAAAGAGCTTTTTCAAAATATTATTCAACAAATCCGCATGAAATGATATTTTGGAGTGAGCATGATAGAAAGATGTATTACAATCAAATTGAAAAAGTTTACTCCTCATTTATTAACCTATAAAAATATATGAACAATAATAGCACTTCGACTTTTTGGGAATTAGCATCACTAAAGATTACGATACCCATTATTCAAAGAGATTATGCTCAAGGCCGGGAAGAAGAATATGATAAAAGGGAAAAGTTTCTAGATAAGCTCAAAGATCATCTAGACATTAAGAACAAACCTCTTAACTTAGACTTTGTTTATGGTAGAAAAAAGGATTCCAGTTTTTATCCGATTGATGGGCAACAGCGTTTAACGACTTTATATTTGCTTCATTGGTACCTTTCTTTAAAGGAAAACATAGGAAAAGAAGATAGAGAAAAATTACTAAACTTTACTTACGACACGCGCATAAGTTCGAGGGAATTTTGTCATTATTTAATTAAGAAGAATATTGAAATTCCTATTACGACTGGAGATGATGTTCTTATAAAAAACATTACAGATTCTCATTGGTACAGAGCCAATTGGGAATATGACTCAACAATAAGTGCTATGCTGATAATGATTCAAGCCATACACGACAAATTTTATAATTCACAGTCAGGACTCTGGGATAGATTATGTAAAAACAGGCTTATTTCTTTTCAGCTTTTAGATTTGGGTGCTGAAGGTTTTGAATTGACCGATGAATTATACATTAAAATGAATGCAAGAGGAAAGCAACTAACTTCATTTGAAAATTTTAAAGCTAATTTCATTCAGTTTATTGATTCTAGATATCCAACACAACTTATAGAACATAAAGTTAGGGGAACTATTTCTTATGCCGAATATTTTGCTTTCAACATAGAAAAAGAGTGGACAGACCTATTTTGGGATAACAGAGGGGATGAAGAAATAATAGATAATCATTTTGGTAATTATTTTGAGGTTATTTCTCAATTACTCTTTTTTAAGAAGAATGTAAATGCGATGGCCGAAGATTTCAACTCTGGATTTTCTTCGTTTAATAAAATTTACGAAGACGAAGAAAATCTTCTATTCCTTTTTAAATCTCTTGATAAATTATATGAAATCCATTGTTTAAAGTCAAAAGATTCTATCGGTGATTTTTTCAATTCCATTTTCACATATAGAGGGAATTCTATAAACATTTCAGGGAAAATTAATCTATTTGGGGACTCAAAAAAGGGGAGTAATTTATTTAGATCTATATTAAAACAAGGCCAGAGGGAAGACGCTAGAAATCAAATACTTTTTTATTCCATCCTTTTTTACCTTATAAAATTTGATGATGCTACAGTTAGTAACGGCTTATTTTCTTATTGTAGATTAATTAGAAATTTACTTCAAGCTGTAAGACAGCGCAACGATGTAAAATATAATACAAATGTTCGAATAAATAATTTTGGCTCTTACTGGAAGGTTTTGGAGCAACTTGCTACGAAGAACCCCAATGAAACTTTAGTAAAGAACAATGTCAATTTAAAAGGATCGCAATTAAGTGAAGTTAGCTTGAAAAATGAAAAAATAAAAGCCGAGGTTTTTTGTGAAGATCCTAAAAAATTGGAAACTATTATTGCTTTAGAAGAGTTGCCCTTTTTCGGTGGACTCATTCATCAACTCAGCCCAAAGGAGAATAAAGATAAGTTGAATGGATTTTATAGCGTTTTAAACAACATTTGGAATTCAAACCATAAAGATTATCTAAAAATTCAATCTTTGTTAATCTATGGGTTTGAAGGGATTTATATAAAAAATAGTAAGATGGGGGAATTGTATTATTTTGGAGAACAAGATAATTGGGATATTGTCCTTACTTCGAATGATGAGACAACATCAACTGCACTAGTGAAATTACTTTCAGATTTATCTAAATATTCTATTAAGGAAATTGTAAGCAAAATAAAAGTAGAAATAAAAGCCTATATGGAAAAGAGGTCTGAAAGGGATTGGAAGTATTATTTCGCTAAATATCCAGCCATTTTCTCTCAAAATAATTATTTTGTTTGGTCAAAAAACGAGTTTGAAATTAGGTTATTAGGAGGTACAAGTTCAAATCCGCTAATATCTTATCATATTAATCCTTATGTTTTAGCGGTATCTAAAATGACAGATAATCTGGAATTAGTTGATTATAAAGATTGCAGGCAACAGTATTCTGGTTATTCTCCTCTAGTTACAAAAAATCAAATAGAAATGAAACCAACTTATGAGGGTTGGGAAATCCGCATAGATCCTGAAAGAATCACAAATGATATAATAGATAAATATAACCTTGTTGAAAATAATGATATTTATTTACTTAAGGAAGCAGCTGGTAAAGATAGAGTTGAAATTGCCTTTGATTTTATTCAAAATTTAAATTAAAAATCTATGAGCTACGAATACTCTGAAGATGGTTTAATAGAACAGGCAACCCAGGATGTTTTAGAAGAATTGGGTTGGAAAGTTATAACTGCCTGGAAAAATGAATCTTTTGGAGAAAATAGCCTCTTGGGTAGGGAGAATAAGTCGGAAATTATACTTAACCGTTACCTGTTAGAAGCCCTTGTAAAATTAAACCCAAACTTGCCTAAAACTGCCTATGAGCAGGCCATTGAGCAAATTGAGCAAAAAGTAGCAGATAAAACGCAGTCAAGGATAAATAAAGAAAAATACGACCTTCTTAAAAATGGAGTGCCTGTAAGTTTTACCAACAAAAACGGTGAGCTTATAAAAAAGAAACTCAAGGTTTTCGATTTCAATAATTACCGCGACAACCATTTTTTAGCGGTGAGACAATTAGAAGTGGTTGGGGATTTATATAACCGTAGACCAGATGTGGTTGGTTTTGTAAATGGTATTCCACTAGTATTTTTTGAATTCAAATCCCATAATACCGATCTGCGAAATGCCTATAATGACAATCTTAAAGATTATAAGGACACCATACCTCATATTTTTCACTCCAATGCCTTTATAATTTTAAGCAATGGTGTAGATTCTAAAGTAGGTACAGTAACCAGTCCATATAAATTCTTTTTGGATTGGAAGAGAATCGAGGAAAATGAAGATGGAGTTATTAGTTTAAAGACCATGCTTGAAGGTACTTGTGCTCCACACCGTTTAATGGACATCTTTGAGAATTTCTTGTTATTTGATGAGAGCAGGGGTGAAGTAGTTAAGCTAATGGCAAAAAACCACCAGTTTATTGGGGTAAATAAGGTGCTGAAAAATGTAAAAAATATTGAAGAACTTAAAGGTAAGCTTGGGGTTTATTGGCATACACAAGGAAGCGGAAAATCTTATTCTATGGTTTTCTTATGCGAAAAGATTCATCGAAAATTAGGTGGAGCTTATACCTTTTTAATTGCCGTAGATAGAACCGAACTTGAAAATCAGATTTACGATACTTTCTCCGGTGTGGGCGTTGTAAACGATAAAAATATAATTGCTGGAAAGAAAAATGGAATTACCGGAAGGGAGCATTTAAGAGAATTGCTTTCAGAAAACCATAGGTATGTGTTTACGCTTATTCATAAATTTTCTATAGACCCAAATCTGGAGACAGAATATCCTTTGATTACAGATAGGAAAAACATCATTGTAATTTCAGATGAGGCCCATAGAACACAATCAGGAACTTATGCCCGCAATATGCGCTTTCATGGTTTGCCAAATGCATCCTATTTAGGGTTTACAGGGACTCCAATAATAAAAGAGGAAGAAGAACTTACAAAGAATATTTTTGGGGAATATGTTTCCGTCTATGACTTCAAAAGAGCAATTGAAGATGAAGCAACACTTCCACTTCGTTACATTAACAAAGGAGAAAAACTTGATATTGATAACCCTGAGTTAGATGAGCGAATGGCAGAAGTGCTGGAGAATGAAGATTTGGAAGATGATCAAAAGAAAAAGTTAGGTTATCTGTTTCAGAAAAATTATCCAATTTTAACTGCGGAACCTAGGTTAGATGCCATAGCTAAGGATTTGGTTTGGCACTTTAATGAACGTGGATATCAGGGAAAAGCTATGTATGTAGCAATGGATAAGCCCACAGCAGTACGCATGCATAAATTGGTGATGAAGTATTGGCCGGAATATTTAAAGGAATTGGAAGGCAGGATTAAGAATGCAGCAGATCAGCAAGAAGCACAGGGACTACAGCGAAAATACGATAAAGTAGCCGAAACCGAGGTATGTGTGGTGGTAAGTAGCGAGCAAAATGAAGTGGATAAATTCCGTAAGATGAATTTGGACATCGATGTTCACCGCAGGAAAATGGTGGAACGTAATTTAGAAAAGGAATTTAAGGATGAAGAGAATCCTTTTCGCTTGGCTATAGTTTGTGCTATGTGGATTACAGGTTTTGATGCTCCCTGTGTAAGTACAGTCTATTTAGATAAGCCTATTAAAGGGCATACGTTAATGCAGACAATTGCGCGTGCCAATCGGGTATATGATGATGAAAAGGAAAACGGTCTAATCGTAGATTATGGGAATGTTTATAAACAACTGGAAAAAGCCTATTCCGTTTATGGAGAAGGAGATAAAGGTGGTGGGAAAGGCACTGAACCAGGGAAACCAATTGAAAAACTAGTAGAATTAGAAGGAGAGTTAAAAAGTTCAATTATTAAAGTTAAGGAATATCTTAAATCACTCAAATTCACCTTGGCAGATCTAATTATTTCCAAACCAATGGAAAAAATTGGAAGGCTTAAAGAAGCCGCAGATTGTGTTTGCCTGAATGAAACCACGAGAACCTCTTTTGAAATAATGGCTCGTAATGTTTTTAGGAAGTATAAAGCCTTGTTTCCAGAAGAACAGATAAAACCTTATGTAAAAGAATTTAGTGCGATAGAAGCTATTTATAATCTACTCAATCAGAATGTAAAAACTGCTGATGTTACCGAAATCATGATGGAGTTACAATCCATCGTGAGTGACAGCGTAGTTTTAAAAGAAGGACGGGTGGAAGAAAAGGATGGGGTATATTTTGATTTAACTAATTTAGATTTCGATAAATTAAAGGCAGCTTTTGCTAAAGCTCCGCGAAAAAATTCCTTGGTATATGATCTGCAACAAGCTATAGACAAAAAACTACAGCAAATGTTGAAGGAGAACCCAATGAGATTGGACTTTTACGAACGGTACAAGGAAATTATTGAAGAATATAATAAAGGGAAAAGCTTAGAAGACACTGTAAAGGCATTCGATAATTTAAGTGACTTCATAAATGAACTAAGTACCGAAGAGCAAAGAGCGGTAAGAGAAAACCTTTATAATCAAGAGGTGCTGGCCATTTTCGATCTGCTAAAAGATGGAAAAGAGTTGGAAGGAAAAGAATTGAAAACCGTAAAAAAAGTAGCCCAGGAAACCTTGGAAAAATTAAAAGCAGAGAAATTAAAAATCGAGCGCTGGAGGGAGAGCAGACAAATCACTGCCCAGGTAAAGGGAATGATCTATGACAATTTGTTATGGTTGCCAGAAGGATTGTATACGGATGAAGATGTGAGTCAAAAAACAATAAATGTCTATCAGCACATATTTTCAAATTACTATGGTGGTGGGCAAAGCATTTATCAATAAAAATTATTTAAGCCCTCTTTTATCTTATTAAAGTGGGCTTTTAAATTAAATACAATTAGAATATCCTGAATGAAGCTACAAATAACTCACCAACAAGGCGGAATGCGCGAATTTGAAAGAACAGGGATTTATCCCGAATACCTTCTTTTTAATTTACAGGGTACTAATCAAAAAATAAAGAATATTTACACTTAATAAAAATAAATAGACAACTAATAATATGGCAACATTTGAAATTAAAACAAAACATTCAATGAATGTGAAAGGCGAGTTTATAGATGGAGGACTTTCTATACAACTAAGCACAATGTTTTCAAATCCACTGGATGAAAAAGAGAAAGTTCACAAAGCATTTATGAGAGTACATGGTTTAGATTTAAAAACTGAAGGTTATTTAAATACGGGGTACCTAGAGTTTAAGAATATTTAAAAAGCACTACCTCGATAAGTGTGTAATTTAAAAATAACAGGGGTCAGACTTTTTTAAAGACTGACTCCTGTTTCATAGATTGTAAGGAACTGATTTAATATTATGGCCCAGTTCCTATTTGGTATTATCCAATTTTTTGGCGGAGTCAAAAAAGAAAAAGTCAATACAGATGTTATATCAAGAGCCTCATTTTTAGTGCTATTTAAAGTACTTAATTCTTTATTTTAATACCAGAAAAATAATTAATGATGATAATATTAATAGTGACACCAAAATAACGTACATAAGTTTTTGAGTGATTTGCTGTTTTGTTTGTAATTCTATTATTTTAGTTTCTAGGGATTTATTCTTTTCACTGTTCGAAATTTTTTGAATTATAGAAAATAAATCATCGTCGCATGTCTTTTTAAGTTGGGATAATAAATTGGTATTGTTTTCAATTGAAGAAATAACATTTAAATCCCGTTGCTCTATAGATTTTTCTAAATTCTCAGTAGTGCTTTTGATGCTTTTTACAGTTGATCCAAAATTTTCTACTCTTTCGTTTAGTTCAACGGATGTCTTTTTAAATTGGGATAATAAATTGGTATTGTTTTCAATTGAAGAAATAATATTTAAATCTCGTTGCTCTATAGATTTTTCTAAATTCTCTGTAATGCTTTTGACGCTTTTTACAGAAGACCCAAAATTTTCTACCCTTTCTTTAAGATAATCTGATGTTTCTCTATTTTCAGCTTTAATAATTTCTACCAAATCATTCTGTGATCTTACATCTGATGAAATATCCTGAATTTTAGGCTCTATTACGGCTGTAACACTCTCTGATAAACCAACACTTACTTTACTAAGTATTTCAGTGATTTCAGCTTTATATGTGTCAGTGATATTTGAATTTTCAATCATTTTAAATAATTTTTTGTTCAATAATATTATGTTCTTGTAATAAGGAAAACAAGGCAAGAAAGTTTTCCAATTTTTTATGCGTATTTTCTGGTTTCCATTGTGATACCCTTTGCTCAATATCTTTTAATAAGTTTGAATCTAAATCTTTAATTTTTTGTTCACTCTCTTTTATTATTAATGATTGTTCATAATAATAATTTCTTTTTTCAGTTACTATACTAAGTTGATTATCATTTTTTTTCAATAGCCTTTTACACTCCTCAGTAATAATATTATTAAGCATAGGAACTAGCGAATCAAAAGATTCTATTTTTTCTTGCACATATTTTTCTGAGTCTATTATACTTTGCTTAAGCTCAGAGTCAATGACAAATTTTTTCCAAATTGTTTCTTTATCATTGAAGGTATATTCTCTCACCTTTTTAATCCACTGCAATTTTTTATGATAATTTTTTAATTCCAAATATTCAATTCTTAAAACTGAATTATCTATTTCTTTACACGATTTCCGTACCTGCGTTTTAAATTTATTTTGGTAGTTATTAAATCTTTTGTGAGTATTGAGATTCTTTTCTTTTTTAATAGAATTGAGTGAATTTTTAGACTTTTTTATTAAGCCTAATGTTTCTGAACTAATCCTTAAGCTATCTCTTTTAAACTTATCTATTTCCTTTTGTTTATTTTCAAGTTTCTTTATTTCCTTTTCACTACTATTCAATTTTTTTTCTATTACATTCTTCTTGATACATTCAAGTATTTTAGATAAATTAGATATTAAAGAATGAATATTTTTATGATGCGACTCTTTCTCGATATTGATTTTTGAATCTTCAATGTTTTTAATTACATCGTGCGTATTAAGTGCAGGGAATTTCTTTTTAGGATTTTTAAAAGACGTAAAGTAAATTTTTCTTTTTTCTTTTTTTACTGAAAACTTATCCAATTCAAAGTTTAGGACATCAATTAATTCTTGTCGTCTTTCTGAGACCACTTTTTTCCTCTCATTATCATCATCATATTCCATCAGATCAAACTTATTAAAGATGAAACTTATACGATCTTCGCTATTTTGAATTATTACTTTCTCCTCATCTAGTAAAGTAAGACTATCAGAAATTGTTCTTTTTGAACCATCTAAGAACCAAAATACATGAGATTTTCCATTGAAATGCTCTTTTACGTCTAAGTCAGTTTCGGAAATACTTGAAGCTAAACCAGGGGTGTCAATTAATTTGTAGCGTTTCAAATATTTAAGTGGAAATTTAATATTAACTTGTTCAACAGCTTTAATAATATCAAAAGAATTATTGTTTTCAGACTTGGCAATGATATTATCTCTAAAATATGCAATATTTTCAGAGGTGTTTAGAGGTATGAATAGAGAGCTGCCATTCCACCTTGAATTGAGCTGAGTGGGAAGTGTTAATCTGTTTATCTCATCTTTATCTTTAACAATTATTTCTGCAAACGCATTCTTTCTACTTGCGCAATGCTGAAGAGTTTGGATTATTCCTGTTTCAACTTTTGTTGACGTTTTAAAGAGTGCATCCTTTTTATTATCGATTTCCAAAATAAAATTATGAAACTCGGACTTTCCTGTACTAGTTTTTCCAATGACATAAATACTTTGCTTTTCAGATTCAATTTCTTCTCTCCATAATTTTAGAAGTTTAATTTCATTTCCAACATCTTCTATGTCCTTATTGTTATCATTCAGAGTGTTAACAGCTCCGAGTAAATCATCAAATTGAGTCAATATATCTATAATGGGTTTAGGTAGCATCTATATAGTTTTAAGCTGACTTAAAGATTCATTATATTTGGATTTAGAAGTTGTAGTTGGATCTTTTGATATTCCAACCTCAAGTTTTTTGTTCCTTTCTTCTTCTAATCTTGATGATCTTGACTCGAATTCATCTTCGATCTGCTCCATTATATCGTCCTTAACTTGATCAATTGTAGCCTTAACTTCTTTTAAATAGCTCCATTTGTTCCAAATTGCTTTTGCATTCTTAAAACTAACTCCAGTTTCTTTCACTATCTCGAACCAATCTTCCCACGATAAATTTTTCCAACTGTTTTTATTGGTATTTAATTCTTCTTTTTTGTCTTTCGAACTGGATGATTTATCTTTTTTTATTTCCGCATTTGGCTCCTTCTTCTCCTTAGGATTTGAGGATGTTTTTTCTGTGCTAGAACCTTTTTCACTATCAACTTCTGAATTATTACTTAATACTTCTTTTAGTTTTTCAATGTTAATTTTGATGGGTTTAAAGAGTTTTTCAGTGACGGGGGGAAGTTTCAAACCGCGAATTTGTAAAAATTCGAATTCGATTTTAAAGTTATTCCAAAAGTCATCCCAGTTTGACTGGAAGTTTTTCTCTACTTCTTTTGCAGAGATTTTTTTTTCTGTATCAAATTTATAGTTTGAAATACCGAAAATTTGTTTTTCACAATAGTTTAGAATCCAGGTTAACTCAGAGCTTATAGTTTTGATGATTTGAGCCTTTTCTTTTTCGAGATGGTTCTTTTCCGATTCATACCAGAGCTTATTTTCCTTTATCACTAATTTCTTAAAAGTCTCACTATCATTCTTTAATGTGTCTAATTCAACTTCTATTTGATTTAGATAATGACCCACCGTCCTTTTTAATCTGTTTTTTTCAGCTGCCTGCTTGTATTTATTATCATTGCCTAAAATGTGTTCTTGTAAAACGTCTATACCGTGACTATCTTTATTTTTAAAGAAATCATTTGAAGATATTATTTGATAATGTTCAATATCTAAATCTTTAAAACAAGAACTTAATCTATTTTGCACATACTTAGGCATCGTTTTTCGTGTGATTCCTTCATCTACCTCTGTTATATCACCCATAGTAAAGAGGACGATTATTGGAATGCCGGATTCTTGAATACTTTCTAGCAAATTATATTCAGACTCGTTTATTTTAGCAGTACAGGGAGTGAAAAAATAAACTATATCTGCTTCATCTAACATACTATTAGAAAAACCATCATTTCTTTTAAAATCGAAAACACCTGGGATATCAACGATAATTCTATTCTTAAGAGCTTCTTGATTTAATGTGACGCTATACGAATTCCCCTCTTCATTTAAGGATTTAAATAAAAGCTTCCTTTCTTCGTGATTATCTGGAAGAATTATTGAGCTACCATCTGATTTTTCAATAATTTCTTCTTCTCCATATTGAAATCTAAATTCAGTTTTAGTAGAAATATTAGTGCTAGTAAATAGTTCATCCTTTTCTATATTGAATAAGGCATTTAGAAATGTTGTTTTCCCAGTCGAGCTCTTTCCACATAAATATATCGTTGGCTCTTGGTTTTCGAGATGTTTTAACCTATTAATTTGTGGTAATTTCAAATTTTCTATATTCTCTATTAGAAGATCAATGGCTTGTGTATGATTCATAATTAATTGTTGTTAAATTTTTTAAGTTCTTTCAATACCTTGTCAGAAGCATCAATTCCATCTAGAATAAAGCTTTCATCAGTTTTTTCTTCTGCAAAATTGTGATTTAACTCTTTCACAACCGCCTCAATAATAAAATCAAAGGTTTGATTTGCCTCTTCTTCAAAAACATTTCTGAAAGATGGTTCTTCTTTAAGGGATTCTTTCAACCCATCTTTCATTTGCTTGAACATTAATCTTAAATCATTACCTATCAAGGCTACATCGGCTACTAGCATAATCCATCCTATGGGACCTGAGCCTGCCTTTGCTGTACTTGTAGCTGCCTTTTTCGCTAAAACCTTTTTTGCTTCTTTTTGAAGTAAGGATCTCACAAGCTTAACGATTGGCTTTATAACATTTTTTTTAATGAATGTATTGGCTCCCTTACGCAAATCTTTTTTAGCTATATCTTTAAGTAATTGAGTAATTAATTTCTTGAGAAGAGGAGTTAGTTTTTTTGAAATGGTTACAAATATTTTACTTAAATCAATGTTTGAAGAGAAACCTTGATAATCTTGTATCTTGATGTTTCTCGCGTTCATAGTTTTATTTGAAATAAAATCTTTTTGCATTTTTATTAGTATATACTCTATTTGAGCATTACTATCTTCAGCAAGTTTTTTTAACTTATCTGGTAGTATCAAGCTTAAAGATTCTTCCATGATATGTGAGGTTTTTATTGAAATTGCTGTTTCAGTATCCCTCTTCAAAAATTTTGGAATCATTGAACTACCAATTTCTTTAAACAAATCAAGCATACCAATTTCACTATCAATTTTTTCTAAAATAAGTTCAAGCAACTCATCGGAAAATCCATCTGTAGCATAACCTAAATTTTTTGCACACCAATTATTATATTTTTCCTTGAGTGTTGTAGTTATATTTTGAAATTCTGTAATACGATCTTGCTCTTCTTCACCTAATTTTCCCTTTTCTTTGAGTAAAGTTTCTCTTATTTGAAATAATCTTGAAATGCTATTGTCCTCATTTTCTTCTGTAGATAATGATCTATTTAATCTGCCCAAGACAGACTCTAATTTGGACTGTTTTGATAAGGGTATTAAATAATCTTCTGAAAAACGACCGAAGGCATTATATTGCGAAACTTCACCCAATAATTCCCGTCCTTTATTAGTGTATGAAGCTGAAGACTTATCATCATTTAAAATACATAGACCTTGATCTAAACAATATTGAAAGAACTTTTTTAAATCAAACTCCATTTCTAAGGAGTAACTCTCGTCTTTTATCGTTCCGTAAAGATTATATTTTTTTAATATAGAATTATTTTCATCATCATCACTGTAAGCAAAACCATGATGAAGGTAATTATAGATCATTCTCAACTTCTCTTCCTCTTCATCAAGCTCTTCAACATCATTAATAAATTTTAATTTATCTTTTTGTGAATAGCCTATTTGAGCAAATTTACCATTCAATATAAACAACCCTACCTCTCCGTCTATTCTGATAAGCCTATCATTTTCTAGATTAGTCATAAACTGAGTTACAACATCTGTCACTCCAGTGAGTTCATCTTGTCTATATAATTTATCGGGAAATGTAATAAGTCCAACAATTTTATTGTTGTCAGCGTGTATTTTTTGAATTAACCAACTGTTGAATTTATCAAGAATCTGCTCTGAACTATTAACCCATAATATGACGTCTGCTTCACTAAATAAATGCTGAACTTTAGGATAGAAATCATCAGTCAAGACATTCATTCCCGGAGTGTTTATTAGCTCTATATCTTTCAGAGAATCATTTTTTATGTAATAAGTAACATATTTCACTTTTTTAATAAACGATTCGTCCTCTTGTGTTCTAACTGCTTTATCAATTTTCTTGTTTGCTTCATCTACACTCATTAACACCGTTGATTCATCATTTAGCTCAAATTCAGCCTTGTTTTCTTTTGAATCATCAGGAGGGTAGGCCAAACGAATAACAGCACTCTCGTTTTCCATAGTGCTACTTGGCATCAAAGCGTCTCCTAATAGTAAATTTACTATCGTTGATTTCCCTGTTCCTTGACTACCTACTACAGCTATTTTAAACGGAGAATCAAGATCTTTTGAATACTGTGAAAATCTATTTTTAAGTCCATCTATTATTTGAAAGATATCTTGCCCATCTTCTCCCGCAGAATCATAACTTATTAATTCAGTTAAATTTTGGGGTAGTTCTTCCGTTATTTTAGATAATTTATCTGCAGAAAAATTTAAATCTGTTTTCAGTTCTAATAATTCAGTTTCGTGCATAATGCTTTCTTTGTAAATTTGATTTTTAGTTTTTTACTAAATATTTTAAAATCGATTCATCCAGCTATATGTATTCCTATAAGATTTGTGATTTTTATAGCGAATCCAGGATTCTCTAACAGATTTTTAGCCCTTTTGAGCTCCTCGGCCTCCGTTTAATTAAGTTTCATTTAATATGGTTTTTAATTCTTCTTTATTGATGATACTACCTTGATTTCTCCTATACCCCATTATCTTTGTTCCTTGTGGGGTTATAAAGGATTGGTGAGATTCAAATTTCTCCTCCATTCTCTTTTCCGGAAAAAGAACAGCAATTTCATCATAGGCTTTAAAACCTTCCGCAACAATCATTTCCGGCTGTAAACCCTCAATCATCCTCCTTGTCCAAACCCTTGCCTGATGAAAAATCTTACTGCTTAACTCTGCAGGAAGTAACCTCATAAGGAGCTTAAAGTCGGCCTCATTATCTGTGGCCCAATAATAGAAATTAGTTTTTACTGTGTGTTTCCGAAGGTCATCTTCTCTGCCAGCTTGTTGAAATAAAGATTTGGTCTGCTCACCCAGAGAATGTTTGTTCAGGTAATATTCCAGGCCTTGCATAGGTTCGAAATTTTCGGCTATAAATCCGTGATGCTTATAATAGCCACCCCCCGGATTAAAACCGATCAATAAGATCTTTGGTTTTACAATAAGCGGGCTAAACAGCAGCTGACACCCTTTATAAAGCGTTTTAATTTCCGCGTTTTCTTCCGCAGCATTTAGGATCTGTTTATGAAATAGAAAAGCTTCTTCAGAAATTTCTGAAAAAATAGTGGAGGTACGCGTCATCTTTGGTTAAGTTGCTTATTAAATTCTATGTTACAAACATAAAATTTTGTTAAATATATACTTTTCAACTTTCTTAACAATGCGGAAAACCATAATTGCTAATCTTATTTTTGAACTCAAAAGCCTTATCAATACACAGTTTCCATTATTCCTTAAAAACAAAAACCGCATTAGCATACTCATTGTTACTTCAAATACCCTACTATCAGGAAAGTATAATTTTTTGTTAACACGGTTATTATAATAGTCTCTACAACCTCAATTTTTCCCCAAAAAGTTTCACCTGAAATAGATTGTTCCAAATCTAAATAAGACAGACGACAAAGGAAGTCGGCTGTAATTTTTTTTTAATTAATCATCCACACCAAGAAAAGCATTCCACAGGCTTATTGCACCTGCAAAGATCATTACCTTTCCATCAATCCTGATATATTCTGGAAAAAACTGGACAAAGGCGATGAAGAATTAAGTTTTTGAATTTAAATAAATTTTTGATGAATTTAGAAATCACTCACCAACAAGGCGGAATGCTGGAATTTGAAAGAACCGGGATTTACCCGGAGTATCTCATTTTTAATTTTCCCGGCACCCCACAAAGCTGGAGGATAAGAATTAAAAAGAAGTTCCAGGAAGGAGTTTTGAAAAGTAAAGGGAAGATAGTCTACCATTATAGGTGGGTTCTAAAAATTCTTTTTTTTGATTTTTCTACAAAACAAACCCCATTGGTTTTATAGAATTTATTTTTTCATTGGATAAATCTAAATATTATTTTGATTTGACTGCTCTAAAAACGT
>Ga0314774_1000398_pt1 | contig 36251 bp, 33 predicted proteins | sample MetaGCBIA2018_FD_204515 | JGI IMG/M metagenome (GOLD analysis project Ga0314774, IMG submission 204515) | Cryopeg brine microbial communities from Beaufort Sea near Barrow, Alaska, United States - CBIA 2018 | ecosystem: Environmental > Aquatic > Marine > Coastal | place: USA: Alaska | collected... | reverse complement strand
TCAAAGGTAATCAATTCGTTTAAGGTAGGCATAAAAAACGGTTTAGATCAACCTAAACCGTTCGTTTCTAATCTTATAAATTTGTAGCGTGATTGAGAATTGAACTCAAGACCTCCGGGTTATGAATCCGACGCTCTAACCAACTGAGCTACCACGCCATTTATTTAAGGGTGCAAATATAAAAAATAAAACTATCGTAGCGCAAAATAATTCGTTTAATTTTTAAATTATAATTTTTTTTAAAACGAATATTTATTTATATTGCTCGTTCAAAAATAAACTATGATTACAAAATTAAAATTTGAAATGGAATTTCCAATACAGGCGTCTCAGCATATGCTATATCAGTATTTTGGTTCACCTTCTGGACTTTCAGAATGGTTTGCGGACAATGTGAATTCAAGGGGAGAAATTTATACTTTTATATGGAATGGGTCTGAAGAAAAAGCCAAGGTGCTTCAGGAACGTCCAGATGAAAAAATTAAATTTAAGTGGCTAGATGATGGAGAAGATAAAACGTTCTTCGAGTTTAGGATTGAAGTGGATGAGATTACAAAAGATGTTTCCCTAATTGTTACCGATTTTGCAGAAGAAGATGACATTGAAGAATCTAAAATGTTTTGGGAAAACCAAATTCACGAACTTAAACGCACAATTGGTGCATAAAAAATAAATGAGTTTAAAAAAAACCTTGAATAGCTTCAAGGTTTTTTTATGTAGTTTTGTCTCAAAATATTTTAAGATATGATAAATTTTAATGGCAGCTTTCTGGATAATTCAAAGGCAATTTTATATTCAAATAACAGAGCCTTTAATTACGGAGATGCCTTATTTGAAACACTTAAAATTGAGAATTCAAAAATATATTTTTTAGAAGACCACTATTTTAGGTTGATGGCTTCTATGAGGATGTTGCGCATGGAGATTCCCTTGAATTTTACCATGGAATTTTTTGAAGAGGAATTGCTGAAAACAGCAACACAAAATAACCTTGAAGATGCTCGGGTTCGCCTTACAGTTTTTAGAAAAGATGGCGAACTTTACAATCCAACCAACAACCAAATTGATTATTTAATAGAAGCTTCAACCTTAATGAGTTCGGTAAAAGAAACATATGCTGTCGATATATTTAAGGATTATTACCTGAATTCCGATATTTTATCAACCATTAAAACAACAAACAAACTAGCCAATGTTTTGGCCAGTATTTACGCTTCGGAAAATGGGTTCGACAATTGTGTTTTGGTGAATGAAAAAAAACATGTGGTTGAAGCAATCAACGGAAATATTTTTGTGGTAAAAGGAAATATAATAAAAACACCTCCAATTACTGAAGGTTGCATCAAAGGAATCATAAGAAAAAAAATACTGGAAATGCTTTCAAAAAATGATGATTATACCATTGAAGAAGTTGAAATTTCTCCTTTTGAACTGCAAAAAGCTGATGAGGTCTTTATCACAAATTCTATTGTAGGCATTCAGCCGATTTCACAATATAAAAAATATAGTTTTAATAATAAAGTTTCCAAAGAATTGGCTTTGGCCTTAAGTGAGTTAATTTAATGCCGGATTTTTAGGTGCATTTGCCCATATTTGGTACGCACCACCAAACTCCATCAATTGATTTTTCCATAAAGTAGTACTGTTTTCCTGCAATAAATTCGTGTATTTATTTTCTGTGACAACCCAGGAAGATCCATTTAATTCTTCTTTTAATTGATCTATAGACCAGCCAGAATAGCCTAAGAAAAATCGAATGTCAGAAGGTTTAAGAAGATCATTGTTTAACAGGTCAGTTAAAGTATCAAAATTGCCACCCCAATAAATATTTTTGTCAATTTGAATGCTATTGGGAATTAAATCTGGAGAATTATGTATGAAATAAAGGTTTTCTTGTTCTACAGGCCCTCCATTATATATTTTGAAATCACAATTTATTTCGGGAATTAAATCATTCAGCACAAATTTTGAAGGTCTGTTTAAAATAAATCCAATACAACCTTCCTCTCCATGTTCGGTTAAATAAATTACCGACCGGTTAAATGCTTTGTCATTTAATATGGAAGGTTCTGCAACCAGTAATTTGCCTTTTGATGGATTTTTTATTAACATAGTAGTATTAATGATTTCTTAAATATAATAAAATTTTTTAATAAAAAAAACTCTCTAAGTATTTTTTAGAGAGTTTAGTGTTATAAGAAATAATTCTTACATATTAGTTTACGGAATCTGCAAGACCGGCACCTGCTTTAAATTTTACAACATTTTTTGCTGCAATTTTAATAGTTTTTCCTGTTTGAGGATTTCTTCCGTCTCTTGCTGCTCTTTTAGATACAGACCAAGTTCCCCATCCAACTAAAGCAACTTTATCTCCTTTTTTAAGAGCGCCTGTTACATTTTCTGTTAATGATTCTAGAGCTGCTTTTGCCGCTGCTTTTGTGATGCCGGCATCAGCTGCCATTGCATCAATTAAATCTGATTTGTTCATAAATTTAAATATTAAATTAATTGGTTAAACATATTTTGCCATTAAATAGCTTAACAAAGTTATACGGAATAAGGGTTTGTGCAAGTTTTTGCTAAAAAAAATGATCTTTTTGTTGATAAATAATGGTAAATGTTAATAACCTTGGCCATTATTGGTGAAATATGCTTGAATCCCAATAAAATATGGGGTTTATAGCATGTGTGCATTTTCATGAATTCGGAAGCCATTTAGCAAACTTTTGCTGTCCATTTGTTTTTTGCCAGCGAGCTGTAAACTTTCTAGAATGATATAACCGCCATTTACAGCGACTTTAATCTCATTTTTGGAAGTAATTAAGGTTCCGGTTTTATAATGATGCGTTGCAAACTCCTTTTTTACACCATAAATTTTAACTTTAATTTCTTCATTATTATTTATGAGCGTTGTCCATGCTGCTGGGAAGGGATTTAAACCTCTTATTAAATTATAGGTATTGGTTAATGTGTCATTCCAATTGATTTTGCACGTTTCAGTAAATATTTTTGGAGCCGACTTTTCTTCAATTTCCGGTTGTTTAATAGTCATAACAGTCCCTTCTTCAATTTTCTGAACCGTTTTTACTACCAATCTGCTTCCGGCCTCCATTAACGTATCGTGTAATTCCCCTAAAGTTTCATCATCTCCAATAGGAACTTCTTCCTGTAAAATGATGTTTCCCGTGTCAATTTTTTCATCAATAAAAAAAGTAGAAACCCCTGTTTTGGTTTCCCCGTTAATGATGGCCCAATTAATAGGCGCTGCTCCTCTATAATTTGGCAAAATAGATGCGTGCAGATTAAATGTGCCGAATTCAGGAAGCTGCCACACTTCTTTCGGCAGCATTCTAAAGGCTACAACAATTTGCAAATTGGCATTTAAACTTTTTAATTGGGTAATAAATTCCTCACTTTTTAAATTGCTGGGCTGTAAAACAGTTAAGTTATGGTCCGATGCATATTTTTTTACGGAAGATTGCTGAATTTTTCGGCCTCTTCCTGCGGGTTTGTCGGGGGCGGTAACTACCCCAACTACGTTGAATTTTGCTTTTATAAGTGCGTCTAAGGGCGCAACGGCAAAATCTGGAGTTCCCATAAACACAATGCGTAAATCTCTCATTAAAAAGTTCGTTTAAATTTATTTTGCGAAGTTATCGTTATTTTATTTTTTTCTAATAATATTTTCAACGAATTTAAAATTTCAGTTTCTGAATAATCTAACAGCACAACCAGCTCTTGCGATGAAAGCACACGATCTTTTAGCAATTCAAGGATTTGGTCTAAAATGATTTGTACTGAATTGTTTTTTGCTTTTTTTGTCAAACAATTGTCGCAGGTTCCGCAAGGTTCCTTTACAAATTCATTAAAATAGGAGAGAAACTGAATGGTTCTGCATGTTTTTGTGTTTTCAATATAGGAAATAACAGCTTTAAGCTTTTCGTATTTTAAATTATTTTGTTGCTCAATATTTCTTGAAATACTGTTGATGGTATAATTATCGTCCCTTGCTGCTAAAAATAACAGTCGAGAGGAGGTGTTTTCATAACTGTAATTGATGATGCCATTGCTATGCAATTCCCTGAGTTGCTTAACCACTTCATTTTTTGAGCAATTTAATTTTTTAGACAATTTGTACTCATTAATAATGGTGTAATGCTCAAAAATTCCTCCGTAACTTCTTAATATGAGTTTAATGAGTTCATTTGAGGAAGGGTGATTGCTTAAATAAGCAAAAATTTGAGGATTGTTAACCAAAAACTTTAGCGTTGATTTTTTGTTGTAATTTTCATCAAGCAAAAGAATATTTTCGCGTTCTAAAACTTTGATGGCATTATAGGTTAATAGCAGGTTTAGGTTATAGGTTGCACAAAATTCCTGCAATGAAAAGTTGAATGATTGCAGGGGCATTTCACCAAAGGAAATGGCATGATATTGATTTAAGTGATTATAAACGAGTTTTACGGATTTGGTGGTGGCGGTATTGGCTTCAAATTTTGCCGAAGCTTCATACATTGTTGTTTTATTGGCTAAAATAATAGCATAAGATGTTTTGCCATCTCTACCGGCTCTTCCGGCTTCCTGAATGTAATTTTCTAGGCTGTTTGGTATATTTATATGAATAACAGCCCTCACATTTAATTTGTTGATGCCCATTCCAAAAGCATTTGTAGCCACCATTATGGGGGTTTTGTCACTCATCCAATTGTTATAGGCTTCATTTTTTTCGGCAGTGGACAATCCGCCGTGATAAAAACTGCTTTTAAAATTATTTTTTAATAAAAAATTACAGACTTCCTTGGTTTGTTTTCGGTTGTTGGTGTAAATAATAATTGAAGCGTTTATTTTGCCTAAAATTTGAAGCAGTTTGCCATAAATATCCTCTGTAATGCGAACATGATAAAATAAATTTTCCCGTTTAAATGATTTTTTAATGACCTTGGCTTCATGTAACCCTAAGTTATTTTGAATATCTTCCAAAACCCGTTGCGTGGCCGTTGCAGTTAGTGCAATAAAAGTGGCTTCTGGTTTCAATTCTTTCAGCAGGCTTAATTTTAAATATGAAGGCCTGAAATCGTGTCCCCATTCCGAAATGCAGTGGGCTTCATCAATGGCAATAAGGGAAACGTTTAGTTGTTTGATTTTTTCCTGAATAAAACTTGATTGTAGTTTTTCAGGAGATAAGTACAAAAAATTAAAACCGCCAAACTGTAAATTGTCGAAAGCGATGATGATTTCGTCCTGGGAAAGTTGGGAAGTTAATGCAATGGCTTTAATGTTTTTTTCCTTTAAATAATTAACCTGGTCATGAATCAAGGCTATTAATGGGGAGACGACAATGCAGACACCTTCTAAAATTAAACCGGGAACCTGATAACAAATCGATTTTCCGCCGCTGGTTGGCAACAATACAATGGTATTTTCACCTTTTAAAACGGAAGATATAATTTCCTCCTGCGGACCAATAAATTGCTCGTATCCCCAATATTTTTTAAGTATTTCAAGTGCTGTGTCCATTATTTTATGGAAGCTAAAATAAAATCGGTTCTTTCTTCAATGGTACCTGTTGGAACAGCAATAATCGAATAATTTAATGCGATATAAGCTTTTTCAAGATGGTTATGTATAGCCAATGCCTGTTCAAAGTTTTCGTAGCGCTCATTGTCTGTAATATAAATTTCCTCCCAGGGAGCCATGAGAAAAATATAATTATAACGGTAAAAATTACTGGTATTGATATAGGTTTTTGGGTAATCGACACTGATATAATTCATGTAGGCATGAACATCCGGAATACCCCTGTCAAAAAACACCATAGCGCTATTCTTTTTTTCGGCTTCAATATATTGATTTACACGCCCTTCCAGTAACAATTCACTAAACAATAAGGGCTTTGTTAAAAATAGTTGTTCTGTGCCATTTTGTCGGGCATTTTGGGTAATCTCCCTCGAAATTTCAGGCATACACATAAAATTGCGTTCAACCAATTCTTTTATTACGGTAGATTTGCCGGTTCCGGGGCCTCCGGTGATTACAATTTTTGTTTGCATTCCACAAAAATAAGGTATTCATTAAATTATACTAAAAATATTCTTGTAATTTTGTCAGCTAAATATTAACATCTATAAAACGGTATTGTATTTGCAAAGACTTATTTTTAAAAAGAAATGGATAATAGAACAGAATTTTACGAAAAGTTAAAGAAAAAATTAGACGAGAGCAACATTTTTCCGTCTGAATACTTATTTAAATTTATTGTTTCCACTCATGAAGAAAAAATAAAACAGGTTGAGGATTTGTTTGATTTTAAAGGAGCTGTGATTACCAAAACTTCTTCAAAAACAGGAAAATTCACAAGTGTTTCTATTCATGTGATCATGGATAATGCCAATGATATCATTTCAATATACTTGGAGGCTGAAAAAATTGAAGGGATTATTTCTTTGTGATTCCTTTAACATCACTTACCAAAAATATAAAATAAATTGCACCGATTTTGTTAAATTTAAACAGGCCATTTTAAGGCATAAAAATCTTTTATGAAATGACCATAAACAGATTTGTCAAACCAGCCGATAGGTTCTTAGGGAATTCCATTTGACTAATAAAAATCAAATAATAAAGAACAAATGAAACGAGCCATAACAAATTTTGATACACACAAAAATGATTAATGGCGAACCGCAGCTGTGCCAATAAAAAATACAATATAAACAGATGAAACTAACATATTTTTATTTAGCATTGTCACTTTTTCTTTTACAATCCTGTAATTATTTTACATTTAAAAAAGATGATCGAAAGGCTGTTGCAAGGGTGAATGACATTTACTTATACAAAAATGATTTAAAGGCTGTTTTTACAAAAGACCTCAATGAGCAAGATAGCATAACGCTGGTAAATAATTACATCAACAATTGGGTTAAACAGCAACTATTATTGTCCAAGGCCCAATTAAATTTAGAAAATAAGAAAAATGAATTTGAAGATTTGGTTAAAAAATACCGGGAAGATTTGTTTATAAACTCTTACAAAGAAGCTGTGGTAAAACAATATTTAGACACTGTAATTATAGATGATGATATTGACCAGTTTTATCTAAATAACAATGAAAATTTTAAACTTAATGAAGAACTAATTAAATTTAAATATATTAAAATAGGGAAGGATGTTTTAAATAAAAATAAGCTTATAAAACTATTTAAATCAACCAAAAAATCTGATTTTGAGGATTTAAAGAAAAAAGAGATTTTTTTACAATCACATTATTTAAATGATTCAATTTGGATTAAATACAGTGATCTGATAAATGAAATTCCAATTTTAAAAACAGAGGATAAACAGCAGTTGTTAAAAAAAGATAATTTTATTCAAAAAGAAGACTCATTAAGCTTATATTTGGTCGCTATAAAACAGGTGTTATTAAGCAATGAGATTGCTCCGGAAAGCTATATTACACCTACTGTTAAGCAAATGATTTTACATCAGCGAAAATTATTATTATTAAGAAATATTGAAGAAACATTAATTAACGATGCAATTAAAAAACAACAATTTGAAATATATTAGAATGAAACAAAATACAATTGTAATAGCATTACTGTTATTTATTACGGGAATAAATGCGCAAGAGCAAATAAAACAAGAACGAATAAAAATAGATGGCGTTGCTGTTGTAGTTGGGAAAAATATAGTGCTGGATTCAGACATTGATAAATTCAAAAAAGAATTACAACAACGTATTGAGGGTAAATTGGACATTACGGATTGCGAAATATTGGAAGAAGTTATGACTCAAAAACTGCTTGCACATCATGCCGTCGTTGACAGTGTTGTGACTACTGATGCTGAAATAAATCAAGAGGTTGAACGTAATATTTCTTATTTCACCCAACAATTGGGAACGATGGAGAAAGTAGTGAATATGTACGGATTTAACGATGAAGAAGATTTAAGAAAAGAATTGTACGTAATCCAAAAAGAGCAGCTTCTTATTCAAAAAGAAAGAGCGAGTATTACCGAAAAAATTGATGTGACTCCTGAAGAAGTAAGAACCTATTTTAAAAATCTTGAAAAAGACGGCAATTTACCTGAATTTAGTGCTGAAATTGAATTGGCGCAAATTGTGAAATATATAAAACCTTCTGAAGCAGAAACAACCCGTGTTATTGAAAAATTGAAAGAAATTAAAAAAGAAATCGAAAGTGGTTTCAGCTTTAAATTAAAAGCAATAATCAATTCTGATGACCCTGCAGTTTCAGGAACTGGACCGGGAGCGGCCGGATTATATACCCTGACTAGGGAAAGTGGCTTTATAAAAGAATTTAAAGAAGTGGCTTTTAGTTTGGATGAAGGAGAGATTTCTGAACCGTTTGAATCTGGATTTGGTTTTCATATTATTAAGGTTGAAAAAATTAAAGGACAAGAACGTGATGTGCGCCATATTTTAATTCAGCCAAAGATAAGTAAGGCCGAATTGGAAGCTTCATATAATGAATTGGCTAAAGTGAGGGAACAAGTGCTTAATGGGGAAATAACCTTTGAGGAAGCAGTTGTGAAATACTCTGAAGATAAAGAAACCAAAAATAATAATGGCCTGCTGTTGAATCCACAAACAAACGATACGCGTTTCGATTTAACGCGTATGGATCCAAATCTGTATAATAGAATAAGTAACCTAAAAGCAGGTGAAATTACAGAGCCTTTTTTCGATGAAATTAGGGGGGAATCGAAAATGCATAAAATAATTTTAGTGAAAAGCAAAGCAGAAGCGCATACTGCAAATTTCACTAAAGATTATGAAAAAATTCAACAATTAACCTTGCAAAAAAAGAAAGAAGAAACTGTTGAAAAATGGGCTGTAGACAAAATTAAAGATACTTACATTAAAATAAACAACGATTATAAAACATGTAATTTCAAAGATAACTGGAAAAAGGAATAATATGTCAGACGTTACTGCATTAAAAGAATTGGTTGAAAAACATAAAGCGCTTAAACAAGAAATTGGGAAGGTAATTATTGGGCAAAATGAAGCCATAGACCATATTTTAATTTCCATCTTATGCAGTGGCCATTCCTTGTTGATAGGCGTTCCGGGATTGGCCAAAACGTTAATGGTGCAAACTATTTCAGAAACGTTGGGGCTCGATTTTAAACGCATCCAGTTTACGCCTGATTTAATGCCTTCCGATATTTTAGGAAGTGAAATTTTAGATGAAACAACCCATTTTAAGTTTTTAAAAGGCCCTGTTTTCAGTAATATCATTCTGGCTGATGAAATAAACAGAACACCACCAAAAACGCAAGCAGCCTTATTGGAAGCAATGCAGGAACGGTCTGTAACAATTTCCGGACATCAGCATAAATTGGCAAATCCTTTTTTTGTGTTGGCTACCCAAAACCCAATTGAGCAGGAGGGAACATATCCACTTCCAGAAGCCCAGTTAGATAGGTTTATGTTTTCCATTAATTTAGATTATCCCAGTTTTAACGAAGAAGTTGAAGTGGTAAAAAGCACCACCAACGATGTGAAAAAAGAAGTCAATACAATTCTTTCTGCTGAAGAAATAACAAATTTTCAGCGCTTGATAAGACGAATTCCGGTTGCGGATAATGTGATTGAATATGCTGTGAGATTGGTGTCTAAAACACGACCCAATACAGCTTATTCATCCAAAATGGTAAATGACTATATAGATTGGGGTGCAGGTCCAAGAGCTTCTCAATTCTTGATTTTAGGGGCGAAAGCGAATGCAGCAGTAAATGAGAAATATTCCCCTGATATTGAAGATGTTCAGGCTGTTGCTTTTTCTATATTGCGCCATCGAATTGTACGGAATTACAAAGCTGAAGCGGAAGGGATTAGCGAAAAACAAATTATTGAATCCTTATTTTAGGCAATTTCATTATTTTCAAAAAAACTGAACATATTTCCTCCGTATTTTTTTTGGTAACTTAATCGAGTGTGGTTTTTAAAATTGGTTTGTTTGGAGTGTTCAATGACTAAAACACCTTCTTCATTCAATAAATTATTTTCAAAAACCAGCGCTACAATTTTTTCATACAATTCAAGTTCAAACTCATAAGGTGCATCAGCAAAAATAATATCATATTTTGTATTGGCCTTTTCCAAAAATTTAAAAACATCACTTTTAATGGTGGTAATTGATAAATCCAAAGCTTTTGAAGTGGTGTTGATAAATTGAATACACCCGGGGTGCGCGTCAACAGCCGTGATATTTTCGGTGCCTCTTGAACCAAATTCGTAACTAATATTACCGGTTCCGGAAAATAAATCCAGCACCGCAATACTATTAAAATAGTACAAATTATTAAGAATGTTAAACAGCGCTTCTTTGGCCATATCAGTTGTAGGTCTGACCGGTAAATTTTTAGGTGCCTGTAAGCGTTTGCTTTTATGTATTCCTGAAATGATGCGCATTTATTTAAATTGGTTTAATAAGGTAAAGTGTGAGTGGGATGGGATTTCATTTAATTGCAAAGCGTTGTTGTTTGATGCATAAAACTTTATATTTCTGATATATTGATAAACTACGGCATAAAGTTCGGATTCTTTTTCAATGTCCCCCATAAGAATTAATTCAAATTCTTCCGGATTTAAATTCAATTGCTCAGCTGTAAAAAGGATATAATAAATGAAATCTTCTTTGGTGATAAAGTTAAAAGAATTAAACAATTCCAGTTTTTTATTTTTGATAACAACGATTTCAAAATGCTGACCAGTGACATTTACAAAGCAAAAATGGCCTTCTAAATTTTTATATTGGTTTAGCAAATTTTCAATCAATACTGTTGCTGAGTGTTTGTAAACAAATGTTTCATAAGTGTCCAGTAAAAAATTATTGATATTTACAAACGGAATATACACATTTATAATTTCTGAATTGTTTAGTTCATCATAGGAAATATAATCATTTTCTAATACTTTAACAGTGTATTGTAAATAATGCGCTAAGTTATTTTTGTTAAATAATGGTTGTGGCACTTGGGTTACTAAATTATTGAAATGAGTAACAAAAACCGATTTGTAATTATTTTGAAGCAATTCTTCTTTGGCAAACAATTCTTTAACGCATGCTAACTGTATGAAGGGAGAACCCTTGCTGTTCTCAAATTCATAAACAGCAAATACACCAATTTCATCTTGTATTTTATTATAAACACAAAAAGAAAATCCATCCAAACTAAGTTGGATGGATAGATAGTTGTCTTCTAGATTTAAATAATCTATACTTTTATTCGATCTCTTTTTTATCTCTTTTATCATAATATGGAGGCCAGTTACCGTCCTCGCTAACATCGCTTAAGGACCCTACTCTTATATATTCTCCTCTAATTTCTTCACCGCCAATGGCTTCTTTTTCTTGTTTCACAAGATTTTCATCCATACCTTTTAAAATGAGGGCTTTATCTACCTTCACTTCAAATACCGGAGCTTTTAAGCCTACAATTTTCTCAACTTCACCAATCTCAATTTTGAACATTTGACCGGTTCCGGGAATTTCCATCATGTTTTTATAATCATTCCCAACAAAAGAATTTTTAACTTCTTCATAGCCAATAGTGTCTACAACCCTTTCTTCAATTTCTTTTGTGATTCCTCCACCAAGTTTAACAGTTTTGGGAACGTATCTTGTTTGGGTTAAAGCAAATTTCGCAGTGTCAATAAAACTAATAAGATCTTCACCACTAGTTGTATATTTCCCATTTACTGTTTTATAAGCAACTTCAGCATCACGAATAATTTTCAGATTATTGATTACTTTAGCGTATTTAACCTTTTTTTCTTTATTGAATTTTACTGGTTTTCTAATTTCAAAATTAATTTTATAAACTAAAAAAACTGAAAGGAGAATTAAAACTGTAGATAGTATCCAATGCAATTTTCTAGGGATATAATTAACAATTGCATAAGCTAAAAGAGCGGTAACTATAATACCAACTAGTATAATCAAAAATGTTGTCATTTGCGTATTTATTATTTTTATGGATAAGGCAAATCTACAAATTTTTTTTAATGAGAAAAATTTTTATGCATAAATCAATTTGTATATTTGGTTTTTATTTTAAATATGACAAAAACTGCACAGGAATTTTATGTTAATTTGGTTGAAAAATTCCCATTTGAACCCACAAATTCTCAAGATTTATTACTTACAAAACTAACAGATTTTATTCTTGACACCAATAATAATGCCTTATTTATAATAAAAGGTTATGCCGGGACAGGTAAAACGACAACAATTAGTACGGTTGTGAATAATTTATGGCGGATTGGTAAAAAGGCGGTTTTGCTGGCCCCCACTGGAAGAGCAGCTAAAGTAATTTCTGGATATTCAAACAAACAGGCATTTACAATTCATAAAAAAATTTATTATCCAAAAAAAAACAAATCAGGTGGCGTAGACTTTACTTTGCAAACCAATAAACATTCAAACACCATATTTTTTGTGGATGAAGCCTCTATGATTTCAGATTCGCCGGTTGGTGCAAAATTATTTGAAGCCGGTTCGTTATTGGATGATTTAATCTCTTATGTGTATTCGGGCGTACATTGTAAATTGGTTTTGATTGGTGATACGGCGCAATTGCCTCCGGTAAAATTAGCGATTAGTCCTGCATTAGATGCCGATAAGCTGACTTTAAATTACCAAAAAGAAGTTGTTGAAATTGAATTAAATGAAGTGATGCGCCAACATGCCGATTCAGGAATTTTGGTGAATGCCACTGAGTTGAGACTTATATTGGCAAATGACGGATTTAATGATTTTCAGTTTCAACTCGGATATCCTGATTTAATTCGTTTAATTGACGGCTACGATATTGAAGACGCCATTAATTCCGCATATACAAATATTGGCGTGGAAGACACCACGTTTATTGTGCGTTCAAATAAACGTGCAAACCAATACAACCAACAAATTAGAAGTAAAATCCGCGGACAGGAAAATGAAATTTCATCTGGAGATTATATCATGGTTGTTAAAAACAATTATTTTTGGCTGGAAGAAACCACTGAAGCCGGTTTTATTGCAAACGGAGATATTTGCGAAATATTGGAAATATTCAGCACGAAGGAATTGTATGGTTTTAGATTTGCAGAGGTGAAAATTAGAATGATTGATTACCCCAATCAAAAACCCTTTGAAACAGTCCTGTTATTGGATACGCTAACTTCAGAATCTCCTTCTCTTTCCTATGAAGAATCTAACCGCTTATATCATGAGGTTGCCAAAGATTTTGCACATGAAAAATCCAAATACAAACAACTATTGGCCATTAAAAAGAGCAGCTACTTCAATGCATTGCAAATTAAGTTTGCTTATGCCGTTACCTGCCATAAATCGCAGGGCGGGCAATGGAAAACGGTTTTTATTGAACAGCCATATTTACCCGATGGGCAAAACATAGAGTATTTAAGATGGTTGTATACTGCAGTTACCAGAGCGCAGGAAAAAGTTTATTTAATTGGATTTCAAGATGCGTTTTTTAACGAATAGAACCTGTTAAAAGCGAGAGGCTATTTTGGGTAACTTATGTTTCTTACGAGCTGTTGTCACCCACATTTTATTCAATTGTATTTTTGTAACCGGTTCAAATTGAGTATTTTTGCAAAAACAGAATTTATTCAGATGACAAAGAACAATACCATCACCCCAAAAGCGAAAAAGATAGAGAAGAAGCTGGAAATTCACGGGGATATAAGAATTGACAATTATTATTGGTTAAATGATCGGGAAAACCCGGAGGTTATCGATTATTTAAATACCGAAAATGCTTATTATGAAGCTAAAACGGCGCATACAAAACAATTTCAGGAAGATTTATTTGAAGAGATGAAATCTCGCATAAAGGAAGATGATGAGTCAGTGCCTTATAAAAAAAACAACTATTACTATATTACCCGATTTAAAAAAGGAAATCAATACCCAATATATTCTCGTAAAAAAGAAAGTTTAGAATCCCGTGAGCAAATTTTGTTCGATGTAAATGAACTTGGAAAAGGATTTTCTTATTTTAAATTATCAGGTTTGTCTATAAGCCGAAATAATGAATTGGCTGTTTTTGGCGTGGATACAGTTGGAAGAAGGCAGTATACATTACAATTTAAAAATCTGGAAACCGGTGAATTGTTTCCGGAAAAAATTGAAAATACAACAGGAGGTGCAGCTTGGGCAAATGACAACAAAACAGTTTTTTATACGCATCAAAACCCAAAGACATTGCGAAGCGAAAAAATATTTCGTCATGTTTTAGGGACAAACCCTTCTGAGGATATTGAAGTTTATGCAGAAAAAAACAAGGAATTTAATACTTTTGTTTATGGCACAAAATCTGAAAAATATATTATAATTGGCTCTTACAGCACAGTTTCATCAGAATATCGCATTTTGGAAGCGGATGATCCAACCGGAGAATTCAAAATATTTCAACCAAGAGAGCGAAATCATGAGTATGACATTGCACATTACAACGGGAATTTTTACATACTTACCAACAAAGACAAAGCCACCAATTTTAAATTGATGAAAACCCCTGAAAAGGAAACTTCAATAGAAAATTGGGTTGAGGTAATTGAACATAGAGAGGATGTTTTATTGGAAGATATTTCAATTTTTAAAGATTTTTTAGTGGTTGAAGAACGTTCAAACGGATTGAATAAAATCAGAATTATTCGTTGGGATCAAACCGAAGATTTTTACCTTCCTTTTGAGGAGGAAACATATTCCGTAGGTGTATATAACAATCCGGATTTTGACACCAATATTATCCGTTATGGTTATAATTCAATGACAACTCCCACTTCTGTAATAGATTTTGATGTAGTTTCCAAAACAAAAGAAATAAAAAAAGAACTGGATGTTTTGGGGGGGAAGTTTGATAAGAACAATTACATAAGTGAGCGTCTATGGGCAACTGCTCAAGATGGAACTAAAATTCCAATATCACTGGTACATCACAAAAACACCTCGTTAACCAAAGAAACACCTTTGCTTTTATATGGATATGGTTCTTATGGGCTTTCAATGGATGCCGGGTTTAGCACAACCCGATTAAGCCTGTTGGACAGAGGTTTTGTTTTTGCTATTGCCCACGTAAGAGGAGGGGAATATTTAGGGCGTAAATGGTATGAAAAAGGGAAATTATTTCATAAAAAAAACACTTTCACCGATTTTATTGACTGCGCTAAATTTTTAATTGAAAAAGAACATACTTCAAGTGCTCATTTATATGCAATTGGAGGTTCTGCAGGTGGTTTATTGGTAGGAACTGTCGCTAATATGACTCCTGAATTGTTTAATGGAATCATTGCTGCAGTACCTTTTGTTGATATTGTGACAACAATGTTGGATGATAGCATTCCTTTAACCACAGGAGAATATGATGAATGGGGAAATCCGAATGAAAAAGCCTATTATGATTATATGAAATCATATTCACCATATGACAATGTTTCTGAGCAAAAATATCCTAATATATTAGTTACAACTGGTTTGCATGATTCGCAAGTGCAATATTTTGAGCCTGCAAAATGGGTTGCCAAACTGCGGGAATTAAAAATTGATAAAAATATTTTATTAATGCACACTGACATGGATGCAGGTCATGGTGGGGCTTCAGGGAGATTTGATTCACTAAAAGATACGGCAAGAGACTATAGTTTTGTGATTGATTTGGAAGGAAGAACAAAAATTTAAAAAAAAATATTAAATTTGCATATTAGATTATTATTCATAAATTCGTATTTGAAAATATTATATCTGAATTAAATTTTAAAAAATGGCACAAAATATAGGTATAAGTAACAATATTTTAGACCTAGTTGGCAACACTCCCTTAATTAAGTTAAACAAAATAACTAAAAATCTTCCAGGCACTTTTTATGTAAAGTATGAAGGATTTAATCCTGGGCATTCTATGAAAGATAGGATTGCAGTTCATATCATTGAAGAAGCGGAAAAACAGGGATTGTTAAAAGAAGGCAGTACAATAATTGAAACGACCTCAGGGAACACCGGATTTAGCCTTGCTATGGTAAGTGTCATAAAAGGATATAACTGTATATTGGCAGTTAGCTCAAAGGCTTCGGTAGGAAAAATAAACATGCTTAAAGCAATGGGGGCTAAAGTTTATGTTTGTCCTGCACATGTTGATGCGGACGATCCTCGTTCATATTATCAAGTTGCAAAAAGGTTGCATTCAGAAACTGCAAATTCCGTTTACATCAACCAATATTTCAACAAGTTAAATGTTGATGCTCATTACAATTCAACCGGACCGGAAATTTGGAGTCAAACCAATGGTGAAATTACGCATTTAGTAGCTGCAAGTGGTACTGGAGGAACAATTTCAGGCGTTTCTAAATATTTAAAGGAACAGAATCCCAACATTAAAACTTTGGGTGTTGATGCATTCGGATCAATTTTAAAGAAATTTCACGAAACAGGTGAGTTCGATAAAAATGAAATTTATCCTTACAGAATTGAAGGTTTGGGTAAAAATTTAATTCCTACTGCAACTGATTTCGATTCCATTGATGTTTTTGAAAAAGTAACTGATGAAGCTGCTGCACATAGAGCAAGAGAGCTTACCTTAACTGAAGGTTTATTTACTGGATATACAAGTGGGGCTGTAATGCAGGCCGCTATGCAATATGCAGAACAAGGGATGTTTGATGAAAATTCTAAAGTGGTATTAATTTTACCGGATCACGGTTCCCGTTATATGGAAAAAATTTATAGCGATGAATGGATGAAAGAACAGGGCTTTTTTGACACACAAAAACAAGCCCATGAGGTAGTTGAATATATAAAGTAACTTATAAATGAAATAAAAAAGGGGTTTAGAATTTAATTTTTAAACCCTTTTTTTATTTCATAACATTTGAATAGCAGAAAAAAAATCCCGTTCTTTGTGCCCCGCATAAATGTAATTGGATAAATTGCATTTTATCAAAAAACACATATAATGAAAGATTTATTTGAAAGAATAGTAAACGATAAAGGCCCATTAGGAAAATGGGCTGAACAAGCCGAGGGATACTACGTTTTTCCTAAGTTAGAGGGAGATATCTCCAATAAAATGACTTTTAACGGTAAAAATGTAGTCACTTGGAGTATAAATGATTACCTTGGATTGGCAAATCACCCGGAAGTTAGAAAAGCAGATGCTGAAGCAGCTTCACAATATGGTATGGCATACCCAATGGGCGCAAGAATGATGTCGGGTCATACAAAATATCACGAACAATTAGAAAATGAATTGGCAGAATTTGAAAATAAAGAAGCTGCTTATTTAGTGAATTTCGGGTATCAAGGTATGGTTTCTGCGATTGATGCTTTGGTTACCAAAAATGATGTTATTGTTTATGATATGGATGCGCATGCTTGTATTATTGATGGTGTCAGATTGCATCCAGGAAAAAGATTTACATTTCAACATAACAATATTGAGAGTTTAGAAAAAAACCTTCAAAGAGCAACAAAAATTGCAGATGAAACCAATGGAGGAATACTAGTAATTTCTGAAGGTGTTTTTGGAATGCGTGGTGAACAAGGAAAACTAAAAGAAATTTTAGCGCTTAAAGAAAAATATAATTTTAGATTTTTGGTAGATGATGCGCACGGATTTGGAACACTTGGAGAAGATGGAAGGGGTACAGGTTTTGAGCAAGGAGTGCAAGATGGTATAGATGTGTATTTTGCAACATTTGCTAAATCTATGGCCGGTTTTGGAGCATTTTTTGCAGCTAGTAAAGATATTGTTCAATATCTAAAATACAATATGCGTTCACAAATGTTTGCCAAATCTTTACCGATGCCTATGGTTATTGGTGCCTTAAAAAGATTAGATATGCTTAGAACCATGCCAGAACTAAAAGAAAAGTTATGGGAAAACGTTCATGCGCTTCAAAATGGTTTAAAAGATCAGGGTTTTAATATTGGAAAAACAAATACCTGTGTAACTCCTGTGTTTTTAGAAGGAGACATTCCTGAAGCGATGGCTATGGTAAATGATTTACGTGAAAATTATGGAATATTTTGTTCCATTGTAGTTTATCCCGTAATTCCAAAAGGTTTGATTATTCTTAGGTTGATACCAACTGCAACTCATAATTTAGAGGATGTTAAAGTTACTATTGAAGCTTTCTCAGCCATTCGTACCAAACTAATAAGTGGTTTGTATAAACGCATAGCGGCTTCCATGATGGCCCAGTAAATGAGCAACATATATTCATAAAAAAAGCCTTTTAGATTTTTCTAAAAGGCTTTTTTTTATGAAGGGTAATTAATTAATAACCTTCAGAGATATTTTTTAGCGCATTTTTGTTTAAAATTTTAATTTTCTTCCCATGTAAATCAATAACGCCATCTTTTTTCAGGTTGGACAATAATCGTATGGCCGATTCAGTGGCCGTACCAATGGTATTTGCAATTTCTTCCCTTGTTAAAATAACGTCTATGTAATCATCATTATCAACACCAAATATTTGTTCCAAACTCAATAAAGTTTCCGCCAATCTGTCTTTAACAGGTTTTTGGGCCATTTGTGAAATAGAGGTGTTTGCATGACTCAATTGAAGCGATATGTTTTTTATTAAATTTAAAGAAAACTGAGCGTTATCTTTGATGGAATCTAAAATATCACCTTTAGGAATAAAACAAACGCGCATGTCTTCCAATGCTGTTGCATTTAATCCCACCGGTTCTTCACTTAAAATAGAACGGTGTCCTATAATATCACCGCCTTTAATAAATTTTATAATCTGTTCCTTTCCATTTGTATTCAATTTAGTCAATTTGCATTTTCCATCCTGAATACAATATAAACCGTTGATAGAATTACCTTCAGTCATTATATTTTCACCTTTCTTTATGACAAGTGATGTTTTGTGATCTGAAAATCTTTCTAATTCGTCATGCGTTAAAGTTTTAAGAGCGTTAAAACGCTTCATAATACACTGAGAACAATTAGACATAAAAAAACTTTTAGTTAAGTAGTAATGTAAAGGTACAAATATAAATGATAAATATCATTATTAGAAAATAATAAATGAATATTTTTGCAGAGAAATTGAATTTAGAATGAATTTAGATAGTTGTTTTCATTGTGGTGCATCTTGCGGAAATAACCCAAAGGTCTTTGATGAAAAGCAATTTTGTTGCAATGGATGTAAAACAGTTTATGAAATATTAAGCAGCAATGAGTTAGGTTGTTATTACGATTTGCAATCAGTTCCGGGATCTATTCCATCCGAAATAAAAGGGAAGTACAATTATCTTGAAAATGAAGATATCATTGAAAAATTGTTAGAATTTAATGATTCGGAAACTTCGGTAGTTGAATTTTTTATACCCAGCATTCATTGTAGTTCCTGTATTTGGATTCTTGAAAATTTAACCAAATTAAATGATGGGGTAACTACTTCAATGGTTAATTTTCCAAAAAAGACCCTAAGGATCACTTTTAAAAATAAAGCAACCAATTTAAAACAACTGGTAGAGTTAATGACTTCAATTGGCTACGAACCCTATATAAGTTTGGATGATGCGGATGCCATTAAAAATAAAGGTGATAAAACGTTAATTTATCAGGTTTCAATTGCAGCTTTCTGTTTTGGAAATATTATGCTGCTTTCATTCCCTGAATATTTTGCATCAGATGAATTTTGGCTGGAAAAATACAAACATGTATTCAGATGGCTAATGTTTGCTATGGCCATTCCTGTGGTTTTTTATTCCGCTAAAAATTATTTTATTTCTGCGTATAAAGGACTTTTACATAAAATTTTAAATATTGATGTGCCTATAGCTTTAGGAATATCAGTGTTATTTATACGAAGCACCATTGAAATTGTTTTAAATATTGGCTCAGGTTTTTTTGACAGTTTGTCTGGATTGGTTTTCTTTTTGCTTCTGGGAAAATTTTTTCAGCAAAAAACGTATAATTTTTTATCCTTTGAACGGGATTACAAATCATATTTTCCAATAGCAGTTACGAAAATAGTGCATGAGATTGAAAAAAATATTCCTGTAAAAGATATTGAAAAGGGAGATCGCTTATTAATTAGGAACCAGGAGTTAATCCCTGTTGACGGAATATTGATTAGCGGCAATGCGGCAATAGATTATAGTTTTGTGACTGGGGAATCACTGCCTGTGACCAAACAATCGGGTGACAAACTTTTTGCCGGTGGAAAGCAAACTACAGGTGCCATAGAAATGGAAGTTGTGAATACCATTTCACAGAGTTATTTAACACAGTTGTGGAGCAACGATATTTTTAATAAGGCCACAGATATCACAATTAAAAACATAACTGATACAATTAGCAAATATTTCACGATGGCAATTTTGGCCATTTCTCTTTTGGCAGCTGTTTTTTGGTACTTATACAATCCGTCGATGGTATTTAATGTGGTCACTGCAGTATTAATTATTGCTTGTCCCTGTGCTTTGGCATTGTCGGCGCCATTTGCAATAGGGAATATTTTACGAATTTTTGGCTATCATAAGTTTTATTTGAAAAATGCGGAAACGGTTGAAAACATAGCAAAAATTAACACCATTATTTTTGATAAAACCGGTACAATAACTTCAACTGATAAATCACATCTGATTTATAGGGGAAATCCCCTAAGTCAAGAGGAAATGAAGGCTGTTAAAAAAATATTAAGAGCTTCAAACCATGCTTTAAGCAGGTCACTTTACAACCATATTCGGGAAGAAGCTTTGACAGATAAGCCAACGCATTTTGAAGAGGTTCTTGGGAAAGGCATTCATGCAACCATAAACAATACGGACATAAAACTTGGATCTGCAAATTTTGCTGACGCAACTTCTTTTGAAAGCAATGAAACAGCAATTCATATTGCAATAAACAATATATTTAAAGGAAGTTATATTTTTAAAAATACTTACAGAGAAGGAACAAAGCACGTTTTTGAAACACTTTCAAAAAAATATAAACTAGTGATTCTTTCTGGTGATAACGATGGGGAAAAAAAGTATTTGGAGAATTTATTGCCAAAAAACACCATTTTTCAATTTAATCAGAAACCTGAAAGTAAATTGGAGTATATTAAAAATCTTCAGCAAAATGGAGAGAAAGTGATGATGGTTGGAGACGGGTTAAATGATGCAGGTGCTTTGGCGCAAAGTAATGTTGGGATAGTGATCTCTGAAAATGTAAATGTATTTTCACCCGCATGTGATGGCATTCTTGATGCGGAATTTTTTAACAATTTGCCAAAGTTGTTAACTATTTCCCATAAAACCATAAAGATTATTAAGACAAGTTTTATTTTAGCCTTTTGTTATAATGTTATTGGGATATATTTTGCTTTAACAGGTACTTTGACCCCAATAGTTGCCGCTATTTTAATGCCTGTAAGTTCAATTAGCATTGTGATATTCGTGACAATTATGACAAATTTAGTTTCAAAAAGATATTTAAATTAACCAAAGAAAGTAGATAAAGCATTAAGTTTACATGATAAATATCTTTTTTTTTCCAATGGAAAATCTATATTTGTTATTAAATCAATGACTTGGATTAAATTAACCAAAAAAAATGGAAGTACTTTATATCACAATAGGCGTTAGCATTATTGTTGCCTTAATTTTTTTCTTTGCATTTATAAAGTCAGTTAAATCTGGGCAGTATGAAGACACTTATACCCCTTCGGTTCGTATGCTGTTTGATGATGAACTGGTTACTGTTAAGAAAAAAGATGAAAAAGACGAAAAAGAATCAAAATCAATCAAAAATAACTAACAATTAATTAATCAAACAAGTATGGAAAAAGAACAATTTTATTATGACAATAAAATCGTAAAAATGTTTCTTTGGGCCACAATTCTTTGGGGAATTGTGGGTATGTTGGTAGGGCTTACAGTAGCGCTGCTTTTTATATACCCAGGTTTATTAGAATTTGCAGGATCGGGTAATTCCATTTCCTGGTTAAGCTTTGGCCGCTTAAGGCCTTTGCATACCAATGCGGTAATTTTTGCTTTTGTGGGCAACGGTATTTTTTTAGGCATCTACTATTCTACCCAAAGATTGTTAAAAGCGAGAATGTTTAACGATGTTTTAAGCAGGGTTCATTTTTGGGGCTGGCAGGCAATTATAGTTGCAGCAGCAATTACATTGCCTATGGGATTAAATTCATCCAAAGAGTATGCTGAATTAGAATGGCCAATAGATATTTTAGTTGTTTTAATTTGGGTGGTTTTTGGTATTAATTTGATAGGAACAATCTTAAAAAGAAGGCAGCGACATATTTACGTTGCAATTTGGTTCTATATCGCAACAGTTGTGACAATAGCGGTCCTTTATATATTTAACAATTTAGAAATGCCCGTATCGGCATTTAAAAGTTACTCGGTATATGCAGGTGTGCAGGATGCGCTCATGCAGTGGTGGTATGGGCACAATGCAGTGGCATTTTTCTTGACGACTCCGGTTTTGGGATTAATGTATTATTTTGTTCCGAAAGTGGCAAACAGGCCGGTTTATTCTTATCGATTGTCCATTATTCACTTTTGGACCTTGATATTTTTATACATTTGGGCCGGACCTCACCATTTATTGTATACTGCTTTGCCGGAATGGGCACAAAACTTGGGTACCGTTTTCTCCATAATGTTGATCTTTCCGTCTTGGGGAGGTATGATTAATGGTTTGCTGACTTTGCGCGGTGCTTGGGATAAGGTACGCGAAAATCCGGTATTAAAATTCTTTGTGGTTGCAATTACCGGTTATGGTATGGCAACTTTTGAGGGACCAATGTTATCATTTAAAAATGTGAATGCAATTGGCCATTATACCGATTGGATTATAGGGCATGTACATATTGGTGCATTGGCCTGGAACGGATTTATGATTGCCGGTATTGTTTATTGGTTGGCAGAAAAACTTTGGAAAACGCCATTGTACTCTAAAAAATTGGCCAATGCGCATTTTTGGATAGGAACTTTGGGTATTTTATTCTATGCAATTCCGTTATATGTTGCTGGGTTTACACAAGCATTTATGTGGAAACAATTTAACCCTGACGGAACATTGGTTTATGGTAATTTTTTAGAAACGGTTACTCAAATTATGCCAATGTATGCCATGCGTGCTATTGGAGGGACTTTATATTTGACTGGATTCATACTGTTGGCTATTAATGTGATTAAAACAGCCAGAGCAGGTTCAACTGTTGAAGATGAATTGGCTGAAGCGGCACCATTGAAAAGGATTAGCGGACAACGTATTGCAGGAGAAGGATGGCATACTTGGTTAGAAAGAAGAACAGTGTTGTTTACAATATTAACAACTGTCGCCATTTTAATTGGTGGTTTGGTTGAGATTGTGCCTTTACTTTTAATCAAATCAAATATTCCGACAATTGCAAGCGTAAAACCTTATACGCCATTGGAATTGGAAGGAAGAGATATTTATATTCGTGAAGGGTGCAACAACTGCCATTCTCAAATGATTCGTCCTTTCCGTTCAGAAGTTGAACGTTATGGGGAATATTCAAAAGCTGGAGAATTTGTTTACGATTTTCCATTCTTATGGGGGTCACGAAGAACAGGTCCTGATTTACACAGAGAAGGCGGTAAATACAATGACAATTGGCATTTTAACCATATGTCCGATCCGCGCTCTACTTCACCGGGGTCAATCATGCCGCGTTATTCTTGGTTGATTAAAAATGATATGAATGCCTCAAATTTAGAAAGTAAAATGAAAGGATTGGTAACATTGGGTGTTCCATATTCTGATGAAGAAATTACTGGCGCCAAACAAAAATTAATGGATCAGGCGAAATTAATTGAAGGCAATCTAAGACAAGACCCGGAATTTGTAAAAAATTACGGTTCAAGCAATATTCAGAATAAGGAAATTGTTGCGCTTATAGCTTATTTACAGCGTTTAGGCACTGATATAAAAGGAAATACTAAAACAGCACTAAAAACCAATTAATATGTTGAGATTTATATCACATAATTTTGATGGGATTGACGGGATTGAAATATATCCAATCATTTCATTGTTGCTGTTTTTCATAGTTTTTGTCACAATGTTAATTATTGTCATAAAAATGCCTAAGAACAAAATCGACGAAATAAGCCAATTGCCTTTAGATAACAACACTAACAGTAAAGAAAATAATCATGAATAAGAATTCAGAAAAGATATCGGGCTGGAAAAGATTTATGAAATCTATGACCAAAGCTCACGATTTAGGTACCGAAGAAGATATTATGCTCGATCATGATTATGATGGCATTAAAGAACTCGACAATGTTTTGCCGCCTTGGTGGCTGGCAGGTTTTTATATTACCATTGCGGTGAGTATTTTTTATTTAATCATGGCATTTGGTTTTAATAAGTATAGCCAATATGATGAGTATAATGATGATGTAACTGCAGCAAAAGCAGAGGTTGAAGCTTATAAAGCTGCAAATCCACAGTTATTTGATGATGCAAACATCGTTGCTCTTACAGATGCTGAAAATTTGGCAAAAGGAAAAGAGTTGTTTACCGCCAAGACTTGTTTTGTTTGTCATTTGCCAGATTTGGGTGGAAGTATTGGCCCAAACTTAACTGACAATCACTGGATTTTAGGTGGCGGAGTTAAAACTATTTTCAACACCATAACAAATGGCGGTAGGCCGGGAAAAGGAATGATTTCTTGGGAAAGCACAATTACAAGGGAAGAACGTATTCAGTTGGCAAGTTATATTATTTCAATGCAGGGAACGCAGCCTGCAGTTCCTAAAGAGGCACAGGGAGATATTATTTGGCCAGAAAAGTAATAGCGGAACAATAGTTAAGACATAGCGGTCAATCATGCTTTTGGTTTTAATTATTTAGTTAAAATAATTAGGCTGTTTTTTATTTTTAGTCGTATTTGTATCCAAATGGTTAATTTATTAATCATAAATTTACAATTGATAAAAAATAGAGAACAGCTTTTTAAACTTCATATGGAAAAAGAAAATAAAGAGAGATTTAGAGACTCCATTGGAACAATAGATGAAAGCGGAAAGCGCAATTTTATTTTTGCCAAGAAACCAAAAGGAAAGTTTTACCACTATAGAACAATCGTAAGTTGGGTGCTTCTGGCATTTATGTTTTCGGCACCATTTATTAAAATAAACGGAAACCAGTTTTTACTGTTTAATGTTTTAGAGCGCAAATTCAATATTTTCGGATACCCTTTTTGGCCGCAGGATTTTCATTTACTGGTAATTTCGATGCTTGTGAGCGTTGTATTTATCATTTTATTTACCGTGGTTTTTGGACGAATATTTTGTGGATGGATTTGTCCGCAAACTATTTTTATGGAAATGATTTTCAGAAAAGTGGAATATCTGATTGATGGTGACAGAACCAAACAAATTAAATTGGCGAAACAAGTCTGGAATGGGGAGAAAATTAGAAAACGCATTACAAAATGGATAGCGTTCTTTTTAATATCATTTATAATTGCAAATGTTTTCTTTGCTTACATTATTGGAAGTGATGTTTTAATTGAACACATCATGGATGGCCCTTTTAACCATTTAGGAACCTTGGCTAAACTTTTGGTTTTTACGGCTGTTTTCTATTTTATTTTTGCGTGGTTTAGGGAACAGGTATGTATTATCGTTTGTCCGTATGGAAGGTTGCAAGGGGTTCTTCTGGACAATAAATCCATTAATGTGGCCTATGATTTTGTGAGAGGAGAGAGTGAAAAAGGCAGAAAACCAATGCGTAAAGGCGAAAATAGAGAGGAATTGGGTTTTGGAGACTGTGTTGAATGTATGCAATGCGTTCAGGTTTGCCCAACAGGAATTGACATTAGAAATGGTACGCAATTGGAATGCATTAACTGCACAGCCTGTATTGATGCTTGCGATGAAATAATGGACACCGTTGGATTTGATAGAGGGTTGATTCGCTATGCTTCCGAAGACAATATAGAAAAAAAGGAAAAACTTAAATTTAATGGGCGTTTAATTGCCTATTCAGCATTATTAACCGTTTTGGTAGGCGTACTTATCACGATGTTATTTTTACGAAATGACGTTGAAGCAACTATTTTAAGGTTGCCCGGGCAAATATTTCAAACTACGCAAACCACCGTAAAAAATGTTTATACCTTTAAATTGATAAATAAAACCAATAAAAATATTAAGGATATTGAAATTAAATTAATTTCCCATAAAGGAAAAGTGGAAATGATAGGCGGACTTTCCAAAGTGGAGAAACAGGGATTAAAGGAAGGTACATTATTTATTGAAATTGCTAAAAAAGATTTAAATTCGTCAAATGAAAAATTGAAAGTTGGGGTGTATTCACAAGGGAAACTTATTGAATCAACCACTACCAATTTTTCCGGACCAATAAAAATTGATTAAATGAAGTTTAAAATTAGTTGGCCAACAGGCATTATACTTGCCTTGTCGGCATTCATCATATTCATCTTGTCTTTTGTTTACAAGGCAACTTTTATGTCTCAATATGACCATCATTTGGTTTCTGATAATTATTATAAAGATGAATTGAATTATCAGCAGGAAATTAATAAATTAAATAAAGCTGCAGCATTGAAGGAAGACTTAACGTTAACCAAAGTGCCGGAAGGATTTTTAATTAAGTTTCCAGCCGAATTTGATGCTGAAAAAATAACAGGAACAATTTCATTTCAAAGACCATCTAATTATAAAATTGATTTTCAGCTTCCTATAAAATTAATAGCTTCCAACTATTTAATTTCAAACGAAAATTTGGTAGAAGGTAGATGGAATGCTAAAATTGAATGGAGTATTAACGGAACTACTTATTTGTTTAAGGAAAAATTAATGTACTAATATGCTTTGGACTGCACTTATTTTAGGTTTGGCTGGCGGATTTCACTGTATAGGAATGTGTGGGCCAATCGCATTTATTATTCCGGTGAACCGGTCATCAACCTCGTCGTTAATTTTTCAAACCTTTTTATACCATTTTGGCAGGTTATTGAGTTATTCATTAATAGGATTGCTTTTTGGTTTTATAGGAAAGGGATTGTATCTGGCAGGTTTTCAGCAACGGTTATCAATTTTAATGGGCCTTATTATGATTCTTACCATCATCACTCCGGTTTCAGTCTTTAATAAATATAATTTTTCAAAACCGCTTTATAAAATTATTGCCAAGGTTAAATACAATCTCGGAATTTATCTTAATAAAAAATCGAACAAAGCATTATTTTCAATCGGTTTTTTTAATGGTTTTTTGCCTTGCGGATTGGTTTATATTGCTTTAATTGGATCAATTTCAACAGGAAATCCTGTCCAGGGCGCTTTATATATGGCATTATTTGGCGTAGGGACAATTCCTATGATGACAGCAGCGGTATTGCTGGGAAATTTTGTCAGCGTTTCCTTACGTGCTAAATTTCAAAAAATAATTCCTGTATTTGTGATTATCATCGGATTATTATTTATTTTGCGTGGACTGGGATTGGGAATCCCATATTTTTCACCTTCTGATGCTAAATTACAGCCATTAAATGACCCGGAAATTTGTTTAATTTTTCAAAAAACAGACCATAATGGAAGAACCTCCTAAATTGACGAAAGAAGATTTCGAAAAAGTATCTTCAAGTCAGGAACTTTTAAAAATAATTCGAAAAAAAAATATTTCATTTGATAAAGTAGAAAAACGTCTATTTTATGAAGAAGAATTGCGCAATTTACAAATTGAATTGGTGAAACTTCAACAGTGGATAGCAAAAAATAAAATGCGTGTGGCCATCATTTTTGAAGGACGCGATGCTGCAGGAAAAGGGGGGAATATCCGCCGGTTTACAGAACATTTAAATCCAAGAGCCATGAATGTGGTGGCTTTAACCAAACCTACGGAAATTGAACGTGGACAATGGTATTTTAGGCGTTATATTAAAGAAATGCCCAATGCAGGTGAAATTGTGTTTTTTGACAGAAGCTGGTACAACAGGGCTGTAGTTGAACCCGTTATGGGGTTTTGTACAGAATCTCAATATCAAAAATTTATGGTTCAGGTATCTGAATTTGAACATATGTTATATGAAGATGGGCTTGTTTTAATAAAATTTTGGTTTTCTATTTCAAAAGATGAGCAATTGGCTCGCTTTAATGCACGTATTGCAACACCTTTAAAACGCTGGAAATATAGTCCTGTTGACAGGAAAGGTCAAGAGCTTTGGGAGGAATACACACATTACAAAGAACAAATGTACAGCAGAACACACACCAGCTATAGTCCTTGGATTACTGTCAAAGCCAATGACAAGAAATTGGCGCGTTTGGAGAGTATCAGATATGTGCTGTCTCAGTTTAATTATGAAGGAAAAGACAAAGCATCAACAATGTTGTTTCCAGACCCTAATGTTGTGATGCGTTATTACCGTTCAGCAAAACAAATTGACTAGTTATGGAGCCATATAAATTAATTGAAAAAGACGTTGAAATTCTTAACACAAATAAGGGATTAAGAGCCTTGTTTTCTAAAGAGCCTTATAACTTAGAGAAAGCAGTTCGCTTTGTTAAATACGAAAATAAATTAAAAAAACTCCAGGTTGAATTGATCCGATTACAAACTTGGGCAATTGAAGAAAAGGAACGTATCATTATTATTTTTGAAGGAAGGGATGTTGCAGGAAAAGGTGGCGCAATAAGGCGCGCAACAGAACGCATGAATCCGCGTCATTATCGGATAGTGGCATTGCCAAAACCCAATGAAGATGAAAAAACCCAATGGTATTTTCAACGCTATGTAAATCAGTTTCCAAAGGCCGGGGAAATAATTTTTTTCGACAGAAGTTGGTACAATAGGGCGGTAGTGGCCCCGGTAAACGGATTTTGCACGCAACAGGAATATGAAATATTCATGAATCAGGTAAATGAATTTGAGCGAATGATTACCGAATCTGGCATTCATTTGGTGAAGATTTATATGTCCATTTCCAAAAAAGAACAGGAAAAACGCTTTGAGGAATTAAAAAGCGATCCGTTAAAACGGTGGAAAATGACTCCTGTAGATGAAAGAGCACAAGAATTATGGGATGTTTATACATATTATAAAAATAAAATGTTTGAAAAAACAAAAGAGGGTGCGGTTACCTGGAAAATAATTAAGGCAAATAAAAAGACATATGCCAGGGTAGTGGCTATTAACCATATTTTAAGCAGTATTCCGTACGATAAAAAAAGAGAAGTTTAACCTTAAGTGCCTAAAGTTTGGAGTGTCTAAAATGCCTAAAGTAAAATCTCTTTACCTTCAATAAAAACGTTATCAATGTGTTGGTTTCCAAATGAATATGGGATAAATCCATAACTTGGTATTTCTTTGGTAATGATAAAATTGGCCTTTTTTCCTTTGCAAATACTTCCATGGGTTTTTTCCAATCCCATGGCATAAGCACCGTTGATTGTTGCGGCATTTATGGCCTCTTCAGGAGTCATTTTCATTTTAATACAGGCAGTCGAAATTACGAAGTTCATATTTCCGGAGGGGGTTGAGCCGGGATTGTAGTCGGTGGCCAGTGCCAAAGGCAAGCCAGCATCAATAATCTTTCTTGCCGGTGTATAAGGAATGCTTAAAAAATAAGAACAGGAAGGCAAAGCAACAGGCATGGTATTGGAATTTTTTAATACTGCAATGTCTTCATCTCTCATAAGCTCCAAATGATCTACAGAAAGCGCATGGTATTTTACGCCTGCCTGAACACCGCCAATAGCGGTAAATTGATTTACATGAATTTTTGGGATTAGTCCATATTTAACTCCTGCCTTTAGGAGTCGGTCGGTATCATCAACAGAAAAATAGCCGGTTTCACAAAAAACATCAATATATTCCGCCAAATGCTCTTTTGCCACAATGGGTAAAATTTCTTGAATTACAACATCTAAATAACCGATTTTGTTATTTTTGAATTCCGAAGGCAAGGCGTGAGCACCTAAAAATGTTGACTTAATCGTAATGGGATAGTGCTCATTCAGCTTTTTTATAACGCGCAACATTTTTAATTCCGCTTCAACAGTTAATCCATAGCCCGATTTAATTTCAACAGCCCCAGTTCCCAATCTCATGATTTCTTCAACACGTTTTGCTGATTGTTGGTATAAATCTTCTTCGGAAGTTTGTTGTAATTTTATGGCAGAATTTAAAATTCCTCCGCCATTATTTGCAATTTCTTCGTAGGAGAGACCATTTATCCTGTCAATAAATTCTTGTTCTCTGTTGCCTGCATAAACAATATGCGTATGGCTGTCACACCAGGTTGGAAGCACAATTTTTCCAGTTGCTTCAATGGTTTTATCTGCATTATTTTTAGGTAAATTTTTCATATCACCAAAATCTTTTATGCAGTCATCTTCAATGAATAGATAGGCGTTTTTAATGGTGGGAAGAACTTTCATTGCTGTCCCGCAAACCATTTTTTTTGGCACCTTTTCAACCTGAAGCAATTCTTTTATATTGATAATTAATGTTGTCATTTTTTCTAAAATTATGAGTTCAAATATACAGCTATTTTAACAACCAAATATTGAATTTGTTTGGTTGCGTATATACAGAAAACGTTATAGTATTTTCATCAAAATTTTAAGAAAAATAAGAATGATTGAATTAACTTTGCACAAAATTAGAAAAAAAATGAAAAAAGCTATATATATAGCAACCAGCGAAGCTAACAGCGGTAAATCAATTATCACTTTGGGGTTGATGAGAATGTTGTTGGGAAAAACCGCAAAGGTTGGTTATTTTCGGCCTATAATTGACAATGTCAAGAAAGGAAAAAAGGACAACCATATCAATACCATTATTTCCCATTTTCAGTTAGATATTAAACCAAATGATGCTTTTGCTTTTACGCGCAGCGAATTTATCAATATGCGAAATAATGGGAAAGAAGGCGAAATATTCAATACAATTATTTCAAAATATAAAGCCATAGAAGAAAAGAATGATTTTATGTTGGTCGAAGGCACCGACTTTTCAGGGGAAGGAATGGCTATAGAATTGGATGCCAATATTTTAATAGCCAAAAATTTAGGGATTCCTGCAATTATCGTTTCAAGCGGTGTTGGGAAAACCTTGGATGAATTTATTGAAGGACTGCATTTGGCCTATGATTCATTTAGAGAAAAAGAAGTGGAGGTTATGGCTGTGATTGCCAATAAAGTGCAGGAAAAAAATATAGAAATTGTTAAAAAGGGTGTTGAGAAAAATTTACCGAAAGATGTTTTTGTCAATGTTATACCATTAATTCCCTCTTTAAACAATCCAACAATAAAGGAAATTTCAAAAGCGGTAGATGCTAAAATATTGTTTGGAAAAGAGCATGTGAATAACCAGACAACAAGTTTTAAAGTAGGGGCAATGCAATTGCGAAATTATTTAAATCATTTAGAAGAAAATTGTTTGATAATAACCCCCGGAGACAGAGCTGATATTATTTTAGGGGCATTACAGGCCAATGTTTCGTCTAATTATCCCGCAATTTCAGGCATTGTTTTAACAGGTGGAATTCTTCCCGAGGAGCCTATTATTAGGTTAATTGAAGGCTTGTCTCAAATTGTTCCAATTCTTTCCGTAAAAGAAGGAACATTTGATGTGGCCAATAAAATTGGGGCAGTACGTTCGCATATGTATGCAGAAAATAAAGAAAAAATTAATGCTTCATTAATTACATTCGATAAATATGTTGAAGTAGACAAGCTAAATGAAAAATTAATTACATTTAAAAGTTCTGGTATTACACCAAGAATGTTTCAGTATAATTTATTGAAACAGGCAAAAAAGGTGCGAAAACACATTGTGTTGCCAGAGGGTAATGACGATAGAATTATTACGGCTGCCGCACGATTGGTTGAAATGGATGTCGTGGATTTAACCATCTTGGGAGAGAAAGATAAAATTGAAGACAAAATAAATAGATTGGGATTAAAATTGGATTTGGATAAAATAAAAATTATCAATCCTATTGAATCTGAGTACTATAAAGATTTTTCCAATACTTTATTCGAAATAAGAAAAAATAAAGGGCTGACCATTGATATGGCAGAAGATCTTATTGGAGATGTGTCCTATTTTGGAACGATGATGGTATATAAAGGTCTGGCAGACGGAATGGTTTCTGGCGCGGCGCATACCACGCAGCATACCATCAAACCAGCATTGCAGTTTATTAAAACCAAACCAGGGGTTTCAGTGGTTTCTTCCATATTTTTTATGTGTTTAGAAGACAGGGTTTCTGTTTTTGGCGATTGTGCCATTAATCCGAATCCGACTTCAGAACAGTTGGCGGAAATTGCAATTTCTTCTGCAGATTCAAGCGTAAATTTCGGAATGGAGCCAAAAATAGCCATGCTTTCCTATTCATCAGGTGTCTCCGGAAAAGGAGAAGACGTTGATAAAGTGAGAAGGGCTACGGAAATTATCAGGGAAAAAAGACCAGATTTAAAAGTTGAAGGGCCTATACAATATGATGCAGCGGTTGATGCAAGAATTGGAAAGAGCAAAATGCCCGATTCTGAAGTGGCAGGATGCGCCAATGTATTGATTTTTCCGGATTTAAACACAGGAAACAACACATATAAAGCCGTTCAAAGAGAAACTGGAGCTTTGGCTATTGGGCCAATGTTACAGGGCTTAAACAAGCCGGTAAATGATTTAAGCAGAGGGTGTACGGTAGAAGATATCTTTAATACCGTAATTTTAACAGCAATACAAGCACAAGGTTTTTAAATGAAACGAGCATTACAAATTTTGATTTGCAAGAGAATGATTAATAGCGAACAGCATATGTTCCCGCTAAAAAAATAAAGTTTAAACATATGAAACGAGCATTACAAATTTTGATTTGCAAGAGAATGATTAATAGCGAACAGCATATGTTCCCGCTAAAAAAATAAAGTTTAAACATATGAAACGAGCATTACAAATTTTGATTTGCAAGAGAATGATTAATAGCGAACAGCATATGTTTCCTCTAAAAAAATAAAGTTTAAACATATGAAACGAGCATTACAAATTTTGATTTGCAAGAGAATGATTAATAGCGAACAGCATATGTTCCCGCTAAAAAAATAAAGTTTAAACATATGAAATGAGCATAACGGAAACACGATACAATCACCTATGAAAATATGCTAATTACATATGACCTATAAAAAACAATAAATATTTACATATGAAAATATTAGTTATAAATTCAGGCAGTTCATCTATTAAATATCAATTATTTAGAATGCCTGAAGAAGAAGTTATTTGTTCAGGATTGGTAGAGCGGATTGGCTCAAAAGATGCCGAAATCCATTACAAGTCGAATCAGACAAAAATTGATGAGGTGGTGGAAATACCAAATCATACAATTGGTTTGGAAAAAGTGGTCAACTTTTTATTGGATGAAAAAATTGGCGTCATAAAATCAACTTCAGAAATAGAAGCTGTGGGCCATAGAGTGGTTCACGGAGGAAGCACTTTTTCAAACACAACCATTATCAATCAGGAAGTTAAAGATAAAATAAAAAAATTATTTTCTTTGGCGCCACAGCACAATCCGGCAAATTATGAAGGGATTGTAGTTGCGGAATCCTTTTTTCCCAATGCAAAACAAATTGGCGTTTTTGATACGGCTTTTCATCAAACGATTCCTGTTGAAGCTTATAAATATGCCATTCCAACAAAATTTTTGGTTGAGGATAATATCCGTTTGTATGGCTTCCACGGAACAAGCCATAAATATGTTTCTGAAAAAGCAATGGAACATTTAGGCATTGAGAATTCGAAAATAATTACCATTCATTTGGGGAATGGGTGCAGTATGACGGCGGTTAAAAACGGAAAAAGTATTGACCATTCACTTGGTTTTGCACCTATTACAGGGCTTATTATGGGGACCAGAAGTGGTGATATAGACCACGCCATTATTTTTCATTTGGTTAATAATTTGGGATATTCTCTTGATGAAGTAAATAACATGCTTCAAAATGAAAGTGGTATGTTCGGTTTAACTGGGTATAGCGATTTACGTGATATTGAATCCGAAGCAGAAAAAGGAAATCAGCAATGCCAGTTGGCATTGGATATGAATGCTTACCGAATCAAAAAATATATTGGTTCTTATGCCGCGGCAATGAATGGGTTGGACGCTATCGTATTTACTGCTGGAATTGGAGAAAATTCAAGTTTTATAAGAAAGTTAGTTTGTGCAAATATGGACTATTTCGGCATTGAATTGGATGAGGAAAAAAACGATACAAGAGCGAAAGAATTGACTGAAATTCATAAAAACAATTCAAAAACAAAAATTTTGATTGTCCCAACCAACGAAGAGGTTGAAATTGCAAAACAGTCTTTTGAATTGATAAAATAGATTGATAAAATACATCATAAAAAAAAGCATTGAAAGTTCTCAATGCTTTTTTTATGTTTAAAACTTAAAACTTAAAACTATTTAAGCGTGCCAGTCATATCTTCAGGTTTTACCCAGGCATCGTATTCTTCAGGACTTACATAACCCAAACGTATGGCTTCTTCTTTTAATGTGGTTCCGTTTATATGTGCGGTATTGGCAATCTCAGCGGCTTTGTAATAGCCGATTTTTGGATTTAATGCAGTTACCAGCATTAATGAATTTCTGACCAACTCTTTAATTCTGGGGTAATTAGGCTCAATGCCAATAGCACAATTGTCGTTAAAACTTAAACAGGCATCACCAATTAAACGAGCTGATTGTAAAAAGTTAACAGCCATAATAGGTTTAAAAACGTTTAACTCATAATGTCCTTGAGTTCCGCCAATGGTAATGGCAACATCGTTACCCATAACTTGTGCGCAAACCATGGTGAGTGCTTCAGCTTGGGTAGGATTTACTTTTCCCGGCATAATGGAACTTCCGGGTTCGTTTGCCGGAATAATTAATTCCCCGATTCCTGAGCGTGGTCCTGAAGCCATCATACGAATATCGTTCGCGATTTTATTTAAGGAAACAGCCAGTAATTTTAAGGCGCCGTGACTTTCCACAATGGCATCGTGTGATGCCAATGCTTCAAATTTATTTTCGGCAGTAATAAATGGAACTCCGGTAAACTCCGCTATTTTTTTAGCCACCAAAACATCGTATCCTTTTGGCGTATTCATTCCGGTACCAACTGCGGTTCCGCCCAAGGCCAGTTCTGATAAATGTTCTAAGGTGTTTTTTAACGCTTTTAAACCATGATTTAATTGAGAAACGTAGCCTGAAAACTCTTGTCCAACTGTTAATGGGGTAGCGTCCATTAAATGTGTACGTCCAATTTTCACAACATCTTTGAAAGCTTCAGATTTTGCTTTTAAAGTATCGCGTAATTTTTCAATTCCCGGGATGGTGGTGTCAATAATCATTTTATAGCAGGCAATATGCATTCCTGTCGGAAAAGTATCGTTACTCGATTGCGATTTATTTACGTCATCATTTGGCTGAATTGCTTTTTCACCTTCACCAATAATGCCTCCTAACATTTCATGGGCACGATTTGCGATCACTTCGTTACAATTCATATTGCTTTGTGTTCCCGAGCCGGTTTGCCAGATAACCAAAGGAAATTGATCATCGTGTTTGCCCTCTAAAATTTCATCGCAAACTGCTGAAATGATATCTCTTTTTTTTTCTGATAACACATCCAATGCACAATTTGCATGAGCTGCTGCTTTTTTTAAGTAAGCAAATCCGTATATAATTTCCAAAGGCATAGAGGCTGAAGGCCCTATTTTAAAATTGTTTCTGGAACGTTCTGTTTGGGCTCCCCAATATTTATCGGCTGGAACCTCCACTTTTCCCATGGTGTCTTTCTCTATTCTGTATTTCATAAGATTGTATTTTTCTGTTTTAATGGTTTTTCAGTCGAACAAATAGTTCGTTATAATTTTTTTTGATTGGTTTTTATTTAAATGTAGGCATAAATTTTAGCATCTTAATATAATGTCCAGCCAAAAAAATCACATTTATTAAACTTGACTTATTTAAGTATGTAAAAAGCTTAAAGAAAGTGACTATAAAAAGCATTTTATCCTTTTTGTGAAGCAAAATAAAATGGAATAAATAAACCTGTTTTCATCTTCCATTGTATATTTGTAAGAGTTAGAAATGAATTACAATAAAATTATATAAAATGTCTGAATTTAAATATCAAAAGCCGTTTCCTATTACAAAGGACACTACAAAGTATCGTTTGTTA
>Ga0314774_1000395_pt1 | contig 36522 bp, 35 predicted proteins | sample MetaGCBIA2018_FD_204515 | JGI IMG/M metagenome (GOLD analysis project Ga0314774, IMG submission 204515) | Cryopeg brine microbial communities from Beaufort Sea near Barrow, Alaska, United States - CBIA 2018 | ecosystem: Environmental > Aquatic > Marine > Coastal | place: USA: Alaska | collected... | reverse complement strand
TCGGGCCGGGAAGCTTGATGTTGCCTGATATCCGAAACGGTGCGTGAGTGTCGAGTACGCCCATGTGTGGGGCTAGACGACTAAACGACTTCAGTTCCTTCTGATCGAGCAGCAACTCACAGTTCATCTCATCGCCGTCAAAGTCTGCGTTCGGGGCAGCCAAAGCCAGCACGGAAAAGCTGATGGTGTTGATGATCGGGTCTGTCTTGATCTTACTGATGTACAACTGCTGCGCTGAGCCACGAACCAGTGAAGGGTTTCGCTGAAACAGTACCGGTAACCGCTTCTGGGGATGTTCATCCAACAGTTCGTTGAAGATGGTCTCCAGTAGTGGGTGGTACATCGTGGTGTGCAGCATCAAGAACTCTTCCGACTGCGAGGGCGTCATGCCACGGCGCAAGAGCTTACTGGTAATGTGCGTCTTCAGCATCATCACCGCCAAACCCCAGGGGAAGTGCAGTTCATCGTACTTGTGCGGATGCGACAACGAACTGATCACCGCTCGACCTGAGAAATCCAGACGAGAGCCATAGACTTGACGTCGGAACATGCCCGGTTTCTTGGACAGGTTGTTCTTAGTGTACTCCGTGTAATACGTCGACAGTTGTTGCACGACCTTAACGGTTCGGTTTTCCTTGACGCGCTGAGTAGCTGGCGATATGCCAGAATCCAGAGACGTCATGGTGCGCACGGCGTCGATAGCCGAGTACATCACGTTATCCGCGTAGGTACCCATGGCCGTCTTCTCAGTAATGAAGATCGAACGGTTAGGGATCGGCAGGTAAGTCGGGAAGAACCGGTCGCGGTTCTCTTCGATGAATTGCTCAGTACGGCGGCGTCTGGGGATCGGACTGACCACACGATGATCGAACATCACGTTCAACGCAACGTCGAAGTGTTCAATAAAGTGGTTGATGGAACGCTTCCAATTGATGTCTCGGAAACGGTCGAACAGGGCGTCGGACTTGTCCACTCCCTTATTCGGAGTATAGGTTGGGTCGGTCAACCAACGTACCATCTGTACGCCACGGTGACTGAACATGGAATTGAGTACGTTCCACGCTGCCGGTGAGATAAACGCTTTGACCCCTTGGGGTACTTTAATCCACAGCAACGATTCCATAGGTCGTTCGGTGATTGAAACCACCACAGTCCCACAGTTCGTACAACGCACGCCTTTATTGTATTCGCCAGTCAGCTGACCACAATCACACGCGGGCATCGTGTCCAGGGTGTCGCCTTCGTACTCGGTGTAGAGCAAACGATTCAGCCGCTCTTTCTCGGCGTCGTTGCGAATGTTAAAGGTGTTGACCAGCATCGCATGGTCCGATACCGACTCATAGAGGCGATCGTAGTCGATCATTTCACAGAACACACCACTAAGTGTGGGCGGGTTCGGTGTCGACGTGGGGATCTGCATCGACTGGGGCTCCTCTTACACGTTGAGAAAAAAAGGAGGACCCGAAGGTCCTCCTTTTATATTGCCGCAATGGCTTATGACTGCCAGCGTGACATTGGGCGACGGAACAGGTGGTTGCCCTGAGGACCGCCTGTGTTCACCATACCGCTAGAACCTGCGTGTGTTGCATACGCATTCAGGAAGCTGTTACCCACCTGATAGTTCTGACCGTACATGGACTGAAGACCGTCTTCGTCAACCATCAGACCAGCACGTACTACAGCTGCAACCAGCGTCTCAATGAACTCCGGTGTGAACGTGATACGCTCAGCGAAGCCACGGATCTTCAGGTTACCGCCAGCCAGGTTACGGATCATCTGCAGTCGCTTCTCGAGACGCAGCTCGATCGGGGCTTGCATGTCGTTGAAGGTAGATTCCCAGGCGTTGACCGCACTCATGTCGTTGTGACCATGGTGGTTCAAGATCGCCAGTGAATCGATTTCACGCAGGTCGCGCGTTTGACCGGCACCATCTACGTACGTACCCAAGTGTACCCGGTTGTTTTCAGTCACCGCGATATGACCGCCCTGCCACATCTGACCGAAGTTACCGTTGGTCAGGTTGTTAGCTGCTGCAATCAAGAAGTTCGTAGAGTTAGCGTTACCACTAGCCGAATCAACGAACGCACCGGTCAGCCAGCTTTCAGGACCCACGTCTTCACAGTCCATAGAGAACGCAGGATCTTTCCAGCACGTGGTCTGGATCAGATCGAACAACTCATTCTGACCGAAAGTGTTGGTCTTGGTATCAACCGGCTGCGGTTGAGCGTTGGGATCATTTGGGTTCTTCAAACGGTAGCCGATGCCGCCGATGTCGTGGATCTCTTCCTGTGCGAAGTTGGCAAACTGTGCGGCCCAGGCGTAGTTATCGCCAATCAACACGTTGGTTGCCAGACCCAACAGGAACGTCTCAGGCGTGAACGGTGCATCCAGTGCAGAGATCTTAGTGATGGTTACCCGTGGCACGAAGATCTGAGTTGGAGGCATCTGACCTGGCGCAGGCGCCTGGTTTGACGGTGCGTAGACCAGGTCCACGTAGCTGTTCACTTCCAACAGATCTTTCGCGGTCTGATGCTGGAACGACGACAGCTGGTTTTGCTGTGACGCGGCATTGCGCTCAGAACTGGACATCACCAAGGTCATGTCGCTGCGCACCGGAAGACCGTTGACGGATTCGCCGTCTGGGCCGTTGTAGGTGAACGACGCGTTCATGCGATCGCGGCTGGAGTCAAAGATTTCGGCCAGGTTGAAATGCTCAAACTGCTCTGGGAAGGACGATTCCATGGTAGACAGAACCGCTTCTTGTGCAGCCCAAACGATCTGCCACACGCGCTCTTCGTCTTTAACGTCAATGTCCTGTGGGACAACCGATGCACCGGCGTTCATCACTTCGATGCCGTCACCGTACGACTGCTTCACAACCGCTTGCACTTTTGCCCAGGTCAATTCGTCCCAAGCGTCCATTGCTGTCAGTACCACTTCAACTGACTTACCGTACATGTTCAAAACGGTCGGACGTGGCTGAGAGGCTGACCCTTCCAGGATCATGGTGTACGTCGACGCTACCTTACGGCCGCCTACGTTAACCAGACCAATCAACATCACCGCGCTGTAATGAAGGCCATGTCGGCCGGCGTCCAGAGCCAACACCTTGAACTCGGTGCCGTATGTTGCCATAGAGTCACCGAAGATGGCGGTGACCGCACGATCGAATTCGGCCAGCATCTCACCCATCTGATTCCGTTTCATAGGCCGTTGGATGCGCTCGCTCAGCGAACTCATCCCGATGCGGCCGCGAGGCTGATTACGCTGCTGCGGCTGGTGTCCGTTATCCGCAGTTTGCTTCTCAGACTCTGCACCCGTAGCGCGACCGGCGCCCGTGTTAGCTTCGTCATCACGATTAATTCCCATGAAGTTACTCCTTAAAATTTACTATGGTTGTGTTTGCGCAAACAAAGCTCTAGGGCGAGCTATGTACCTTGATGATGTAGGTTTCAAATTTTCTACGATCAACGGATTTACACACCGGTCTGCAGCCATCGCAAGGTCAAAGCGAATAGACTGTAGGTGGACTGAGCGATCCTCCGTCGAGGGTGCCCAGACATTGTGGTGTCTATATAGTAGGTCTACTGTGTACTAAATAATAGATTCCTTACATACCCGCTCATTAAATGTCGCGCCTGAGTGCGATTTTACAGAAGACATTGGGTATAGCGGGTATTCCCCAACGTTCTAGAAACGTTAGGAAACGGAGGATGCGATTTACTCGCATACTATGACCTAACTCATCCTCCTTTTTAATCCAATCGCGAGACACCGATATGTATACGCTGTTTACCAACCCTAGTAAGATGGACGCTCGCGTATCGTTACCATCTTCATACGGGTACGTTAAACGCGGTCTGCGTAAGAACTTGGCCATGGTCCTTCGGGAATGTCGTGGTGCAAGCTATGCGGTAGACAGCGCCCACGTACTGGTCAAGCTCTTAATGGGACTGAACGTCGATCCTACCTTACCCATCTTTGAATACCACCGCAAGGTTGAATCCAGAGCAGAGCGCATCGCGCGCGCCAATGGCATCACAACGCCTGGAATGAGCGGTAAGACCTTCACTCGTGACACCTTCTATGGAAATAACGTGCAAGAGGTCCTACTGTCCGTCAGTCAAGACATAGATCTGTTGTCCGTGGAAGACTCCTGGCAACGATTGATGTCAATCAAAGTTCTTCGCCATCCGTTCACAGGTATGACGTTCGAACCTTTGGATGGGCGACAATATACCGAGTTTCCCACCTGGGCGGTGATTCAGGTCGACCTGCCCAAACTGGCCATTCAATACCGCCAGTGGTACTTGGCGCAGAAGCGAGCAGGCGTGGACTTTATTCGTACGCCTATGCAGTTCGTCTTTGAGTTCCCACTGGCCAATGCCATCGTCTCACACGTTGACGTGGCGTTGTTCAATAGGTTGTCTGCGGTGGCGGCTGGACACAAGACTGAGGCGTTCTACAATACCTGGCCCATGCACCTGTCGGACTACGATCGGAAAGTAGATGCTTACTTAACCGATCGAGTCGCACACTTGACTCAGAGACCCATGGTGTTCGACGACATGATGCAACAGGTACAACTGGTGGCGCTGAATAACCTGCAAAACCTAAGTACCATTCCTGAAGTGGCCATTACCCGACAAAACAGTTGGGCCATGACGCTGTGGGTCTTACCGATCATTGAGTTCTTAGTACAGACGGACATGGCTGCTGGGAGTTCTCGTAATACCCAAGGGGCCAGTGTGTTAAGGAAGCGCTACCGGGAACTGTCCCGAGATCGGGACTTTCAAACGGCGCTTGGTGCAGATAAGGCACAAGAGATACTCGATCGCATTGATCGAGCGGTGATGGCGTACTTATGAAGTGGCGGCTAGACTAAGCGGAACGCATCCGCTTAGTCTAGCACGCCTATTATGTCGCCTGGGTTGGAAGATAGCTATCGGATATCAGTCGCAGTTGGTTATCGTCGATGGTGTAATACCCTAGTGTCTCCAGTAGGACGTAGTGCGGTTCCAGTAGGTTAGACACAACCTTTCGAGAAGAGACCCCGTTAACGATCTCCTGAGGGATGCCTGTGTCTTCTGCAATGGCTTGAGGAACTTGTATGGTGGTCAGTTTCTCTTTGCCGTGTTTCTTCAAAAACGCTAACAGCTTATCCCGGATGGCGGGGTCATCGAACGACGTCACCCACTTGTTGAAATCGGTCTTAGAGTCTGCGTCTATGGAGACCTTGATGGCACGATAGGGAACAGATTCAATGGCGCCGTATTTGTCAGCAAACACTTCAGTCCAGAGTAGGTAGTGCATATACGGACTGGACGATTCACTCAACTTATACGAGTCGGCTGTTTTGATCTCACTGCGTTTATAATAGTGGGTCTCACCGCGTTTGATGGAATCGATGATCGTTTGTTCCATCGTAGCGACTCGCTCTAGGATGGGGTAGAGTTTGATCTTCTCCCCTGTCCCTACGGCGTCCAGTATTTCATTCACCAGCGCCGCGGCGTCGTCCATAACGAACTTTGGTGAAGCTGAGCCTTTCAGGACCGCTCCTTTTACTTCCAGGTCGGGTTCGAGAAAGACCTGCCGCTCTTGGGCTGCCGCGTGCGCAAAGTACGTTTTCGCTCGTGAGGTCAATGCGAACACTGGGAAGTAGAATTCAGACTTCATCTGGTACTGGTGTAGTTGTTCTTTTACCACCCCCATATTGGCTGACATCTTCGCCAGTATATGGGTGATAGACGCAGAGGACAAGAACGACACCGCGTGGCCAATATTGACGGTCTTCTCATCAAACGACACTTTACCAGAATACCACATCAACCAGTCTTGCACCGTATAAATGGTGGAGTCGGTATCGGAGGTAATCGCGTTGCGGCGAATGATGCTGGGTAGGTTGGCCATACTTGCTGGCATGACGTCGCTGACCAGAAGAACTTTGATCAGTAATCGGTAATGTTCGAGCGTTTCCGTTAACCGTTGGGCTGTAGTGAATACCAGATCTTTGGTCTCTTGATCGAACTCCTCAAACGAATCCAGCTTCTTCCCCCCCAAACGATTGCCGCACAGAAGAGAGACCATAGTGCCCATTTCATCGTTCAAGGTCCCCATGATGGCGTTAGACACCCCTGAGATAGGTTCGGGGACCGTCGCGATCTCATCCAACATGGTGCGTACCACCGATGGGTTGTGTTTTGCCAAGTGATGTAAGTCCCCGGTGTACACAAAAGCCGCTCTCTCAAGGTCTGACAGACCACTGACCAATCGATGGATTTGCGCCGTCTTCCCACGATCCCGCCAATAAAAGTCGGTACTGAATTGAATGCACTCCATGGTTTCGTCGACGGTAGGAGATACCAAGTCGTACTTATCCATAGCCTGAGCGAACGCAACAAAGTCTACATGGTTGATGATCGCCAGAACGTTGGCCACCACAACGTCAGAGGACCAGTAGTGACGGTTGCCTGATAATACTTTCTCGTTGTTGGCGTTGCCGTATCCGGCGGCGCTGCGACACGTGGAGGTCAGACTGGAGTGGATGGTGTCCAAATACAAAACGGTGGAGTCGGAACAGTGTGCACCAGACAGGGCATTGTTCTTGATCTTGTGGGTTTGCTGTTCATTCTTCTTGAACGCGTAGAGTGAACTGTTTCCAACCTCTTTAGCGGCAAACATCTCGTTCTTTGACTTTGAACGCTTCTTGATGTTCTCTCCGATGTAGATGGCGGTGACGGACTTCTCAACCTTGGGGTTCTGATAGACGGTCAGTGACGGGGCTAAAATCAGCTGATGTTGATTGACTGTCCTCAGGTATCCCAGGAACGTGGTAATCTTCACCACGCGATCGCCAGACGCCTTGCGGCCGACGTATTTCATCGGGGGGTCTTGGTACGCCAATCGTCCCGTAGCGCTGGTCACTTGCTTAACGTATTCCAGGCACGCTTCGTAGTTGCGACCGGTCACTCGGGCAAGTCCGCTGGCCATGTCACGGTAGTACGCGGTTTGTACGTCTAGGTCGCGGTGGTATTCCTCGACGGGTTTAACGAAAAAAGACGACATTGTTCACCTCCTGATGTGTGCATAAGGATAGTGGAGACTCATCCAAAAAAACAGCTAAGTCAAAAAAAAAAGAAGGACCCGAAGGTCCTCCAAGGAGTCAACGATCGCGGGCAGGAAACGCTAGTAAACCTGACGCGAACTTTTCGATGCATACCATGTGCGGGCGTGTAGTCAATAACGCTTCGCTTACTCTAACGTAATGCTGCCGATGGTGAATCCATTGCTACTCAGCGCCTGTTTTAACCGAGACATGTCGTCGGCACCGATGTCTTCAATGCTAACTACCGCCCGGCCTCGGTCCTTAAGTAACACGCTGGCGCCGTCAATCCAAGGGAGGCCGACTGCTGTCCGGGACCCGTTGGTCTGCACCACCACTAGGTAGTAGTAGCGCGTATGGTCATCCGGGGCGGTGTTCTCCGGCAGGGAACTGTAAATGTTGGCGTGATAGGACGCCGGGTCGATAAATTGCTGGGCGCCGCGGTAGTCAACGATGCCGGTGACACGCACGTTGGAAAACGACCCCAACACCGATGGGGCGTAGGTAATGAAGTCGTACGCTGAACCCATCTGGAATTGGTTCGATGTAGCCATGGATGCTCCTTTACTGGTAGTGTAGTATGAGATCGCCGAAGACCCCGATGACGGTTATGTGTCTCAATTTGCGGGACTGGCGGTTAGTAAACGGATGACACCGTATCTCTTCCAGCAGTCGCTCAAGTAAATAGACTTCCGGAGCTACAAACAACAACTCATCGTCGTCTAACTCGTTGTCCATGAGCATTCGCTCAATGGCTGCAATCACGTCGCCGTTGGGGAGAAGGCAGTCGAAAGCCTCACTGATCATACCATTGATCCGTTTAAGAACGGTACGTGAATCTACGGGAGCGTCTTGACCGAGGTCAACTTCGATCATCTCGATTACTGGTTTGATTGAAGCCACGCTTACGATGATGTTCATCGCAGTGTCCCTTACGTTGTGGGGTTGTTATCAAACGGGGCGCTGGATACAACAACGTCGCCGTGGTGCAGTTCGAAGTACGGATGAGTTAGACGCCCCGTTTGATCGTAAAGTCTAAACACGCAAAACGCACAGTATAGTCGTTCGTACAACATCCGCATCATCTGATTTAGCGTATTGATGTCTGCGATTGACATGTGTGAGACGCCTCGAGATTCATACGCCAAGCTGACTTCCGATTCAAACGACTGTGGGTACTTCTGTGCAAAGTGCAACGCATCGATCGCAATTCGCACGCACTCATAGACATCAAAGTCCAGAGACTGCATGTTTTGTGAGTACGTGTAAAACTCTTGGATCACGTGATCCGTGGGCAAGATGATTGTCCCTTGCATAGATTACCTCATATAAACCGAATCAGCACGTCATAGGATCGCCAAACGATCTGACAACTGAGTGAGCCGTGCTCGTTAAGTTCTTCCCAATAAGTATCTTGTTCGGGCATGTCCACTAAAACACCTTGCGCGGCGTGATGGAGGTGCTCTCTCGGGAGTTGTAGTTTTTCAGAATACTCCATCTCTTCCAAAGCGTCGTCAAGGACGTCGCCGACAGTGGTGTATCCTTGACCCATGCAATGTACCCACTCTATACCGTTCATTCGAACTGCCGACCATTGTGACATAATGACCAGTTCAATCAACTCACGGGCTATGTGTGGGTCAAGTCGACAGACATCGGTCAAGAACGTTACAGACTCATACATCGACAAAATCAATCGTCGGATGGGGGGACTTGATCTCATTCGAACCTCACGGTGACGCGTACATCTAAACGGTTAGGGATAGGGTCGATGATCAGGTCGGTCATCGTCCAGTCCAAGGTGGCGTTGTCTGGATGGAAGAATATCTTACCATCGTTGGTTTGAATGATCACTGACATTATTTTTTGTAGGATTTGACCTACGGCGTGAACACACAATGATGCAATCTGGTGATGAACAAATCGATTCTCAATAGAATCGTTATCAAAGTAGTTGCACTCAAAGACGTAATTCGAGAACTCGTCGAAGTAGATGTCCTGCATGTGGGTGGAGACCATGATTTTGTGGAGGCCCACTGGGTGCAGGTGTCGCTTCTGAGTTCCGGCATCTTCAAAGAAGGCCACGCTGTCTGAGGCGCGGTGGATAGCGATCTGAAAGAAATCGTCGATGACGATGTCCATCGGGTGGGCAAGAGTCTCCCGACGCAAGACCTCGGTCATGCGGTTGCGAAATTCAACAAATACTTCGTATAAGTCCAACAGCATCGGTTGATTCAACATAAGAGGAATACCTATTGCGAATAAAGGACGGCCAGAGCCGTCCTTAGATTAGAGGTTATGATAGAGCGGCGTGGGCCCCATCGAATTCGTGCACAACGATGGTGGCATCGTAGTTCGGCTTGACACACACATCAACGACCCGTTCGCCTTCGTCCATGTTCAAGTACGGTCGAATCTCCACCAAGATCATGTCGTGGAGTATGTCCGTTAAATGGTCCACCTGATCGGGGGGTAAGTATCGACTCAAGGTCCGATTTAGGACGTGGGCTTCGCTGGAGTCGTTACACACTAGAAAGTTCAAGTACGTCTGGAGGGTGTAGTTCATTGGTGCCGACGACAAGGGCTCGGTAGCGTTGTCGTCTAAGTAGCTCCGTAGATAACATCCCACTTCAAACAGACTGATTCGATGAATGTATTCGAAAACCATAGTAACCTCACTATAGCGACCATTCGCCCGATTCGATCTTATCGTTAAAGATCTTGACTCGGTAGTCTTCGTCCGATTCAATTAAAACGATGTCGTATCTGTATCGCATGCTCCAAACCCACCAGGGATTGGGCGAAACCAAGTCTGACACCACCTCACTGATCAAAACCACCACTGGATCAGTGAGTTCAATAACGTCGTGGAGTAAGGTTTCTTGATGGGCGGCGTCGGAGATGACATCTCCCATATGGTCCTTGAACAACGCCGTCAAATACTCAAGGATCACAGCATCTGAAGCATTCGTTGAACGGGCCCACATAAGTTGACGATTGAATTCATCGTCCAACTGCGCTTGAGTCCACTGGATGGAATGCTTCATTGTCCACTGAGTGGTTAAGTCGTGTAGGGTCTGGGAGTCTGTCACGTAGGGTTCAAGGGTGACGTAGGCGAAGTGCCGCACCAGAGCGGTGACGGCGTCGGCCCAGTCGCTCATGTTGAGTATGTGTGATTTCGGTTGGTGGTGCATGTGCTCCAATCCTAGTTGTCTCTAAGGTGACCCAGAGGTCGGTGTTGTGTAGTTGTAACCGTCCGTTCATCGCCCTGCCCGCCACTATCGAGGAGGCCACCAGCGTCAATTCAATCAAGAACGACATGTGGAAGCGGCGGTAGTGTTGAGCGTAGGGGATACTGAGCGACATATGTTCGAGTCCTGTATCGAGGTGGTGCTCTCGGTATAGGTGATACCCAACCATACACAGCAATGCAGATTCGGGACAATCGAAATGATGCTTTAAGTCGTGCAAGTGCTCATCGACGTTGAAGATTAATATCACGGGTTGTCTCGCTTCGACTAGGGAATATGTCTATCACCTTGATAATATATCCCTGAAATCGTCTGGAGTGGTCTGTAAGGACCATTACATAGGAAGGGGCAGTTATGTACCAATTCACACATAGGGGGGGCTGTAGACGATCTGAGACGCTGTATAACAAAGACAAAAAAAAAGAAGGTGGGAGAACGGATGGCGATACGGAGGGGGTGAATGACTCACTCCAGTGTCCGTCGTCCAGTCCGTTCTCCCGTACCGCATTCGCGGTTAGGTCGACAAATGTGCCGCCCTTTAGGTACTACCTATGCACTTGGTTGTTCACAGAGTCGATTACACCGACCACGGCGGTGCGGCATCACTCCCATCTTCACTGGTGAAGTCGGCAGTCTCTACCTCAATCGTCTCGTCTCGAACAACCTCACTGTCTTCGTCTGCCGCTAACGGAAGCATCGCGCCATACGTGAGTACTGGACGTAACATCCAGAGTACCGCGTTTGCAAGGCGAGCTCCGTCGCTCAGTATCATCAGTCGTCTCATACTGACCTCATTCAGTAAGTGAGTCTATGTCCGAGATCCTACCGACCCCACAAGTCGGCGACCACTGTGGACAACCCTCAACCGAATGGCCAGTCAAAGCGACACGGCCGGGTTTAACGTCAGTTGGAGATACTGTAGGTGCTTTGAAGCGTCTCATTGAAAGTCTTAACGTAAGACTCATCCACACAATGAGATTCGACAGCGCCCAACCAACGTAGAGGAACGGTAAGATCAAAGAACCAGGTCCCCACCCGATTCGTTTTCTTCCAGAAGAGACGCAACGTCAACCCGCGCGTTGCGTTCTTCAAGCATGCCATTCACCTGAGCCTTCAAGTCTTGGCCGATTCGACCAAGATCGTTGACGCCGATGACAAAGTGGACCTGTTCAAAGTCGGTGCCTGAGAGGTCGGCGTAGCCTACCGATTGGTAATCCGCTGAGGTGGCCAAGTGTTCCTGATCGGGATTGGAATACAAGCTGGCTACCGACAACGGCCCGGTGATGCGTTTCATGTGCTCGGCGGACGTGGCTATGTGCATGGTGGCTAACTGGGCACGCCCGCCGTTCACCTTAGTGTATTGAACCCAATGCACCAGGTCGCGGTAGTCCATCTCCACGTTCTCGCCCGACGTTAGGATACTCAGGCAAGAGATCACCGACCAAACGGCCCGGTCGGTTTCTGAACGACGGCCGGTCAGATCGTTCTTGTGGAACGACATGATCACTGGCACGTTGCTGTTCTTAGCAACCAGTTCCAAGGACTTGATGGTCTTGAGTGTGTTTTCAGCGGCGATGGTGGATTCATCGGTACCGATAACGATGGCAATGACTGGCAGTTTCTTTTCATTGAGTTGCTTGATCAACAACGGACCCAGCACCGAACCCGAACCGCCTGAGGCACTGAACACCACGAGGTTGAAATCGCCCGCTGGTATTTGCACCAGGATCTGTTTGATGGTCTTGTTGATCTCGTCGTAGTTCTCGGACCGAATCTTGCCCGAGCCGTCCAGACCTTCCACCAGGTAGGTGGCGTCGTTGTCGATGTGGTGACCTTTGAGATTGGATCGACTGGTGTCTATCAGAGCCGGGGCCAACTGTGCAGTACCAGCGCCGCTTTCACGACCGAAGTAATGACTGACCAGATTGATGCCCGCACCACCCGCGCCATACACTCGTAATGTCTTACTCATTTTGTGCTCCTAAAGTTTCATTTGGAAGTATTGCGCAATACCTACATTCTATTGGCCAGCGCCGGTTGAGAAAGATCGCAACACGCACTAGCCCTTCTATGATATATCTTTCAGATTCTGAGGGTTCGACAAACCACGCAGCATCTTATGATCGGACTAAGGAGTCTAACGATGAATGCCATTACTTACGCCATTAACAACGTACGACACATGATCCCTGAGTCGGTACTGCAACTGGCCTTTTCACCGCAAGCCATCACCGGATTTGGTGCACGCTGGCGGGGGAATCAGGACGCAATCTCAATCGATTCAGCGATTCGCGATAAAGTTATTGAAAACCGAGTAAACATAGATTGTAACCTCACGGGAGGTACCGTGATTGCGGTGGACTTGTCTGGCTGTGCGTATGAGCAGTTTGACATGGCTACCCGCGTGTTTCGTCTTCCGTACGAAGCCACCGGTGGCAGACGCATCGTGTCGGTGCGTACCTTGAACTATTTAACCTACCACGGCATACCCACACAACACCAAGGACAGAGCAGTCAGTTGCTGTCTGCGGCTAACGATCTCATGAAAGCCATTTCCTCCATGCCCATTGTGTCCACCGCTAACTGCCAAATCATCGGTGACAACACAGTGATGGTACGCGACGACATTCAACACCTCAGCGATCAGTTGGGGATGACCTGCCTGGTGGAGAACGATCAGGGGATGAACAACCTCAACCCTGGAGTCTACCCCACCTACGCACGGTTGGTTGAGTTGGCGACCAAGGCGTACATCTACGTGAACACCAACATCGCCATGGATCAAGGGGTGCTGAACGGCGGTGTGCCGTTGGGGCGCATTCGGGAGATGATTGATGGGTACGCTGACGCCAACGAGATGTATCAAGAGTTTTACGCGCAGAACTGGGCCAAAGCCAGTTTTACCAACGATAGACCCCGCATGAACACGTTCATTGCCTCTATGATCGGGCGTGGTAAATAAAGCAACTGAACGTTAAAGCAAAATACAGGGAGAGGCCATTTGGCCTCTCCCTTATGCGGTCTACGGTTTATGTGAAGTTAGGGAAGTTACCAGCGACCAAGCTGCTGGAGGTGCTGAAGGTTGAATAATCAGTCACTTGACTGACGTTCCAACTGTTCAAGTTTTGGTTGAAGACGCTGGCGAAGTAGAACATTTGCCTCATGTTCGTTACGCTACCGACGTCCCAGTTGTTCAGAGGTTGGTTGAAGACAACGGCTCTGTTGAACATACCCTCCATGTTAATAACCTGACTGACGTTCCAACCGCCGATGGCACCATTAAATGCATCTGCTTGTCTAAACATATCCGTCATAGTTAAGACGCTACCCACGTTCCACGAGCTCAAGTCTTGGTTGAAGGTGGTGGCTGACTTGAACGTGTACGCCATATCCAACACACCACTGACATCCCAATCCGCCAACGGCTGGTTGAACGCGTAAGCAAGTAAGAACATTGCTCGTATATCCACCACGTTGCTCATGTCCCAGTGATTGATGGGGGAGTTAAAGTCACTCGCCCCGTAGAACATCTGAGTGCAACTGGCGCCCGGTAAGAAGGTGGGGCCGTCAGCGGCGCTGATTACAAACCCTCCCCTCCGAGCGAACATCGACTGAGCCGAAGCAAACTCCACCTCACCCCATTGCATGACGTCTTTGAGTTGCTGTTGTGATTCGACTAAAGGGTTAGTAAAGCCGTTGATCGTACCATGCACTTCTACCGTGTATTGTCCTGGGACGGCGTAGTCGTGCGACGCCGCGGCGGTGAACGACTGGAGGTTGCTGCCATCGCCCCAGTCGATGTCGATAACAGCACCTTCGGCAAAGGACAAGATCACATTCGTGGCACCCACCGTGGTGCCTTCGGTGTCGATCAACAACTTCATGCCGTCGCCAAACAGGCGTCCGGTGCGGACGATGGTCGCGATGTCATCCCGCACCAGGGCGTTCATGGCCGCAGGGCGGCTGAACAACTGATCGTCGTTGGTGACGTTAGGGTCGTCTTGTTTGACCTGAGCCGTCAGCTTAGCGTACTCGTCACCCTTGGCCACAGCCAGTGCTTTCGTCGTGTCGACGTCGCCTTGGGTCGCCGTGTTGGCGTGGAAGTCCAAGACCGTCTGTTTATAATCATTGACGGCTGAATTCATCTCAACGCGTTTCAAGTCCAAGTCTGATAAAGTAGCCATGTTTCGATTTCCTGTAAGTAATCCGTGGTGGATAGACATACCATTAGGCTAAAAAATAAATCACTGGGGTCGATGACAAAAAATAATAGGAGGGGCGAATACCCCTCCTGTATGCCGCTACTTGCGGAAGAAGTTGACGACTGATCCGACGAGCTTCGCGGCGCTTTCAATACACCCTATCGCGTTGATACTGATGGTGCGGGCTGCGATGAACTTTTCTTTGTTGGTAATGATGCCGTGTTTCAAGTACGCCGTCGCGATGACTTCAAGAATCGACTCGTTCCGGGTGGGGGAGTCAATCGCTTCTTTGGTGTACAGATTCAGGTTCACCAATGCCTCGATTTGAGCGCTTATGGCGGCGTGGTACCGTTTGCCCTTGAGCATTGCTTCGATAGCGATTGCTTTGGGTTCAATGGTGAGGACGATGGTTTTATTTTCGTAGTGGATGGAAACGTCTCCATGCCGCTTGGCTTCGGTAATGCTTTCGTGGATCAAGAAGTCGATGCCCGACTCACGCATCAGTTCAACATCGTCGTCAGACAACAAGGCCCTCAGGGTATAGATGCGTTGCTTTACTTTTGCATGGTCGTCAAATATTCCAGTACGGAACTGAATGCCGTCTAAGACGAGGACCTTAGGGTTGGTGAAATCAAAACCTAGAAGATTGCTGAACGAAGGTAGGGTGATGGTAGACATAATGGTTTCTCACTTGGTTAAAGGTTGTGGGTTGTAGGTGCTCATCTCAGTGATATAGGCCCAAGATTCGTTGGGATCGATTAACGAGACGGCATAAGGGGAGGCCGTAGCCTCCCGCTGATTATAAACAAATGCCTGGGTTCACCTGACCTCGAACTATCTGCAACCGATGGCTGCTGGGCACCAGGACGTAACTCTGGGTGATCTCGGTGGTGGCTATGTACAAGTGGTAGGGCAGGTCTTCCATCTCGCCCACAGGAATGATCCGATCGGAGAAGGCATTAACTTCCATCATATCGCGGGCAATCCACACGTCGATGCTCTTAGGCGCCACGGCTTCGTCGAAACGTTTCGCTACGGTCCCCAAGGAGAAGAGTGCGGTGATCAACTTTGGTTCGGCTTCGGCGTATTGGGGTAGGTTGTCCAGAGTCAGTTCTTGCATGGGTAGTGTCCTAAAGGTTAGGTAAGCTAATTGGTGAACAACAACGGCTGCTCTCATAAGTAATATGTGCTTCAAATACAGTTAAAACAAAATAAACCGAGAAGCCGAAGCCCCCCGGTTCATCTCACACATCACAAGGAAATAACACTAGCCCAGTCAAGGGGAGTCGGTGTAAATAGCGCAAGCGCGACAGACATGCGCAAACACAACCGAACAAGATAGCGCCAGGAAGGAACCCGTACAAACCTTCCTACACACCCAACTCCCCTCGACAACGCCAACAACTAGGCCGATGGTGCAACCTGTAACACCCCAACACCGGTGGCCAAGCCTTTAGCACTGCTGTAGTGCTATACCATAGTACCTTTACCGCCAGAGTTTTTTGCGGAGGGGGTTTTGATTTGCCGCAGATTTTAGGGTAATTTAAAAAGCCCCTACAAACCCTTGAAAACAACCCAATACAGCAACGGCGCAGACTATCGCTACCCCCTTCTAACCATTCTACTCCGAACGCTTACCGAACTACGGTAAGCTCGAAAGGATGGTCGCTGTCGCTCCTCTTTCTGGCAAATAATAAATCCGTCCTGTAAGGAATTACATATTCAAGTGAAAACCCTGCAAGGGTTACTTGAGATGTGAAGAGAAGGAGGAAAGTATGGATTGGGGTTTTTTGATGGAGGCTAACAGCAACAGAGGCATCGGATGCAATAAAGACCAATCCATACACAGTCTTCAAAACAAAATACACACCCCCCTGGACGTCGTCAGCATCTATACAAGTTGAACAGGCGCGCGCTCCCCCCGCGGCGGGTCGGCGGCGGATTATATAGACAACGAACCAACCGTGAGAGGCGTGTCATGGCACGAACCATTAAAGAGGTCTTCGCTGAAGAACTCAAACACCTGAAAATCGATCTTAAACTGGTAAAGGCAATCGGTCAATTTGAACGGTACTTCGTGAATAAGAGCGAAGACCACATCGCCTTCTTAGGCGGCAACCTACTGGGTACCCCACCATTGAGGTTCCACAGTTCCGACCGTAACAATTGGTTTGATGAAGTCCTACGTGTCGATGACGTGGTTCTTAAGAACGAACTGCACGCCCTTCCCAGCGTCGATCCGACGCAGCGGGTGCGAACCGACGTTTACAATCTGAGCTGTGTGTGGTTGGTACACGCCATTCACACCACCAGCAATCTCTCTGCACGACAGAAAGAACAGGGAATGATGGACGCACTCAGAGCCATGCACTATCGGTTCTTAAGTTCCTTAATGGCGCACAACTTCAAATACGAACCAGATCGGACCTTGGCTGAAGCTACTTACGCGGCGTTGAGTTACAAATTTGCGCTGAAGCAGAAAGGCAGTTGGGCAGCATTGATCGAGGCTCGGTGTGAAGACATTCTGTCTCGCAACTCCATACACTCAGAAACCATTGAACGATTCGACGACGATCAGCAAGTGCAGTATATGGTCGGAGACATCCAAGGCCGCATCCGGGAGATTGTAAAGAAGATGGTGCACGTCTTCTACGAAGTGCAGAAGAGTCCAACTCGGGTTCAGACGCGTTCTTCCCTAGTGGATTTGGACGGACAGATGCACGTCCGTGACCTGACGCGCCAGAACAGCCGCTACAAGCGCTACATCAACACCACCCTATCCGATAGGTCCACGTTCATTCGAAGCGAGCTGGTGGGCATTGTAGGGGACGTCATGCACACCATGCCAGAACGTCATTTGACCAGCGCCCTGGAATACATGGCCGATAACTACGGTCGTCGAGGTGACCCAAAGATCCAAGCCTTGATCGACGAGACGTTATTGCATGCGTTTGAGTACATTGGGGAGAATCGACAGGAGTTCCGAAACAGCATCGACTTGGCCACATTGATTGGACGGCTCCGCAGTCTGTACATGTCGTCACGATCGACCGATCCGTCTTTGTTAAAAATGCGAGACCTCAGTCTAGCCATCACCAAACGTGCAGTAAAGTCTAACAACAAGTCCTTGTTAGCGGCTGTGCGAACGGGATGTATGGTGTACATAGTGCTGAGAACTTTCACGATGAACTACTACAGTCAAGGTGGGTCCACCGAAGAGCGATCTCACACCCCCGAGTTGTCGTTAGTAGCGGCCGTTCTCTAAGCGCCTGGGATCGAAACAAAATAGAGGGAGGGGCATTGCCCCTCCCTTATGCCGCATAGCGACTACACGTCTTTCTGAGGGCGACTATGGAGCTTTTCTTAACACACTGCGATTCAGACGATCACATCATCCGCGCTATGTTGAGAATTTGCTCCTCTCGTTTTAGTAGGTCATCAATATGACTATCTACCCCCTCACTCGTCAACCCAAGGCGTTCGAATAAGAAATCAGGTTGAGTCATAGGCGCTCCCAGCGCAACTCCGTGTTCGATCAACTTGGCTCGTGTCAGGTACAGTAGATTAGCAAATACCCAATGTTCGTCGTTGAACGTGCATTGTTTCTGATAGCGGATGCCATTAACCACTTCTTTTGGGATCATCCAATTGTCCATCAAACACGCCGCCACCTGCTCTCGGGTAATCCCTAGAATGTGAGCGTCGATCAAACTGACGTCCAGATGTCGATTGATGTCGGTGGATTCAGTGATGATTCGAAAGTGGGGTGGAAACGTGTGACTTAAGATCAGATACCCAAAGTTGTGTAACAGCCCAGCCAGATACGCCAGACCTTTTGAGATCCGCTTGTCGGGCGGAAGCTGTTCACTGAGATGTGCCATACCGTGAGCCATCCACGTCGCCTGTTCCCAAAAGTTCAGGACATGTGTAGTTTCATGCTTAGGTACATTCATGACGTTGCCTAGTACCAACCCCATACACAAGTTCATTACCATGTCATACCCCAAGACCCGATTTACTGCGTCGTGAAGCGAATTGACGTTGCCACTCATGGAGTAGTACGACGAGTTGGACCAACGCATCACGTTGGCGGCCAATGTAGGGTCGCATTCAAGTATCGCCACTAACTCATTCACCGTCGCGTTGGGATTGCTACGTAGACTAATGATCTTACGTACCACAGACGGCAGCGGAGGGAGGTCCAACGTGTCTTTAAGTCGCCGCTCAATCCGCAACTTAGTAAATTTCCGTATCGACGCGTTGATCTGGTCTTGGTCGTTGGAGATGATGCCTTGATGTGGATCGAACTCCTGTACCAACATACATACATCGACTCGAGGATGACCTGCCAGCCAACCTTGGATCTGCTCACGGGTAACAAGTAGATACTCTCGATTTCCGGTCACATCGATCAACGCGTGATCCAAGTTATCGACGTGGATGTCAACCCACGTCTCGTGTCCGGTCAGACTGGGTATGGGTGGTACCAGATTCAATCCGACTTTAGTCAGCACCCGACGATACTGTATTTTTGACATACGTCGAGACCGTTTGCTAGTCCGGTGCATGAGTTGATCCAAGTCAAGCATCCCGTCTTCTCGAAAGACTACCTGACAGGGTTCTCCGTCGCGACTCAACTGAGCCATCTTCAACTTCGGATAATGTTGGTAGTTCTCTAAAGTTACTGGAATGAACCTCGGACACTCAAGGTACCCGTATAATGGATACGGGACCTCAACCCAAGGAATTTCATCAACGTCTTTACTCAGTTCCATTGATTTAACTCCGAGGAGCTTATCTATTATCCGTCTCAAACGACTCATTCAAGGGTCCTTATTAAGAAATTACACGATGTACTTTGGTGCTCGCCGGTCGTAGTATCGACTTTCCCCTGGACGGCCGTTTGGGAGTGCTGTCATCCAGGGGGCGTCGGCCCGTAACAAGGTGAGTAGATTCTGTCGACTGAGTCCCACGTATTGCACGCTGTGTTTCGTCACCCGCATGCAATCGGTGAGAGAATATCGAACGATGACCAGATCGGTCACCGACATAGATACTCTAAAGCCCACCAATCCTCGCATAAACTGATAACGATTGAGTCTCGATACCACTTCAACGTACAACAGTCCAGGGGGTTCCCACACCGCTACCGGGGCCACGTAATGATCGGTCCAGACTGTGACGCAAGTCTCTACCGCGATGTGCTCCAACAACGCACACAACCATAAGTTCCATCGATTACGTATCCTCAAACTCTGTATCTTAAAATGCACTACCTCCCTCCGAACCTGGCCAGCAACAACTTAGTTTGACTTCCGCCACCATCGTTGCCATTGAATCTACGACTCCGACTGTCTCGAGCCTCTTGGATCAGTGCGTCTAAAGTCATGCCTTCAGAATCGTCTTGCTTGAGACGACTCATCATGCTGGTCAACTCACTTTCTAAACGCATTATCTCCATCTGACTGCTCGAAGATTTAAGTCGATCGTGAATCAACTCAATGCTGTTCAGAAGTCCTTGTTGCTCTTCTTTCTCCAACGCCTCTTGCGGAGTGATTTCTCTACCGCTTTTACTACGATCGGTCATGACCCGAGTGGGATTGATGCCGTACTGCTGCAAGTTGATGCCATAGTTCAAGAACCAATGACCAATCAACCAAGCAATGACCATGTCGTCATGTCCCGAGGCGCTGTGATCGATACGCCCGTTCTTGATAACCAGAGACAAGACTTGCTGAATCAACTGTTTGTCGTGGACCCTATCGCCTGCATCTTTAGCTGCGTTCATCAACACGTTGGAGTACAACAACTTCCGACTGTCAGCGTCTGTGAGGAAGCCAAAGTCACGACGATGGATCTCATACAACTGTCTGGGTCGATTCAGTCCAGGACCCATGACCTTGTCGTATTCTTTCTGACGCTCTTCTCGTTTCTGCACCAGCTGGTTAAAGATGCGTTTAAAGGGATCGATTCCAATCTCCGGCAACTTCAAGAGCAAGTAGTCAATGATCGTCTGCGCGTTGTATCGACGTTCGATCACCAGAGTCGTATTGCGGTAGGTGACCATGAACTCTTTCAGCCACTGCGCGAATCGAATCAGGTTGGTCTCGTTAAAGGCCGCTGCCCCTGCGGTCGCGCCACTGCGCGTGTCCAACAGCACGATGCCGATGTCGTCTCGTCCGATGGCGTCTGAGGTATCTACCAAGAGTACGTATTGCGCGTCTGGGTCAAGATGCTGATGCCAGCGGAAGATGTAGTTCTCCGAAGAGATCCAATTGTCCACCGGCTCTTTCTCAGACCCCCGCATGGCCTTAGCCAAGTGATCTGGGATCAACGACCCGCTGGAGGAGTTGGTCCATCGATTAAAGTAATCTCGATCGATGTTGTCGCTCTCTGAACGCGCGTTGGCCAGGGCCTCGTACAACCACTCGTCGGACAGACCCAACTGTCGATGTGACATGGTCAGATTCACCATAGTGGCCCGGCCATTAGAATTGGTCTTAATGTAATTGACCAGTTCTTCCCGATCCTTACAGTCCAGGAACCGTTCCGACCAAATCGCCGAGCCTGCCATCATGTTGAACACGTAGCGGCCGTCGCGATCCTCTTGGTTGCCTGCGGTGGTGGTGAACACCGTGCAATAGGGCTTGCCTTTACGCTTGGCGATGTCCCTCGCCGTGTTGGTCGAACCCATGGCCGCCGACACAGTGGTTTCAATGTGGTTAATGAAGGGGCCCTCATCCACATGAATGAACGGACTGGTCATCCCTCGACCCAGATTGTTCGCCGCTTTCTCGGAACTTTGCGACACGTGGGTGTAGTACTTGTTTTCCAGCGAGTTACAACTCAATGAAATCTGGTTGTTGTCGTCCTTTGACGTGTTCCGGTTGATGTAGTCTGGCCACATGTCCCGAAGTTTCTTCAGTCTGGAAATGTTCGATTTGCGCAGAGACTCATCCTTGGTGATCAGATTCAACGCCGTGTTGCGATAGCAGAAGTACATCAACCACAAAGCGTTATTATCGGTACCGAAGGATTTGCCGGTCTGACGAGGTTGCACCTGTATGTAATCGACACACGCCAACAACAACCACATGGCCGCAATGTTTGAACGGTTGGCTCGAAACCGACAATCGTCGACCGTCAGTCCCGCGCCTTTATCAAGTACGATTTCCCGTAGGTAATACCAAGGGTTGTTATCGCACTCGTACAGAATCATGGCCTTTTGTTCGAGGGTGAGGTTGTTCTCGTCGTGAGGGTCCACTCCCTGCAAGGCCGGTTGAAGTAAGGCTAAATGGAAGTAGTAGTGATCTACCCCCATGGCTTTATACACCGCCGCCAGGCGTAAAAACGTCTTGTTTGGAGATTTGGTGTCGACGATCGCCGATGTGAACCTTCGCCAGTCACTTTTAAAGACAATCATAATGCACATGTCCTGTTAGGCGACGTCGGATGAGTTGGGGGGAGATCGTACTCCCCCCAGATGCAAGGACTTAGTTGTCCTGTCGCATAATCAACGCCGCAGTACTCAACTGGAGGTCGGTGGTGGACGTCCGTCTGAAGAATTGCAGATAAACGTTGTCGCCAGAGTCCAGTAGGTTGTTGACAGTAAACTCCCGATTCCACATGCTGACGGGAGCCTCGAGTACGTACGATCCTGCAATTAACTTGAAGTAGTTTGGTACCGGAGCCGTAGCCTCAGCAGTAGCATCAAACAGCGGCAAGGTCTTCTCATAGACTTCTCGAAGCCACTCTTCCATGCTTCCAAACCCGTTGTCAAGCGTCAGTTTCCAAAGGTTGGAATTGATGAATTCAACTCTGGCCTTCAGTCCCACATTGTCGGTACTGACTCCGTACGCCGGCTTGGTCTTATCATAGGTAATGGTCCAGTTGGTGCCTGAATCCAACCCTGGTCGTAAGAGGGTGACCCGCGTGGTTTGCAGATGACGGTAGTTCTTGAACCGAGTAGCGACCTTGGCCAGATCCAACGCAAACGTGATGTCTTGCGCCATGCCGTACGCCAACGGATCAAACGCCGGCGAATTCGCCGCTACTTGAATCAGCGAAGTGACATTAAAGACTTCGTCTCGTTCCAGGTTGTACAGGAAGTGTTCCAAACGATAGCCGTTGACGGCGTCGATCCACACTGGGTAACTGAACAATTTAACACTGTACGCGCCATCGACGTTCACGGTTGTGGCTAGGTACTTCTCGGTGATGTGTAGCGTGTCGCCCGAGACGGCGCCGTACGACACTTCATCGGGCGATAGGTAGTAGATCAGAGACAATGGTTGTTCTTGACCCAATATCGTCGAGATGAATCGCTGCAACCCAAACAACGCAAACTTGGTGCCATCGATGGGTAGTGTTTTCTTCGAGCCGTCTGAATAACGTACAATGCCCCGCCGGGTGATTGCATCCACAGGGATGTTGATAGGACATTCTAACAATCGGTTGTCAGCACCAGAAAGGAACGGAGACTCAAGTTCGATGCTAGTGACGTATTTCACCGCCGCGTTCAGGTTGCGAATGAACCCTGTGTTCTTAATCAACAACACGTTGGTGGAGACTTCCGACCCAAGGTCGTCGTAAACAATTGCCGTGACCACTTCCCCATCGGGTAAAGACATCGAACAGTGTCCAACCTTCGGCGTCTTGATGGCCAAGTTAGTCCCAGAATCGGTCAACACCAACTCCATCGGTATTGAGTTACCCAACAACTGACCTTGTTGATCGTACTGCCTGGAAACGACGTCCCCAGTTTCGAGTAACGTCCCCCGGATCACCTTAACGTACTTAGCCGTTGTTCCGTATAACTTCAATCGTGCATCAAACGCCAAAGTGTGAGGAATGACCGACGTGTCCAGATACGCCCGATAGGACTCACTGATCTTTCCAGGCCCGGCACCCAGAAGGTTACCGTCAACGTCGTCGGCGCCGACGATGTTTAGTAAGTCGATGGCGTCCAACTCACTCAACCCAGTCGTGTAGTCCACCGCTTTTACACGATAAATCTGCAGTCCCACAAGGTACGAGATCACCATGTCGTCTTTATTCGGAACGTATCGCCCACCGTCGTCGTCACCGGTAAAGAGTTCGCTGATGTGCCACGTCTGGAACCCACGATTCGGGTCCGAGATCGGCACAATAGTAGATGTTGCCATGTCTTACTCCTGAGTTTGAGGGAGTGTAACTTCGATGAACTGACTCAACGGCAACCTACTGTTGAAGTAGAGTTGGTTGATTCGTTGGATGAAGTTGTATTGATAAATGCTCAGGGCCACCGTGTTCAGGTACCGATGCGGATGCACCTTTACGTACCGTTCGTCCACGTTCTTCTTGAGCGGGTCGTAGTCCAGCAAATGTTCGTATTCGTTGGCCCACGCATAAACGTCGCCGTTCGAGTACTGTTTGGTCAATGGCTCTTCGTCGATGTACCCTTCTTGCAGGTCGTTGATGATTCGACTCATGAACGGACTGTACACCATGTACAAATCCGTGATGGGACTGGGTCCTGGTACCACCGGCTCTGGGTATTTCAAAGACAGATAGTCTTCGATTGCCAAGTCTACAGCTTGCGACTGGGCTCGGAACATGTACGTGTCGAGATAAGTTTCCCCTCGCATGGGGACGATCGTTTCCCGAAGCGAATATGGTGTCCCATTGGCCACGTTGTCTACCATTACACCACTGCTGGTTTCAGCAAACGCCAAGCCATCCCGACTGAGCAGTTTCCCACCCACGATGATGGACAGAACCTTATCGTCACGGATGTTGTATCGACGGTTTGCACTGAGGTACCCATGTTCGACAAACCCAAATTCCCTAGGGGCATCGGGGGTCATCTCTGGTCGACAGAATCCCTGGCAGCGAATGTCGATGATCTGATCTTCATCGGCGGTTAAGTACTGCTTGTTGACCACCACGACTTCCGGCCAATTGACGTAATAGTCCAACCCTTCGATCAATGGGTGCGTATTGACCCACACGTCTATCCGGCGTGGGGGAATCGTAGACAGTCGTCTCTGCGTGTCACCCAGGTGCGTCTCAAAGTTGTTGACACTGAACTTGAGAACACCGTTGGCGATGGGCACCGTGATCTGATACCCTAGGAATTTCTTATCGCTGACAACCGCTGGGTAATCGATGCTGTCGTTGATGTCGAATCCGATCTGGTTGTTCCCCAGACTGATCAGTTCCGAATTGCTAACGTCAACCCAATCCCACACCAAGGTATCGCCTAACCGAGTGCTGATGTACGCTCGGTAGTTGTAACGCGGATCGGTGTTGACCAAGGTTTCCCCAAACACTGCGTCTAGAGATTCGGCCACCTGCCCGACTACAATTTCCACCAACTGCGTTTGCGAGTGCACGCAGTCGTACGTCATCCCGACTTCGTGGTAGTAGTACCCCAGCAACCGCCCTTGACCGTCGTATTCGTACATCGTCGACTGAGTGCGATGTGCTGGCAACAAATCCACTACCGGCCCGGATACTGTTGAGCGTACCCGTTGGGGCGTATCGCCCACCAGACGAGACACCGCGTTGTAGCCGTACGCTTGCTGCACCAACAACGGATCGATGGCGTTATTAGGGGCCCGCATCAACTTGACGTACGGACTGTTCTCCAGGTTGTCCGCTTTCCACACGTCCACCAACGAATCAATGCCCACCATGGCGTTTCTAACGTCCTCTGGCGGTAGGCGATATAGTTCAAAGAGGCGATGGTGCTCTTGCACCAAAGGTCGCTTAAACCCGGCCCTACGTACGTACAATCGGAGCGTCAAGTCGTTCATGTCCAGCCAGTGGTCGTTGTGCGACTCTTGAAACGCTTCAACGTAGGCCACCGGTACGCCGTAATCCTTGTGCGACAACATCCGGATGGCGTCTTTACGGTTGCGATGGTAGTATACCCCCCGCATCCGCCCGTCGTCTTCTCGCTTGAACAGATAGAAATCAATGTCGTCTTCGAAATCTATGGTGGCGTTGTTAAACTCAGGGTAATTTAACAGATACTTACGTTTACTGTCGAGGGTACTTTCGTACGTCTCCAAATCCTTTACAGCGAAGTCCACCACTCGATAAACCGAACTGTCGTAAACGTATTCGATCACGTCGCCAGGAGACACTCGACTGGGTCGCAGGTCATTGACCAACCAACCGTTGTGATAGGCGTAAGTTTCTCCAACTTTTTCCAGAGACTGGTGGTATTTCTGTTGGAGCCCCAACACATCTTGCTCAGTAGCCACCGTCAGACCTTCCACATAGGTCCCGTTCTCAGTAGCGTTGGCACGTCCCGATTCAAAAAACGCGTTGGAGTACACCCGCAGGTAAATGATGGCGTCTCGCAATTGAGGAAACAGCCGACTGTCTTCAATTGCCAGGATCAAGTTTTTATGGCGGTCGTAGCGAAACCAACACTCGCGACGTGGTATCACCAACCCGTCACTGAAGTACACTTCGGCCATCAAGGTGGTGGTGTTAATGACGTCGGACAGTCTCATCCACGCATCCGTTACCGGCATGAGACCTAAGAGCTTAGGGTAAACGTGACCGATTTGGAAGACGTGGTAGTAATCGGTTTTCGTTGGCAGGAGAACGCGTTCCCACATGACCGTCTGATGACTCAAAGCGCCCAACCGTCGACTCAATCTCTTCGGTTGAATGATGACTTGACGGTCCTGTTCTGGCGAGCACCAGACGTTGTCCACTGCGTGTTTAACAAGATAATCTAACATACCACGTTCCTACATCGGTTAAGATACGGAAACCATCCTTTGCAGATGGTATGAAAAGGTCTCACCCAGTTCGCCGCGCCGGTCGATGCGTTGAATGAGTTGACCTAGAATGCTTTTGCGATAACTGCGATCGCTCAAGACCAATTGCAACATAGCACAGAAGGTCGGAGGGTGTTCCAACGCCACCGCGACGTTTTCGACGTTGTTGGCACCGAACCAAATTCCACCCAACATAGTGTACAAGAATCCTGGCTTGAGTTTTTCCAACCGAACGCTGTTGCCATGTTCAGAAAGTACCGTGGTAAAGTCCCCAGTGGACTTCATTTGTGGCACCTCTTCAATGATCGACAGAACATCGGGTACAGGTACGCCCACCGAACGACTGATCCGTTTCGATATTTTTAGTACGTACTCTTCATCCTCCGGAACCTCGTCGTAAAACAAGCCGATGTAATAGTGAGCACTGATGACTTGGACACGTACCTGAGTGTCCATCGACAGGTTCATTCGGCGACCCAGGTTCTCAGACATCAGTCGTGCAAATACGCGGACTTGAAAGTCTCCGGCATTCAGTAGATCGGTCTCACGACCATCGACCCAAGCCAAGTCCATTAAACGACAACGAAGCTTCAGGTATTCAAAATCCGAGCCACCACGCAATTCACTGGTTTCTCGATTCACGCGACTGGAAGATCGGGCGTCGCCCACGATAATGAGTTGTCCTCGTTCGTGAGGGTGATCCAAGATCACGGGGTGAGCAAACGGCTTCAATTGTGTGGCTTCATCCCCGACCAACCAGACACGTCCTTGATCGGGGCGCAGTTCGCCCTCCAGGAACATGTGCACGAGTTCCAGACGGATATCGTCCATGCGGTGGTTGCGGCAAACGGTGGTTTCATAAGGCGAGAGAAACATATCTACACTCCGATGTGTGTTTGTATGACCTGTTAAATTTCACATTCCGGTCAAATGCGTCTGTAATTCTATGAAGATGCGACGGCATCGATCATAGAATTTGACTCTGACCATGGTTAGTTAAAAGGAGGCTCGAATGAGCACCATTCTGAATGCCGCCCCCAAGGCGATTCTCCAGGGGGTTAAGGACGAGTCTGGAGGGACCTTACCGGTCGTTCCGGAACAGATCCCAACACACCTTCCACACATTTTTCTGTTTACAGAAAAGGGACCACTTGAGCCACAATTAGTATCTGGTGGTTCTGCCACTCGGATGTTCGGCGCTAAGTCATTTGACCTTCGCAGCAAGTATGCCAACCACCAAACCGTTCTGGCGAACGTGGTTAACGGCAACGGCAACGCGATGGTTGTTCAACGACTCAAGCCCGATGACGCTAAGGCACCTGCAACCCTGGCCCTGGGCCTGGAAGTAGTGGCCGACGAACTTCCTGTTTATGAGCGGGAAAGCGATGACAGCCTATCTCTTGATCAATCTGGAGAACCGATAGCGACTGCTGATACCACTCCGGGTCACAAGATGCGCTGGGTACTGCGTGAGGTTCCGGATGGCGCCATCGGTGGCGGTGCCAGTATGGCGGGGTCAATGACCGGCGCGGCGGATCAACAATCTACCATTTACCCGATCGTTGATCTGCAAGTTTCAGACTTCGGTTCTCATGGTAACCTGAAGGGCATTCGCCTTTGGGCACCGACCACGGCCTCGGCCAGCAGCCCGGCAAGCGAAGAAGTCATCTACGATCAGAACACGTTCTTGTATCGCATTCAGATGATTCAGCGTCCGGACAGTAAAACACAGCCCAACGTGATCGAAACCGTGGCCGGTTCTCAGAGCATCGAGTTCTCGTTCAAAGAAGGCGCGATCAACACGCGTGTCGACAGCGAATTGTTTATTGAACAAGTGCTGTTGGATGCCTATCGGGATCTGGACATTCAGCCGAAGCAATTCGGACCGTTCAACGATCTGCACGTGTATCACGACAACCTGCAAACTGTATTGGATATGGTTTACGCAGGCGAGCAAGCGTTCCAACCAGATTGGCCAACCGACGTAGAAGAAGGACGTCATTTGGTTAACTTGGTTGGTGGTAAGTCCGTTTCCGGTGCTCACTACCACACCATCCAGGTACTAGGCAAATCGGAAGGTGGCATTGAACTGACTCCGAACAGCAATCATTACGCCAACGGTGGTAGCGACGGCACCATCGATAACGTAACGTTCGACGCTTTGGTTGCAAACCAGGCCGCCAATTACGGGGATCTGGAATACAGTTTCATGGACAGCGCCATGTGGCCGCAGTCCATCATCTACGACACCGGCTTCACGTTGGAGACAAAGAAGAAGCTACTGACGCCGATCGGGCGCCGTAAGGACATGATGATTGTTCTGTCAACACAGGACGTCACCAGCCCAGGCTTCCGGCAGAACACCGCCGAAGAAGAATCGTCCGTTGCGATTGCACTCCGTGCTTCGGCTCGGTTGTATCCAGAGTCTGAAGTCTTTGGCACACCTGTGTGTCGGGCACTGGTCGTAGGACATTCCGGTCACTTGCTTAACAGTCAGTACAAAAGTCTCATGCCTCTGACCATTGAGCTGGCGGATAAGATGTCTCGCTTCATGGGTGCTGGTAACGGTATCTGGTCTCGCGACCGTGGTTTCGACACCGCGCCGTACAACCAGATCAACATGTTCAAAGACGTCAACTGCACGTACAAGCCGCAGAACGTTTACGACAAAGACTGGGATTCCGGTTTGGTGTGGGTACAGAACTTTGACCGTCGGTCGCTGTTCTTCCCAGCAGTTCAGACCGTATACGACGATTCCACGTCTGTGTTGAACTCCGCGATCAATGCGATGATTATCGTAGAAATCGAAAAGGTGGCTGAACGCTCATGGCGGGAACTCACCGGAACCAGCAAGTTGACTCGTGGTCAGTTCATCGAGCGCAGCAACACGCTGATTTCTGAGAAGACTCAAGGCCGGTTCGACGACCGTGTGATTGTGGTGCCTAACACCTATTTCACCGACTTCGATCAAGCGCTGGGCTACTCCTGGAGCTGCGACATCGAGTTGTATCTGAACAACATGATGACCGTCGGCACATACACCATCGTCGCACGTCGCCGCAGCGACTTCGCCGGTTAATCCATCGCTTACGGAGTATTGAATTATGTCAAGACTCAAGGGTACCCTGATCGATGCGCAGGCGTACAATCGGGGGCGTGACGGACAGTCGCCTCAGATTGATCTGTCGCTTGGGGGTCAGTACGGTTATCAGCCAGATTTTGCGGCTTACCCGTCCAATACGGGTTACACCCCCCGCAACTTGATTCCCATTCTGGTTGAGGCCCCTCGGGGCTTCCAGAACCTACCTAATCCACAGAAGTGGGTTGCGGTTCTGAAAAGCCTGATGGAAAACCAATCGAAGAATATCACCGGTCTTCGTACGGGAATCACCGTGGAAGCGTCTGAGCGTCCAGTGGGTGGTGCGGGTCACATGCAGTCCGACCCAACCAACGTCACGGAAGAGATGTCTCAGCCAACGCACGTGTGGGATGAGCGTTACGGTCGTCCGATTCACAACTTCTGGCAAGCGTACATCCGGAACTTGATTGCAGAGCCGATCACCAAGCAGCCTGCGATCATGACTCTGGATAACCCACCCACAGACCAACTGGCCGACATCTACAGCTTCACCATGCTGTACATCGAACCAGATCCTCTGCGTCGTCACGTAGTAGAAGCGTGGCTGGTGACCAACATGTTCCCAACAACCTCCGGTGTACTTGAGTCCCAAATGGACCCAACCACTGGTGCGGAAGTCCCCGAACTCTCTATTGAGTATCGTGGGATGCCGGTTGTGAGCCAAGGTACCCGTCGTTTCGCACAGTCAATCCTCGACGAACTGAACTACGTCAACGCAGGCCCAATGCAGCGTCCGGCGTTTGTCAATCAGATCGATGAGGACATCCGTGCGGCCGAAAGTGGTTACGCTGAAGACCTCAAGGCTGCTTCACAAAGCGGCATTGGTGAGGAAGGCTAAGACCGTCAATGAGGGAGGACCTTCGGGTCCTCCTTTATTCGGCCTAGGTAGGAAGAGACCGAAGTCCTTTCTTTGTTTCCACCCCCCCATTTTTATTCGAAAGGCAAAAAATAAAAGGAGAGGCTCAGGCCTCTCCCTTATGTCGATGCCACTAAAAGCTACTCAATTTTCGAACCAAGCACTCGAACAAGTAGTCTTTGACCTTTTCCTTTTCAGGCAGGTCATTGAACGCCACTAGTGAGGGATGTGTCTTGTCGGCTTCCGACTTAGTCTCGCCATACACCCAACCTTCGTCTGTCTTATACTTCATCCAATTTTCGTGTGAAGCACCTGCCGCCGCATCTGGATTGTCTAGGTGAAAGATCACACCATCGACAGTGCCCTTCTGAACGTCCTCACCGCCCTCAGACCAGACCGGCTGACTATGGTCACCTTGACCCAAACAGTAGGCGCGGTTGGCTTCGTGGACAGCCTCAGAGATCTGTTCAATACTTAATGTCCGCACGTCGTCGCCCTGATCGGTTTCGGTAAAGAGATTGGAACGTAACATGAGTTTGTCCTTTAAGGTAAGAGTTCACCCCCATCTAGGATTTCATTTCCTAATTGATGATGGAGACTGGTAAGTTTTTCTTTAAGTAAGTGTCGATGACAGAACACCCCGGGCTTACAGTAGCAAACCAGAGCCACCTTATCCATGGCGAGTACCGCCCCCCATGCGGCTGGCGCGTTGGACTGACTCATCTTCATCATCTGGTCGTAGTAAGCAGTATACACGTCCTCACCGATCTCGCCGCTTTTCAGGGCCATGACCATCTCCCAAGTCGGAGCAAAGACTTTACTGCCCGACTTGACGGTGATGTCAACGACCGGAATCTCTTCCGCATGTGCCACCCGCACGTTGTTCATCTGCACTGTGTAGATCACGTGACTCATAGAGTACTCCACTAAATTAGATTGGTGTGGTCTATGAAATCTCGCAGGTAGATATAGTTAAACAGAAAGTCGCAATCGCTTCGATTCATCTCCAATATGCTTTTGCACGAATAGCTGTGACACAGTAAGATAAAGAGCTGATGGGCGTCTACTCGATGTGTCGATGAAAATATCGTCCGATGGCGGCCAACCCACTCATAGATCACCGACAAGGTGTCGCGATTATAATTGATCGGTAGGGTCATGTTGTTTTCGTGATCGAAGACGTGCAATTGATGTAGATGCTGTATGTGTTCTGCGCGGTCAAAGTCGTGGTCGTAAATTTCAACGTTGTAATCTTGTTTGTACCTGAGTATCAGTGAGTCAAGACCGCAGTTCTGTATAACCTCATTGACAAACTGAATACCTAGTACGATGTCAACTTTCACAACGGACACTTTCTCTTCCAATACGTTCCCCAACGCATCTAGTATTTTCATCAGAGATCCTTCGTCGTTGGTGGCCCTGCGTGTCCTCAGTTAGCCTTAGTTTGTCCGACTATTATCGGATTGGTTTCGGTTTCGATAGATTCACTGGCAAGTACGGTCGGGGTCATCGCCTCAGCCATGGGGGTGCCTTTAAAGATCTGTTGGACGTATGGGTTACTCTCAGTCAACACGTCGATCGTCGCTACGAACAGACCTTCAATCTCGTCGATAAACGCCGGGTTTTCAGGAGTGGGACTTAACATTCCTAATTGATTACTTGCTTCTGCCCAGTTCAGAAACTGACGAAACAGAGACGATACAATCTCGTTTCGGGTTAACTTAGCATCTAACTTGTGGTGGGTGTGGCCTTTACGATCCGGCACGTACAAGGAAATGCGGGTTATGAACCACACGTACGCTAACCCAAGAGGGTCTTCCGATTGCCGACGATTGACAATGCGCCACGACCGCTTGGCGTCATCCAGGTCAATGGACCCCAATCCGGCACCGCTGCACACGTCTTTGAATTCCGCGTTGATCAAATCGGTCGCGGTTTGTTCGTAACTGACCCCGCGCCGGTAGACGTTGACCTCCTTTTGTTTACTCGTAGACAACGCCCGACATTCTTCATCGGCATCTAACGCCCACTGATAACTATCGGCTGCGAACCGAATAAAGTGGGGATCAAGCAACAACTTGATGCGTGGATTAATCATGGGTATGCCTCCAGACGAAGTGTCAATGTACCTTCGCCGCGTATGATCGTCGGGCGATCCCGACCTGTCGTTTCATAAGATTCATCGACAACGGCGCATCCAAAACAAAAAAAAAGATAAGGAGGAGCCTTAGCCCCTCCTCACATTGAACTTCAAGTGTATTTACTTGAAGAGCTTTTCGCCAACGGCGGCGTTGTGCGCACGAACTTTCTTCAGTTCGCCTCGGTTCTTCTGACCGAAAGTTTTGATACGGGCAGTGCTGACGCCGTACTTGGTCACTTCGCGCGGTGCTTCAGTTGGGTTTTGCATGTTGCGGATGGTCTGGTTCTGACTGCGCAGGTAACCCACGTTGATTTCAACATGCTTACCTATCTTCAGTTCAGAAGAAACCGAGTCCAGCTTCTTATTCTTCTTCATGGCTTCTTCGCCAATCTGTGCAGTCGCCAGCGTCAGACTCGCAACCAGATCTTCGGTGTGACCGTAAACTTTCTTTACAGTCTCCATGTCCAGATCGTCGGGAAGGGTCTTCTCATACAGATCTTTATCTGCGTTGATGACGCCGCCTTCTCCCAGTTTCAAGCCGGCTTTTAGTTCAGTCGCAAGAGCGGTGACGTAGGGTTTAATCTCAGACATAAAAGGATATCCTTAATTCGTGTTGGTGATTTACGGTGTACACGCGTGTTGCGCTGTTGACATACAAGCTACCTCGCCTGTTACGAATTACGCAACTTAAGGCGGTATGTCTAAGGCACCTCGATGATATATCGTTGAAATAATCTGGAGTGACCTGTAGAACGCCCTCAGGCGTACCACATCGAACGATCACATCTCAGATGACTAACGAGTCGTGGGTGGTACAAACGCCTCCTCAGGGTCCTCTAAGAAGGCCTCGGTGTCGAGGCGCTCTAGAAGTTGGTCGGTCAATCCGTAGCGACCATGCGGTGAGAACAGCCGCCCGAGACCCAACGCTGCCAGATCGTACATCTGTTCGGAATCGTCGAGTACACCCCAACGGTGAAGACCGTGCCATTCGACGCAAGCCAACACACTCCGACCACGTTCAGGACCTCCACCGGTGGAGACACTACCCATGATGTCCTCGTACCCAAAGAACGTTCGAAGTTCATCAATGCCTTTGGCGTCGTGTCTCAGATGGGCCGAGACCCAAGACGACACCATGATCACTTGCACATTCCGATGCTTCAGCAACGCAAACAGCAAGTCAGCCTTATGGCCTTCCACGTGGTCATGTCGTAACCAGCGGCGTTCTACCTTATCTGGATACCATGAGAAAGTACTGCTCAGGCAATTGTTTAACACCCCACACAAATCCAGAAATAACACGGGCCTAGTAAGATCTATTTTTAGATAACTGTAATCGTCTTTCACATGATTCTCGCTCATTGGGTTCTCCTAACTTTGTCATCGTATAGACGAATTAACGTTAACAATAATAGAAACAACGACCTAACGATAGGAGACGGTTTATGACACACCCTGAGCGCCCCGTGGAGGCCCTTCGCATCGACACCATGACCTCGTTACCCAACGGCGGAGCACGCCTAACTGGGAAGCGCGACGGAGTTACCTACACGGCGATAACTTCCTCCAAATACATTCAGAAACAACAGCCTGTCTTAGGTGGGTATTTCTTACGACACCACAACGGTTCGGAGGACTACTTGACCGCCGACCAGTTTCACAAGAAGTTTGTGCATTCAGCAAAGAGGGCATAAAAGGGAAGGGCACTTGCCCTTCCCCTATGCCGGCTCACCAAGTAAGCCAGTTGCACGGACTCTTTGTCTCCATGGAGACAACACCCTTTTCCGACTTTTCCTTTCGGTACTCGGCGGCAGTTAGGGGTTCTACAGAATCGATCGCCATGGGCGCACGCGTCGAACTGCGTTTCTTGTAGACCCGCGGCGAGGTACCTACGATGCGATAGAACCCAATCCCTAGATGCTGTTTCTTACTAAGACGCAGTCCGTCTGGATGAGTGACTTTCAATAGAAACTCAGCCTCCATCGTCGACTTCTGTCGCACGTAGCTGACTTTGATGTAAGTGAACTCAGCCACTTCAACGGCCGGGTACTCTTCGGTTTTTTGGTCATAAGTAATCAACCACCGTTCCCCCGTTTGCGGACCATCGGCCACCAGAGCAGCCTTTGGCTTCACCGCAATTTCAAAGGGAATCCCATACACCTTGAAGAGTCCATCAAAATCAGAACATTGGAACATGTAGTCTGTCGCGTCGTGTCCAGCAATGCATCCAGTCAAATACTCAGACGTAGAGATGCGTGGAATCGATCGATCCTCACTGCCCAATTGTCGATTTGAGACGTTTGGGTGAAAGACTTTCAATCGCTTGTTGTCGCTGACGTGATACACCATGTCCTGACCGAGGGTTTCAGTCGTCATTACTTCTACGTGTTTGCGTAGCCGCTCTGGAATCCGAGATAGAACCTCTTCTTCAAGAGACATGTTACCACTCCATGTAACTGTGGTTGCTGCGCATCTTAGGTTGGAAGCCCAAGTCCTTCATCAGATCCTTAGCGGTGATCCCAGACGACTCCATCGACATCGCCAGTTCGCGATTGGCTTCTTCGTGAGCCACCGCGGCCTGCATGTGCTCAACATCGATGAGCATGTCACCCATAGACTCCAGCGACGGCGAGGCGTACTTGTTCGCACACTCAATGCCCGGCTCAGAGACGAAGTCCCACGTGGCCACGGTGTGGATCTCACGCTGTCGAATGCCACTGACATTACCGACGTTGGAATAGTACCGGCCCGAGAAAGTCACGTTCTCTTCTGGGTTGGTGATGGAGTCTTCCAATGCCTTCCCATGAGGCCCGCACGGTTTGACCTTTCCCAAGATTCCCAGTACCTTCTTACCCTTGTACTCAATCTCCTCCAACCACACTTTTGAGATGTGGTGTGAGATGCGGTCTTCTTTGATCTTCCGCACGCGGGATTCGAACGCCAAGAAGTTGGGGCTGTCGGCTGGGTCTGGATGTCCGTATTCCCCGCGCAGCAATCCTTGATTGATCCGGCGCATCAAGGTACCGTTCTGTTCGAAGGTACTACGTGCAGTGGCAGTGTTGACGTACTGTTCCCCAGCGCTGTTCATCACGCCCAGCGCACCCAGTACCATGTCGTAATAGCCGTTCTCGTCTGGCTTGAGAATGCCGCCTTTGTTGATCCCTTTCAGGATCGTGTTATTGAACATGACACGTTCGGCCATAATACCTGTTCCTTACATACGTAGAATGCGTTCGATGTTTTCCTCACGGTCGGCCGGATTGATCAACGCACTGGTTAAGTTGTCCGAGAAGTGAGAACCCAATAAACGAGCGGTGGTGTTATTGGCCCCGTGTGTACTGGAGCGCAACTGCACAAACTTCGCCCTTGCAAAGTCTTTACCGTTAGTGACCTGACGGAAGAACTGACTTAAGTTATCCGGATCACGGGCCACCACTGACAACAGCATGTGCAAGATGGTTGGTGTGCTGGCCAAGGTCACACCAGCGTGTTTGGGAGCCGAATCGAACAGGCGCCCTAAGTCCAAGTAGTCCAAATAGACCGGCACGTTACCTTTCGCTACGATCTCATCAAAGATGTAGTAAAGCAACTTATCGTTATTGACCAATTGAGTAGACGCGAAGACCACGTCACCCGCTTCGAAGACAAACTCGTAATGGTCTTTCTCGTTCAAGACAACGGTGTTTACGGAGGACGGTTCAATGCGCATCATGGCGTTGATGTTGTTGACCGCGTAGTAGCGGTCTTCCACCGTCAGCATGAAGATACCCAGTACGTAGGTTTCGTTACCCATAGTTGCCAGGTGCTTATCTCGAAAGCGGGTCGGTATATACAACTTGATGGGTTTCTTAGCCACCACCGACCCGTCATCGACTTCACGCAGATGCGACTGAACCCGTACTGGGTCACGTTCCAACTCAGTCAGGTTCATGTCTCACCTCATTTACCGTATTTAACGTTAATTTGAGCCGCCATCCACCGAGCAACCAAATCGATCACCGACATCAAAGCGCATTCGCGCGCTGACATGTCTGGGTTTTCAATCTCAGCGGTGT
>Ga0314774_1000394_pt1 | contig 36542 bp, 35 predicted proteins | sample MetaGCBIA2018_FD_204515 | JGI IMG/M metagenome (GOLD analysis project Ga0314774, IMG submission 204515) | Cryopeg brine microbial communities from Beaufort Sea near Barrow, Alaska, United States - CBIA 2018 | ecosystem: Environmental > Aquatic > Marine > Coastal | place: USA: Alaska | collected... | reverse complement strand
AGGTGAAAGCGCAAGTATTGAGCTGTGGCGCCCTGAATGAATTAATCAAAGAAGCGAATCATGGCAGAGAGTTAAAGGACTTTTCTCTTGTAAAGATAGAAGTTTGGCATGAATGGGAATTTTCCCCTGATGGGATAAAATCTCTGCAACCGAAATGGGTTAATTCAACGAATACCCAGGCATATTTACCCGCCCAGAAAACTCCGGTTCCAAATCTGTTTTTAGCTGGCGCCCATACCAGGACGCAAGCCCAGGTCTGGAGTATTGAAGGCGCCGTGGAAAGCGGCAGAAGAGCTGCAAAAGCGATTGACGACAGAGTTTCTGTATTAGACCAGATTCGCCCACTCTGGATCCGTACGTTGTCCAGAATTGATGACATCTTATACTCAGTGAAAGCGCCACAGCTTATTGATTCTGCTTTTTATCTCTTTCTCATTGTATGTGGGTATCTGATGTATGTTGGATTTACCGCGTAAGCGATTGCACACAACAAGCCTGACATGGCAATCAGGAGTATGTGACCAATACCTGGCCCTGACAAACAGGATAAGTGCGTTAACGAAGTTATTTTCTGCCATAAAAACGCAGAATATAAATTCTAACTTACGAAAGATGCAGTGAACTATTTGCAGCAAATTCTTGTTCCCCGGAGTGATTGTAAATGAAAATCAGGATTGTTACACAAGACTTCCCTGTTGTTTGCGTCGGCGGTTCAGCCGGTGGTCTCGATGCCTATACCCGTTTATTAAAGCATCTGCCGGCCGATATGGGTGTTGCTATCGTTATCGTCAATCATCTGAGAAGCGTAGCCACCCGGCTCCACGAGATTCTTCCGCAGCACACGACGATGCCGGTGGAATTGATCACGGAGAGATTGGACATCAAACCCGACCATGTGTTCATCATCCCGGAAAAGCGCGATTTGCACGTTCTTGATGGAGAATTTCGTCTCAAACCGATATCAAAGCCGAGAGGATGGCCCGACGTGATTACGGTCTTTATGCGGTCCTTTACAGAGAACTGGGACGGCAAACTTATTGCTGTCATTGTCTCTGGCTTTGATGGTGATGGAGCAGCAGTGCTGTGCGGCATAAAAGAAGTGGGCGGCATTACCCTTGCGCAGAAGCCCGATACTGCCACACAGCCAGATATGCCTGAGAGCGCAATAGCAAGCGGATATATAGATTTTATTCTTTCACCTGAGGGCATCGCTAAAGAAATTGTAAGAATTGCCCACGAAGAGTGAAGGGGAACGACTACTGGACTTTGGTTCCAGTGCAATAAAGAAGCTTCAGGATGGACCAGATTGTGGGATGGATGGGCGGACAGATGACGATTTGGGCAGTGCTCACCGTTCTGGTGGTTGTTATCGTTGTACTAAGGAGTCTGTTCAAGAAGAAATGATCTGGAGAAAATATATGAATCAAGTAACCGTTGGCAGCTTTAGAGTCGTAGTCAACGGATATGGCGTCATCGGGATCGGGTTGCAGATGCCACTGCTGGTACCGCTCAGGGTCTGGACTGTTCAGACACGGGAATACCCGGCATAACGAAAGGAGCTTTGCGATGTTCGACAACATAATGAACGACGGCGAGATGCATGGCTGGATGCATAGTGGGATGTGGATTTGGCCAGTGCTCGCCATTCTGGTGGCTGTCCTGATTGTCTTCGTGGTTATCAAGCTGAGGAAAAAATAAGGAGCGCCATGCCAGACTGGAGTTAAATTCTTACACGATTAATTCATCCTATAGGAACGGAAAGGACAAAGGAGACAACAATGCCGGGATCGCTCAGGTCCAGCCGTTGGCTGATGTCACCCCAAAGGAAGTGGAAGCTATTTTCAAAGTGAACATCGAGGGCGTGCTCTGGGGAATCCAGGCCGCAGCCAAGAAATTCAAGGCTCGCGGACACAAGGGCAAAATCATTAATGCATCGTCGGTTGCCGGTCATAACGGCTTTGCCATGCTCGGAGTCTATTCTGCCACCAAGTTCGCAGTCCGCGGCCTGACTCAGGCTGCAGCGCTCGAATTTGCCAGCGACGGCATTACAGTCAATGCCTACTGCCCGGGCATTGTCGGAACGGATATGTGGGTTGAGATTGACGAACGCTTTGCGAAATTGACCGGTGCGCCGAAAGGCGAGACCTACAAGAAGTATGTTGAGGGGATTGCACTGGGCCGGGCTGAGACACCAGAAGACGTGGCCGCTTTCGTCTCGTATCTGGCTAGTCCGGATTCAGACTATATGACCGGACAGGCACCAATCATCGATGGCGGGATTGTTTACCGCTGATGCAGCCCCGGTGTTGATTCTGTTAGGAGTCCGGAAGGTTACGGCATGTGAACATATTTGCGTTAGAAGGAGGCAAGTATGAGCTTTTGGCAACTTCTATGGTGAAGCCGCTAAGACGGCATTTGGGTTTTTCTGGAAATCCGGCTGGGCATTCGTATTGGGTTACTGGGTCAGTGCAATGATCCAGTCGTTCGTGCCGAAGAGCCGGCTGACGCCCTACATGGGCAAGGCTAACCTCACAAGCGTATCGCTCGCAACGCTCTTTGGCGCGGCTTCCTCATCCTGTTCGTTTGCCGCGCTTGCGGCTGCCCGCGCACTGGTGCTCAAGGGTGTCAACTTCGTGGCGGCAGTTGCTTTCATGTTTGCTTCCACCAACCTGGTCATTGAGCTTGGAATTCTCATTCTGATCTTCCTGGGTGGCAGTTTTTGGCCGTGGAGGTCTTCGGTGGGCTGATCCTCATCGGCATCAGCAGCGTTCTGATCAAGATGACCTACCCGAAACACTGGTTCAAAGAAGCCCGCGAGATGGTGGAGGATCAGGCTGACGACGAGGAATCCGATTTCGACTGGCGTAGCCGGATCCGTAGCCGTAAAGGCTGGAACCTCGTGGGTCACAGCTTCGTCTCAGACTGGAAAATGGTGTGGGAGGAGATACTCATTGGCTTCACCATCGCCGGATTCGTGGCGGTGCTGGTTCCGACCGGGGTATGGGAAAGTATCTTCCTGATCGGTGCGCGCGGCGATCTGCCGGATTGGTTGATCGCGCTCGAAAATGCTGCAATAGCACCGTTTGTTGCGGCGATGACGTTCATCGGCTCGATGGGCAACATTCCCATTGCCACGGTGCTGAACGCCAATGGCGTGTTGTTTGCCGGCATTATGGGCTTCATTTATTCGGATCTGATGGTGCCGTCACTGGTGATGATCAATGCCAAGTATTACGGTTGGCGGGTAGCGCTCTACATCGCCGCTGTGATGTATGTGAGCATCGTTGTAACGGCGCTGATCCTTAATTACTTGTTCGGGGCGCTCGGTATTATCCCGGAAAGCGGCCGTAAGGTCGCGGATGTCGCGCAGTTTTCTTTTGACTATACCTTCTATATGAACCTCGTGTTTATCGGTGTGGCAGCGGGCCTTTTTTGGCTGCACCGACGGCATCACCGCGAGGCACACATGGATCACATGGATCATAAGATGAAAAAACGGATCGGCCCGAAGCGGATCATTGCCTTGTTGTTTCTGACTGTATTGCTTATCGGCCTGGGGATATTTTTGGTTACCGGTGGTTGAAATGTTGGCCGGCATGCAAAAAAGACCCTCCGTGGAGGGTCATCGGCATCCAAAATTGACCCACCTCAGCACTTCCTCCAAGCTCTCTGGATTTGTCCAGAGAGAGGAGTCCCCTGACGTTTGGCAAATGAAGAAATGTCGATCCCTTCCAGGCAAGTTCGGAACCCTGACGCACTCTGCGGGGCGTTACAGCATAAAAATCGTCGGCAGCTCAGCTCATACATCTGTTGCAATTGGCGAATCTGCTAAATATGATGGATTTTGCAGAGGGTGTTACCTTCATTCACTCCGCCAACTCTTACTTTTTCTCCCATAAAACCGGAATCTTACAATTGAAATACACGTTCTTGACTTCGGCATGGTAGTTGCTATAATTTAATATTGCGAATGCCGCCAATAGTAAACTTCAGCACTGGTGAAGCTTTACAGCTGTTTTTTGGCGATCCCTGCAACCCAATTAAAGGAGAACACACCATGAATGAAACAGTAACCGTTACCTATACCACAGCAGATGCCATGAAAAACGCGGTGAATGATCTTATAGCGCACAGAATTCCCAAAGAGAAGTTCTTCGTCGATGATGAAAAACTACAGATTAAGGTCATTACCCCGAAGGCCAGCAAGTCGGAGATCGAAGAGCTTTTAAATCGGCACAGCACGAAATAAACCTGTGCCTGACGTTGATTGGATGCCGCGCTCGATCACCTCGCGTTGGCCGAGCAGAAGATCAAAAAGAATCTGCTCAAAGCTTAGCGTGCAGGTCTTCGGCGCGGACGGCTTGATCCAGGAACACAGAACAAAATGAAAAATGGAACAGAGGTCCGTGGCAACAACCTGGAGAGAAATCACACCATGACAGGACACATTGGAGTATCGTGATGTTCGACAACATAATGAACGACGGCGAGATGCATGGGTGGATGCATAGCGGGATGTGGATTTGGCCAGTGCTCGCCATCCTGGTGGCTGTCCTGATTGTCTTCGTGGTTATCAAGCTGGTCAAAAAATAAGGTGACCATGCCGGTTTAGAGTGAGATCGTTACACCGCCGCTTCACTGCAAACAAACAGAAAAAATCAATGGGACCACTATGCCTATTCAACTCAACGAAGAAAACGGCGGCAAGCTGGTCAATGTGCATGTCAGCGGCAAGCTGGAAAAAGCAGATTACGAACACTTTGTACCGGAGTTCGAGCGACTCACCCACCAGCACGGAAAATTGCGCGTGCTGTTCGACATGACCGATTTCCATGGCTGGGAGGCGAGTGCAGCCTGGGAAGATTTCAAGTTCGGCATGAAACATCTGTCCGACATCGAGCAGATCGCGATGGTCGGGGAAAAGCGGTGGCAGCACGGCATGGCGATCTTCTGCAAGCCATTCATCAAAGCCGAAATCCGCTACTTCGATCAGGCCGGTGCCGCTGAAGCGCGGAGCTGGTTGGGTGAGGGGTAGTGTCCCAAACAAAGCGACATCAGCGAAGTTTTTATCAGACGGTGCTGGCCGCTAATTGTTCCGGTTTTGTCACGGGCAATCAGATCACTCTGATAAAGAACGGAGCAGACTATTTCGCTGCTATCGAATTGGCGATCGATAGGGCCAGTCACGAAATTTATCTTGAAACGTATATTTACCAAAATGACAGCACCGGACAACAGATCGCTGACGCGCTACTGCGGGCGGCCCAGCGTGGGGTAAAGGTCTACGTGTTGATCGACGGCTACGGATCCAAGGACCTGCCGCAAAGCATGCGGGATAGACTGGGTGCCGACGGGGTACAGCTTCTCACCTTCCGACCCCAGATCTCCCCCTGGACGCTCCGACGCCTGCGCCTGCGCCGCATGCACCGAAAAATTCTGGTGGTGGACCGAGAGATCGCCTTTGTCGGGGGGATTAATATTATAGCTGATTGGGAAAAGACCGACACCATGCCCCCTCGCTATGACTTTGCCGTATCCGTACAAGGGCCGCTGGTAGACGTGATTCGCCTCTCTGCTCAGCGCCTCTTGTCCCTGGTAGCGTGGAAGCGTTTTCGCAAAGGGACGATCCGGTACAAGGCCCTACCGATTTCAACTTACACCGGGGGGACAATGAGCGCGTCCTTCCTGGTGAGAGACAATTTTCATCACCGCCGGGACATTGAAGCCGCGTACATGGGAGCAATCAAAGAGGCGAAGTCTGAAATCATCCTGGCCAATGCCTATTTTTTACCAGGGGCCGATTTTCGGCATGCACTGATCAAAGCGGCCGGTCGCGGCGTTCGGGTGGTTCTCTTGCTGCAAGGGAAGTCTGATCATCCCCTACAGCGTTATGCCTCTCAGGCGCTCTATGGCAATTTCCTTGCAGCGGGAATTGAAATTTACGAATACCACCAGAGTTTCCTGCACGCCAAAGTGGCGGTTATCGACGGATATTGGACTACGGTGGGATCTTCGAATATCGATCCGTTCAGCCTGCTGCTTTCTCGTGAGGCGAATGTGGTCGTAAACGACAAAGCTTTCGCCAAGACCCTGTGGCAAAGTCTGGAAAAAACCATGAAAACAGATGGCCGGCGGATCATGGAGGACAACTGGAAGCAGCAATCCGCAGCTTTCCGGTTCCTGAGTTGGCTGAGTTACGGTTTACTGCGCCTGATGATGGGAATCAGCGGCTATGCTCGCGAATACGTCCAGGACAGGAACTAAAAAACATCAGTACAGACAAATAGAGAGGCATAACATAAAGTTCAATCTTCTCTGACGAAGCCATCTCGAAGAACCTTCTCTCTCATCTGTATTAAAAAACTATATGCTGCCGGGTGCTTACGCTTTTCACCAGCTAAAAACAGTCAACAGGGACATGTTTGCAATCAAGATTTCGCAGAGACTTTAGAGGGGGAAAGGGGATCACCTCTTTTTTAAAATCTACAGATCGGCTTCATCAGGGTTGGGACTCGCCGATTCCGAGTCAGGTCGATACCGATAAACGATCTCTGCGGCAAGCAGGCGTCGAAATGACCTGATTTTTTTGCGGTGCTCAGACAGCTTGAAAAATATCACCGAAAAGACTTCCCAGATTGAGACCCAGGCGCCAATTATCAACCCCTCTACGAGCAGGTCGGTATGCGCAAATCCGGAGAAAAGATTCTCCAGCATCGAGGCAGCAAGCAGCAAGAGGGCGCCGATGCAGAGATACTGGAGGATTTTTGAATAGTAGTGGCGGTAGCGATTCTTTTTCCGCCGGATCGGATAGGTGAAGAAATTGTGAAAGCCCTGGGTGGCCGTTCTTCTCTGGTCTTGTCATAAGGCAGGTTTATGGCGATCGCCACCGGGTAGCGGCCGCTGTCTGCGTCGTATCGATAGACCTTAAGCGGATCAAATTTTGAGGTACTCATCTCGTTAAAGTCGTTCGGTGGTGCAAGAAGGGGTGGCTCACTTCCTGCCAGCGGCATAATCCGCATATTCTTTGACATAATAAACAGCGGGTTCACTCCCCAGCTCGACCGCATCCCGATCCCGCATCGTTTCGATCCAACCGAGCAACGCGGTGAGATGGTCAGGAATCCGCAAACCACGATAGTGCTCCAGCACCCCCCACCGTTCGAACCAGGGATAAAAAGCGATATCGGTCAAACCGACTTGCCAACCGAACCAGTAGCACCCCTCCCCTCTGCGGCGTTTCAACTCGTCATCGAGCACCGCAAGCACTTTGCAGAGTTCAACCGCAGCATCTCCCTGCTCTGCTGCTCGTTGCGCCTTAAGCAAGCGGTAGAACAGTGGGACAAAACGCGACCCGGCATAGTCGATCCAGAGTCTCGCCTGGGCGCGCAGCTGTGCGGTTGCAGGGAGCAGCGCCGGTTCGGGGGAGCATTCGTTGACGTACTCATTGATGATCAACGACTCCCGCAAGACAAAATCCCCCTGCCGCAGCGTGGGGACGGCGCCCGCCGGGTTGAGCTGAGAATACCAGTCCGGCTTGTTGCGCAGATCGATCTCGATCAGGGTAAAAGGAAGATGCTTTTCCATCAGCGCCAACCGGCTGCGATGTGCAAAAGGACAAACCCGCGCGCTGAACAGTTCGATCGTTTCCATAACAAACTCCTTCATGCAGTGAAGCACTCAAGGTCAGTTTAACAGAATATCGGTGCGGCACCCAAGCTAACATAGGGGGCGTTGGGACGTTATCCAGACAACTTTTCCTCCCGCGCACCCTTCTTCGGTTCTATCGCGAAACTCACCGCGACCTGCCCCTGCCGAGCCCGGGCAAACTTCAGCCATTTACCTGCCGCCTCACCTTGGGCGCCAAACGCGCTCTAACAACCGACCCTGGAGCTAGATATTATATTCAATATCTCTCTTGACCAACGACACGCTCAGGTATAACATCCCATTTTTGATCGCATACTGATTATCCGCACTAGAACTAAACTTGGAGAAGGTCAATGAGTTTTGATATCGAAACAAGCGCCGGCTTTTTGCTGGCCAAGGCGCATCAATGCCTGTTCGCGCGCTTTCGTGACCTGCTGGCGCCGCACGGCATCACCCCCCAGCAGTTTGCGCTGCTCGGTTTTTTGTGGAAGCAGGACAGCCTTTCGCAAATTGAGCTATCGAAGAAGACTGAGGTTGACCGCACCACCTTAAGCGGACTGGTTGATCGCCTCGAGAAACTCGGCTTGGTCACGCGCCTCCCCCACCCGAACGATCGGCGCGCCTGTCTGGTCACACTGACGACAAAGGGGCGAGAAGCGGAGCGTATTCTGACTCCGCTGGCGCTGAGCGTGCGCAAACAGTTCAGCAAAGGGCTGGCGCCGGGAGAATATGAACAGCTATGCCGGCTTTTGAATCGACTGCGAGGTGTCAGTTATGATTAGAGGACTACTCTTTTTACTCCTCCTGTTCAGCCTGGTCGGAGCTGCGGGAGCCGGCGAAACGCTATCGCTGGAAGATTGCCTGCAACGTGTGCGCGAACAGAACCCCGCCCTGCTTCAAGCGGCGAGCGGTCCGCGCATTGCATCCACCGCGGCAGAAGCGACCGAGAGTCTCTACCGCCCACGCGTCGCGTTATCCGCTGGTTACACCCAGCAGCAGGCACCGCAGCAGGTGGTCATCGGCGGGAGCAGCACCCCGACTCAGGATCAGGGCTACGCCCATCTCAATCTAGGGGTTGATCAGCTCCTCTACGACTTTGGACGGACCTCGGGGAGGATCGCCGCCGCCCAAGCGACCAGCCGTGCAGCGCGTTTTACCTACGCCGCAACCGAACAGAATCTGTTGCTCCAAACAGTTGCCAGCTATTATCGCGTCTTAAGCGCCAGAGCGTTACTGCAGACGGCGCGAGACGAAGTGGTCCAGACCGAAGCCCACCTTCGCACCGCCCGGGCGCTCTACGAGCAGGGGGTGGTCACCCGCAATGATTTACTTCAGGCGGAAGTCCGCCTCGCCGCCAGCCGACAACGGGCACTGGCTGCGGCCGGAGACGAGGAGAACGCCTGGCTGGATCTCAATTACCAGACCGCCCGCCCCGCCGGGGCACGTGGAGAACTGGTGACTGGTCCGATCCTCCCCCTTGAACCTGAAGCAGAGACCACGGCAAGCCGACCGGATCTCCTCGCCCAGAGGGAACGGATCGAGAGTGCCCGCTCAAGTGTCCAACAGACAAGAAGCGAATTCCGCCCGGAACTCTTTGCCCACCTCGGCGCCGACTATGTTGAAAACAGCCATGTTCAGGAACAGACGATCTATTCGACAACAGTCGGTCTGCGCTTTACCCTCTACGATGGCGGCGCACGGAGCGCCAAACTGAGTCAAGCCGAAGAAGCTTTGCGCCAGGAAAAAGAGCACCTGCACAACCTGCACCAGCGTGCAGAGCTTGAGGCGCAGACGGCCCGGAACGATGCTCGGGTTGCGCATCAGCAGATCGACGTGGCCCAGGTCGCGATCGAGCAGGCGGAAGAGAATCTGCGCATCAATCAGGAACGCTATCAGGAACAGGTCGGCACCGCGACCGAGGTGCTGGATGCCCAGACCCTCTTGACCGAGGCGAGAACCGATCTGGTCCGCACCCAATTCGATTACCAGGTGGCCGTGGCCCGTGTGCGTCACGCCGCTGGCCAGCTCTAAAAGGAGTTGCACTAATGAACACGACTGAAACCGACCCAAAACCACCGGCCATGCCGACCGAAGAGGAAGTCACCCCACCCCCGGGGAACGGGCGGCGCCGCATCGGCCTCGTGCTGCTGATTCTGACCTTATGCGGGGTGCTGACCGCGTCATGGTTCTGGTACAAGAGCAAGGTCGAACTGACCACCGATGACGCCTTTGTCGAGAGCCATATCCACCTGATCTCGTCGCGGGTTCCAGGTCAGGTCGCAACCATTGCGGTCGCCGACAACCAGAAGGTTGCCGCAGGAGATCTGCTGGTGGAGCTCGATCCGGCCAACTATCAAGCTGAGGTCGATAAGGCCGAAGCGCTTCTGGCTCAGGCCCGAAACAGCACCGGCGAGATCCGGGCACAGGTTGCGGCCGGCGAAGCGGCCTTGAACCAGTCACGGTCCCGACTGGCACAGGCAGCAACCGATCTGCAACGTGGCGAGGCGCTCTTTGCTCGTGGAGTCGTCCCGCAGGAACGCCTCGATCAGCTCAAGACCGCGCACCGGGTGGCGCAGGCGGCGCTGGAGCAGATCCGCCAGGAATGGGAGGCGGCCAAAGCCAAACTCGGGCCGGCCGGAGTCAACGGTGAACAGGCCAAGATCGCCGAACGGGCCGCCGAACGGGAACTGGCGCGCCTGAATCTGGGCTACACCCGCATCCTGGCACCGGTCTCCGGCTACGTGACGCGCAAATCTGTGCAGCTCGGCAACAATGTCCAGCCCGGCCAGCCGCTGCTGGCGCTGGTGGCGCTCGAAGAACCGTGGGTCATTGCGAATTACAAGGAGAGCCAACTCACCCACCTGGAACCGGGGCAGCGGGTTGAATTCGGCGTCGATGCCTATCCCGGCCACATTTTTCAGGGGCGAGTCGACAGCATCATGGCCGGGACCGGCGCAGCCTTTTCGCTCTTGCCGCCGGAGAACGCCAGCGGCAACTATGTCAAGGTGGTGCAGCGGGTGCCGGTCAAAATATCTATCGACCCCTCCAGCGACCCGCAACATCTGCTGCGGGTCGGCATGAGCGTCGAGCCGACGATCTTCACCGGTCGCAGCCTGGGCGATATTCTTTTTTAGTTTATTTTTTTTGACCTGAAAGTTGTTGAACCAAAAATGCCTACGCTTAAGCAACCCAGAGTCATCAATAAGTGGTTGATCACCATCACCGTCATGCTGCCGACGATCATGGAGATCATCGACACCTCGGTCGCCAACGTCGCGCTGCCGCATATACAGGGGAGCCTCAATGCCGGCACCGACGAGATCACTTGGGTGCTGACCTCCTATCTGGTCGCCAACGCCGTGGTCCTGCCGATGACCGGCTGGCTGTCGCGCATGTTCGGGCGCAAGCGCTTCCTCATCACCTGTATCGTGATCTTCACCATCGCTTCGTTTTTGTGCGGTGCGGCACCGAATCTCGGTTTTCTGATCTTCTTCCGCATCATCCAGGGGGCGGCCGGCGGCGCGCTGATCCCCAACAGCCAGGCGATTCTGATGGAGACCTTCCCCCCCCAAGAACAGGGGATGGCGATGGCGATCTTCGGCATCGGCGCCATGTTCGGCCCGATCATCGGGCCGGCCCTCGGCGGCTATGTCACCGATCAGCTCAACTGGCGCTGGATCTTCTATATCAACTTACCGATCGGCATCATCGCGGCGATCATGGCCGCCAGTTTTCTGGTCGACCCTGAATACCTGCGCAACAAAATGAAGATCAGCATCGACTACTGGGGGCTTGCGCTTCTGGTCCTCGCCTTCGGCACCCTGCAGATCGTGCTCGACATGGGGCACCAGGAGGACTGGTTCGATTCCGGCTTCATCATTGCGTTCTCGCTGATCTCCTTCTTTGCGCTGATCGCGCTGATCGTCGTCGAACTGCGTCACCCCCACCCTATTGTCAATCTGCGCCTGTTCAAGTATGTCTCCTATTCGGCGGGGAATTTTCTGATGTTCATCTTCGGCTTCTGCCTCTACAGCGCGATCATGCTGATCCCGTTGTTTCTGCAGACCCTGATGGGGTACGACGCGACCCGCGCCGGGATGGTCCTCGCCCCCGGCGGGGTCGTGACCCTCATCACCATGCCGTTTGTCGGAGCAGCCCTCGCCCGCGGCGTGCAGGGGCGCACCATCGTCCTCTGCGGACTGTCGGTCGGGGCGCTAGCGATGTTCATCATGCAGGGGTTTACCCTCGAAGCCGCTTACTGGGATTTTGTCTGGCCACGGATGGTTCTCGGCCTCGGGCTCGGGATGATCTTCGTGCCGCTGACGACCACCACGCTGTCGGTCATCCCCAAACCGGAAATGGGGAACGCCACCGGCATGTTCAACCTGCTGCGCAACATCGGCGGCAGTGTCGGCATTGCCGTCTCGGCAACCCTGCTGCAACGCTTCAATCAGTCTTACCAGAACCAGCTGATAGCCCATACCAACCCATTGAATCCGCAATTTCAACAGAAACTCGCGACCCTGTCCCAGGCAGCGATCAGTCGCGGAGTCCCGCCGAGCGAAGCCGAGCACACCGCTCTGGCGATGATCTACCAGATGGTTCAACGCCAAGCCGGAATGCTCGCTTACAACCACGTCTTCTGGATTCTGGGGATCGCCTTTCTCGCGGTTATCCCCTGCCTGTTCCTGCTGCGCAAAGGGGAAAGTGAGACGCCGGCGGGGCTGCACTAGGAAGTGGTTGGTTATTCATCAGCCAACTTTTTTCGCCCGAACACCCTTGCCCTGCTCGATGGCCAAGGTTAAAAAGAGTTCGAAGAAGTTTACAGTTTCATGAGCGGGAAAGGGCTAAAGCCGACCCAAAGAGTTGTCGCCATCGTCATCACAACCTGAATCACAAGGAGAGAATTATGGCAGAAAATATCTTGAAATGCCCTGCGTGTAACAGTGCGGTCACCATCTTTCGCAACCCCTTTCCGACCGTCGATATTATCATCCGTCAGGGGGAGAGCATTGTCTTGGTCGAACGGAAGAACGAACCGTACGGCTGGGCTCTCCCCGGAGGATTCGTCGATTATGGCAAGAGCCTTGAGCAGGCGGCGCTCCGCGAAGTGAGATAGGAGACCGGTTTGATTCTCAGCGACCTGCGCCAATTTCGTGCTTATTCAGACCCTGAGCGTGACCCGCGCCAGCACAATATCTCGATAGTCTTTACCGCCAGTGCCGAAGGTTCCCCCTCAGGCGGCGACGACGCGGCCCAGGCCCGCTTCTTCTCCCTGACGAATCTCCCTGCCGATCTCTGCTTCGATCATGGGCAAATTCTGCAGGATTACCGCGATAGTTGCGCCGTTTAATAAGGGGCTCCCGTCATTTACAGCATTCGAGGGTAGACTCTTTTTCCAGGTCCCCCTCCCTTCCGATATGCATTTCAGGAGTTGTCTCGTATCAGTTGAGCCAGATCCTCATGTTCTTTTTTCTCACATTCCGGGCAGAGGCCATGGCTGAACACGGCGTCCGTATGTTCGCTCATATATGTCTCGACCCCGCACCAGTCGCCCTTGTCACCCTTTATTCGTTTACAGGATGCGCATATCGGCAGCATGCCGGTTAATTGCTTGACCTTGGCAAGGGCCTCCTGAAGTGCCTTATTATTTTTTTCGAGTTCATCAGAATATCGTCGCAATGCTTCCTCCGCCTGCTTGTGGACGGTGATATCTTCATAAACCCCCAGTATGCCTATGATTTCATTCCTGTCGTTATGCAAGGGCACTTTGGAGGTCCGCAGCCAGATTTGCCTCCCTTCCGGGGTCGTCTGCAACTCATCGTAGGAAAGCTTGGGTGTATTGGCATCCATCACCGGCTGGTCATCGGCTCGATACATCTCGGCTTGATCTTTCCAGGGCATCTCGAAATCGGTTTTGCCGATCAACTCTTCAGGACGGGTCACCCCCGCGTCTTTCGCAAACAGGGTGTTGCCGCCCAAAAAGCGCAAATCGCGGTCTTTCCAAAACACGCGCAGGGGAATGGTTTCGATAATCTTTGTGGTCAACTCCCGTTGCTTGCGAATTTTTTCCTCTGCCTGCTTGAGATCAGTGATGTCCTGCGCCATCCCGGTAATGTAAGAGACCCTGTTCTCCTCATCATGGACTACGTCGCCCCAGCCCTTGATAAAACGGACCGTGCCGTCAGGCATATGAATGCGAGAAACTAAGGGATCGGGCTTTTCTCCCGCCTTGCAAGCGGCGGTCCAATCCTGCATCAAGGTCCGGTCGTCAGGATGCATCAGCCCCAAAAGAGACTCCAGCGTCGGGGTGAAGGTCTCTGGTGAAACCCCGTAAAGACGATACAGCTCATCCGACCATTGTATCGGGCCGGTCATATCGTAGAGAAAGCTGCCGATATGGCCGAGGCGCTGCGATTCAGACAGAAGGCGCTCTTTTTCACGCAACTGATCTTCCGTCTGCTGGTGCTCCATTATCTCCTGCATGAGCATGGCATTGGCATTCGATAGTTCTCTGGCGGATTTTTCGATTTGTTCGGCATGTTTGCTACTGAAAAACAGGAATCCCGTAACAAGACCTGTGACCGCAAAACCCGCAAGGAGTAATCCCCATTCGTGCAAATTGTCCCCAGCCGCGATAAAGTCCGGCGTAGCCGAATAGCTTATTGTCCATTGACGCCCAGCAACCTCAAGCGTTTTTGTTTTTCTAAAGCCGGCTTCAGTTTGCGACTTTATTACCAGGGGAGTTTTTCTAAGACGTGATTCATGTAAATATAGGAAGCGTTTTTCTGCGGAAGCCGATGCATCATTGATGGAAAAGTCGACACCGACCGGTCCTAATAAACCTGTCGCTACTTCAACAATATCGTTGATCCTGAATTCGCTCTGCATGAAACCTTCAAGATTGTCCTGACGGGCCAGGTCGGTATTGGTCGCCCCCCCTTTATGGTAGACTGGCGCGAAGATGATAAATCCGAATTGATTTCCGATCTCCCCGGAGAGTGCTATTCTTCCCGTAGCAAGCATTTCGCCGCTCTTGGCCGCTCTTTCCATCGCCGGCCAACGTACAGCATCGGAAGCGACGTCAAAGCCAAGGTCTGTGTTACCCAGAGAGGGCTCTACAAAATAGAGAGGAAAATATTCCTTTCGCTGCTCCGCTCTTCTCATCTTTCCTGACGAAAGACGTTCGGTGAATTGAAAATCGGGGAAGCCGTCTTGTCTTGCCGCACTTTCGTATGATTTTCTCTCGAAATTCGGCACGCGCGGTATCCATTGGAGGGCCTGAATGCTTGGATGGTTCTTCAGGATCTGTTTTGCAAAATCCCGGAACTCAACCCTGGACCTTTCCAGGTCTTGCGTGGCATAAAATAAATCTTGAAGCGTCTCAAGAACGTGCAGATTGACGTCAATCTCTTTTTTCAGCGCGAGATAGCGATTCTCCACGGCATTATTGAATTGGTCCCGTCGAATTTTCTCATTTTTATCATAACTCGATAAAGAGACGAGAATCGACAAGGCAACGCCTAAGACCGCTATTGCTGCGATGAGTGTGTGACGAAAACGCTTATTGGCCAAAGAGAGAGTCACTGTGTTGTCTCCCCTATCATTTTCATTAGAACCCAATCCTATTGGTGATTATCGAATATATCTTTAAATACCGGGGCGATTTCCTTGAAGGTTTCGAGGACCGCCGGAGCGAAATGCTCCGGCATGGTCCGACCGTCCCCCTCGGTGATAATCTCGCAGGCCTCTTGATGGTCAAAAGCCGGTTTGTAAGGCCTTTGAGCCCGCAGAGCGTCATATTGATCGACGAGCATGACGATCCTCCCCTCAAGGGGGATTTCTTCTCCTTTAAGCCCACTCGGATAACCACCGCCATCCCACCGTTCGTGATGGGTAAAGGCGATGGTGGCAGCCATTTTGATACGGGGATAATTTGATCCCGAGAGGAGTCTGTTCCCGATTGTCGTATGAGTCTGCATGATCGCCCATTCTTCAGGGGTTAAAGAACCGGGCTTTAAGAGGGTGTTGTCAGGAATGCCGATCCTACCGATGTCATGCAACGGGCTTGCAAAGGAAATATTATCAATAAAATCCAACGGCAGATCCAACGCCTCTGCCATCTTGCCGGCATAAAACCCGATCCTCGCTATATGGGCGCCGGTTTCGGTATCCCGAAATTCCGCGGCCGCCGTCAGTTTCAGCATCATCTCGTTGCTCATGTCCTTAAGGTCCTGGGTTCTCGCCCGCACCTCCTTTTCTAGGCTCAGATTATAGTTGAACATTAAGTCGTCGAAGGCTTTGATCTTCAGCAGGTTTCTGACTCGAATGAGTAATTCACCCTGATCGATGGGTTTGGAAAGAAAATCATTGACGGAGGCAGAAAGGCCGTTCAATTTCGATTTCCTGTCGTGCAGCGCCGTCACCATGATTATCGGGATATTTATGGTTTTCGGGTCTTCTTTTAAAATCCGGCAGGTCTCGTGGCCATCCATGATCGGCATCATGATATCGAGGATGATCAGGTCCGGTCGGTTTTCACCGACCTTCCGCAGCGCCTCTTCACCGTCTGAGGCACAATCGATATCGTAGCCCGACACCACCAGCCACTTGGTCAGCAGCCGGAGATTGGCGTCCTCATCGTCAACCAGCAATATTTTCTCATTCATTTGTCCAAACCCTCCCTCACCTTCAACAAAAGGTTTTTTGACGAGTACGGTTTTTGGATAAAGTCAAAATCGCCCTTCGCCAGATCTTTACTGGTGACAATATCCAGAGTATAGCCGCTGGCGAAGAGTATTTTCACCTTCGGGCTCACCTTGCGGATCGCTGCATAGATCTCTTTGCCGTTTTTCTTCGGCATGATCACGTCAATCAGAGCGAGGCTGATTTGTTCCTTGTTCTCATGGAATTTTGCGATCGCCTCTTCGCCATCCGCCGCGGTGATGACAGTATAGCCGAAGGACTCCAGCACAACTCTGGATAGTTTCCTTAGAGCGTCATCGTCCTCGGCCAGCAGGACAGTCTCATGCCCGCCCTTGATAATCATTGCGCCCTCCTGGTTCTCGTCCAGGACTACTTCATCACAGAGAGGGATGTATATTTTGAAAATCGTCCCTTCGCCCGGTTCACTGTAGACCTTGATATAGCCGTTATACTGTTTGATTATCCCGTAGGAAATGGCGAGGCCCAACCCGGACCCTTTTCCGACCTCTTTGGTGGTAAAAAAAGGGTCGAATATCAGCTGCTGCGTTTCCTCATCCATCCCCTGCCCGGTATCAGTAACCGTGATCAGCGCATATCTCCCGGGGTGGCCATATCCGTAGGCAGCAACAAAGGCTTCATCTATCTCCTCGATGCCGGTGGTGATCAGCAGTCGCCCCCCTTCAGGCATGACGTCCATGGCATTGGAGACCAGGTTTGTCAGCACCTGATCCATTTGCCCGGCATCGGCCAAAACAATCAAGGGTGTGTCCGTAAGATCTAAGTGAAATTCAATATTCGCTCTGATAATCCTGACCAGCATTTTTTGCAGGCTCAGGATAAGGGCGTTGACATTGACAGGTATCACTTCAACGACCTCTTTTCTGCTGAAGAGCAGCAGCCTCTTGGTAAGATCTGCGGCCCGGTCGGCGGCAATAAGCACCTCGGACATATCTACTCTTGCCTTGCTGTCGGTCGCCAAGGTCTCCATGACCATGGTGCCATACCCCATGATGACATTGAGGATATTATTGAAATCATGGGCAATTCCTCCGGCTAGTGTGCCGATGGCCTCCATCTTTTGGGAGTGAAGGAGCTGGGTTTGAAGTTTTTTCCGTTCACTCACGTCGCGAATATTACATTGAGCCAGTTGATCCCAGTTGACCATATATATATCCGTGTAGATTTCATCCCCAGTCTTTGTTTTCAACGGAACGTCTTTGTAATTAAGGATGCCATCCCTGTTTAAATCCTGCATTATTGCGGAGAAAGCACGCGTATCGATAGTAATCCCAATATCATGGAGTTTTTTCCCAAGGCACTCCACTTCGGAATACCCCAACATTTTCGTGATGGCCGGATTGGCATGAGCGACATGCCCTTCTTTCTTTTCAAGAAGCACGATTCCGTCGCTGGCGGTCTCAAAAATTCTCCGGTACTGCAATTCAGACAGTTGTAACAGGTTTTCCATTTTTCTGCGTTCGGTAATATCCTCAATGGCCAGCAGGATGATCCGCTCTTTGCCCCGCACTTGTTCAATCTGCCGGGCATTCAAGAGCATGGTTCGTTTACCGATGGTGGCGAAATCATGTTCGACCTCATAGCCATCAAAGCTGGTTTTCTGCGGCAGAATGGTTTCCAGCAACTTTCTTAGCTTCGGGATATCCCACTGTTTATTGCCCAGGTCATAGATCAGTTGCCCGACGGTCTCTTCAGGTTTCACCTTAAAAAAGTCATAGAACGAACGGCTGACGGTAACCACCCTTAAATCTTGGTCTAAAGAAATTAATGGCTCGCGGACCGTGTTGATGAGGCTATCGGCAAATTCATGGGCTTTATCCGCAGATTTTTTAATTACCGCCAGTTCTTTTCGGGTTGTTTCCAGACCTGCTTCTATCGCCTTGCGCTCGGTGATGTCCTCAATGGCCAGCAGGATGATCCGCTCTTTGCCCAGCACTTGTTCAACCTGCCGGGCATTCAAGAGCATGGTTCGTCTACCGATGGTGGCGAAATCGTGTTCGACCTCATAGCCATCAAAGCTGGTTTTCTGCGGCAGAATGGTTTCCAGCAACTTTCTTAGCTTCGGGATATCCCACTGTTTATTGCCCAGGTCATAGATCAGTTGCCCGACGGTCTCTTCAGGTTTCACCTTAAAAAAGTCATAGAACGAACGGCTGACGGTGACCACCCTTAAATCTTGATCCAGAGCGATCAAGGGTTCACGCACGGTATCTATGATGCTCTCGGCGAATTCCAGGGCTTCCCTCTGGCGATTTTTCTTGATCATGACTTCCCTCGGGTTGACGGCATCGAACAGTTCTTCATTGATACCTCTCTGTTGCAAACGCTGAGATAGGGGGGCAAGTCTCCATTTGACTCATGACGGACAAACTTTTTTTCAACTTACCCGGGACTCAAAAACAAAACCCGCTCATCGGTACAGACCAATTGAGCGAGCTTACATACAATTTGATGATTTCTGGCGAAACTCTCTCGCACCATCCCCCTCTTTTTGATAAATATATTTTAATACACCGTACGCTTACGCCTCTCAACAGTCAAGAACTGCTAAAAGGGACAAAATTGCAATCACACGTCCACCAATGCTTTAGAGGGGAAAGGGGGATACCTATGTAATGATGACTCTAAGGAGTAGGTAATTCGACTTAAGCAGCCAGCGCTCTTGCACGGTCAGCAGCCCGACTCACTGCGGGGTGGGATTATCAATCAGGAAGCCTGAACGCCGGTTCACCGATTTATGAACAAATTGAAGAGACTGCCAGGCATCACTTCCTCTTCTTCCCCTTCTCCTTATGCGTCTTCTTTTGATTGGAGTTGCCTTTGCCGTCATACAGATCGTTACCGCGCTTCAGAGCGTGAAACTCCCTTGAGCCGGGCTTGATCCCGAGGCTTTTTGCCAAAACGCCCCAACCGTGCCTTTTTTCGGTGCGATATTTAGCAATGACAACGTCGAGTGGTTGCCTCGACATTTCCCCCAACCGCAAGACCATGTAGGCATCACCGAGGCGGTCGACCTGGCTCAGCACGGCATTGATCTGCACATCACCGATATTGAATCGTGTCGCGAGGCTCGATCTGAAGCCTGAAGCATCCGCTTCGGCGCGGACATGTAAATTTTGTATCCAATCGAAATCGGCAGCCTTGACCACTGTTACGGAAGAAAGCAGAAAAAGGGCAGCCAGCGGAATGAACAGCATTTTTCCAAACGTCATGGGATTCTCCTGACTGATGTTTCATGCATCGAACACGAACGAACAAAGGATTTTATAGTTGCGCCATTATATCAACTTAAAGGGGACAAGTCTTCTCTCTTGATTGGTATCCCCAAATCAAAAACCGCTCCATCGGTACCGGTTTAAACGCTAACATAAGTCAATCGGTGACTTGCTCCCTCTTAGTCGCTCGCTCCTCGGTACGCTGACACCTTTTCCCTGAGGATAGCTGGCAAGGGGAATAACTTAAAAAAATTTACAAAACAACTCAATTCCCGTACTCTCTTTTTATCATATATGGATGAGAGAGGGGGGGGGGAATATGGCTGCAATGGTGAATGCATACCGTCGGTTGATCATGAGTCTGGTTGGACAGAAGCTTCAGGCCGGGAACAAACGCCAGGATCTCCTCTTTCTGCACGTTCTATCCGCTGAATTGGCGTGGGATGTTTTGCGCTTGACCAGTGTCGGACCGGATCCCGGTCTCCTCTCCTGCAAAATCAATCTCCTTGTAGATCAATACTCCCGATGAAAAGGGGAATCTTCACCAGAAAAGGTTCATCCTCTCCCAAGTCCAGTGTCAAGCGAGAGATTTTTCAAAGCAGCGCACTGCTCGCTTTGATTGTGGTCGCTGTTTTCAGCGTTTTTCTCGCAACCATTCTCTATTATTCCGAAATCTCCAAGGCACAAGCGATCATAAACCGCACCAACCGCGCCGTCACGTTCTCTATTGAAGCCTATTTTACCGAAATCATCAACACGATCGAGGTACTGAAAGAGAGCAACGAAGTACGGAATGCAATGGCTCTCGGCAGCGAGGAGCGTCAACGTATTCGGGATGAGTACCGCTCTTTTTCCAACGCCAACAGCCATATTACTTATCTTTATTCGGGGTATAAGAACGGGTTGATGCTGATCAATGATTATCCCCTCCCTGCGGGCTTTGATCCGACCGCTCGTCCCTGGTATCGGGCGGCAATGGCCATTAAGCCTGAGACCTCAATCGGCTTACCCTATCGGGATATTACGACGAGTGAGTGGTTGGTTGCAACCAGTCGGGCACTTAAGAATTCTAAAGAGGAATACGTCGGGGTGGTCTCGATCGATTGTTCTTTTGATCAGATTTCTCAGCTTATTGCGCAGCCTGAAGAGTACAAAACAGAATACAGTTTTGTCATGGATCGCTCCGGAAATATGGTCATACATCCAGATCCGTCTCTGGTGGGGATGCCGCTGCAAAAGCTGGCTGAATCGATTCGGCCGGCAAGCCAGGGCGATTTTACCTACATGGTGAACGGTGTGGAACGTCTTGCGCACTACAACCGCATTGAGTCCACCGGATGGACAGTTGTGACCCTGGTCGACAAGAACGAAATCCTCCGCCCGATCATCACTAAATTGTTGTTGCTCGTCGCCCTGATCGGTGTTATGGCCGTGTTGCTGGGGTTTGTACAGGGGGTGCTGCTGAGTAGACGGTTATCCCGTCCACTGGTTGAACTGGGGAGAAAAATCAAGGCGAGCATTGCCGGAGAGGTAGAGAACGCTGGGGAATATGCCTATCCGAACAATGAAATCGGGATTATGGCACGGGAAATCGGTCAGCTGGCTGAAAAAGCTCTGATCGCGAAAACCCAGGAACTCCGGGACAGTGAAGGAATCTATAAAACAATCCTGATGGCCTCACCCGATGACATCACCATTACCGATCTTGCCGGGCGTATCATTATGTTCTCTGATGCCGCACCCGAAATGTTTGGTTATTCTCCAGAGGAGGGGGTTGGAATGTCGATTATGGATTTTATATATCCTGAAGATCATTCCCGGGCGCGCGCCAATATCCTGAAATTGTTGCAGGAGAATCATACCGGGCCCAATGAATATCGCGCTATCCGCAAGGATGGCAGCAGCTTCGATGTTGAGGTAAAAAATGCCCTGATTCGCGATCGACAGGGGGATCCGTATCGGATGGTTCTTATTGCCCGGGATATAACGAATCGCAAAAAAACAGAGCAACAAATTCAACAGCTGGTCCACCAGCTTGAGTTTGAAAGAGACCTTGCTCAACGGAATTCGCTGACGGACAGTATGACCGGTCTCCCCAATCGTCATTTTTTTGATAATGCCTTGCGGTCCGAATTTTCAAGACACCAGAGGTCAGGTGCACAGTTGTCCCTGATCATGATTGATGTGGACCATTTTAAAAAATATAACGATCACTATGGACACCCTGCCGGGGACGACTGCCTGCGTCAGATTGCGCAAACCCTCCAGAAGGTGGTTGAGCGTGAGGCAGATGTCATTGCGCGGTACGGCGGCGAGGAATTCGTCGTCATTCTTGCCGACACCAATCTTCAGGGTGCGCTAGCTCTGACCGCGCGCATTAGGGAGGCGGTGTCTAATTTGGCGTTTCCCCATGCCAGATCAGACGTCTCCGAGTTTGTTACGGTCAGCCTCGGGATCGCAACCGCCGCAGATCATCTCCTGAACGATGGCGACCAACTGGTCTCCCTCGCGGACCAGGCGATGTACCTGGCCAAAATGAATGGCCGCAATCGTTGTGAGGTCATGTCACCCTCGAGTTAAACTCATCAGATAAAGGGGTCTTGACTCTTGATTGATATCCCCAAACCAAAAACCGCTCCATCGGCACAACCGATGGAGCGGTTTAAAATATAAATCAACGATATTATGCGAAACGCTCTCGCATCAACTGAAACCCCTCTTAAGAGCTTTAACAATTCAAGAGAGTCCCTTACGCTTTGCCTAGAACAAAATGGTCAGGGGATGATTCCAGCCTTTCAAGAAACCTTTAGAAGTAGAGGAAGGCTCCAATTTCAAACAGCTTGGTGTCTTCAGCTACACCACCATCATACTCTTTCCAGGCGTCGTCGGGCGTTGCGAGGGCGAAGACGGCGGTAAGCCAAAGATTGTCATTCACGGCATAGTCGGCATAGAGATCGATTTCGTTGGCGAACTTATCTGAAGTCACCGGGACGCCGTAAACATTTTTTTGATCCAATTTGAAGTCGTAGTAGATCCCTCCGACGGAAAGGCTCTCGGTCGGCTGCAGGTTCAGCTTGACCATCTGGGTCTTCTGATTAGAGTTGAACAGCTGATACTCGCCGACGATTTCGCCCATAAAGTGTGTACCCCACCCCCGGGAAAAGCCATAGAACAACGGATCAAAACTTTCATCATCAGCGGTGCCAGCATCGTCGCCGCTGAAGAAAGCGTACCGGTAGGACAATGTCGGGGTCCAGGGAAGAGCGCTAACCGTGTAGCCCGCTTCTGCATACCACCCTGTGGCGTCCTTTTCGACACGATCACCACTCATCTCCTTGGCATACTCGGCAGAAAGAAAGAGGTCTGCGAGCCCCATGGAGGCAAAGGGGGTCCCTTGGCCGCGGAGACTGTAGACATCCATCCCTTTGCGATTTCCATAAGTACCGTCAATGGAGTCGGTGACAGTCATCCAGGTCGCGCCGATGGTCCCCAGAGTGTCGTTGATGTGTTCCACATTGATACCGTAGAGTTCGGTATCACCGTAATCATCATCGGACTTGAGGTAGAAGAAGTCGGCGCGAACCGGGGTTGTGTTAAGGCGAACAACGGCCGTATTGTCAAATGACTTGTGGGGCGCAGTCCAGTATGCGCCGTACTGGCCATCGAACTCGCCATCATAAACCAGAAAGCCGTCGCCGATCTGAAATTCCTGCTCACCGAAGGAGAGGTCGAGGAGGTCGTCCTCAAGAGAGAAAAGCTGGCCGGATTTCCACCCGATGTATAGCTGCTCGGATTTGATGTCCTCAGTATTCCCCTTCCACATGTCCCACTGCCCGTCGTTGCCGTAGCTGCCGGTGGCGGCGTAGCTGAGTCCACCGTAAAAGCTACCAGCTGCGGCCGTGTCGTAGCTGAGATTCAGGATCGGCTTGATGAAGCCGTCAAAATAGCCCCTGTCCTCATCCGTGTCATCATAAGTTACGTTGTCAAAATTGGCGTTCTGAATGGCGATTACCGCCGCGGCCATCTCCAGCGACAAGCCGGCCTTAAAACCGCCATTATCGATCAAGGTGACTTCCGCTTTTGCTATGGCAGGCGTAAATATCAACAAAACCGCCAGAAAACCTAAACCGAATAAATGCCCTACTTTACACTTTTGCATGAACTACCTCCTATTAGGATCGACCTCTCTATGAGGTTATATATGGGCACAGGATCGAACCCTGCCCTCGAAATATACCGGTCTGTTGCGCGACAACCGGCTCTTTGAAATGATGAAAAAAAACTGAGTAACTTATCTGTTACAAAAAACGTGTTGCCAGATCAAACCACGACAGTGGAGGAAAACCGAAAAGTCTCCCTGATGATTCCAGCCAACAAAAATAATGAAGTGAGGTGGCCAAAGAATCCCCCGTCTGCGAGGTCCGTACGCACGGTTCGGTGAGAGGGGTGAGGTGAGCTTGTTGCTCACCTCACCCGACTCGATTACCGCTCTGACCGTCGTTGGAAACTCTTCAGGCTAGCGCCTGAGGGGGCCCTTTTCGTCCGGTTCAAGTCTTTTTGAGATAGGCTTCAAAAACCGTCAGTGCTTCCTGGCCATCGACGGTTGTTACCCCTTCGAGCCAGCCCCGGTAGATTTTCGGATGTGTCTTGAGCCAGATCAGTCCGGCCTCACCATGTTTCAGATTCGTGTCATCCTTCATCATTTGCGAAATTTCGTTCATCATCGCAATCGGGAAGGTGAAGTTTTTAAGAAACTTGCCGACGTTCGGCTGTTCTTCAGCGAACCCTTTGCGGACATTGGTATAGACGGTAGCCGTGCCGTTGTTCGCGCCGAAGGTCTCTGCTGTGCTGCCGGTCAGATACTTCATGTCGATGAGCTGGTTCATGTAGTGGGGGGACCAACCGAGAAACACCACCCATTTTTTCTCCCTTACAAGGTTCTGGACCTCGGAGAGCATGATCGGTTCGCTGGTTTCGACCATATTGAAGTTGCCGAGGCCGAACTTGTCATTGTCGATCATCGCTTGAATGATCTGATTGCCGTCATTACCCCGCTCGATACCATAAATCTTGTGGTCAAGCTTGTCGGCGTATTTGGCAATATCAGAAAAATCCTTCAGACCGCCGTCAACCACGTAGGCGGGAGCTGCCAGGGTGTATTTTGCTCCCGGCATATTGGCCACGTACTTGATAACCGTCCCCTCTTTGAAGAATTTATTGGCGATCGTCTCCATGGAAGGCATCCAGTTGCCAAGGAAGATGTCCGCGTCCCCCATAGCGAGGGCATTATAGGCGATCGGCACCGAGAGGGTGACCTTGGAGGCATCATAGCCGATGGTGTTGAGAATGTTGACCCCCAATTCGGTCTTGATGGTGACACCGGTCCAGCTGACGCTGGCGAAGCGGACCTGATTTGAGGCGAGAGCGGTGCCGCTAAGAAACAAGGATGCCGCGAGGAGCGCGATGGCAATAACCAGTCTGCGCTGAAGTAGATTGAACATGTCTTTCTCCTTTTCAAGTAAAGGTTGGATGGAGTCGGTCAATCCGCTCCTTTTCCACAAATTAAACGCCGAACCAGTTAATCGGTTTCGGGCTATGGTTCTGGAATATGTGTTTGACTTCAGTATATTCTTCAAGACCGATGCGGCCGAGTTCGCGCCCGAGGCCGGATTGCTTGTAGCCTCCCCAGGGGGCCTGGGTAAAGTAGACGTTGAAATCGTTGACCCACACCGTACCGAAGCGCAGCCCTTTGGTCAGACGGTGAATCCGGTCCGGGTTGCGGGTCCAGAAACCGGCGGCCAGTCCGTAGATGCTACTGTTGGCCCGATCCATTGCCTCCGTTTCGTCGGTGAAGGTCTCGATGCTGATCACCGGTCCGAACACCTCTTCCTGGACAATGCGCATGTCGTTGGTACAGGCGGTGAAGAGGGTCGGGAGGTAAAAGAAACCGGCTTGCAGCTCAGGCTCCTCTGGACGCTTGCCGCCGAGTTCGAGTTTGGCCCCTTCTTCCTGAGCAATTTTGACGTAGTTCTCGACCTTGTCCCGGTGTTCAGATGAAGTCAGGGGGCCCATCTGGGTCTCTGCGGCAAAGCCGTCACCGAGGCGGATTTTTGCCATCCGCGCCTTGAGCCGGGCGACGAAACTGTCGTGGATTGATTCTTCCACCAGCAGGCGGGTGCCGGCGGAGCAGATCTGTCCGGCATGAAAAAACACACCGTTGAGGGCATAGTCGACGGCGATGTCGAGATCGGCGTCGGCAAAAATGATATTCGGATTTTTGCCCCCCAGTTCCAGGGCGACCTTCTTCACATTGCCGCTCGCCGCGCGCATGATCGCTTTGCCGGTCTGCAGGCTGCCGGTAAAGGAGATCAGGTCGACATCCGGACTTTCAGAGAGCTCGGCGCCGACGCTGACGCCGGGACCGAGGATGGTATTGATGACCCCTGACGGGAAGCCGGCCTCGATCGCCAGTTCGGTGACCTTGAGGGTTGTCAGCGGGGTAATTTCGCTCGGCTTCATGACGACAGTACACCCCGCCGCCAGGGCCGGAGCCAACTTCCACGAGGCCTGCAGCAGGGGATAGTTCCAGGGGGAGATCTGCCCGCAGACTCCAACCGGTTCGCGTATCACCCGGCTAGTTGAGTCGGCTATCGGCGAATCGATGACCTCACCGCCGTCCTTGTCGGCGAGCCCCGCATAATAACGAAAGATCCCGGCGATATCGTCCATATCCCAACGGCTCTCCTCGACGGTCTTGCCGGTGTCGAGACTTTCAAGCACGGCCAGCGTCTCCCGCTCCCGTTCGATCAGCTCACTCAAACGATAGATGAGCGCGCCCCTGGCTGCGCCGGTTTGTCCCGACCAGACCCCACTATCGAAGCAGTGGCGGGCCGCCGAAATCGCTGCTTTGGCGTCTTCGCGATCCCCTTCTGCGACTTCGGCGATCAGTTGCTGGTTGGACGGGTTGATGATCTTGCGGGTGTGGCCGGATACGGCTGCGACCCAATGACCGTCGATATACATTTTATACATTGTTACGCTCATTTTTGGTCCGCTCCATCCGTATGTTGATAGAAAGGCGCCTGAGAAGGGACTTCCTTGGCGTTGCCGAGGATCAGGTCGGCGGCTTTTTCGGCCACCATCATCACCGGGGCGTAAATGTTGCCATTGGTGATCGCAGGGAAGATCGAAGCATCGACCACCCGCAGATTCTCCACTCCGTGAACCTTGAGGTCGGCATCGACCACGGCCATGTCATCATACCCCATCTTGCAGGTGCAGCTCGGATGGTAGGCGCTTTCTCCTTCGCGGGAGACGAAGTCGAGTATCTCTTCGTCGGTCTGCGCCGCCACACCGGGGGACAGCTCCTCCCCCCGGAGATCATCGAAGGCTGCCTGGGCGATGATTTTCCGCGAACACTTGATCGCTTCGACCCATTCGCGACGCTCCTGGTCGGTAGAGAGGTAGTTGAAGAAAATCTCCGGGTATTCGCTCGCCTGTTTCGACTTGATCTTGACGTGACCACGCACATCGGTATTCATCGGTCCGACGTGCAGCTGAAAACCATGCCCCTTGGCGGGGGCCGAGCCGTCATAGCGGATGGCGATCGGCAAAAAATGGAATTGCAGATTGGGATAGGCGACTTTTTCGTTGCCGCGGATAAAACCCCCGGCTTCGAAATGGTTGGTGGCTGCAGCGCCCTTACGGCGGAACAGCCAATCAAAGCCGATCTTCGGCTGATTGTACCACTGGAGGGCCGGGTACATGCTGACCGGCTTGGTGCAGGCATACTGAACATACAGCTCCAGATGGTCCTGCAGGTTCTCGCCGACGCCGGGGAGGTCGTGGACCACGTCGATGCCGAGCCCCTTCAAATGCTCGCCGTTGCCGATACCGGAGAGCTGCAAAAGCTGCGGAGAATTGATTGCCCCGCCGCAGGAGATGATTTCATTCCCGTAGACCTGATAACTCTTGCTCCCCCGACTGTATTCGACCCCGACCGCTTTTTTCCCTTCGAAGAGGATACGCGTCGCCATCGCCCGGCACTGAACAGTGAGGTTCGAGCGGTTCTTGATCGGGTGGAGATAGGCCCGGGCAGCGCTGTAGCGGCGTGCCCGATAGATGTTCTGGTCAAAGCGGCCGAACCCCTCCTGCTGATAGCCATTGACGTCTTCAGTCTGGGGATAGCCGGCTTCTGCGGTCGCCTTAAAGAAGGCGTCGAAGAGCGGATTGTCGCACTCCGCCGTCGTCAGATTGAGCGGGCCATTGGAGCCGTGATATTCGTCTGCCCCCTGCAGCCGGGTTTCAGTCTTTTTGAAGTAGGGGAGGCAGTGGGCATAATCCCAACTTTCCAGCCCCTTGTTGCTTGCCCATTTTTCGTAATCCATAGCGTTGCCGCGGATGTAGATCATCCCGTTGATACTGCTCGATCCGCCGAGAACCTTGCCGCGCGGATGGGCGATCTTACGATTGTGCATCTGCGGCTCGGGGGCCGATTCGTAGAGCCAGTTGTAGGTCTTGTCGGTCAGCAGGTAGGTGAGCGCTGCCGGCATGTGGATGCGGAAATCCCACTTGTAGTCGGGCTTACCGGCCTCGAGAACCAGGACCTTATGTTTGGGGTTGGCGCTCAGGCGGTTGGCCATCACGCTCCCGGCGGATCCACCGCCGATAACAATATAATCGTATTTCTGTTTTTTCATATGCTGTCTACTCCTTCTATTAGTAGGTTGTCTCGTTAGCTCGTTAACTCTGCTGCTTCCCGGCGGCTACGGGCCTCTTCCACGCAACGCTGGAGCATCGCATAGTGTGCCCCGGTCGATGTGAGCGCTCGCAGCGGCTCATCGGCCGCAATGTGGCGGGCCGTTTCGGCCCAATTCTTCACCGTCTTTAGTCGATAGTTCGGGTCGCCATATAACGCGTAATCCTGCGAGCTGAAACCGAGTTGCAACGCCTGCATGATCCACTCAAAGATCGGATTTCCGGTCATCTTTGCCAGACGGATATTCAGTTCGCGGTCTATCTCCCCCAATCTAACCATATCCGGTTCCGTCTGCTCGAGACACTCACTCAGTTTTTCTACTGCAGCCACAAGCTGTTGTTTTTCTGTGGCGTCGGCGCGAGCGATAGCCAGGACGGTGATAGTGCGATCGATGCTCTCGCGAAATTCAGAGATATCGGCAAGGCCGACATGCTGCTGTTTTAATAACAGAGCCAGCGACTCACTGACATTGGCAACGTCGATCTGCTTGACATAGGCTCCACCCTTGGCCCCTTTGCGAATTTCGACCAGCCCTTTTTGCTTCAGTGCGCGCATCGCCTCCCTGATCACTCCGCGACCGGTTTGAAACTGGACTTGCAGTTCTCGCTCACTCGGCAGCCCCTCCCCCGGCTTAATTTTTTCATCCATAATGGCTGCTTCGATCTGCAGCGCCACATCCTCACCGGCCCGGCCGACTTGAACCGGTGTAAACAGGGAACCTAAATTCATGAGCGGGTTGACCTCTCTCTATTGGTAGTACCAAACCGTGAACAATAACGTGGGTTTGTTGCGAGGTATATACTAAATAAGAAAATATATAGACGATATTGTGATATTAATTATAGGACTGGGAAGGAAAGCAGTCCATGACCGTTTAATGGTAGGACCAAATTACATATTGCTGGCGCTTTTGTCAACGTTGTGGTTGAAAAAAGTCTGTTCGGTCCCGAGGTCGCAAGCTTCGTCAATTCAGCAGGAGGTCGGAGGAGCGCGCGTAAAGGGGTCAATTCTTGACTCTTGATTTTTATCACCAAACCAAAAACCGCCCCATCGGCGCAACCGATGGAGCGGTATAAAAAACACGGCTGAATAATCTCTGGCGGAACTCTCTCAAAGTATCTGAACCCCCCTCCAGGACTTTAATAAAAGATATCCGAAACTTATGCATTTCATGAGTCAAGCAGCGCAAAGTGATCAGAGAATGCCTACAGACTTTCGAGAAACAGATAATACTCCTGGATCGCCTTCAACGACTCCATCGTGGCCAGGTAGAAGACCCAACTCAGGGCGAGGATACCGACGGTGAGACCGACCTTCCACTGCGGGGAGGTGTTCGGACGCCACCAGATCAGCGGCAGCGCCAGCGGCCCGACGCTCAACAGGGCGAAGACGATGAATCCGGTGCGGAAATACCAGGCCGGTTTCTCTTCGACAAAAGAGAACCCTTTGGCGTCGACGAGAAACTCACCGCAGTGCTTGCATTTTATCGCGGCGTCCTGAATCTCTTCGGCACAAAAAGGGCATTTTTTCATTATCATCTCTCTTTTATCCAGAGGGAGGAGGAGGTCATTCCTTGAGCCGAAGCAGCAGTTGGCCGTCTGCAATCCTGACCTCATCGACGCCAGCAGCAAAAGCCGTCCAAAATCCCCCCTGTCCACCGTACTCCTTTACCAGATCGACCTTCTTCAAATTCCCCATCCAGGCGTTGGGGATCGGAACACCCCAGAGGCTGACACCGGCAATAGCGATCGCCGGCCGCCCGTCGCGATACGACAACTCGAGCCCGGCGGAGACTTTGAGGGTCTTCCCCCCTAACACCGGAAAGTCTTCATCGAGCGGGACCAACAGCTTGGCGCTCGCCATCTCATCAGAGAGGTCGATAGCGAGTTTGCTGGCCAGATCGGTGTTGTGGGCGAGCAAGGCGTTGAGCTCCTTTTCGGTCAGCACAATCTCCCGGCTGGCCCCCTCTTCACTGTATCTCTCGGGCGCAAGGCTTCGCGCCGAGCCGTTACCCGCTGGCCGCGACTGAAATGAATCGAGGCGGCTGAGCTTCTGTTCAAGGACGTTTTCCTCTTTTGCACTCAGAGAGACCGGCTTGAACTCCGTGGGGAAAAGGTAGGTCGATACGGCCCAGACCGAGAAAAGGGTCGCCACGCAGGTGGCGACCACGACGATGACGAGGAGTTTCAACCCGCCGAAACGGGGAGCGGTTTCGGCAGAAAGAGGATCAGGAGTCGGGCTGGTCATAGAAGCATCCTCGTGATGGTGAAGCGGTGGTATGCAGCTCTCCTGCAGAAAACTTTTCAAAACAGGGAAGCGCAACAACAAAGCCGAATTTAAACGCCCCGCACCCCACGCTACGACTCGATAATCAGGTTGGGGAGCTCGTTGGTATCGTCGTGCTTGACCGGGAAATGCTCTTCGAGCTGCTGGCCGCAGGCGGCAATCGCCGCACAGAGGGCGGTGCAAGCGTCGCCGGCATGGATGCCGTCGGTGATGGTCGTAACGATACCGTCCCAGTGGTGGTGCGGGACGACGCTGTTGATGCCGCGATCGGCCAACACATAGACCCTCCGTTCAAACAGAGAGAGGAGAATCAGGATCCCAGTTTCGTCGCGGGTGTGATGGAGCCCCTGCTCGAGAAAAGAGATCGCCGCCTTCTCGGCGATCTCTGCACTGATTTCATCCGGGTGAATCAACCGGCGCTTCAGCGCCGGGAGGGCGCGGATCATGAGCTTGAACGGAAAGTAGCAAAGGGGGAACAGCCACAAGAAATGCCAGAGCGATTCGCCGAAAAAACCCCAACTTAAGGTGACCGCCGTCGCCAGCGAAAAGAGACCGGCGCCGAGGATTTCGGCCCTCGGATAATCGTACGAGGCATCGACCACCATCGGCACGATCTCGCCGCTGGTTTGACTCTCGGCCTGCTGCACGGCCGACTCGATGCGACCCCTCTCCTCTGCGGTGAAAAACTCTTCTGCTGTCGTCATACGTACCCTTTTTTTGTTGCGCTGCCTAAAATATGAACCGCCGATTGCTGCCGGGGGAATACGATCTTTTGTTACCAGCCGCCGGACGAGCCGCCGCCGCCGAAGCCACCGCCACCCCCGCCGAAGCCTCCACCGCCGCCGCCGAAACCGCCACCGCCACCTCCCAGGCCGCCGATCCAGAGACCGCTACTCCGGTGCCGGCCGCGTCCGCCGCGACTACCGCCGCGACTAAACATCAACATGCCGGGTCCGAGAAACAAGAGGAGGGCGAGCGTCCCCCAGGGATTGCGTTTTTTCTTGTTAACCGCGCTGCCGCTCCCCTGATATTCCCCCCGCACTGCTTCGGCCATAGCGACCACACCGGCGATAACGCCGCCGTCGTAATCCCCGGCTTTGAAGCGCGGTGATATCTCCTGGTCGATAATCCGCCCGGAGAGAAGATCGGTGAGCCGCCCTTCGAGGCCGTAGCCGACCTCGATCCGGATCTTGTGCTCCTGATTGGCGATCAGGAGGAGGGCCCCGTTATCCTTCCCCTTCTGGCCGATCTTCCAGCTCTCGGCGACCCGCAGACTGTAATCTTCCAGCGGTTCCCCTTCCAGAGAATCGATGATCAGCACCGTCAGCTGGGTCGAATCGCTCTGCTCGAAGTCGCGCAAGAAACGCTCAACCTTCAGCTCGGTCTGCGCTGAAAGGACACCGGCGAGATCGTTGACGTAGCCGGTCGGCTGCGGCAGATCGAGGGCAGCTGCGCTATACGGCAGCAAAAACAGAAACAGAGGGATCAGTAAATATCGCGAAATAGACATCATTTAAAACTTCACCTGGGGCGCATTTTCGGCCCCCGCCTCGGCGCTGAACGGTTCTTTCCGTTCGAGGTGGAGCATGAAATTATTGGTCAGATTATTCGGAAAGGTCCGGATCGAGCTGTTGAAAGTCTGGACCGATTTATTGAAGCGCTGCCGGGCGACGTTGATCCGGTTTTCGGTCCCTTCAAGCTGATGCTGCAGATCGAGGAAATTCTGGTTCGCCTTCAGGTCGGGATACTTTTCGACCACCACCATCAGTCGGGAGAGGGCGCCGGAGAGAGCCCCTTGTGCCTGCTGAAACTTCTGCATTGCGGCCGGGTCGCCAAGGTCACCGGTGTTGATCTGGGTCTTGCCGACACTGGCGCGGGCCTCGGTGACCGCCAGCAGCGTCTCTTTCTCGTGCGAAGCGTACCCCTTCACCGTCTCAACCAGATTCGGGATCAGGTCGTTACGGCGCTGATAGGTTGCCTCGACATTAGCCCAGGCGGCGAAAACCGCCTCTTCGTTCTTCTGAATCTGGTTGTAGCCGCAACCGGTGAGGGCCGGGAGGGTGACAAGAAGGGCGAGCAGCAACAGGGTGAGGCGTTTCAACATGACAGGGGACTCCTTTTACAGGTACAAAACTCTAAAACGAATAATTTAATGATTTGAATAACCTTTTGAATATAGCCCCCAAGCAGATGATTTACAACCATGCAAAGAAAAACAGACCCTGCAGCTGTAAAAAAAGAGACCTCTTTATAAAAAATTCGGGGAGGAGGACTCTTAAGTCCTTCTCCCCGGATGGTTGGTGATGCAGCAGAAACAGTTGTGCTCCCCTCCCTGTTTACCCCTTGCTGAAGCTGACCGACACATCCTGACGATGCGCCGCGTCGATTTTCCAGAGTTGGCGCTTGCCGAAATTGAACGGCCTGGCGACCAGAACGTCGGGGAACTGCTCGATCCGGATGTTGTAGAGGTTGACCGTATCGTTGTAGAGCTCGCGCCGGTCGGCGATCTGATTTTCAATCTCGGTGATCCGTGCGCCGAGCTGCCGGAACGACTTGTCAGCTTTCAGATCAGGGTATTTTTCGACCACCATGAAGAGGGAACGCAACGTATCGGTCAACGCATTCTGTGCCTGCATTTTTTGACCTTCGCTCCCGGCGCCGCTCACCATCTGCCGCGCCTTGATCACCGCCTCGAGGGTCCCTCTCTCATGCTGCATATACCCTTCACAGACCTTGATCAGCTTCGGCAGTTCATCAAAGCGCTGCTTGAGCAACACATCGATATTGCTCCAATCCTTATCGATGCTGTTTCTCAGGTGAACCAGACCGTTGTAGACGGCGATCGCGTAAAAAATCGTCGCCAGCAGGGCAAACAGCATCACTCCGAGTACAATCGAGAGAGCCAGCATAGAAAACCTCCTTGTTTAATGGATCAGGGGAAAATAGTGTAGTGCGGCGACGAGTCCCCAGAGAGAGAACACCAGAGACCCGGCCAGCAGGATACTGCTCAAAATGGCATACTTACGGATCAACTCCCCCTCCGAACGGGTCGAGGCGATCACAAACGGCCGGTTAGGATGCAGGGAGCGACCGATTACAATCGCATCTTCCTGTTTTTTTGCAGCCTGTCTCGTCTCCAGGCTCTCACGCAACAGCTGATCCTCGACCTCTTCCCGGGCGGTCTGCCATTCATCAGCACTGATCTGCCCGTCACCATCGGCATCATACCTGTTCAATTCAGCCCGATCGAGCTTAAGATCACGCAACTTTTCGATCTTACGTTCCTGCAGCGATTTGCGGGCCGACTTCAGAACCGCAGCCGTTCCGAGAACATAGAGCGACGTCCCTTCGGCGATCGTCTCCTCGACCCATTTATCATGACTATCCGATTCGCCCCGCACGCCAAACATCATGTTGGCCTGACCGGACGATCCGCGCTGACTTTCACCGGCAGAAACCGAGGCGCCGCGAGGATCGACAATGACCCGGCCGGTGCTGTCTTCAATCATAAACGGCACGTGGCCGCTGTTGGTGTCGCTGGTCAGCTTCCAATTGCGCCGACTGTCCCGCCGGTAACGGCGGATGCGATAGTAGACGCAGGGGAGTTGAGTCATCGGTGCCACCAGAGCGTACTGTCGACTCGCACGACCATGGATTTCGACCATCCCCATGGCAAGCGAACGGATCCGGCTGGTCGGGGTGTTCTCGATCCTCCGCTTGAGCAAAAAGAGATTGAAGCCGAAAAAAAAACAGCCTATACCGAGCAGCCCCGGCAGGAGCCCGGATTGAAAACTGAGACCGGCCCAGCGCCCCATGGCGGCGCCACTTCCGGCGATTGTCAGCACGATAGCGACCAGAACTCCGGCGCCAATGTTTAGCATCTGACGCCGGGAGAAAGTCTCCTTCTCCGGATAAGGGGGCATCGGCAAAGCGGCATCGGCAGCCGAAATCCCCTCTTCCACCGGAGCAGCCTCTTCATCTTTGATCGCACCATCGATCGCTTCGGCGACTTCCTTCACCCCGGGGATCCTATCTGCGCCGACCGCGGCGAGATCGGGGCGACCGAGCAACAGTGAGGCCGCAACCTCGCCCGGCGTGAGCCCTTCCTGCGCAGCCGCAGCTTCCGGTTCAGGCGCCTGCGCGATCATGTCGGTCATCAACCAGCCGAAACGGACCAGATTGCGCAAGGTGTTCTGTTCCCAATCGCCCCCTTCCTGCGGCGACTGGATCTTGCATCCCGGCAGAGGAGAGACCCCGAAACGGGTATGCAGACTGAAGTCGGTCGACCACTCTTCGACCGCATCGACCAACGCCGACAGATTCCCTTTGGAGCTGATCCCGGCCCGCTCTCCGAGCCCCGACGGGTCGAACTTCGCCGGGCGGGCCCGCACCGCGGCAACCGGCGTCCGCTCCTCCCCCAACAGATAGAGATCGAAGACCGGACTGTTCATGATGATGATCCGGCGAACTTCAGCCTCCTCGATGCCGGCGGAGGCAGTTGTCCCCTGGTAGACCGAATGGGCCAGAAGCCGTTTGCCGATTTTATCCTGTATCGCTCCGGAGATATCGGCGAGAACGCCGACGACCTTCATCCCCGGCTCGATTCTGACGACACTTTTTTGCGTTGTTAAAATCAACGCAGCATCGGTTATTTCGAGACTGCGGAGGCGATCCGGGGCAAATCGGGGTCGGGTCGGCACGATCGTCGAAACCTTAAATCCTGCCTCCCGCAGCAGCGTGGCGATTTTTGCGACCTTCTCTCTCTTCCCCTGACCGAGCATCGCCAGACCGCTGCCGAGCAGCTTCTGCCGGGTCGTGAACGGATCGAGACCATGTTCCGCGGCAAGCAGAATCAGGGACTCCTGCTGCGCTCCGGTCAATATCGGAACCTGTTCAACGATCAGCATCTGTTTAGGGGGAGATTCTGTCATACGCCTCTGCTTTCAAATCGAATCACAATTTAACGCGAATTCGCTCCAACGACAAGTAAGATCGATCTGACAACAGCGCCATTCCCTCGCAAGGCAATCTAGGCTACACTCGCCAGGCAGACAAATAGGGAGCACAGATGGCCAAACATTCCGGATTCAAGCAGATCGAAAGCCGTTACCGCAAAGAGGTGCAGCGCAACCTTTTGGCCCGCCCCGGCGTTCACGACTTTATTGTTGTGCTCGATCGGCTCAAGGCGGGGTTCAACGTGCCGAATATTCTCCGCTCTGCCGAAGTGTTCGGTGGCCACGAGGTGCAATTGATCGATATCGGCATCTTTGACCCGGCTCCCGCCAAGGGTGCTCTGCGTAAGATTCCGGCCTGCTTCCCGGCTGACTTCACTGGCTGCCACGCCGATCTGACTGAACGTGGGTACACCCTCTACCTGCTGGTTCCTGATGGCGAACTGAGCCTATCTAATCTCACCTTCGAAAAAAAGAGCGCCTTTGTCTTCGGCCATGAAGAGTTTGGCCCGAGCTTTTGCCCGGACGACTTTCCCGATATCACGACGGTGAGTATTCCGCAGTTCGGAGAGACTGAGAGCTTGAACGTCAGTAATGCGGCAGCGATTGTCATGTTCGAATATGTCAGGCAGCATGCAACGCCTGAGCAGACGGAACCGTAGATGTCATAAGTTCATTTTTAAACGGTTCTATAACCCAAACAAAGGTAAGACTCTAAAAAGCTTGTAACGCTATAGCGTTGAGTCTTTTCATTACAGATTACGAGAACGGGTTTAAACACGGATATAGATGGAAAATTAGTTTTTAACCTTTTTTGGGTTAAAAGCCTATAGAAGGGTGTTGAAAAGATACCACAAATACTAAGCAATATTAGTGACTTAAGCATGAAAAGCCTCTATAATGACAAGGTATTCTTACCAAGGATATACCAACCAAAACGGAGGCTTTTCATGCATCATA
>Ga0314774_1000390_pt1 | contig 36800 bp, 35 predicted proteins | sample MetaGCBIA2018_FD_204515 | JGI IMG/M metagenome (GOLD analysis project Ga0314774, IMG submission 204515) | Cryopeg brine microbial communities from Beaufort Sea near Barrow, Alaska, United States - CBIA 2018 | ecosystem: Environmental > Aquatic > Marine > Coastal | place: USA: Alaska | collected... | reverse complement strand
GCAAAGGACAAAGCAAAAGAACAAAGCAAAAGACACAGTCGATGGCGACTCAAACGACCGGTTCAATCTCCAAAGCTCCGAGTTTGGTTGCACTAAGATCTCTAGCAACTCAAACTACAAGTCTTTTCCAAACCCAGAGTTTATGCCGCTTATCCAGGATAGGTTCTTGTATCGCTATCCCGATGGCGACATAAGCGACCAGTTCGTTCCTTTAAAATCCTTATTTCACATCTTTTATACACAAAATTTATTGAGTATAAGAAGAGCACTTAAAGAATTAAATAAGTAGAAAACTTCTTTCTTCTTGACAATTTTTCACTTTGAATATATACTTTGAACATCAAAGTAATTAGTTTGATGTTCAAAGTATATGTTGCTCAAAGCAAAATACCAATTATTATCATTTAGAAAAGCTTGAAGTAATAACAGGAGGTACTTATGTATCATGGAAAAATAGTTGAAACTGGAAGTTTCTTACCAGAGACTAACGTGACAAACGACGACCTATCTAAAATTGTTGATACGTCTGATGAATGGATTTATTCAAGAACTGGCATTAAAGAAAGACGTATAGCAGTAAAAGAAACGGTAAGTGATATGGCAACAGGTGCTGCACTTGATGCATTACGAAGAAGTAATATGGATCCAAGTAGAATTGATATGATTGTTGTTGCAACCACTTCTTCAGATTATGCAATGCCATCAACAGCCTGCTTAGTTCAGAATGATATAGGTGCATCGAATGCATTTTGTTTCGACTTACAAGCCGCATGTTCAGGATTCATGTATGGGTTAGAAGTGATTGAACAGTTTATACAAACCGGAAAAGTTAAAAAAGCGCTACTTATTGGCGTTGAAAAAATGAGTCAATTGCTGGATTGGGAAGATCGTGGTACATGTGTACTATTTGGTGATGGTGCGGGCGCTATATTAATAGAAGAAACGGAAGAAAATATCGGAGTTATTGATACAAAATCGAGATCGATCGGTACCCAATGGGAAGCGTTGGTTGCACCACTTCGAAATAATGACACACCATTCTACAAACAGATTAATGAACCATATTTAACGATGAAGGGAAGAGATGTGTTCCAATTTGCAGTAATGAAAGTCACTGAAATTTTCAAAGAAACTTTCGAAGAAAAAGATATGTCCGGTGATGAAATTGATTTATTCGTACTTCACCAAGCGAACAAAAGAATCATAGAAAGTATTGCAAAACGATTGAAACAACCCATTGATAAGTTTTATATGAATATGGAAAAATATGGGAATACATCAGCTGCGACAATTCCTATTGCTTTGGATGAATTAAACAAAGCAGGTAAGCTAGTAGGTAAAAAGGTAGCTATGGCTGGCTTTGGGGCTGGACTTACATACGGAAGTGCAATTGTACAATTCTAAAAACTTGATTTATGAAGAAAGTGAGACAATGCATTAACTTTCTTTTAAATATAGATTCGGTAAATAAAAATAAACAGTAGCTAGAAGCTACATAAAACTATTAGGAGGAAATATTATGAATTTTGAAAAATTACAAGGAATTATCGTTGAAGAATTAGGTGTTGATTTAGAGGAAGTAACAATGGAAGCAAGTTTTTCAGACGATCTAGGTGCTGACTCATTGGATTTATTTGAATTAGTTATGTCTATTGAAGATACGTTTGGAGTTACAATTCCAAATGAAGAACTCGTAAACATCAAAACAGTTAAAAACGCTGCAGATTATATCGAAGCGAACCAATAGGAGTATATTAGATGAAAACAAGACTTACAGAACTTGTTGGCATCACTTATCCGATTTTCCAAGGTGGAATGGCATGGGTTGCTGAACATCGTTTAGCAGCTGCAGTTTCAAATGCTGGTGGGCTCGGAATTATTGCAGCAGCTAATGCACCTTCAGAAGTTATTCTTAATGAAATCAAAGAATGTCAAAAACTTACAAATAATCCTTTTGCAGTTAACATTATGTTATTAAGTGATAATGTAGATGAAGTGGCACAAATGGTTATTGATGAAGGTGTTAAAGTTGTTACAACAGGAGCAGGAAACCCTGGGAAATATATGCAAAAGTGGAAAGATGCAGGGATTGTTGTAATCCCGGTTGTTGCATCAAGTGCATTAGCAATTATGATGGAGAGAGCCGGAGCAGATGCAGTTATTGCAGAAGGCTGTGAAGCAGGTGGCCATATAGGCGAACTTACTACAATGGCACTTATCCCACAAATAGTTGATAGTGTTAAGATTCCGGTTATTGCAGCAGGTGGTGTTGCCGACTCAAGAGGAGTAGTTGCAGCGTTTGCTTTAGGAGCAGATGCAGTTCAAGTTGGTACTAGATTTTTAGTAGCCAAAGAATGTCGTGCACATGCTAATTACAAAGCCAAAGTTATCAAAGCTAAAGATATCGAAACAGATGTTACAGGTCGAGCATCGGGTCACCCGGTAAGATCTTTACGTAATAAATTGACTCGTCAGTATAAGAAGTTTGAAAAAGAAGGCATGAGTCAAGAAGAATTAAATGCAATGGGAGTTGGTGCGCTTCGGTTGGCAGTCATCGAAGGTGATGTTGTCAAAGGTACAGTAATGGCAGGCCAAATCGCAGGGTTGGTTAAAAAAGAACAAACTTGTAATGAAATTATACAAGAATTATTTAATGGAGTTCCTAGTGTTTTAGAATTTTCTAAAGTCAATGGATTTTCACCTGTCAAATTATAAGCAAGTTATGTAGTGTATTTATGATTATCATTATCAAATTAACATGATTATGGTCATGAATATCAAATTAGTATGGACTACTATTGGAGGTATCATGAATAAGATAGCATTTGTTTTCCCGGGTCAAGGAGCACAACACACAGGTATGGGTATGGATTTATATGAAAACTCGAAAGCAGCAAAGGAACTAATCAATCAAGCGGATGCGTTATTAGATTTTGATTTAATTGATTTATGCTCAAATAGTGAAAAACCAATTGATGAAACATCTTATACTCAACCGGCTTTAGTTGCTATATCAATCGCGTTATTGAATGAGTTTACCAATAAAACCAATATAAAACCTGACTATGTTGCCGGACTGAGCCTAGGCGAGTACAGCGCTCATGTTGCTGCCAATAGTATTTCTTTTGAAGATGCTATAACCCTTGTCCGTAAAAGAGGTTTATACATGGAAGAAGCAGGTAAATTAACTAAGGGTGCAATGGCTGCGATTGTTAAGGGTGATGTTAATAAGATAAACTCTTATTGCAGTGAAGATCCTGGCATAGTAGTTGTTGCTAATTATAATAGTCCTGTTCAGGTTGTTATTTCAGGTGAAGAAGAAGCAGTCCTTAGAGTATCTCAGAGACTCTTAGCTGAAAAGACAAGAGTGATTCCGCTTAAGGTAAGTGGAGCTTTTCATTCACCTCTTATGGCAAGTGCAGCAGTTAAATTCAAAGAAGACATATTAAATATAGAATTTAAAGATTTCAAAGTTAAGCATGTTACGAATGTAACCGGTGAAACAATTGAGAATAAAAATCAAATATCAGATTTGCTTGTTAAACAACTTCAGAGTTCGGTTCAATGGGAAAAATCAATAGAGTATATGATTGAAAACGGTGTTACGACATTTGTTGAAATTGGACCAGGCAATACGCTGGCTGGCTTAATCAAGAAAATCAATCGTAAAGTAAAAGTATATAATGTTAATACATTTGATTCAGTCAATGAAGTAGCAATGCAGATAAAAGGAGAATAGTTATGGATAAACAAGTAGCATTAATCACAGGAGCAAGTACAGGTATTGGTAAAGCTATAGCTCTAACACTTGCAAAAGCAGGATACTATGTTGTTATCAATTATATTGGACCGGTTGAAGCAGCTGATGAAGTTGTTGAATTAATAAAAGCTGATGGTGGTGATGGATTCCACATTATGTGCGACATCTCGGATTACGATGCGGTAGAAGCAATGATGAAAGAGATAATTAAAGAAACAGGTGGCATTGATGTCCTTGTTAACAATGCAGGAATAACGAAAGATCAACTCATGTTACGTATGTCTGAACGAGATTTTTCATTAGTCATTGACATTAACTTAAAAGGTACATTCAATTGTGTTAAACATGTGACGCGATCAATGTTCAAACAACGTAGTGGTTGTATTGTTAATATTAGTTCAGTAATCGGTTTAGTTGGAAATATTGGGCAAGTCAACTATGCAGCAAGTAAAGCAGGTGTTATCGGCATGACGAAGTCACTGGCGCGTGAATATGCGGCTAGAAACATTCGTGTGAATGCAGTTGCTCCAGGATTTATTGCTACTGAAATGACAAATAGTTTAGCAGATGATGTGAAGAAAGCTATCGTAGATAAGATTCCGTTAAATAGATTAGGAACACCGGAAGATGTAGCAAATGTGGTTGCATTTTTAGCATCGGATAATGCTAAATACATGACAGGACAAGTTCTGGCTATCGATGGCGGAATGACAATGTAAGGAGAGTTATATGAGAAGAGTAGTTATTACAGGCCTTGGAGCAATAACTCCAATTGGTCTAGATGTTGAAACATATTGGAATAATCTTAAAAATGGTGTAAGGGGAATTGCTCCGATCACACATTTTGATACAACAGAATTTACAGTGAAATTAGCAGGAGAAGTCAAAGACTTTGATCCGAAAAACTATATGGACCGTAAAAATGCTCGCAAATACGATACGTTTTCACAATTTGCGGTTGCGGCGGCTAAAGAAGCTCTTGAAATGTCAGGAATAAAAATCGATGAAATTGATCCATATCGTATTGGTGTCATTGTAGCATCAGGTATTGGTGGACTTGGAACGATAGAAACAGAAGAAAAGAAATTAATTGAAAGAGGACCGGGACGTGTGTCTCCTTCATTAATTCCCAAAATAATAACAAACATGGCAGCAGGAAATATTGCCATTGAAATCGGCGCAAAAGGTGTTAACTTAAATGTAGTAACAGCTTGTGCAAGTGCAACTCACTCAATTGGTGAAGCATTTAGAACGATTCAATTTGATAGTGCCGATGCCATTTTATGTGGTGGAGCTGAAAGTTCTATTGTACCACTTGGAATTGCTGGATTTGCCAATATGACAGCATTATCGACTAATGAAGACGTAGAAACTGCATCACGCCCATTTGATAAAAATCGTGATGGTTTTGTTATGGGTGAAGGCGCAGGAGTCATCATGTTAGAGGAACTTGAACATGCAAAAGCTCGTGGTGCAAATATCCTTGGAGAAATTGTAGGATACGGTGCAACATGTGATGCATATCATTTAACTAGTCCGGATCCTGAAGGTACCGGAGCAGGTAAAGCTATGGAATTTGCAATGAAACAAGCTAGTATTAGACCAGAAGAAGTTGATTATATAAATGCACATGGAACGAGTACTCCATATAACGATCATTTTGAAACTTTGGCAATCAAAAAAGCCTTTGGTGATCATGCATATAAACTGAAAGTCAACTCAACCAAATCAATGACTGGCCACTTACTTGGTGCAGCCGGTGGTATTGAAGCCGTTGCAGTAATTAAAACATTAGTTGATCAATTTATCCATCCAACAATGGGTTATGAAACAGCGGATGAAAACTGTGATCTTGATTATGTACCAAATGTTGGCGTAGCAGCCGAAGTTAATTACGCTATCAGTAATTCGCTAGGATTTGGCGGACATAATGCATCACTGTTGTTTAAGAGATACATTAAATAACAATGATTTATTTTTCACATAAATACCAGTAAGTAGCAATAAGATTATTACACTGATCCTACCGGCTCAGAACATAATCTAACTGCTACTAACAATGATTTACTTCTTAGGAGGATAACATGAATACAAGTGAGGTTTTACAATTAATTCAATCATTAAAAGAGACAGGCTTTAAACATATAGATGTAAGCCATGAAGGATCACATATATTATTATCAAATGCTGAGTATGCGGGTGCGCATATTGGAAATCAAATGTCAGAGCAACCACTTCATTTTCAATCACATCCACAACCACAGATGTCAGGACAACCAAATTCAGTTAACAAAGACATCCCGAGTGTTGATGAAAGTGTTTCGAATGAACTAGAAGCAGCCGAACCAGTGCAAGGCGGACACATAGTTGAATCACCGATAGTTGGAACTTTTTACGCTGCAGCAGGACCTGATTCTGATGACTTTGTGTCTGTAGGATCGGTAGTCAAACAAGGCGATGTTCTATGTATTATTGAAGCAATGAAACTCATGAATGAAATAGAAGCAGACCAAAGTGGTCAAATTGCTGAAATTTTAGTTAACAATGAAGATGGCGTTGAATATGGACAGCCATTATATAGAATCGTCTAGGAGGGTGAAAATGTTAAATATTAATGAAATCAAAAAAATCATACCACATCGAGAGCCATTTTTACTTATCGATAGAATCGATGAATATATACCTGGAAAAAGTGCAACAGGAATTAAAAATGTTACTTACAATGAGTATTTTTTTAGAGGACATTTTCCTGATGAACCAGTTATGCCAGGTGTTTTAATTGTTGAAGCTTTAGCTCAAACAGGAGCTGTTTCAATACTTTCAGAAGAGAAAAACCAAGGCAAAATTGCTTTTTTTGCTGGACTTGATAAAGTTAAATTTAAACGAAAAGTTATACCGGGCGATACATTAACACTTAGTGTTGAAATCATTAGATCCAAAGGACCCATCGGTATAGGTAAAGGAATTGCTAAGGTAGGCGACGAATTGGCAGTGTCATGCGAACTTACATTTTTTGTAGGGTAGGTGGCTAAATGTTTAATAAAATATTAATTGCAAACCGTGGTGAAATTGCAGTGCGAATTATTCGTGCGTGCAGAGAATTAGGTATTCGTACCGTTGCAGTATATTCAACAGCAGATAAAGAAGCGCTTCATACACTTCTTGCTGATGAATCTGTTTGTATTGGGCCAGCAAAATCTTCCGAGAGTTATTTAGATATAACTCGAATTATCAGTGCAGCAATAATCACTGGATCTAACGCCATTCATCCAGGTTTCGGGTTTCTATCTGAGAATTCGAAATTCGTAAAAATATGTGAAGAAAGCAATATTAAAGTTATAGGGCCTAATTCAGAAATGATTAGTCTTATGGGTCAAAAAGCTCAGGCAAGAGCAACTATGATAGAAGCTGGTGTTCCAGTAATTCCAGGTTCCGATGGTGTTATAAAACTTGCACAGGAAGCTATAGAACGTTCGAAAGACATTGGATTTCCACTGATCATGAAAGCTGCCAATGGCGGTGGTGGAAAAGGTATGCGAGTTGCTAATTCAGTTGAAGAAGTAACGAGTATGTTTAATTTAGCGCAAAAAGAAGCTAAAGCATGTTTTGGTGATGATGATATGTATATGGAAAGATATATTGTTAATCCTAAACATATTGAATTTCAAATACTTGGTGATGAACATGGCAATGTAATCCACTTAGGTGAAAGAGATTGTTCAGTACAACGTCGTCATCAGAAGATGGTAGAAGAAGCTCCTTCAACAGCCCTTACTCCAGAACTCAGAGAGCAAATGGGTGCAGTTGCTGTGAAGGCGGCAAGAGCAATTGGTTATACAAATGCTGGAACCGTTGAGTTTTTACTTACAGATAAAAATGAATTTTTCTTTATGGAAATGAATACAAGAATCCAAGTTGAACATCCTATTACAGAGATGATTACAGGAATTGACATAATAAAAAAACAAGTCGAAATCGCAGCTGGACTGGAACTTGGGCTTACACAAGAGGATATTAAGTTAAATGGTCATTCAATCGAATGTCGAATCAATGCAGAAGATGCAACTAAGGACTTTAGACCTTCACCAGGTAAGATTACAAATCTTTTCTTGCCGGGAGGAAATGGAATACGTGTTGATGGCGCTATTTATAGTGGCTATACAGTCGCTCCATACTATGATTCGATGCTTGCAAAACTTATTGTTCATGGCAAGACAAGAGAAGAAGCGTTGGCAAAAATGCGAAGTGCTCTTGGAGAATTTATAATCGAAGGTATTACAACGAATATAGATTTCCACTATGACATACTAGATCAACCAAGTTTTATTCAAGGAAATTACGACACAAGTTTTATTGAAAAAATGTTAGGTGAGGCGAAGTAATATCAGCTGATTTCAGTTTATGAAAGTGTGATTATATGAAAATAAGTTTTAAAAAACCTAAATATATTCAAATGAGTTCAGCAGCAAAAATCATTAATAAGACAGAGCCAAATGTTCCAACAGGTTCATGGATTAAATGTACTTATTGTGGACAGGTCATATATAAAGAGGATTTTAATAATAATCTATTTATCTGTCATAATTGTGAAAAGCATTATAGAATGAGTGCTCCTGATCGATTAAAATTAGTTGTTGATAAAGATAGCTTTGATAATATGTTTACAAACTTAAAAACTGTAAATATATTAGACTTCAAGGGTTACGATGCTAAGATAAAAGGGCTACAAGAAAAAACAGCATTAGATGAAGGTGTTCTCACTGGAACTGCAACAATTAATGGTATAAAAGTTGCAATTGCTGTTATGGATTCAAGATTTTTAATGGGCAGCATGGGTCACGTTGTCGGTGAGAAAATCACTCTAATAACTGAACTTGCAACGGATGAGTCTTTACCGCTTGTTATTTTTACAGCGTCAGGTGGAGCTCGAATGCAAGAAGGTATTATTTCATTGATGCAAATGGCAAAGACGAGTGCAGCACTTAAGAGACATCACGATGCAGGTGGTTTGTATGTTACAGTTTTAACAGATCCAACATCGGGTGGCGTAACGGCTAGTTTTGCAATGTTAGGTGATATTATTCTATCTGAACCAGGAGCATTTATCGGTTTTGCAGGACCGCGTGTTATTCGGGATACTATTAAACAAGAACTTCCAGAAGGCTTTCAAAAAGCTGAATTTTTGTTGGAACATGGTTTTATTGATTCAATTGTTCCAAGAGTTGAAATGAAACATACGCTACACAAAATATTTGGGTTACATCATTTTATATAATTGTGAATATAGCATTTGTAAATGAAGTAAAAGAATTGATTGAAAGGAGCCATTATGAAAGCATGGGACCGAGTAATAAAGGCAAGAAGAACCGATCGACCTACAGCATATAAATATATTGAAAGCCTATGTCCAGATTTTATTGAATTACATGGTGACCGTCAGTTTAAAGATGATGCGGCTATTATAGGTGGTATTGGTACAATTGGTGGAATATCTGTAACAATTATCGGGCAAGAAAAAGGATCAAAAACTAAAGAAAAAGTTAAACGTAACTTCGGAATGTCGAATCCTGAAGGTTATCGTAAATCACTTAGATTAATGAAACAGGCTGAGAAGTTTAATCGACCGATCATTACCATTGTAGATACCACAGGCGCTTTCTGTGGCATTGAAGCAGAAGAACGTGGCCAAGGGGAAGCAATTGCTAGAAACCTGTTTGAGATGAGTAATCTTAAGGTGCCCATTATAAGTCTTATTATTGGTGAAGGTGGATCAGGTGGTGCGTTAGCACTTGCTGTGTCTGATGAAGTATGGATGTTTGAAAATGCGATTTATTCTATATTATCACCTGAAGGATTTGCGTCTATACTATATAAAGATGGTTCTTTAGCACCGCAAGCTGCTGAAGAAATGAAAATCACTGCTCATGAGCTTAAAAATCTTCAAATAATCGAAAGCATAATTGAAGAACCATTTGATGGTGCTCATGATAGTTTTGATATAATAATCGGTCCTCTTAAATATCAACTGATTGATAAATTGACTGAACTTAGCAATATGGATACATCAGAACTTTTAGAAAATCGTTACAATCGTTATAGAAAGTTTTGATAGAAGTTAGTTTTATTCTATGATCACTTTTACTATATAGTAATCATTTTATTAGTCTCAATAAAATGATTTCAGAATTACTTGGTAATTCAAACTCACAAAATTCATGTATTATCCTAAACTAAAGACTGTCCATTGGGCAGTCTTTTTTTAAAAAGATTTGTTCGGTTTACGTCGCCATATGCCTCAGCTAGGGGATAAAAAGAACAAGGCAAAGGACAAAGCAAAAGAACAAAGCAAAAGACACAGTCGATGGCGACTCAAACGACCGGTTCAATCTCCAAAGCTCCGAGTTTGGTTGCACTAAGATCTCTAGCAACTCAAACTATAAGTCTTTTCCAAACCCAGAGTTTATGCCGCTTATCCAGGATGGGATACAAGACCTACCTCATGAGACTTTGAATCACTGGTTAGATTTCCTTACGGGGTCTGAGTGCGTTTGCTGCGCTCAGTAGCCCACTAGGAAATCAACCTGGGATGAGCGGCTGCTTGAGATAGGTTCTTGTATCGCTATCCCGATGGCGACACAAGCGACCAGTTCGTTCTTCAAATCCCTAAGCTGCGCTCAGTAGCCCACTAGGAAATCAACCTGGGATGAGCGGCTGCTTGAGGTAGGTTCTTGTATCGCCATCCCGATGGCGACATAAGCGACCAGTTCAATCTCCAAAGCTATTTTAACAAAATGTGCAAAAAAAATTAAAAGTTTTAAAGAAGTAATAGTATGGTAATAACTCTCTGTTATAATATAACAGTCGTATACTTATTGATATGCAATGAATTGAGAACTTCTAATGGAGGGATTTAAATGAGTCGTATAGTATGTTATATTGCAATGACCTTAGATGGATATATTGCTGATGAACAAGGTGGCGTTGGCTTTTTGGATAGTATTAATGATTGTGGTGATGATTTTGGCTATCAGAGGTTTTTCGATTCAGTAGATTCGGTTGTTATGGGAGCTAAAACCTATGAGCAGATTTTATCTTTTGGGGAATATCCATATTCAACTAAAAAATCATTTGTTTTTACTAACCGTAAGGAAGAATTGTTAGCTCGAACGACTTTCCAAGATGATTTGGAAAATCCAATCCAATTTTTATCAGGTGATATTAAAGAAAGAATTGAAGAATTAAGAGGAAAAAATAGTTATGAAACTTTGTGGTTAGTTGGCGGTGGACATTTGATTAAACAAATGATTGAAGAAAAGCTGTTAGACGAACTGATTCTATTTATAGTGCCTATGTTGTTAGGAACAGGTGTGCCAATGTTTGAACAAATCAAAACAGATGGTCTATTTTCTCTGTTATCAGTTAAAGAATATAGTAAAGGCACGCTAGAACTACGATATAACTTAAAATGATATTGTGATAATAAGGGCTGTTTTGCAATGAAAGATAAAAAGAGGATAAAATGGAACTTAATGAATTAATCAAACAACTAGTAGATGAAACAATTATTCATGGTGTATTTAGTCAACCAAAACTAAAATCATATGAATATACAAAAACGAAAATACAAAGAATTGAAGACACTCGTCAGTATTATCAGTTTGAGTCCTTCACAAAAGAGCAAGCTTTTCATAAAAACATTAGTGAAAATGATCTTACGCAAAGTCTTATTGAATTCTGTCAACACTATAAACAGATACAAGTCACAACATATGTAAATGATAGAATAATCCGAATTTCTAAAAAGGGTAAACTTCATGTGACGGTACGTCAAGTTGAAGAACCAGTAAAAGCAAAATCCCACAATATGAAGAAGCAACATTTGCTTCCAGACGGTGAACCGGTTGATTTTCTAATCCATTTAGGAATTATGGACAGCGAAGGTAAAGTTAAGCATAAGTGGTATGATAAATTCAAGCAGATCAATAGATACCTAGAACTTATTGATGATAGCCTAAAGCATATGGATACAACCAATCCGACAATTATTGATTTTGGCTGTGGAAAATCATATTTAACGTTTGCACTGTATTACTATTTGGTTAAGGTAAAGGGTATGAAAGCTACGATTATTGGCCTTGACCTTAAAGAGAAAGTGATAGAGAACTTGCAGTCATTAACTAAGGAATTGGGATATGATGGATTGGAATTTCGAGTTGGGGATATTGCAATGTTCAGCTATGATAAACCAATCGATATGGTCATTAGCCTTCATGCATGCAATCTTGCTACGGATTATGCAATTGAAAAGGCGGTCAAATGGAAAGCCAAAGTTATTATGGCCGTACCTTGTTGCCATAAAGAGATAAATAGTCAAATTCAAATCGAACCACTAGAAGCCGTCATGGGTTATGGTGTTCTTAAAGAAAGAATTGCAGCCCTTATGACAGATGGTCTACGAGCTGAGCTATTGGAGTCTATGGGTTATGAAACCCAAGTTTTAGAATTTGTTGACATGGAACATACACCTAAAAACCTTATGATACGAGGTTATCTACAAAAAGAAGCGCTTGATAGGCCATCAGATAAGTATTATGACTGTATCAAAGCGTATGGACTAAAACCAACACTAGAAAAATTGCTTTTTAAAAAGTGATAAGGAGAATGACATGATAAAACTTAATTCTGAAGAAAAATCCATTTTCAAAAAGATAGTATTAGCTGTGTTTACAGTGTCGATCTCTTGGGTCGTGTTTTATGAAGTGATTGGAATATTCGATTTGCCAAGAAATAGTGAAATAATCATTGTTGTTGCACTTCTTATAGTCTCTATAGTTTTTGCTTTTAGAGAAGCGAAAAGTATTGCAAGTCCACTAACAACTCTTAGTAAAGTGATGAAGAAATCAGTTGCTATGGATCAAATGATTTTATGCGATGAATTTTCGAATGATGAAATTGGAGTCATAATTAAGACGTATAATGATATGGCAAAAAATATCAATGGCAAGAATAAGGAAATGGCATCGCTTAATAATCAACTAAGTTCATCAGAAGAAACACTTCGAAGCCAGTATGATCAATTGCTTACGAGTAGAAATGTAATAAATGAAAGTGAACATCGGTATAGATCTTTGTTTGAATTAACTTCTGAAGGATTATTCGATATGGATAGTGATTTCAACATGAATTATTATTCAGTTGATTGGTATGAGCAAATTGGAGTTGATACTTCAAATCCGGAAATTGAAGAATGGACTAAGCATATTGTTGAAGAAGATAAAGATAGCTTTAAAAACAGGTTTGACAATCAGATGAAAAATTCCATGCAAAGCTATTCTTCAGAGTATAAAATCGAAGATGTAAAAGGGAAAATCCATTGGATTCGAGCAATAGCTAAAGTGACTTTTAGCAAAGCAGGCGAATTTGTTTCAATGTCGGGTGTACATCGAGATATTACTATGTTTAAAGAACATGAAGAAGAAATTTTAAAAATGGCATATTATGACCGTTTAACAGGATTGCCAAACCGTTTAAAATTTGAAAACACGGTCAATAAGGCGATTGATACTTTGGACGAGTTTTCTGTTTTAAATATTGATATTGATAGCTTTAAATATATCAATGATACTTATGGTCATCAATTTGGTGATGAGGTTATCATTGCAATGGCTAAGCGATTAGAAAAATTGATAGATAAAGAGGATTGTGTCAGTCGAATAAGTGGCGATGAGTTTGCTATTATGAGTCGAATAAATAGATCAAAGGAAGACGCTGAAGAATTCACTCAACATATACTTGATAAGTTAAGTGTTCCTTATTGCATTAATAAGTTGAACCTTTCTTTTACTGCATCAATTGGTGTTTGCATGTACCCTACTGACGGTACTACGTTTAAAGATATTCTTGTAAACCTAGATATTGCAATGTCAGAAGCTAAGGATGCAACTAAAGATTCATATATGTTCTATGAGGAGCAGATGCGTATACAAGCACTTGAAAAGGCTAATATTGAAAACCACCTCGTAAAATCTTTAGAACTTGATGAAATTTATGTTACATATCAACCAGTAATGGATGTTCAAACCAAAAGAGTCAAAGGTTTTGAAGCACTCGCTCGGTGGATTGATGCAGAAATTGGTCAGGTGTTTCCAGACGTGTTTATTCCAATTGCTGAAAAAACAGGATATATTCATCAATTAGGTGATTATGTTCTTGAACAATCGATTATTTTTGCTAAGAAGATGTTTGATGAAAGCGGGAAGTATTATACAATCAACATTAATGTTAGTGCAATACAATTACATAAACCAGAATTTGTTGACAGAGTTTTAGAATTACTGGTACAGTATCAATTTCCTGCAGAATTTGTAAATCTTGAAATAACAGAATCGGTAGCTCTTGAAATGGATAGAAAAGTCATTGACCGGCTTGCAGAGATTAGAAAAAAAGATATTAGCATATCTTTAGACGATTTTGGTACAGGTTATTCGTCACTAAATAATTTAGTGAATCTGTCAGTTACTCATATAAAAATTGATAAGTCTTTAATACAACAAGCTACAACCCTTAAAGAAGTTCATAAGCTTATCCGTGGTGTAGTGGAGTTTGCTCATGCTCTTGATTTAAAAGTTGTAGCTGAGGGTGTTGAAACTAAGACTATGGAAAATATTATTAGTGATATGCAAATTGACTATACTCAAGGCTATCTCTACGCAAAACCTCTACGTGAAGAAGATGCGATGAAATTCTTAGAGGCAAACTCCTAGAATTTATGCATCATCCAAGAGCCCATGCCGCCTGAAACGTTTAGAATATTCTCATAACCGTTTTGAGATAAGAAACGAACGGCGGATGAACTTCTAGCTCCTGATTGACAAATGACAACAACTTCTTTGTCTTTAGGAATTTCGTTTAAACGACTTGGTACTTGATCAACTGCGATGTTTTTAAAACCTTTGATACTTGTTGATTTGAATTCTGCTGGTGTACGAACATCAAGATAGAAGACGTTGGGTGTTTTTGCATCCATCTTTTCTTTTAGTTCTACAGCATTTATGTTTTTACTTTGTTTACCCATTAAGTTTGAGAATAATGACATATTTGTTACCTCCATGTTTGATTTGAATTCATTATATCATAATATTCGAATATATGAAAGTATAAATCTAACTTTTTATAATTTTGGTACTAATGCACAAAAATAAGGGCGCTGTACTGATGGTTTTAATATATTTAGTCAATGAAGTTCTTAATAATGTTGGAAATCATGCTTGCAATGACCTTATGGTCTCATGTGAAAACACAAATTTGTCTTTATGTCTACATATCCAATAATTCTTTAAGATCAGTAGACGTCATACTTGTAATAAAACTCTCACCTGATTCAATAACTGAATTTGCTAATACTTTTTTAGTTTGCTGAAGATTAAAGATTTTTTCTTCTATGGTCCCTTTAGCAATGAGTTTAAACACTTGAACATTTCTCTCTTGGCCAATACGGTAAGCTCTATCAGTTGCTTGATCTTCAACTGCAGGGTTCCACCATGGGTCAAAATGAATAACAACATCTGCAGCAGTAAGATTTAAACCGGTTCCTCCAGCTTTTAGAGAAATCAAGAATATAGGAATATCACCATGATTAAACTCATGAATGATGTCTTTGCGTTTTTTGGATGGAACCTTTCCATCTAGATATGAATAGTTAATGCCCATCTCAATCAATTGATTTTTGATAATACCTAACATGGACGTATATTGGGAAAAGAGTAATATCTTATGTCCACTATCAATACTATCCTCTATTAATTCAATAAGTAAGTCCATTTTCCCGCTTGTACCTTCATAATCTTCCATAAACATGCTTGGATGGCAACAGATTTGACGTAATCTTGTAATCATAGAGAGAATTTTCATTTGGTTCTTTTTGTAAGTGTCATTCTTAAGTTCTTCGGATACGCTTGCTTTTGCTTCTTCAAGATGGGCTAGATATAATTTCTTCTGACCATCAGATAATGTTGCAACCACTTTGGTTTCTGTTTTTTCTGGTAATTCTGTCAGAACTTCAGATTTTAAACGCCTAAGAATAAATGGCCGTATCATCTTTTTAAGTTGAGCTAAAGCATTTTGGTCTTGATCTTTTGTTATAGGTCCTTCGTATACATTACTGAATTTAGTATGACTAAAAAGCAGTTGAGGCATAACAAAATCGAAGATTGACCATAATTCAGTTAAATGATTTTCTATTGGTGTACCTGTTAATGCGAAATACCCATTTGCATTTATTTGTTTAACACTTTGTGCATTTAGAGATTTCGGATTTTTGATATGTTGTGCCTCATCAATAATACAATAATTAAATTGAATAGATTCATACTGAACAATATCCCTACGAATAAGAGGATATGATGTGAGGACAATAGAATAATCTTTACTCATCGAAATAAGTTCTTCGCGTGTTTGGGGGGAACCATCAACAATGAGAACTTCTAGGTCAGGAAGGAACTTATGAATTTCTTCACTCCAGTTATAGACTAAAGACGTTGGTGTTACAATGAGTGTAGGCATTTTACTGGTTTCATATTCGGATATTATAAAAGCAATAGTCTGTAAGGTTTTACCTAGTCCCATGTCATCGGCAAGAATACCGCCAAAACCAAATTTAGCTAGAGTTTTAAGCCATTTGAATCCGGTGAGTTGATAATCTCTTAATATATGTTCTAATGACGGCGGACAAATGAAATCATGCTCATCAGGTGAATTAATTGAGTCGATCAATGATTTAAATGAGCTTTTTCGCTTAAGTTTAAAACCTGAGCTGTTTTTAGAATATTCATCAATTTGGAAACTACGAAAAGCAGGTAGCTTAATGCTTTCTTTAGCTAAATCTGAGTAGTTTAATTGCAACCGATCAATTAAAGTTGAAAAACCTTCTAAATCATTGTTGCTGATGCCGATATATGAACCGTTTTGCATACGGTAATACTTCTTTTTAAGTTTAATCGCATTAAAAAGTTGATGCAATTCTTCTTTTTCAACAGAATCAACTTCAAACGAGAACTCAAGGAAGTTTTCGCTTGTTGAATAGGCAACTCTTGATCGAATAGAAGGTGAAGTGTTGATCTTGATTGTTTTGAATGCATCAGTATAGAAAACATCCGTTATATCAAAGAGCAATGGCAATGACTCAGTCAGGAAATCATAGGATTTATCCTCGTCGTAGAGATATAAACCCTCAGCTTTAATGACAAAGTCTGAAAATTGAGATACAATGAGATCTTCCTTCGTATGATCTCTGAATATGATTGGCCTTCCTTCAATTGTTTCATAATGAAAGGGATCGATTGTATAGTCCAGATAATTGAATGCGACAGTTGCATATATGAACTGGCCTTTTCTATCTAAATAGACCTCTGCAAGCAAAGGTGCCTCAACTATGGATGATTCTAATGCTTCATCTAGAGTTAGAGAACCAAAACTTTTTATATATGGTACAACTTGAGATATAAAATGGTCTTGTTTATCGAGAGTGATCGATAGAGGATTATTACCATAAAGCCCTTCAAAAATGGGTGCTAATCCTTTAATTGTTTTACTTGTCAGTTTAACGACATAACCATTATAAATAGCATAACTGAATGAATGGGTTAGTTTGAATATTGAAAAGTCATAACCGAGTTTATACCCTCCTTCTTCTATAGAAAGGTCGAAATGATAGTTCTCAAAATCTTTTTCAATAGTATCAATATAATATGTGTCCTTAACATCTGTAGCTTGAAATTCTATTTTGAATGATTTGTTTTCTAGAAGTTGGAATAATCGTTCCGTATATGCATCGGGTAAGAATATCCATTTATCCTCAACAATTCCATCAGGTAAAAAAGAACTGCGCATTTTTCGCTGGCTCATAAAAATGCTGTCAATCTCATATAGTTCACGAACTATTTGAATAATTGTCAAATCAATATTTTCAAAATAGTATTCATCGCTTGAGTAAATAAAGTTTTGGCCAAAACTATAGACGTCTTTACCATCGATTGCATCAAAAAATTTCTTGAAATCAAAAATGTAGTAAAGTCGGGAATCGCCAATTCTAAGGCATATACTTGGCATCGATGACGTACTTTTTTGAAATAAAGAATCATATTTAAGGATAACTTCGAGCTGAAGTTTGATTTTGTAATTATCATTATCCATGTAGTTTTCATAATTAACATTTATAAACGGATATTGTTTCATATGTGACCTACTTTCAAAGGCTTATGAACAGTTTTCTGATGCAATCATACAATAGCTAGAGAAAAAACACAAGTAGGATTAATAAATATGGAAAAACATTGATTTTAATAGGAAAAAAAAGTAAACTGTAGAAGGTAACTTTTGAGAAACTAGGATGAGTATAGTCCAAATAGAAGATTGAGGTAATATGAGAAGACGATCATTTAATAAAACGATATTAAGTATGATTATTATACTTGTTATATTTGCAATACGATTTATGATACCAAATGACGAAAATCCTTCAACAGTTCAATATAATGAGGAAGCAAACGAAGCATCCAACCAGCAAACGACAAGCCAGCAATCAACAAGTCAGCCAACAATTAACGAGACGGTGGACATCAGTCAGTTCGAAAAAGCATTTGTGACTCGGGTTGTTGATGGGGACACTATATGGGTTGAGTTAAGTGGAGAGAGTAAGAAAATTCGTTTTATCGGAGTGAATACGCCAGAAAAAGGCGAAGATATGTATCAAGAAGCGACGGACTACACTACAGAAATGTTATTGGAACAAACAATATATCTTGAAAAGGATATTTCGGATGTTGACCAATATGGTAGACTACTTAGATATATTTGGCTTGAATTGCCAACGGCAGATACAGATGAAGAGAAAAGAATGAAACTATTTAATAGTATGTTACTTGAAGAAAAGCTTGCAGAAATCGTAGTTTATAAACCGGATACAAAGTACTTAGAGTATTATCATCGTCTTATGGACTAACGAATGCTTATGATTAGTCAGTTAATGGTGAATGGTAAATATCAATATGCGAGCATGAAATGATTTAAGAAAGGAACTACAATGAGTATATTAACAGTTGAACACGTAAATCATGACTTTGGAGGCAAAGTCATTTTAGAAGATGCATCCTTCAGATTATTAAAGGGTGAACATGTAGGTCTAGTTGGAGCTAACGGTGAAGGTAAATCTACATTTTTAAATATTATTACAGGTAAACTAATGCCGGATTCAGGAAATATTGAATGGTGTAATCGTATTACAACAGGATACTTAGATCAACATACAACATTAGAAAAAGGAAAATCAATCCGAGATACACTTCGAGATGCGTTTAAATATATGTATGAATTAGAAGAAGTAATGCTTAGCCTCTATGAAAAAATGGGCGAGGTTGAGGAAAGTGAACTACAAACCATTATGGATGACGTAAGTGATATTCAACATACCCTAGATCATCACGGTTTTTATATGCTTGATGCCAAAATTGAAGAGATTGCTAACGGACTCGGATTGGGTGCCGTTGGTATTGATAAAGAGGTTCATGAACTTAGCGGTGGGCAAAGAACAAAGGTGTTGTTGGCAAAGTTGTTACTTGAAAGTCCAATGATATTGATATTGGATGAGCCTACAAACTTTTTGGATCTTGAACATATTCTGTGGCTAAAAAGCTTTTTGGTTAATTATGAGAATGCATTTATCCTTGTTTCACATGATACAACTTTTCTTAATGAAGTAACTAATGTCATTTATCATATTGATTCTTCCGTACTTACGCGTTATAAAGGTGACTTTGAAAATTTCGAAAGAATGCATGCATTGAAACGTAAACAGCAAGAACAAGCTTATGATAAGCAACAGAAAGAAATTGGTAAACTTGAAGTATTTATTGCCAAGAATAAAGCTCGTGCATCAACGACGAACATGGCTAAAAGTAGACAAAAGAAATTAGACAAAATGGACTTAGTCGAAAAAATAACTGAAAAAGCGAAACCGAGTTTTAGTTTTAGAGAATCAAGAACACCATCAAGATTCATTGTTGAAACAGAACAATTGGTTATCGGTTATGATGAAGGATTAACTAAACCATTAGATTTACGACTTGAGAGAAATCAAAAGATAGCTCTTATGGGCGTGAATGGTTTGGGTAAATCAACATTGTTAAGAACTCTCCTTGGAATCATTAAACCAGTGAGTGGTAAAGTTATTCTTGGAGATAATCTTGAGCCTGGATATTTTGAACAAGAGAGTTCTGATAAAAATAGGAAAACAGCCCTAAATGAATTATGGGATGAATTCCCAGGCATGACAAACAGAGAAGTTCGTGCTGCTTTAGCTCGCGCAGGATTAACAAACGAACATATCACTAGTTTGATGATGGTTTTGAGCGGTGGGGAAGCAACGAAGGTTAGACTTACAAAGATCATGCTTAGAGAGGTGAATTGGCTTGTTTTGGACGAGCCGACCAACCATTTGGATGTAGAGGCTAAGGATGAGCTTAAAAAGGCTTTAAAAGCCTATAAAGGAACAATTCTGATTGTTAGCCATGATCCGGAATTCTATGAAGATTTCATTACGGATAAATGGTCAGCAGAAGACTGGACACTTAAAATTGTTTAAGGCGGTGATTGTATGAATGGAAAATCATTAAAATTATTGATTGTATCTTTATTAATATCTCTGATGATAATTGCTTTATTAACAAGTTGCAAAAAAAATGATTTAAATACTTCGATTTCAGATTCTAAGTTTTTGCTTGGAACAATTATTACAATGCAACTATTTGGAACGGAGGATGAAAAGTTGTTAGAAGAAAGCTTTAAGATAATTGAGTCAATTGATAATCAAATGTCTTTGAACGTAGTTGATTCAGAGTTAAGTAAACTGAATGAAAGTGCCGGAAAAGGGCCTTACCCGTTATCGGACGAGATGTTTTACGTGCTTAAGAAATCTATTGAGTATGGCGAATTATCAGCAGGCAGATTAGACGTCACGTTAGAACCGGTCATTCGATTATGGGGAATTGGCACTGAAGAAGCTGCTGTTCCAGAAGATAATGAGCTAGAAAAGGCTCTAGAAAATGTTGATTACACGAAAGTGGTTCTGAATAGTGAAGATAAAACGGCTGAGCTGCCAAGCGGCATGAGCGTTGATTTAGGGTCAATAGGCAAAGGATATGCAGCTGATCAAGTAGCTGATTATCTGAAAGAACAAGGTGTTCAAAAAGCAATATTAAATCTGGGTGGAAATATTCTAATCATTGGGGAAAAAGACGCAGGTACTCCGTTTAGAGTAGGTCTTCAAAACCCGTTTGATAGTCGAAATGAATACTTCGGTGTTGTTGAAGTAATGGATAAAACTGTAGTGACATCAGGAATTTATGAAAGAAATTTTGAGCAAGATGGCATTTTATACCATCATATACTTGATACAGAAACGGGCTATCCGGTGAATAACAGTGTAACGTCCGTCTCAATAATTGCTGATTCGTCTATTGATGCAGATGCAATGAGTACAGTATTGTTTGTGTTAGGCGTTGAAGAAGGCCTTGAACTATGCGAATCTATTGCTAATATTGAATGTGTTTATGTAACAAATGATTATCAAGTATATATGTCATCCGGGGCGAAAAATGCTGTGACGATAACGAATGATAAGTTTAAAGTCGCAAATTGATCCATTCTATATTAGAGTGGACAGTGCAAATGACAGAGAAATGTAACAAGCTAGACATGTTTCGTGTAAGAGATATGTTTCATATAAGAGATGTGTTACATAAGCAAAGAGGTATGTTGAATAAGAAAAGAAATGCATAACATAAGAAAAGAGATGCATAACATAAGAAAAGCATTACATAAGAAAAGCATTACGATTGAATAATTATATCTCTTGATGAGATCACTGGTTTTTAGTCAATATATAAATGGAAAAAAGATGGATGTAAGATGATGATGTTTCGATCATAACTTATCAGGCCATCTTTTTTCATCGCTGTGAATGCACGACTAAGTGAAGGTCTAGCAACTCCAAAACGATTAGCTAATTCAGTTTTATTCATGCAAAGATGAAGTTCTAAGGTTTGACTATTGGCATATAGATAACATAAATAATCAACTAATTTTTGGCGAAGAGATTTTCTGGTGATGTTTTTGATTGTGTGTGATAAGATGGCTGCTCGTTCAGAAAAATCCGATAGAAGTGATTCTACAAAACGAGGATTGTTACACATGTCTAAAATTTCTTTTTTGCGTAAATGAAGTAAGGTTACATCTGTTAATGCAGTGATTGTCATTGGGTAAGCTGGGTCTTTACTAAAAAGTATATTTCCGGCAATTGTCTTTCCGGTACTGAATTTGGTTATAGACAATATGTTACCCATAATATCAATTTGTTGAATGATCGTTGAACCGGAAACTATCAAATCCATATGGTGACAAGGTTCTTGCTGGCTATAAATAATCTGTCCCTTCTTGTAATAACTTTGATTACAACTCAATTGCTGAGCAAATTCATTTATTTCAACTAATGAGAAGCTGTTAAATAGAGTAGAGTCTTGAAGTGCACTGGTTAATATCTCGATGTTGGTAGAGTTTTTTTCCAAAACATGTCCTTTCATTAAGCATTCATTTGTTATTGATAAAAAGTATTCTTCATAAGTGTAACATATGTTACATAATAATCCTATAGAATCCTATATAATCAAAATATCATATAAAGAGAGGTACAAAATGACAATAATTATGTGGAGTGCAACAGGATTACTATTAATCTTATCTTTTTTCTTAAAGAAAGCTGAAACAAAAAAAGCAATAAAAAAAGCAAAAGCAATGATGGGGATGATGATGCCTCAGATATTGGCGATACTACTTGCAATTGGATTGGTTTTAGGAATTATTCCACCCTCATTGATTGAAAAAGTTTTGGGGCAAGGGCAGACGTTTATAAGTGTTATCATTGCGTCAGCATTTGGGAGTATTACGATTATTCCAGGTTTTGTGGCATTTCCGCTAGTAGGCTCATTAGTTGATCAAGGAGCAGATTATTCTGTCGCGGCAGCCTTTATAACTACGTTGACAATGGTAGGCATCGCAACAATCTCTTTGGAATCCAAACAATTCGGCAATAAATTCACACTGTATAGAAATGGACTAAGCTTCCTTGGAGCTATAGTGATTGCGATTTTATTAGGGATGGTGATGTAATGAAGAAGAAAATGAAAAAGTTTTTACCCATAGTGGTCGTTGCTGCTTTATATATCTTGCTTGCAATTATTTCATTTGACACATTCAAATTGGCATCACATGAAGCAGGATATTATCTTAAGGAAATGCTGGAAATAATGCCAATAGTTTTTGGACTTATTGTACTGATAGAAGTTTGGCTCCCAAGGAAAGTCATTGAAAAGCATATGGGCAGTCATTCTGGAATATCGGGAATAGTGTTGGCGTTTCTAATGGGGATGTTGTCAGCAGGACCAATATATGCAGCGTTTCCAATTACAGGAGCACTTTACAAAAAAGGTGCAAGCATCAAGAATGTAGTTATCATATTAAGTTCCTGGGCAGTAATAAAAGTGCCAATGTTAGTAAATGAAGCGAAATTCTTAGGTATTAAATTCATGGCGATAAGATGGTTGCTAACGATTGTAGTTATACTCATTATAGCGACTTTTATGGAAATTCTAGCAAAAGACAAAAAACTTATTGTTTGACATAACAAGAGAGGCATATCAATGCCCCTCTTGTTATGTTTATATGTAATTACAACTATGCGTTTACAGCAGCTAATGCTTTGTCAAAGTCGGGTAAGTTTGATACTTCGGGTACATATTCAACATACTTAACGATGCCATTAGGGTCAACAACAACAATTCCTCTTGCAAGCAATCTTAATTCTTCAATGACAAATCCATATTTGGTGCCAAAATCCAAATCTTTATAGTCTGATAATGTGAAAATCGATTCAATTCCTTCAGCTGCACAAAAACGTTTAAGTGCAAATGGTAAATCAACGCTGATAGCATAGATGACAACGTTTTCTAATTTCTCAGCTTCAAGATTAAAACGTCTCATTTGAGCTTCACATACTGATGTATCTATGGAATGGGATATGCTGATGATAACGGTTTTCCCTTTTTGACTGCTAAGTGTAACTGGATTAAGGTCTGAATCTACTACAGTAAAGTCTGGAGCCACAGCTCCGACACGAATTGCTTCTCCTAAAAGTGTGACAGGATTACCACCGATTGTTACTTGATCTTTTCTACTCATATATACCTCCATGCTTTGCATTATTAGTTGATAATTATTATCCTTTAATAATATTATACATCAAAATCATAGAAGGTCAATCACTTTTTTGAAAAGAATTTAAATAAACTAGACAGCAGCATTAAGTGTGTGCACTATTGCATATAACGCTACAGTAATAACAAAATAAATGCAGAGGAAGCGCTTAAAGATAAAATGAGTCCAAGCAAAAGGCCATAACTCATATGATGTTTTTTGTCACCCAAAAACCCTAAGTTGATTAGCAGACCAACTATAGATAGGACTGCAGCAACGACAAAAACCCACAATGAAATTTCAGCCATTGGAATGTTCCAAGTATTTCGAATACCTTTGGAATATCGAATATCAAATATGGTTTCAGTTTGAGGCCTCGCTTTCTCAAAGAACAGCATCGCAATAAAAATCAAAGTCCAAGTTATAATATCCATAAAACGTATAAATATAACAAATTTATCGGTTTTCTTACCATTTTTAATCATAAACAAAACCTCCTATTATCTTTATCGGAAGATATAGAAGGTTTTATTAATTAGATTGGATTTATATAATTCAATACTGAAGTTTTTGTGAGTATGGGTGAAATATATGACTAAACTTTTTTAGGATAATAAGGGGTATCGCAGTATTCACAACGATATTCCCTTGTGCGTTCATTAGCTAGATAGAAGCTAACATCATCAATTTCTTCTATAGTGCTTACACATCTCGGGTTTTTGCAAGCAAGAATTCCTTCGACTCTTTTAGGTAAAGATAGTTTTATCTTATCAACGACATCTTCACCTTCAATGATAACTAAAGTGATATTCGGATCAAGTAATCCTAACATGTCTAAGTCAAGGTCGACAACATTATCAATTTTAATTAAGTCTTTCTTGCCAAGTTTTCGTGAAGAGACGTTACGAATGAGTGCGGTAGTGTAATCAACTTCATCCAGCTTTAGCTCCTTGAAGATTTCATAACCAAGTCCTGCGGTGATATGATCAATAACGATACCCTTTTTAATTGAATCAACTTTAAGCATGGTCGTCTCCCTTCATTAATTTAAGAATAAGTGCCATTCGAATAAACATGCCGAATTTCGCTTGTTGGAAGTATACGGCGCGAGAATCTGTATCGACGCTAGTATGGATTTCATCCACTCGTGGAAGAGGATGCATGACAATCATATCTTCCTTAGCTAAAAGCAGCTTTTTCTTGGTGAGAATAAAGTAGCCTTTCAATCTTAAATAATCTTCTTCGTTGAAGAATCTTTCTCTTTGGATACGCGTCATATACAGAATATCAAGCTCCGGCAAAATTTCTTCCATAGAACTGATTTCGATGACACGGTGGTCTGTTAATTCTTCAAGAATATAGGATGGCATTCCAAGTTCAGGAGGTGATATGAAAACAAAGGTCAAGTCTTCATATCTTGACAACGCTTTGACGAGTGAGTGGACGGTGCGGCCGAATTTTAAATCGCCACAAAAGCCAATAACATTTCCTGAAATATTGCCCTTTAATGATTTTATTGTATGTAAATCGGTTAATGTCTGAGTTGGGTGCTGATGTCCGCCGTCACCTGCATTAATCACGGGGATGTTCGAGTATTTGGATGCGAGTTTTGGTGCACCTTCTTTGGGATGACGCATGACAGCCGCGTCTGCATAACAACCTATGGTTCGGATGGTATCTCCAATAGATTCACCTTTTGATACAGAGGATGAATTAGGTTCAGAAAACCCAATAACTTGACCACCTAGACGTAGCATTGCAGCTTCGAAACTGAAACGAGTTCTTGTTGATGGTTCATAGAATAGTGTTGCGAGTAACTTACCTTTTAAAGCATCTAAATAATCATCAGGATTTGCTTCGATTTTAGACGCAAGTATACATAACTGATTCAACTCATTAATTGAGAGATCAGTAGGTTCAATGATGTGTCTACCTTTTATCATATTTTCTCCTTTTTAGCCTCTCTGGACTACATTAAAGTTAAAATTCCATAGTTAGATTATCATTAATCGAAGCTTATGTCAATCAGAAAGAAGCAGTCTTTCATCATACTTAGCTATTACAAAAAATAATTTTGTGATATAATAAATGCAAAGATAATTTAATATGAGACCCTTAATATTATTTTGAAAATAATATTATTATAAAGGAAAAAGCTCGATAGAATATTTATTAAAAACGAGCGTAGAATATATTCATCATTATAAGGAGGTAAACATGGAGTTAATTGGAATTATTGGAGCAATGGAAGAAGAAGTGTTATCACTTAAAGATAAAATGGAAATTACAGAGGTTCGTAGTATTGCTTCCTTGGATTTTTTTGTGGGATCATTACGCAATAAGAAAGTTGTAGTCGTACAAGGTGGCATTGGTAAAGTTAATGCAGCAATCTGTACTCAGATATTAATAGACGTTTTTTATGTTGACGCAATCATTAATACGGGTGTTGCAGGAGCGCTTGATCCAATATTGGAAATAGGTGATGTCGTTATATCAAGCGATGCAGTTCAGCACGATTTTGATGCATCAGGTTTTGGATATGAAAAAGGTCAAATCCCTCGTATGACTGTAAAAAGCTTCAAATCAGATGAGCACTTAATCAAAATTGCCAAAAAAGCTAGCGATGTACTTAGTTCAAGTGTCAATGTATATGTTGAAAGAATTGTAAGCGGAGACCAATTTATTGCCCAGCCAGCTAGAAAAGCAGAGTTGATTAGTGAATTCAAAGGTTTTTGTACTGAAATGGAAGGCGCAGCAATTGCTCATGTTTGTTATCTGAATAAAATTCCTTGCGTAATTATCAGATCGATTTCGGATAAAGCTGATGATTCAGCAGAAGTTAACTTCGCAGAATTCACAAAAATGGCAGCTTTAAATTCATGTAAGATGATAATGCGTTCACTAGAGTTACTGTAAAATGAAAAGATTTATACTATTCATTGTTAACTTTGTCAAGCATATACAGAAGTTGCGTCAAAGATATAAGTTAATGATTAAGATTAAGAATATACTTATTAAGATACTAAGTATCGCTGCAACGGGGTATTCAATATTTGCAATGGTAGAACCTTTTTTGAGTAAAGACAAGAAGGAAGACGTTGTGGAAATTGATACGCAATAATGAACTGTAAGATAAGCCAATCACGAATCCATTAAGTAGCACAAAAATAAATCCATTAAAAACGAACATATGTTTGCAAACATATGTTCGTTTTGGTATAATTATTGTAGGAGAATATCATATACGTATTTGTACAGTTAGCAATATTTGACTGACAATACTCATGATTCACTCTGATTCTTGAAAACGAAATGAAGGTGATTATATGTTGACAACAGATACTTTAGACAAATTGACAATACTTGCAGATGCCGCGAAATATGATGTTTCTTGTGCATCGAGTGGAGTTGCCCGGAAGAATAAAGGTGGATTAGGCAATTCAGCAGCTATGGGGATTTGCCATACTTGGGCATCCGATGGTCGTTGTGTTAGTCTGCTGAAGATTCTTATGACCAACAATTGTGTTTATGACTGTGCATATTGCATTAATCGTGAATCCAATGATATCAAACGAGCGAGCTTCACACCTGAGGAAATTGCTTTGCTAACTATAGAATTCTATCGTCGTAATTATATTGAAGGATTATTCTTGAGTTCTGCGGTTGAACATGATCCAAATAGTACGATGGAACGAATTATTAAAGTACTTAAACTATTAAGAACAACGTATCATTTCTCGGGATACATTCATGTAAAGGCGATACCGGGTGCAGATAACAGTCTCATCAAGGAAGCAGGCTTCTTAGCGGACAGAATGAGTGTGAACATGGAACTTGCAACCGAAGAAAGCCTCAAGTTATTAGCGCCTCAAAAACCTATCAAGAAATTATTTCTACCTATGAAAGAAATTCAATATGGGATAAAGATTTCTAAAGATGAGAAGAAATATTTCAGCCATTCGCCAAAGTTTGTTCCGGCAGGACAATCCACTCAGATGATTGTTGGCGCAAGCAAGGATACAGATCGTTCAATATTATTTAGAAGTGAAAGCCTATATAACCATTTTGATCTGAAAAGAGTTTATTATTCGGCATATATGCCGGTGAATAGTGGAGAATTACTTCCGGCAATCCAAACGGAACCACCACTGCTTCGAGAGCATCGATTATATCAGGCGGACTGGTTGTTGAGGTTTTATAAGTTTAAAGCAGATGAAATATTAACGGATTCAGATTTGAACTTGGATTTAGACTTTGACCCAAAAATGATTTGGGCACTTAGAAACTTGGGGCAATTTCCGATGGAAGTAAATAACGTTTCATACAGCCAATTAATTCGCATACCGGGAATTGGACTTCGTTCAGCAAGAAGGATTATTACAGAGCGTAATCTTAAACCGATTGATTATGAGAGTCTTAAGAAGATGGGCGTCGTGCTGAAACGAGCCAGATTCTTCTTGACTTGCGGTGGTAAGTACTACGGTGAACGTACATTCACACCTGAATACATTAAAACTCAATTGTTTGAAGGCAGTGCATATCACCAAATGTCGTTGTCCGAATTGATGACAAGCAACTCGTCAATAAATAGCTCAAAGAGCATAATCGTTGCTTAGGAAGTGGTGGTATATGATCTATTTATATGATGGAAGTTTTTATGGATTATTAAGTTGTATTTATGAACACTATTACGTGGAGAAAGTTTCGTTGATTTATGATCGTTCAAAGTTTATCGGTTCAATTATTGATGAAACTAAATTCATCGAAACAGATGACGAAAAAGCGATTATTGTAGAAGAAGCAATACGCGAACAATTTTCGATGGAAGGATATATGGATTTATACCGCAGTTTTTTATCCTGCGAAGCCAATAAGGATTGTTACATTCTTAATTATGTCATTCATGGATTTAAGTTGGGCATTAAGATGGATCGCTTATATAGTGAAAGTTATGTTATTAAAGTTCGAGAGCTAAGCAAACGAGTTGGCTTTGAGGCTCATCGCTTCACGGGCTTACTTCGATTTGTTGAAAAAAAACCATTCCTATATGCATCGTTTGAACCGGATAATGATATCTTACCACTTATCGCAGAGCATTTTTCAGATCGGTTTTTAAATGAAAGAGTAATAATTCATGATTTGAAAAGACAAAAAGCAGTTTTTGCACAGAATGGAAAATGGTTGATTCATGAGTTGGATAATCTAGAGGTTTTAAATGACATTAAGCAACGATCAATTACCATTGATGAAGCTTTGTTACAGGATTTATGGAAAGGATACTTTGAACATATCGGAATAGAAGGACGTAGAAATCCTAAATTGCAACAGAGTTTTGTTCCTCTTAAGTATCGTAAACATATTCTTGAGTTTAATTCGAAATAACGACACAAAAATTCTTTTTTGCAAAAAAAACTAGCACCTTGCTTATGCCAGGTGCTATTGTAAAGGATGAGGGGGAGAGTATTTAATATGTAAGAGGTAACTATTTCTTACACTTATTATATTACACCCAATATATGTCTGAATTATGCTATAAATATGAACAAACTGTTAATGTTTGTCATAATTACATAAATACATACGCTAACTAAGTATTGAAGAAGATTTCATATAATAGGCCATAAGTCCTAAGGTATTTAGGATTCAGGGCTGGTGTCATTATTCGATTTTAATCATTCAATAAGTGGATTTGGGTGGTACAAATTTTCAAAAGTGAGTTCAATTTGACTGCAAAACATTTTTTGAAACAATTTATTACACGAAAGCACAGAAAAGTTACGTGAAATGCATAAAAAAAGAGCACCTTGCTTACGCTAGGTGCTATTGTAAAGGATGAGGGGGAGAGTATTTAATATGTAAGAGGTAACTAATTCTTACAAGAATAATAGTACCTTATAAATATGTCTTAATAATGTCTGAATTATGAACGGAATGTTAACAATAATAAAGTTTTTGAAAAATTCGTAAAATATAATTGAACGAATCGCGAATTATAACCAATTTGTTTGACCTTAGAATCGACAATTTTGTTTAATAGAATTATTCATTTAGTAAGACCATATGGATATGATCTTCCCACTTCCCATTTATTTGTAGATACTTTCTAGCTAATCCTTCTTCTTTAAATCCAATCTTTTTAACTAGATTAATTGAAGCCGTATTCTGAGGCATAATGTTTGCTTCGATCCTATGGAGCTTCAAATCTGAAAACGCATAATCAATCATCCGAGATAATCCTTCCGTCATATAACCTTGCTGCTTATTCGCTTTATCAATCTTGTAGCCTAAAAAGCAGGATTGAAAAACACCACGAGTTATATTTGAAAGTGCAATTGTTCCTATGGGTGTCAACAAATCTTCTTTTTTGAAAATCCAAACGCGTACTAGCGCCAAATGATGCAATCCGTCTAAATCCCAACGAAGCAACTGCTTTTGATGTTGCTTCGTATAAAAGTAAGGAAGTCTTTCGGGTTCATATTCTTCCAGAAAGTCTTTGTTATTAATATAGAATTCAAGGACTTTACTACTTGCAGAAGGTGTCAATGTTTTTAGAACTAGTCTAGGTGTTTCTAAGTAAACTTGTTTCATGTAAACCTCCATGTTCTGTGCTGTAATCTCAGTACAATTGTATCAGATTCTTTTATTGTATGCTATAATTTACTAAAGATTCATTCGGAAATCGTTAGTAAAGTGCTAAATTCAAGAAAGGTGGACACATGAAAGCAGTTCTTACGACATACAAAGATAGGTTAGTTAATATTAGTGGTAGAAATCGGAGTTTAGTTTTAAGAAAAATTTATAAAAAGAGATCTTTTGATATAGTAAGGGCTTTTAGAGAACAGGACTTTGACTTGAATTTACTTGTATCAAATCTTCTTCAAGAAGAAAAAAAGGCCTCTTTAGTTATTGATGATCCATTCAAGACCCGTAATGCATTAGAAAAATTAACAAATGGTCAACTGAAAATTGATAAAGAAGAGGAACTAGCAGCTCTTGGAAATGTACTTAAGAATCAAGAGTCTTTATCAATTGAAGATGAAGCAATTATTCGTAATCGACGTAAAGAAATTGAAGATAAATACAAAATACTCCAAACAGAAGAACTTAAGCGTATTGATGATAAATACGATGCATTATTAACAATGTCAAATAATATGAATTACTTGTTCAGGGAAACGAGAGCGATTGAAAAAGAATCAGGTAAATATGAAATGTTTATCGGATACCCTTTTGTAGAAGGGAAATTCAAGGACGGAACTTTTGTTAGAGCACCGTTTTTCTTATTCCCGGTTGAAATAGAACTTAAGAACAATCAATGGTTTATTAAGAATAATCCGGCTCGAGACCCAATGGTCAACAAAGTGTTTTTATTTGCTGGCGCTAAATGCCATGGATCTTCTGTTAAAGATTATGATGAATTTGATTTTAGTCAATTGAATCAAGCGGAGTTAATGGAGTTCGTTGTTAGCGAGTTAGACTCGATAGGCATGGTTGCAACGAAGGATAAATCTGATTATTTATTCCTAAAAACCTATACGAATGCTACCGTACCACAATTTAAACCAGGTGAGCTAAAAGTGATACCTTATATGGCAGTTGGCCAATTTCCAATATCCAATTCGATTTACACGGATTATGAGTTGCTAGATGATCAAGGAACTCTAAATAATAGTCTGGATCAACTTCTTGTGAATAAAAACGTTGATATAGATCCTAAAGATAAGATATTTAGTGGTATTGAGTTACCACGTAAAGATTTATTTACGATAGCACCTATTGACTTTAGCCAGGAAACAGCAATAAAAGCGTTGACTAAAACTGACCAATTAGTGATATATGGTCCGCCTGGAACAGGTAAGTCACAGACTATTGCTAATATGATATCAGATGCTCTTTCAAAAGGTAAAAAAATCCTTATGGTTTCGCAGAAAAGAGCAGCCCTTGATGTATTATATAACCGTTTATCGCCCATTCAATCAAAGCTTATGTTAATCCATGATGCGAATAAGGACAAAAAACTTTTTTTTGATAAGCTGAGAAGTCAAATCGAAGAGGGTTTTGATTTCATCAGTCCACAAAGCCGTGTACAATTTGAAGAAAACGCGAATAAGGTAGATTCTCTTTTGGATGAACTTAAACATATTGAAAATGAACTTACAAAAGAAAGAAGTTTTGGAATCAGTTTACAACAAATGTATAATAAGTCAGAAGGTATTTTTTCGGCGGATGACCCGAGATATCTTTATTATCGTAAATTCAGGGAAGACAATCCGTTTATGGATTATACCTATGATGTTCTTGACGAATCTTTTGAGAAGTTAAACAAGCAAACGTTTATTGTTGACACATATTTTAAGTATGCTAATCTCATTCAACAATTTGCATATTTACCACTTTTCAATCGTGTCCTCAGTTTTATGGAAAAAGAATCAGTACAAGATAGTTGTGAAATCGTTGGAACCAACATTGAATCATTATCAAAAGCGGATCGACAAATTGTTAAGATAATTAACGCTTATTACTCAGTAAAGAAATTATCAATGAGTGACAGTGAGTTAAAGCGTTATGGTTCGGATTACAACAGTGAACTTAACAACGACCTCATAGAGCAGCCGAAGGTTATGTGGTGGAATGTTCCCAAAGTGGTATCGCGCGCGCTAAAGAAGAAAGAGCGTCTACAAAAATCAACTAAATTTGAAAGCGAAAAACTTAAATATGAACAGAAATTTTTAGAAGTTGGCCATTTAGTAAATGATATGTATGTAAAACTTGAACCTATATTGGATGTGCTAAACGAGGCAGGAAAAACTCGTTTAGTTAAGGACATGAAAGAATTGAACAAAAGTGTCCTATCTATTAGTTCGCTCAAAGCAAGTATCAATAATCAAGCATACTATAATGAATTGCTGATTAATATTCATGCTCTAGATACTGCGGATATAATGTTATTAAATTATGCATTTTTACATGCTGATGACGTAACGGCAATGGGAGTCATGTTAGATAATCTTTTGGATTTTATTATTCTTGAACATATTCACAAAATCGAAAAAACAGAAAGTTTTAACGAATTTTATTTATATTTCAATCGATTTTCTCAAATAACGAATCAGGTAAATGAACTTAGTGGATTAAATGAAACATTAACGGCTGATATTGTCAAAAGCGTCTGGAATGATAAAATGCAGTTATTCGTTGGGGATGCTAATTATAAAGAACTTAAACGACAAGCTGACAAAAAGCGAAAGCTTATGCCAATACGTAATATGATATTTGAGTTTTCCAATCTTCTCTTCACGCTTTATCCATGTTGGCTAATGAGTCCTGAAACAGTTTCTGATGTGCTTCCGTTACAAGCTGATTTGTTTGACTTGATTATCTTTGATGAGGCCTCTCAAATGTTTGTTGAAAATTCTATACCTACGATTTATCGGGGGAAGAAAGTCGTCGTTGCAGGAGATGACAAACAGTTAAGACCAACATCGTCATTTTTAGCACGTATTGAGGAAGAGGATGAAGAGTTCCTAGACATTGAAACAGCGGCAGCGCTTGAAGAAGAAAGCTTGTTAGATCTTGCCAAAGTGAATTATGACTCCGTTCACCTAAACTATCATTATCGCTCACGATACTCTGAGTTAATTCAATTCTCGAATCACGCCTTCTACAATGGGAGACTGAATGTTTCTCCAAATAGAGTTAAATACCACTATGATGGAAGTTCACCTATCGAAAGAATTAAAGTGGCAGGTAAGTGGGAGAACAGACGTAACAGTGTTGAGGCTAATCGAATCGTTGAATTAGTTGATCATTTACTGAAGAACAGGGCGGATAATGAAACAATTGGTATTATCACATTTAATATTACGCAAAAAGATTTGCTTGAAGATTTGCTTGAATCAAGATGTCAGATTGATGAAACTTTCAAAAACCTGTATCAGGAAGAATTAGTTCGTAAGAAAAAAGATGAAGATGTATCCATATTTGTTAAAAACATTGAAAATGTTCAAGGAGATGAACGGGACATTATTATTTTTTCTGTTGGATATGCTCCTAACGAACAAGGCAAGATTAGCGTCAATTTTGGATCATTATCGCAAGATGGCGGGGAGAATAGACTGAATGTTGCAATCAGTCGTGCTAAGAAAAAATCATACGTCGTAACATCCATAGAACCAGAAGAATTATTTGTTAATAAAACTAAGAACAACGGAGCTAAGTTGTTCAAGAAATATTTGCAATTTGCTAAAGAGGTGTCAGACAAGAATCTCGAAAGACAAAACTTCCTATTGGAACAATTATCTGATACAAAAGTTAAGGAAATTGTTGTTGAAGATGAATTTGTTGAAGAATTAGCTAACAAGCTAAAAGTTACCGGTTATACAATTGAATTAAATGTTGGCTCAGGTAAATACAAACTGGATATGGCGATTTGGGATGAGAATCATAAAGCCTTTGTACTTGGAATCGAATGTGATTCTATGTTATATCCAAATGGACAGACAACATTGGAAAGAGATATTTACCGCTCTAGGTTTTATAAAGCTAGAGGGTGGGATGTTCTCAGAGTTTGGTGCTACGATTGGTGGAAGAATCCTACTACTGTCTTGAAATCAATCAGTGAGCATTTAAATGAAAACTACCAAATCGAAGTAGATATTGAGCACCCGCCAATTCAAACAACGCAATTTCATCTGGTTGAAGCAGGTGGCGATGAATCTTGTTGGTATGGAGATCGTATTCAGCTGAAGGATCTTAAATCCAACGAAGTTTTCACTATTGATATTGATGCTACAGAAGACACTAAAGATGATTTAAATGAATTTAAAAAGTTACTTATTGATCAACGTGTTAATACTCCAATCATCTATCGTGATTACGAATATAAAATTCACAGCATTATGAAGCTGAAGGATTAGATTCAATGTAGTCATTGAATGTCGTTAGAAAAAGTCGGTATGTCATGCAAAATGAATGTCCAATCATCTGGACTTTCTACTGCGTGACATACCGACTTTTATTTTGACTTGAGCAACCCATATGATTCAACTCTATACGTTCGAATTAATAATCAACTAAAGCTTTTTCATATTTCAACTCAACAATATTACTTGTTTTATGAACTTTTGGTTTAAGGGATAATGAATCAGTGATATTATCCAACGATGTAAATAAGTCGCTAAAATCATCGTTATTCATTGTTACAATGTATTTGTGCATAAGTTGATTGTAGCTTGATTGGAATGAATCTAGTTTCATTCGCATGTGTTTGATTTTCTTCTGAAGCTCTAATAACTGATCTTCTGCTTTTTGTCTAATACTGTCAGCTTCGAGATTGGCATCATCAATAATTCGAAATGCCGTGTTTTCTGATTGGATAATGGCTCTTGCAATAGCCAACTGGTCTGATTTAAAGTTATTTAATTCTTCTTCGAGTTTTTCTACATATCTGTCAACTTCTACCGGTAAATATCCTTTTTTGGAAATAGAAAAATTTTGTTCCACTCTCATTACCCCTTTCGATAGTCCACTCTGATATAATGTAACTATTTTATCATGATATAAGGTGATTTACAACACATAGGACTATAGTGCCAGAAATTTGAAAAAATATGAAAATTTGCTATAATGATTACAATACAGTTTTTAGATTGGAGTACTAAGTGGAAACAATAGATCATAATCAGTTAGATGAATACTATATGAGCATTGCGATAGAAGAGGCAAAGAAAGCTTGGGAAATACTTGAAGTACCTATCGGTGCAGTTATTGTACATAAAGATAAGATAATCGGAAAAGGATATAATAGAAGGAACACGGATAAATCAACCTTTGCGCATGCTGAGATTATGGCAATGCAACAAGCAATGAAGGTTATTGGTGATTGGCGGTTGGAAGAAACAACGATGTATATTACGTTGGAACCGTGTCCGATGTGTGCGGGTGCAATTGTCCAAGCTCGGATTCCTAAGGTTGTCATTGGCGCTATGAATCCAAAAGCCGGTTCAGCTGGATCAGTGGTTAATCTGTTGAATGAACCGGGATTTAATCATCAAGTTGAACTTATTATTGGAATATTAGGAGAGCAATGTTCAAGCTTGTTACAAAATTTTTTCAAAGAGTTGCGAGAATTAAAGAAATCGGAACAGTAATTGAATAAATTATTTGATAATAATGTGTTATCATTATGGGGATAGTAATTACAGAAAAATTGTTATAGAAAATTAATAAATTATTAATTGACATTGAGAATAAAAAGTAATATACTGTGTCTTGCTGTATTAGTAATACAGTAATTGAATATGTTATAAAGTTTCCGTGCAGCCGGGGAGTTAGCGGTGCCCTGTACTTGCAATCCGCTACAGCAAGGGTGATGCCAAACCGAGACTTTCATATTGTAGAGCAGCCTTATTTAAGTGATGTTGACGGCTGGGTCTTACGCAACAGAAATCTGCGAACCGTGTCAGATCTTGACGGAAGCAGCACTAAGTGGAATCTTCTGTGTGCCGTGAGGTTGCCTGACCAGAGTTAACTGAATGAGTAACGTTTATGAGTGATTGCCGACGGGCGGCGCACGGATTTAAAATAGAATTTTAGGCTTTAATGATTGAACTCCATGATGGGGTTCTTTTTTATTCTACAAATGCGTCTCGGCTTATGTCGCCATAAGGATAGATTCTCAGGTACTACAACGTAGGCCGCTCATCCCAGACCAATTTTCTAGTGAGCCACGAAACGCAAG
>Ga0314774_1000388_pt1 | contig 36935 bp, 69 predicted proteins | sample MetaGCBIA2018_FD_204515 | JGI IMG/M metagenome (GOLD analysis project Ga0314774, IMG submission 204515) | Cryopeg brine microbial communities from Beaufort Sea near Barrow, Alaska, United States - CBIA 2018 | ecosystem: Environmental > Aquatic > Marine > Coastal | place: USA: Alaska | collected... | reverse complement strand
TGAGCGGTCTCTCCCCAGTGTTTTTTTCAAAGCGACGGTAAAGGATTGGCTATGTCACAAGGTGCCGTTTCTGAGGCCGCAAAGTCCGGTACAACCCTGGACCTACTCATCGCCACACGTGAGCGTATAGCCATGTCGGTTGATGACCCCAAGACCACTGGTGCCCCACTCGCCGCACTAACGAAGCGACTCATGGACATCGCAAAAGAGATCGAGTCTATCGAGACGGAGGAGTCGGAGGAGTCAGAAGATGCCCCGACCCCAGACGAAAGCTTCGACCCCGCGACTCTCTGAGATAGCGCGACACCTCAACTCCCCTACCGGAATTGTCACTACCGCTTGGCCGTCTGTCCGTGATCGCTGCAAGGCTTTCGGCATCGGCTTCGACCCTTGGCAGCACGGCATTGGAAGTCTTTCTCTAGCCAAGCGAGCCGATGGGAAGTATGCGGCGACCGTTGGCGGAGTGGTGCTGTCGATCCCCCGCCAGACCGGAAAGACCTACCTCATCGGATGGCTCGTCTTTGCTCTCTGCACGCTAAACCCTAACCTCACTGTCATCTGGACAGCGCACCACTCGCGCACGTCGGATGAGACGTTCGGCAAGATGCGGACGATGGCGATGAAGCCGCGTGTCCGCAAGTACATTAACGGCAAACCACGCACGGCGAACGGCCAGCAAGTCATCGAGTTTAAGAATGGCTCCCGCATCCTCTTTGGTGCCCGCGAGTTTGGCTTCGGTCGAGGATTCGACAAGGTCGACGTGCTGATTCTTGACGAGGCTCAGAAACTCACCGAGAACGCAATGGGCGACATGGTGCCGGCAACGAATGCGGCACCCAATGGTCTCGTGTTTCTCATGGGTACGCCGCCGCGTCCGGGCAAGGATAGCGGCGAGGTGTTCACTGCACGCCGAAGTGACGCTATTGATGGCGATGCGGACACTGCGTTCGTTGAGTTTTCGGCAGATCCCGACGCGAAGATTGTTGACTGGACCCAGCTCGCGAAGGCTAACCCTTCTTTCCCTCATAGAACTGGCAAGTCTGCGATTCTGCGGATGCAGAAACTCCTTGGCTCAGATGACAACTTCCGCCGTGAGGCGTATGGCATTTGGGATGACGCGAAGGCCGCGGCTCGCTTGGTCGAGCCAGGTGTCTGGGAGAACCTCACTGGCCCGACGCCAACTGAAGGACGCGTCGCATATGGCGTGCGGTTCTCGGCAGACGGCTCGCGGATGGCTATTGCCGTTGCGGAGACTTGCGAGGATGGGCGCCCGTTTGTTGAGGTGCTCGAGTCGGCCTCTACGTCAGTCGGCCTAGCGAACGTCACTAAGTGGCTCGCGGAACGTTGGCGCGATGCTGACTCGATTGTGATCGACGGCAAGTCGATGGCGGGGTTGCTCACTGAGGAACTCATCGCGGCTGGTGTTCAGCGTCGTCGCCTGGTGCGCCCCACCTTCGAGGGCATCATCACGCTAAGCGCCCACCTCATTGAACTCATCAAACTGGGCGACATTACGCACGCGGGCCAGCCGGGACTATCCCGTGCGGTATCTGCCGCTGGCCGTCGCCCTATTGGAAATCAGGGCGGATGGGGATTCCTGTCACTCGAGGAAGACGCCGACATTCCAGCAATGGAGGCTGTCGCGCTTGCGGTGTCTGGCCTGAAGAACAGGGGTAGGCGCCCGAAAGACGGCAACTCAAATACTCGCGGAAATTCTGGCGGCAGACGAAAGGCACAGGTGATGTGACATGGCGCATACGCCCATCACCATCACGGGACTCTCTAAAGACGAGAACTCCGTCGTGAACACGATGCTTGAGCAGATATCCGACAAGTTGCGCCGCAATGTTTTGCGCCGTTCGTACTACGAATCCAAGCACGCGGTGCACCAGGTGGCGGCTATTCTGCCGCCCGCATACAGCAACCTTGCGACGACGGTGGGCTGGACGGCGAAGGCTGTCGACATGCTGGTGCGTCGTTGCAACGTGGACACGTTCACGTGGACTGGCGGCGACCTGTCGAGCCTTGGTTTCGATGAGTTGTGGTCAGACAATGCGCTCGGTTCGGAGATCGGCCAGGGTGCTACGGCCTCCCTGATTCACGCGTCGGCGTTCGTGTCCACAGTGGCAGGCGAACCCGGCGAGCCGGACGTCGGCATCCACTTCTTTGACGCCCTGGACGCTACCGGCATCTGGAATGCCCGCACCCGTCGTCTGAGTGCCGGGCTTGTTATTGACGAGCGCGGCACGAGCGATGCCAGTACAGACAACGGGCAGCCGATCGGCATCACCTTGCACCTTCCAGGCATCGTATCCACCTGCGAGAAGGTTCGGGGCATCTGGACCCAGGTGTCACGCTCTGAGCACGGTTACGGGATGACGTTGGACCTGTTGCCATATCGTCCGCGCACTGGTCGCGCGTTCGGTTCCTCGCGTATCTCGCGTCCCATGATGGCGATTCAGGACATGGCTATCCGTGAACTGTTGCGCCTCGAGGGTCACATGGACGTTTACTCGTTCCCTGAGATGTGGATGCTTGGTGCTGACACGTCGATCTTTGGCGACAACGCTGACCCGTTCCAGGTGATGCTTGGTCGCATCAAGGGCATCCCCGACGATGAGGACGCGGTCAATCCGCGCGTCGACGTAAAGCAGTTCTCGGCGTCGTCCCCCGAACCTCACCTCGCGGCACTGAACGCACACGCCAAACTGTTCGCACGCGAGGCCGGACTCCCAGACTCGTCGCTGGCGATTACCCAGCTGGCTAACCCGACGAGCGCCGAGTCCTACGATGCCGCACAGCACGATCTCATCGCGGAGGCCGAGGGTGCTACTGACGACTGGACTCCGGCACTTTCCCGCGTGGTTGCTCGTGCACTGGCGATGAAGGCCGGCGATCCTGAACTGACCGCGGCCATTGAGCCTGACCTACGTCCGAAGTGGCGTCCTGCACAGTTCTTGTCACGTTCCGCTGAGGCCGATGCGGGCATGAAGCAACTGTCCGTCCTGCCGTGGCTCGCTGAGACGAGTGTGGGCCTAGAACTATTGGGCCTCACTGACGATCAGGCGCGGCGTGCGCTCGCTGAGAAGCAGCGTGCAGAGGCGTCGGTCAGGGTGGCTGACTTGCTCAATACTCCTGACGCCACGCAACTGTAGGCGTCATGGTCGACATGCTGACGCTCGAATATAGGGCGAACATTGCGAAGATTGAGGCACGGTCAGCGCGTCGCATCGCTAACTCGTGGCGCTCACTAAGCCTCGACAATGTGGCAACAGTTCGAGACGCAATGACCGACGTAGTTCTCGCCAATGGCATCGCCTATGGCGAAACAACGTCACTACTTGCGGCCCAGTATTACGACGATCTGCGAGTGTCCGAACGTGTGCCGTCTAAGTATGTGGCCGACATTGCCACGGACTTCGACACGGCAGCCACCGCGGGGTCGATTCGTTGGGCCGTCGATCCGCTCAATGGCGGATCGTCTACGGACGCACTGGCACGCGTGCAAGTGGTCGGCAGCGGGATTGTTAACGCGATTGCTTCTCAAACGGTGATGCGCAATGTCGGTGCAGACCCAAGGGCTCAGGGATGGAACCGCGTAGCACGCGCAGGGTCATGTGATTTTTGCGTGATGTTGTCGCAACGTGGCGCTGTTTACAAAAGCGCTACCGCCGATTTTGCGGCCCACAACAACGACAAGTGTTCCGCTCGCCCGTCATGGGACGCAAGCGCCCCAGAGGTTGACGTGAAGGCATACGAGGCTTCACAGAAGACTACTCGACTGCGCGAGCTCGACAAGGCCGACGGCGGTAACCGTCTTGCGCACCATCAGGCAAATATCGCCGGATGGATTGAGGGCAACACGAAGACGCTCGACGCGTTCCGTTCGGAACTGCTCTAACTGTCCCACCACCTGGTGGGGGTAACGCTACGTGCGCGTAAAAGCACGGACCAATGGCCGACGGGCCGTAAGCGGAGGAATCACTCATGGCTGAAGAAGTAACTACGCCCGACGTCACTGAATCGAAGGCGGACGACTGGAAGGCTCCGGCCACCCAGGACGAACTCAATCACATCATCGAGGGCAGGCTGGCGCGCGAGCGTGCAAAGTTTGCTGACTATGACGCCGTGGTCGCGAAGGCCGCTGAGTTCGACAAGGCCCAGGAAGAGGGCAAGACCGAATTGCAGAAGGCGCTCGACGTAGCGGCGGCATCCAAAACGGAGACCACCACTGAACGTGAACGTGCTAACCGCGCCGAAGTCGCACTCGTCAAGGGCCTCACCCCCACGCAGGCCAAGCGGCTTGTGGGCAGTACGCGCGAGGAACTGGAAGCCGACGCCGACGAACTCCTCAAGGACCTCAAGGCTGACGCATCGCGCGGCCCTCGTGCACCCCACCAAAAGACATCACAGTCGGACCCCAAGGACGACCCAATGCGCGAGTTCGCGCAGAACTTGTTCAAGTCCGGCGAATAACCCCTAGAAGGAGAACGCAATGACTTCATTCGCAACCGGATCACTCACGATCCCGAAGCAGAAGCTCGACCCGTGGCTCGGTGCCATCAAGAATGGTTCCGCAGTAGCGGCCCTGTCCAACTCGATCCCGATGACCTACGGCGAAGGCGAGAGCTGGACGTTCAGCATCGGCGAAGCGGAGTACGTCGGAGAGGGTGGGGACAAGGGCGCATCGACCGTCACGCCGACGACCAAGACGGTTAAGCCGTTCAAGTTCCACAAGACCCTCCGCTTCAATGAAGAGGTTCTGTGGGCTGACGAGGACCGCCAGTTGGCTGTCATCGACCAGATCCTCGCCGAGATTCAGCCGTCACTTTCGCGTGCGCTGGACTTCGGTGTGTTCCACGAGATCAACCCGACTGGCGGAGCCATTGTGGCCGCTATGAACGGTGGCCTCACGGACACGACGAACCTGGTCGAGTACGTCGCAGCGAACAAGCCCTACGTGAGCCTCGACGCGGCAGACGCGCTCGTGCTTGCTGACGGGTTCATTCCCCGCGACATCGCACTGTCCCCGACCTACGCGTCAAAGTTCTCGGCACTGCGCGGCACTAACTCCGAGCAGAAGTTGTACCCCAACTTCCAGCTCGGAACCGAGGTGTCCGAACTTGATGGTCACCGCGCGTCCGTGTCCAACACGGTCGACGGCACTGGCGTGCTCGCCGTTGACACCAAGGTCCTCGGCTTTGCCGGTGACTTCAGCGCGATCCGCTGGGGCATCCAGAAGTCGATTGGCCTTGAGGTCATCAAGTATGGCGACCCCGACGGTGGTGGCGACCTCAAGCGCAAGAACCAGGTCGCGTTCCGCGCCGAGGTCGTTTACGGCTGGGGCATCGCTGACCTGAACGCGTTCGCCAAGATCCACGACCTGGTCTAATGCCTCGTCTTCGTAACATCCAGTCCGGTGCAGTCGTCTCGTGTTCTAGCGAGACGGCTGCCCGGCTGGGCGGCGAGTGGCAGCCAGTCCCCGCTGTGAGTCCAGTAAAGCCCGCCAAGGAGGTAGCCCGCAATGACACCACTAGCAACAAGCGCGGACGTAGTAACACGCCTCGGTCGGGCACTCACAGCAACTGAGACCGTTAAGGTCACCGGACTTCTCGAAGAGGCGTCCGTCAAGGTCCTTGCCCATTTGGGTAAGGGCGAATCCTACTATGACGCACTGACGATTCCGGCAACGGTCTCAATTGTCACGTCCCGCATGGTTGCCCGCGTACTCGAGCAGGCGCCGGCAGGCATGGTGCCCGGTACGCAGCAGACCGGCGTCACTACGGGGCCATTTTCGAATCAGACCACGTTCGTGGCTGGCTCGTCGAATGGTTCCCCGTGGCTCTCCCGTTCGGATCGTGCGGACCTGAACAACGTCCTTGGTGCTAACAAGGTGTTCGCGATCGACACGGTGGCATCGAGCTACTACGACATCGCTACCAACACGTCATACGTTACCCCGGCAACGTTCATTGACGGCGTGACGCCATGACCTACACGGGCGAAACGGTGACTCTCATCCGCGAGTCTCCCGGTGGCTTCGACGCATACGGCGACCCGCTCCCGTCGACGTCCACGGAGATCCCGGTGACCGACGTCAAGGTTGCGCCCCGCACATCGTCCACAGACGGTACGGGCGAGCCGACTGAGCGCGGCAATGAGGGCGTGGTGATCGGGTGGGCGTTGTATGCGCCCCCCGGCACCGTCGCCTATTACACCGACACGGTGCGTGTCCGTGGCGTTGTGTGCCGCGTTGAGGGTGAGATCGCCGACTGGCCTATGGGCGTAGTCATTAACTGCACGAGGGCGTGAGCATGGTCATCAAACTCGATTATGACGGCATCGGCGAAGTGCTGCGCGTGCAGATGGCTAGGCCCGTGCGCGAGGCCGCTGAACGTATCGCCGAAGAGGCCAGGAGTTCTGACCACATCCATGGCGGCAAGGTCAGCACTAAGGACTTCACCACCGACCGTGCGGTCACGGTCGTCATGTTCTCTCAACCCAACGCCGCAGCCATCGAAGCCAAGCATGGCTTGCTCACCAAGGCTGCAGCCGCAACGGGGCTCGAGGTTAAGTCGAAGAAGGGCGGGAAGAAATGACTAAGCCCGTAGCCATTCCTACTGACGCTGAGCGCGCCACTGTTGACTACCTCACCGCAGCACTCGCCACACGTGGGCAGAACGTCACGTGTGGCGTCAACGAGCCGACACCTTGGGCCGATGCCACCAAGCCGCACGTGCAGGTCATGTCGGACGGCACACCTAGCGCCACCTACCCGATGACGGCAGCCGTAACCATTCGCCTCACCGCATGGGCTACCGGTACGACCGCGGCGAAGTCGCTGGCCGGCCTCGCTCAAGGAATCATGCTCGCGCACCCAGGTGGTGGCGGCATTCAGTCAGTCAACTTCCTTACGGGTATGCAGCCGACCAAAGACGCCGACACGGGCGCACAACTCGCCACTGCAACGGTGCGCGTCAACACCTCGTACTCCGAGGCGTAACTAAACTCCCTCACCTTCGGGCGAGGCGAACCGCGATTCCACCAACCACTCCCGAAGGAGACATCATGACCGGCACCACCGCCAATGCATCAGTCTGGGCCAACGCCGAGGTCTGGGTAGCACCAATCGGCACAGCACTTCCCGCAGACGAGTCCGCCGCGTTCGGCGCGGGATGGGAAGCGGTCGGCCTTCTCGACGGCTCCGCAGGTTTCGAGTACAGCCGCTCCGAGGACAAGAAGGACCACTACGCATGGGGCGGCATCCTCGTTGCCACCACGCGCAAGAACCACAAGTCGATGTACAAGTTCACGGCGCTTGAGGACAATGCCACCACCCGAGCCCTCGCATGGCCCGGATCGACGTCCACCGAACTTAAGGTGCCAGTCGTTGTTAACCAGATGGTCGCATTCGAGACGACCACGGGCGGCAAGGTCAAGCGCATGATCTCAAAGAACTATGCGCAGGTGGACCTCAATGGCTCCATCAAGGACAGCGAGGAAGACCTTACTGGGCGCACGTTCGATGTGACGATCTTCCCCGACGACGCGGGCGTTCTGTTCTCCAAGCAGGCGGCACCCGAGATCGCATCCATTGCCATCACGCCGCTCACGTTGGCGCTGTCACTTGGTGGCGCAATCATCAAGAAGCTCACCGCAACCGCGACCTACACCGACGCCACGACCGGCGACATTACGGCCAAGGCGAACTGGGTCTCCGCGACCCCCGCCAAGGCCACCGTTTCAGCGGGTTACGTCACCGCGGTCGCAACTGGCACGTCGAGTGTGTCGGCCAACTTCGGGGGCGTCGTCTCGACTGCCCCGAGCGTGGTCACCGTCAGCGCCTAGTAGACCAGCTCGCCCCGGAGTTCACGCGGTTCGCCGGGGCGGGCTGCACCACCAGTAACCGCGATCACCACGCATCAACACTCCTCGGCCTCCCGGTGTGCTTCTCGACTTCGGGTATAAGCCCAGCCTCACGCGCGAGAGACACGTAGCGGGCGGCTGATCGCCATGAGGTGTGAAAGTGAAGTTGGACCATTACGGTCGGCTTCCCTGAGTGCAATTCGCGCCGATAAACCTCGGCCACTTCGGCAAGGTGTTCAAAGTCGATTACGCGCCGGGTCTTGATTCTCGGCTCAAACGCATGACCACAGGACGGGCATTTAGTTTCCATGCCACCAAGTATGCCACAAGCACAACACAAAACCAAGGAGAACCGCGATGCCACTCCCTAGTGAGGAGCAGATCAACACCAAGGCGGTCGAACTCGGTCTAGCCGATGGCGAGGGTGAAGTCCTGCGCCAACACCGATCTCGTGTCGCGTCAGTACTCATGCAGATGGGCACTGACGACGAGCAAGATTCGGACGAGACCGACGACCGCTCCTCGCTCATTTCTCGCACCACCACCAAGATCGACGGCGGGTTCATCGTCGTTGATGTCACGTTCGTAACGAAATAGGAGAACCGCGCATGTCTGAAATCCCAGCCGGAGCCACTAAGCCCCAGGACCACAAGAAGTCCGCCGCACAGATCGAAGCCGAGGGTGGCGAGACTGTCACTATCACGTGGCGCGATCAGGAGTTTATCCTCCCCGCCACGATTGAAGACTGCCCCATTGAAGTTGCGGAAGCCTTCGAGGATGGCAAGGGCGCACGTGCTGTCGCCGGAATCATGGGCGCTGACAGGTACGCCGCGTTCAAGGCTAAGAACAAGCCGACCGTGCGCGACCTCAACGACCTTGCACGCGTCATCGCCGAAGCAATGGGGATGACGCCGGGGGAATAACGCGACTCCTCCGCCTGCTCCGTGATCACGCGGATGCGGTGGAGTCCGACCTTTCCCGCTATCACCAGATTGATTACCGCGACCGTTGGCGTTTCGATGCCAACGGTTCGCGGCGTCTCACGTTGCGGATGATTCATGTTCGCCTCAAGAGCCTCCCACTTGACTCGGCGGTCGCAATCGTCGAGGGGTCCGGGGGCTGGACGCTTGAGCACTATCTCACCGCGCAGTTGTGGGAAGTGCAGACAGGCGAACCTCACCCCGCAAAACCGAAGCACGAGAAGGCCATCGACCCACAGGTGGCACAAGCACGCAAGGCCGCGCTGATTCGCAAACGCGAACGCGAGGCAGCCATCGCCGAGGGGCGAATCACATAAAACGCCCCTCGGTGGGGCTTTGCGCACGAGGGAGCGACGTGGAGCAACGCGAGGCCCGTAGGCGCAGAACCCCGAACGTTGGGCCATGCGCTGTCGATGGTTGCGAACAGCCAATGCGCAAGCGCTCCTGGTGCGCAAGCCACTATGCCCAATGGCGCAGGACCGGCGAGGACCCCAAGCCCTTCAAGTACAAGTGGGGGCAGGCCGAACCCCGACCGTTCATTCCGAAGCAGCGCCGAGTAAGGGCGACCTGCTCAGTGCGGGACTGTACTGCCCAGGCCCACGGCCAGGGGCTCTGCGCCAAGCACTACTCGCGCAAGCGCAAGTATGGCGACGTTGAGTTTGTGCAGCGAATCTGGCACGAGATGCAGCCATGCGTCGTCTGCGGGTCAGAGTCCCGCTCAATCAAGTCCCGCAATCTCTGCTCCAAGCGATGCGAGAGGTTGTTCTACACCTACGCGGGCGACGTTCCGACTGAGCGAGAGTGCGTCCAGTGTGGCGCAATCACACGGTTGACCGACCTGACCAAGAGCGGCAATCGCAGAAAATCAAACGGGCGTCTCTGCGCTTCGTGCCAGCGAGACGGCTGGCGGCGCGAATGTCTCTCTGTTGAGGAACTGGCGGAGCGCGACGGACCAACATGCTCGATCTGCCGTGAGCCAGTGGACATGACCGTGAAGCGCTCCGAAAGCTTCATGTGCCCTTCGATTGACCATGTCATCCCCAGATCACGCGGCGGAACAAACGAACCTAAGAATCTGGCACTCGCACACCTTTCTTGCAACATGCAGAAGTCCAACAAGGTCGCTTAACGCGTCCGTCGATTGATGAAACGGGTGAATCAATTTGTCATCGATAGGCTTCAGTACGCTCTCAGTGATCCCCTCGGCGAAGGGCTTCGGGGCCGCACTCACTAGAGAGGCGACCCCGCAGATGTCGGCGGCTGGCGCGGCACTCGGCAAGGTGTTTGTTGCCGGGACCGTTGTGGCCGCTGCTGCTATTGCCACGTTTGCAGTCAATGGCGTGAAGTCTTTCGCGAACTTGCAGACCGGTATGAATGAAGTCTTCACCTTGCTCCCTGGCATCACCGAGACGGCCATGCAGTCGATGACCGACGACACGCGCGCATTTGCTGTCGAGATGGGCACCACTACCGATGAGGTTGTGCCGGCGCTCTATCAGGCAATCTCGGCAGGTGTGCCAGCGGGCAGCGTGTTCGACTTCCTAGAGGTCGCACAGAAGGCCGCGCTGGGTGGCGTGACTGAGCTCACCACGGCGGTTGATGGAATCTCGTCTGTGGTCAACGCTTACGGCGACGATGTCATTGATGCGGCCACAGCGTCGGACCAAATGTTCACTGCCGTGCGACTCGGTAAAACCAACTTTGAGGAACTGTCCTCGAGCCTGTTCAACGTGACCCCCACGGCAGCGGCGCTTGGGGTCAAGTTTGGTGACGTCACAGCGGGACTTGCGGCGATGACTGCGCAGGGTGTTCCCACCAACGTCGCTACCACGCAGATGCGACAACTGTTTGTTGAACTGTCGAAGGCTGGCGGTGACACGGCGAAGGTGTTCGAGGATGCGTCGGGCAAGACGTTTAAGGACTTCATCGCATCAGGCGGAAACGTCAACGATGCCCTTGACATTATGGGCAACTATGCCGCAGATTCTGGCATCGGCATTAGCGACCTGTTCGGCTCGGTCGAGGGCGGTCAGGCAGCACTGGCCCTGTTCGATAACTCGGCCTTCACGGGCGCACTGTCCGAGATGGATGCATCAGCAGGCGCCACCGATGCGGCCTACGAACAGATGGACCAGGGACTCGGGCGCACATGGGAGCGGATCAAGTCCGTGTTCTCAGATGCGGCCATTTCCATTGGCGAAAAACTCGCGCCCAAGGTTCAAGAGTTGGCGACGTGGTTTAGCGAATGGCTTCCGGGCGCCATTGATGCAACGTTCGCGGCGTTCACTGTCGTCAGCGACTACATCACCGGAACCGTTGTGCCAGCCATCCAGGGATTCGTTACCGAGTTCCAGAACGGCGAAGGCGCGGGCGGAAAGTTCCGCGACGTTTTGACCGCGACACGGGACGCACTCGTGTCCGTTGCCGACTACATTACCGGCACTGCGATCCCCGCTGTTCAGAACTTCTCCACATGGGTCAATGACAATAAAGATAAGGCCATCGCTGTTGCCGGGGTCATCACTGCCGTCCTCCTGCCGGGGCTCGCCACATGGGCCACCGTGGCCACAGTTTCTGCCGCGAAGGCTGTGGCCGCATGGTTCCTGACTGAGACGGCTGCGATCCGTGCGGGCATAGCCCACACGGTCACCGGCTACAAGGTCATCGGATCGTGGATAGCATCAGCCGCTGCCGCCGTTTCGTCCGGTGCTGTCACCGTCGCTATCTGGGCGCTATACGCGACCGAAGCCGTGAAGGGCGCAGCCATAACGGTTGCGTCTCATGCGCGCATGGCTGCCGTATGGGTAGCGTCCAAGATCCAGGCCGGAATATCCGCAGCCGCGGTTGCCGCCACATGGGTTGCATCGTCAGCTCGCGTGGCCGCTGGGCTAATTGCCCAGGCAGCCGCCCATGTTGCAACACGCGCGATAGTAATCGCGGGCGCCATCGCAACGGGCGTCGCTACCGCGGCCCAATGGCTATTCAATGCTGCACTCAGTGCCAACCCTATTGGGTTGATGGTCGTGGCTATTGCCGCATTGGTGGCCGGCCTCGTGTGGTTCTTTACCAAGACCGAGACCGGGCAGAAGTTGTGGAAGACGTTCACGGAAGTTCTCTCCGCTGGGTGGGACGCCATTAAAGGGGCGTTCTCCGCTGGATGGGATGCAGTCAGTGGATTCCTTGGCAATGTATGGGATCTCGTTAAGAAGGTGTGGGGCTACTCTCCGCTCGGCCTGATCGTTACCAACTGGACGGCGATTCTCGATTTCTTTAGGGCCATACCCGGCAAGATTGCTGGATTCATAGGCAATATCGGGACCAAGATCGCGGGCTATTTTACGACAATCAAGGCCACCATTAAGGGCTATGTCGACAGCGTTACGGGTTACTTTAAGGCCATCCCCGGAAAGATCGCTGAGTACATTTCCGGCATCGGAACCAAGGCATCCGGGTACTTCAAGACGTTCAAGACGAACGTCAAGAGTTATGTCGATTCAGTTCTTGGCTGGTTCAAGGACATCCCAGGGAAGATCGGCGGCTTCATGTCGTCGGTCGGTTCTAAGATCACGGCGCCATTCAAGGCGGCGTTTAACGCGGTCGCCCGTTTTTGGAATAACTCGGTCGGCAAGGTCAACTTCAGCGTCCCCGACTGGGTGCCCGGTGTCGGCGGCAAGTCGTTTGGCATCCCCAATATCCCGTACTTGGCAGACGGTGGTGTTGTTGACCGCGCCACGTTGGCGATGATCGGTGAGGGCAGCGAGCCTGAGGCCGTCATTCCCCTGTCGAAGCTCGACGAAATGCTGTCGGGCAAGGGCAAGAGCTCCGGGATTACGCAGGAGAACCACTTCTACGGACTCATGGACGCCGCAACCGCAGCACAAGAGATGCTTCGCCGACTACAAATGCAGGGGGTCTAAATGGTTGCCACGGTCCTCTCACGCCAATACATCGAACTGGACGGCCTTGGTCTTACCGCTAGTTACGACGACGGTTCGCAGATACTCATGGAGACGTTTGAGGGCTGGGGCTCCCCGGCTTCGACCATTAACCCGCAGCAGAAGCCGCGGGCGAATGGTGTGTGGGCTGGCGATGCATTCCTGGGTGAGCGTCCCATGTCGATGAATGGCACGATCACAGCGCCTTCCATTGAGGTTGCTGAGGCGGCGAAGGATAGGCTCATCGCCGCAGTGTCGCTCAGTGCGGTACCCATGATTGTCACGCAAGGCACACTCGTGCGTTCGCTGATGGTGCGTCGTTCTGGTGCGGTCATTGTTAACGACATTGGCGACGATGGCACCAGCCTAGAGTGGTCGATCCAGATCATTGCTACGGACCCTCGCAAGACTGCCGCAGTAGCACTCACCGGCACGACCGGCCTGCCCATGTCCAGTGGTGGACTCACGGTGCCATTCACGGTGCCGTTCGCCATTGCGTCGACGGTCGTTTCGGGGCAGGTCAACCTCACTAACCCCGGCAACATTGCGGGCAAGGTGGTGCTGCGAATCGATGGTCCAGTGACGGCTCCCGTGGTGACTCACGTGTCGTCCGGCAAGTCCATTGTGTTCTCGGCGTCCCTGACCATTCCTGCCGGCAACTATGTGCTTATTGACATGGAGTCGCACCAGGTACTCGAGAACGGTACGGCTTCACGTAACGGCTGGGTGACCGGTCGCGGCTGGTCGTCGTTCCAGCCTGGCGATAACACGTGGGCGTTCTCTGCTGCAGCTCACAACACTGGCACCCTAACGGTGACGGCCATGCCGTCGTGGAGCTGAGCATGGCTATTGAGTGGGTTGCTTGCGACATGAGGACCGGTCGCGTCATCTGCGACATTCCCCTCGTTTCTGTGGGCGATATCGAGCAGGCTATCGGTGCGTACTCATCGACGTCCGCAGCGTTGCCGGTAGTCGACGCTCCCGATGGCTGGGAGCAGGCGACGATGCCCGGTGCAGCGACACTAGTCATGCTGTCGGATGGCGTGCCGATGTGGGGCGGCTTTGTCACTTCGCGTTCGCGCACTGATGGCGATGTCGTCACACTGGGCCTGGCTTCCATCGAGGCATATTTCGACCGGCGCTTTGTGGGCGACGATCTCTTTGAGGGCATCGCGCAGACGCATATTGTGCGTGACCTGGTAAATCAATACGTGGGCGACTCGCTAACGATTCGCGTTGAGTATTCGGCATCGGAACACTTCCGCAACCGGGAGTATTTTGACGACGAGGACAAGTCTGTTCTCTCGATAATCTCGGAACTGTCTGGATTGCGGGACGGTGTTGAGTGGGTGATCTCGTGGGAAGAAACTGAGTCCTCCGGTCAGGTCGCCTACACGCCCGTACTGAATGTCGCGGACCGTTTGGGCGTTGATCCAATGCCGGGACTAGCGCCTGCCGTGTCGTTTGACATGCCTGGCCCAGTGACCTCGATCACTCTCGTGGAGTCGTTTGCATCAGGCGATGGTGCTACGGACGTGTTGGCGACGTCGAGTGCTGATGGTGACCGGCGACCTCAGTCAAACCCGATGAGCTCTGGTGACATAGTGCGTCCGAGGTTTGAGGAGCGCTTCACGCCGTCCACGTCGATTAGGAGCCTCTCGGTACTGAACCTGCACGCATCTGAAACTTTGGCGCGGATGCGTGACGGCTCGGTAACGCTGGCCTTGTCCCTGAATCTGGGCGAGGCTCCCCCGCTGGGCATCGACTGGATACTTGGCGACCGCGTGGGATTCCAGATCGGTGGCACAGATGGCACCGTGCCCGCGTTCCCCGGTGGGCTCAACGGGACTGCGCGCGTGATCGCGTGGAGGATGTCCGGCCTCGATGGGTCCAATCCAACGATTACACCCACGCTTACGGAGGTGCTTGCCTAATGGCCGGCTCACTAATTCAGGGGCAGCCGCTCCCCCGTGGTGACGATGCGCTCATGCGACGCATCGAGGCAATGGAGCGTAAGCAACGGGAACTTGGTCCGTCTATTGCTAAGTCGTTTCAGTCGACAGTTGCCGACCTGCTCGCCGCTCAAGCGACCCTCACGTCACAGCAAGCGCGGCTGTCTGAATCAATATCCATCACGCCCGCATATTACACCGTCACCGACAACCTAGATGGCGACTGGACCGCCACGTTAACCCCGCCTAGTTGGGCATCAGGGGGAATCGTTTCTGTCTACATGACCGAGGACGTCACTAGCACTGCCACGCGGAACACGGAGTTCGCCGCATCGTATCTCTACGACACGGGGGCTGGCATATACCCGCGCGAACTTTCATCATACGAGTCGCTCGGTACCGCGCTCGGCCTAGTCGGATTCGCCAGTGCGGTGATGGATGTCGTGAACGGGACCGACGTAATCATTTCGCGCCACACCACACTATCCGGCACCGGCACGTTCGGGATGGACGTGCTGTACGTCGTCCAGTGGTTCTAGCACTCGCCCCCTCACGCTTCAACTCCCGACTTAACTGAACATAAGGAGCACTCATGGCAATCATCATCTGGCCCGCCGATGCAGTAACTGGCGCACCGTCATACACTGGCCGCAAACTGCGTCAGGCAAACACGGCACTCATGGCGGGGGCTAAGTCGACTCGACCGTTGGGCGCGATGTCTGGTGTCCGCATCGGCACGCCGTCGACCACGGTCGCGCTGTCGGGCTTCGGCTGGACCGTCAAGCCTCACGCTGGCATCCTTGACCTTGAGACCGCGGTTGAAGCGTCGGCTTACTGGTACGCCGTCGACGCCAACGTGACGGGCACCGTGAGCGCGGCCCACGCTACCTATGCGCGGGTTGACATTCTCACCGTCAAGTTGGATGACCCCAGCGAGTCGGATGGCTCAAGCGTCCCCGCCGTCACGGTCAACTACACCGCAGGCACCGCGTCCGGTTCGCCAGTAGCACCCGCCACGCCCGCACGCTCAATGGTGCTCGCGACCATTGCCGTGCCCGCGTCAGGGGGCGGTAACCCTGTCTCCACATGGGCCGCGAACTACTGCGCGGCAGCAGGGGCAATCGTGCCAGTGCGCGACAACACGCACCGTGGAGTGGTCGCAACAGCACTGGCACCCACCGCAGACAACCCGCTCTACGTGCACAACAAAGCGCAGGCGGCAGGTACTGAACTACAGCGCACCATTGACGGTACAACGTGGGTGACCTTTGATGCGCGCGACACCGGCTGGATTACCCCCTCCCTCTCGGCCGGTTGGGTAAGTTCCGGGTTTGCTTACCGGAAAATCGGCTCGCAGTTGTTCTTTAAGGGCGAACTGTATGGGGGCACGCTGAGCACTACTATATTTACGCTACCCCCCGGGCATCGGCCCGCGTCTCGCGTCTACACTTCTGTCTATTCTCTTGCGGCGGGATACGCCCAGCCAGGCGAGTTCTACGTCCAAGATACTGGGGTCGTCTGGATTCGCTGGTACAACGGGGGCGCTGCTTCCCCAGGGCTGGGAATGGGAACCATTTCCTTCCTGGTGGACTAGACGATGGCTGACGAGCACGGACCCTACATGGACGCCACTAACCCAGACAGCGAGTTCGAGATTCGCACAGGCGTCATCCGAATAACACCTGGCGCACTTCACTCACAGGGCTACGTTGACGGCGAAGGTGGAGGCGACTCGACCACACCGTTCTACATGAACACCGGCCTCTACTTGCACGCGAACTCGGGGCACATTAGTTCTGGCGTACTGCCCGAAGTGTTGATCGAGAAAGCGTCCGGTCGCATCCGCGTACAGACGGACGGCGCGATCAACGGTGCGCCAATCGTGACGGGCGATGAGACCGCCGCCGCAAACCGGCTCATGTTCGGTGCGTCGGGAGGCAACGACTACATCAACATCACATGCTCCGATGAGAACGGTCCCGTAAACCTTGCCACCACCAGCGGATACGACTCCATTGCATCGGGCAACCTCAACCTATGGATTGCGTGGCTGTCGCCCAAAGTTAGGGGAACTACCGGGGGGGTGCCCAGGCTAGACGCACTAGAGGCACGCATCGCAAAGTTGGAAGGTACACCATGACCACCGACCGCACCTATACCGAGGCCGTCTCGGAGTTTGGGCAAGTTGTGGCGAGACTAGAGGGCAAATTCGACACTGGCATGGCAGAGCTCAAGGGGTCGATAAACACCCTCACGCAAGCCGTGGAACTTGGCAACGCTGCACGAGTAGCCGAGGTGGCCGACCTACGCAAAGACGTAGACGACCATGAGGTTCGCATCCGCGAACTGGCACGTGAGCACACCGCCGACATCTCAAACGCGAGGTCAGAAATTGCCAAGATCAGGGCACGCCCCCACGTCACCCCCAAGGGAATGTGGGCGGCAATCGCCAGCGGACTCACGATGGCTGGCGTACTCGTAGCAATCGTGACCGCCATCATTCAGTCCGCACGACCCTAGCACCAGCACCACCCACAACTAAATAACCGCACCGCTTTGGAGGAAGCAAATGTCACTAGCAACAGCACTCACGACTGGCCCAGCGCCAGACACTCGCCGGAAGTGTGGCGCCTGCGATTGGCAGGACACTCTAGATGCCGAAGCGGTGATAGCGCTCAAGTCGCTGACGCCACTAGCCCTCGCACAAGAGCAGGGATGGAACGCATCTCGTCTCTGGGAGGAATGCCAAGAGGACGGTCAGCCGCTACAGTATGCGGCCTTCCTTAACCACCTCAAGGGAAAGTGTTCCGGTGGGACTCGCTAGCGCCGCACGTCTGCACAAGATGCAGACCCGCGCCCGCGTGCTGACGTTCGACATTGAGCGCCGACCGGGCGTGTACCTCGAGTGGGCACCACGCAACGGTGGCTTCATGGGCCGCGATAAGCAGCTCATCCGGTCGTCCACCATTTCGTTTGCGGCCAAGTGGTACGGCGAGAAGGAAGTGTTTTACGCAGCCACCGATCCCGTGGACCAGACGTTCATGCAACCCCACCACGTACCCGGCTACCTCGAGATGCTCGTCAAGATCCGCGATCTGCTAGATGAGGCCGACATTGTGGTGGGCTACAACTCGATCAGGTTCGATGAAGCCAAGTTGCGCGGCGAGTTCGCGCGTATGGAGATCGACCTGCCATCCCCGTATCGCTCGCTTGACCTTATGCGAACGTCTAAGCGTATGGGCTGGGACTACGCATCACTGGCCGAATCGCTCGACGCGTTCGGGCTAGGCGGCAAGGTCGCACACCAAGGCTGGTCACTGTGGATCGACTTCATGCGCGGCGACCCCAAGGCACACGCCCTCATGGAGAAGTACAACCGCGGCGACGTGACCCAGACCGAGCGTCTCATGGATGCCATGCGCCCATTCATCAAGGACCACCCGAACCTTGCACTCTGGGCAGGCCACGATGACAACGGCAACCCGCTCGACGTGTGCGCGAACTGTGGGCACGGCAAGCTCGAAACCGTCCCCGGCAAATTGGCCTACACCGCCATGACCGCATACGGCCTCGTGCGCTGTCGCAAATGCGGCACCCACCTACGCCGCAACATCGTCAAGGAACGCATCGGCCTGCGCCACGTTCGCTGACGCTCTCCTTAAACCGATGATGTCTCTCGTTTAACCGACACGTTCCGCAACCGAACCAATCACCACATGGAGGAAATCATGGCACTATCACCGCGAGGATGCCCCACTGAAAACCTAGTCGCGTTTTGCAACTACGCCGAGGCAATCGGCGCACGGGTAGGCGAGATGCCGCCCTGGGACGCAGCCAAAGCCGGCGCACACAGCAAGGGCTCATGGCACTACGACAAGGACGGCAAGTACGGTCAGGCCGCAGACATCAACTACGGCACGTCCGGCAGCTCAACGTCCGAGAATGACGTGCTCGACCACCTACGCATCGTGGGCGAGTCAATGGGGCTCGGCGTAATCTGGCGCTCACCCGGCCACTACACCCACCTGCACGCAGACGTTGGCACCTGGTCGCGCTTCAATGGCAACGGGTATACCCGCATGGCCGGCGACATCGTTACCTACAAGATCCAGGGCGCAGTGCACTTCCCCGCAAAGGAACGCGACAACCTCTGGGGCGACAACACCGACGACCGCATTGAGGCCGTCCGCTATGCCTCCAACCTGCACGGAGTCAAGTTCCCCAAGGGAGCCAAGGCCGCGCAGATCGCAGTTGGAACCAAGGCCGACAACGTGTGGGGCAACAACTCCCGCGCCGCACACGATGCCACCGTTGCCGCGATTCAGCGCATCCTCGGTGTCACCGCAGACGGCATCTGGGGCAAGAAGACGGAAGCCGCCTACCTGTCCGCTCGCAAGTCACACAAGATCTAAGGGGATACCATGAAGCCGCTCATTGACATCGTGTCTGCCAAGGCACGCAAGTACATCTACGCCGTCCTGTCTGCCGCCGTTGCTGTCTACGGACTCTGGGAAGCATCTCAGGGCGACTGGCGGGCGTTCGGTGTAGCCGTCGCCACTACTGTCGTCGCCCTCATGGCAACCGCCAACACAGACTCGTCAGGCTCAACTGACGCATAGCCGCGCGCACCCTCCACGCGCGAAACAGAGCCCGGTCACCTTCCCCTAGTGGGTTGGTGGCCGGGCTTTTTCGTCGTCCCTGCCAAGCGCGCGTCAGTACGCGGCGCTAGGGTTCAACCATGAACCCACGACACCTAGCAACCCTCGCCGCCCTAGCCGCACTGGCCCTCGCAGGCTGTGGCAACACCACGACGCCCGAGCCTGCCACGACGGTCACCATCGAAGCCGACGCAATGCCCGCAACCCGCGTTACCGTCACGGCAACACCGGCACCCGAAGTTGCCGAAATCGCAGAACCGGTCGACCCCTACGAGATCTACCTTGAGCAGAACCCCGACCCCGACCTGATCCTCTCGGCCGAGGATGCGAACACGCGCGCATTCCTGGGCTGTGGCACCGCATGGGGAGAGGGAACGGTGGACGCACTATTACAGGAGGCATATCACCCGCAATGCTGACTCGCCCTCGACGCCCCCCGCTTGCCCTTCACTAGGTAGGCGGGGGGCGTTTTGCGTTCATGGCTGTAGTTGTGGCTGTACCTGACAAACAGAAGCGCCCCTCCCGAGTGTCGGGAGGGGCGCTTTCGTGCGTGTGGCGAGTGGGGGATTCGAACCCTCGAAGTCTACGACGGCTGATTTACAGTCAGTGGCAAGGGGTGTAGCCTGGAGAGTAGAAAACATGAAACCCCTGGTAATAGCCTTCCACTTGTACCCAGGTGGTGCCATGTGGTCACATAGTCATGGCTGTAGTAATGGCTGTACCTAAGGAGCATGACATGGCAAAGCCGCACCAGCGCGCATCGGACGGCCTCTGGGCTGTAACAATCGAGCTTCCCGTGCGACTCGATGGTAAGCGGCGGCGCAAGACCGTCTACTCGAAGACGCGAGCCGGGGCGATCACCAAAGCCCGTGCCGTACAAAAGGAAGTCGACCGCGCCGGGGACATGCTCACCACCTCCCCAACCCTTGCCCGATGGCTTGAGCGTTGGCTCGTAGAGATAGCGGCACCCAACGTTCGACCGCGCACCCTAGAGAACTACGCCCACATGGTCACGCTCATCACGCCGCCCATCGGTCGAATCCAGGTCGACAAACTGGGGGCCGAACACGTGCGCCGCCTCGCTTCCTACGTCATCGACGACCGCGGCCTGTCTCCAACAACGGCCCACAACGCCCACGCCGTCTTGCGTAAGTCTCTCAACGACGCAATGGCCGAACAGGTGACGTCCCGCAACATAGCCGCCATCGTCAAGGGTCCACAGAAAGCGCACTATGAAGCCAAGTACCTCACTGCCGAACAGGGAGAGACATTGCTACGATCCGTGGCGACCGACCCGCGCGCAATGATCCGCTGGAGCCTTGCACTCATCATGGGAATGCGCCAAGGTGAGTGCCTGGGATTGCGAGCCGACCACGTAGACCTCGACGCCGGGACCATCCGTGTTGAGTGGCAACTGCAGCGTCTCGAGGTTGCCCCACGTCGCGGCGTCAAGTCCGAGGCGCTAGGCAACGACTACCACCTCACTGAACCTAAGACGGGAGCGGGTGCACGACTCCTGCCCATGCCTGCCGCCGTCCTGGAAATGATGCGCCGCTACGTGCCTAAACTCGCGCCCGATGGGTTTGTGTGCGGCCCCGGCATTACCGACGAACGCACCGACGCCCGCGCATGGAAGCGGGCACTGCTCGCCGCCGACTTGCCCGAGGTTCGCTTGCACTCAGCGCGACACACGGCGCTCACCATGCTCGCCAAAATGGGAGCCCCGTCCCACGTGCGCGAGGCCATTGCCGGCCACGCATCGCAGGCGGCACTCAAGATGTACACCCACTCAGACCAGGACGAAATGCGTAAATGGCTCGACGAGTCAAGCGGCCTACTCCTACCGGGCGGCGAGGCGTAGCGGCGACTGTCGGTGACGCCTGATAGAAAGGAAGTCATGCGGGAGTCTCCCGCAAATGCCGAGGAGGCAACCGTGCATTACGAGAGTGGCGACAATGAAGTCGCCAGATCACCCAGCGTCGATCACATGCCAAGCATGGCCGAGGTTGCAAGGTGGGCCACGGCAATTGACGTAGACGCTGGGGAGTTACTTGCCCGGCTGCTCGGCGTCGACAGCGGGAAGAATCTCCACGTCATCGAGTAGGCCACTGGCCTTGAGTCGTTTCATTGCGCGGCTCGTCAACTCCACTGGGTCAGATCCGACTGCAAGTGCGACCTTAACGAAGGTGGTGGCACGCATGATCTGGGCGTTGCGCACCCATCGCCCGGTCATGCCTTCGGATACTCCAATGCGCGCGTCTACCTGTATGTAGGTCAAGCCGGCCTCGTGGATCGCGCCATCGAGCACGGCCATGAAGTGCGCGTTCTCCGCCTTCTCCTGGGTCTTTCGATCATTATTCATGGTCACTACGGTATAGGATCACGTCTTTTTCGTCACCTGTTGCGATAATTAGGTTGCACAAACTTACCTTTTCGTATTGACAACTTACTTTTAAGTCCTGTAGTGTCACTGTCATGACTACAACAGAGAAGGAGCCGACCCCCACAATTCGTGGCGAGCTCGGTAGGAGAAGGCATTCGGTGGGGCGGCTAGCAGCGGCCACCGAACTCAGCGAAAAGGTTCTCCAGAGCCGCCTCAACGATCCCGACGCTTTCCGTCTAGGAGAGATCGCCCGGATCGCAACCGCACTGGAACTGACCACCGAGGAAGTTCTCGCCGCATGGCTTGCAGAGGCCGGGAGATGACCTCCATCGCGCTTAGAGGCGCATACACGTATGGCGACGCCGCCGACTACTGCGGATGCTCGGAACAGACGCTCCGCAATGACGTCGCAGAGGGCAGGCTCGCCCCGGTATTCCACGGCACTAAGCCCGTGTTCCTACGCGCTGAACTCGACGCGTACCTCGCCGCCCTGCCCGAGAGCAAGGGCGGCAAGCGATGACCCCGAACGCACACTCCCGCAACGACCGTCGCACCCTCGACGACCTTTCCAACGAACTTGAGTCGGCGCTTATGGCGTGGAAGATCCGCGACGGCCAGGAACCTTCTCGCCGCGAACTTGATCGCGACTTCCCGGCAGTCAAGGCCACCGACTACTCGGACACGGGCAACACCTACTGGGTGCGCACGGGCGACGTGGAGTTCCTGACTGACTCCGCCGCACACCAGCGGGCAGTCATCACCCTGCACAACCTCACTCGCAACATGTCCACCGACGACCCCTTCTTCAACACCATCCGCCACAACGCAAAGGAAATGTGATGAGCAGGTTCACCAAGGAAAACCCGTTCGAGTTCGAGGGCATCAAGGTTTGGCGAAACACGAATGGCCGAATCTTCGACGCCCTGCCTGTCGATGGCGCGCGAAACACGACCCTCGTTCTCGCGCACCACGCCTTCATCGAGGCCGAGCGCGCCGAAGCCACCACCCCCGAAACCTGGGCCTACACGAACGAGGACGAGACCGAGGCTCGCAAGGGGCGGTTCGTGGTCGTGGTGGGCAATGCCCTGCACGCAGACCTCATGCGCCACGACGACCTAGGTCTCGCCGCTTGGTACGTGGATCAGTTCCACCTGTACATGCCAGGCCACGCCGCAGCATTCCGCACCGTCCACGAATCCTTCCGCGCCTGGCGGTCCGCGCGGGAGCAGCCGGACACGTCTCTCATCACAGATGAGCAGGTAGCCAAGTTCAAGGCCGAGTGGGAGCGCGCTGACCATCAGGGCGACTCCGGCAATCGAGTGCGCCGTGCGTTGGCTGTCGCGCTATCTGGGGGCGTGACCTCATGAGAACTCGCACCTTCCCCATCCTCGCGGCGGCATCGGTCCTCGCGCTTGTCCCCACCGTGGCGTTCGCGGCGTCTGACTATGAGCAGGTCGAATGGGCCACCCCACTCGCTAGCACCGAGCAGATGCCCACGAACGCGGACGACCCCATCTGGCCCCAGACGCTTGCCACCGACGCAACATGTGGCGTCTATTTGCAGGTTGACCGTTACCTCAACAGTGAAGTAACCGTCTCCCTCATCGTGGCCGGTGTGCTCAATGGACCCGCCGAGGATGGTGGCCTGCTGGATTACGAGCACCCGTTCGACTCGACCGGTCAGCCGTGGGAGTTCATCAAGGCTCCCGATTGCGTTGACCCTGAACCGAGCGCCGAACCGTCCGTGACTCCCGAGCCTGCATGTGGACCCATCGGCTCGTGCGGCGAGGTGCCCACCTATGTGGATGAGATTCCCGAGCTGGCACCGGTAGACGTCACCCGAGTGGCCGACGCTGCCGATGCGTTGCCCGCTGTCCCTGTTGTTGCCGACGCAAAGTTCGCGGGGTAACGGCCATGAGTATTCAAATTGCGCCGGAGTCGCGCGCCGCAGTTCAGGGGAACAGTGAATACGCCGACATGCTCACCGCCCAGGCAGGGGGGTTGCTCCGAAAGGTCAAATGGCATCTCCACCCCTGGAAAGACGGTACATGGGTCAGCGTTTCCGGCGTGATCTACCAGGGCAACGGCGGCAACGAACGGGAAGAGGACCATTGGGCCGGCCGTGGCCCCTGGCTCCTTATGCCTGAGCACGAAGTAGAGGACATCACCGCCTACGACCGCCGCACCGCGACCGCAGCAACCAAGAGAGCAGACGCCCTAGCGGAAGACATCGCTGCGCTCGTCACCAAACACGGGATTGAGGTATCTGAGTCATGAGCAACGAAACCAGCGAGCGGGAAGCGATTGCCAAGGTCCTTGCCCGAGCAGATAACTATCTAGGGGATGACTTCACTGAGCCTTGGCATTACTTGGCCGACGCACTTCTTGCCGCTGGTTACCGCCTCGACCCGGCCCCGGTGATCGTGACAACCGTGGAGGGACTAGAAGCGCTGCCCATCGGTGCCGTTGTTCGTCACTGGTACGACGAGGTGATCGAGTTCGACGATGGTCGTTGGGAGCGAGGTGCCATAGCCGAGAAGCGGCTCGACCTCGCTGGCGTACCGGCATGGTTCCTGGTAGGAGGCGCGCTCGGATATCGGTCGCACCAGGTCGACCTGCTCCCCGCCATTGTCCTCCACGAGCACCCCCCGGTTGCCGCGAGTGAGGTGGAGGACGACGAGCAATTCTATGCCCGCTGTTTCGCTGGCGTAGATAGCGATGAGCATCACGGCAAGTGTGTCGTCACCGGCCACGCGGAGGACGGAGAATCAGCCGCCCCCGAGCCGGACGCCGAGACGGTGTTCACCCCCGAGCAAATACTCGACGCCGAGGACGCCTTGCACGCCGACGCTTGCACCGACGACGAGTGCGAGGGCGGCTGTGGATTCTCTGGGCATCGAGAGGTGGCAATCGTAATCGCCGCCCTCGCGCAAGGCGGCAACTCATGACCGCCGAGCAGCTCTATGACATCGAGTTTGCGGACATTGCCGACGAGCAGGACATGTGCACCGAGTCTGACGGATTCGCGGTCACCCACGTTCTCATCACTTGCGGCTGTGACTTGCCACTGTGCGGCGCTCACCTTGCCCACTTGAAGACGGCGCTCATCGGCTTGCGATCCGACAACACCTTGCACGCCAGTTGCACCGCGCATCACGTCAGCGGATTGACCGCCGACGACTTCACCATTCTCAACACCTAGCCACGCATTCCTTGGAGGGAATCATGAAGATCATCAAACTAGAGGCCGAGAATATCAAGGGTCTCAAGGCAATCGAGTTGTCGCCAGACGGCAACTTTATCGAACTCGCAGGCAAGAACGGTCAAGGCAAGTCATCGGCCCTGGATGCCGTCTGGCTTGCACTTGGTGGCGGCGATGCGTCTAAGGACATAGAGACGCCGCTGCGCAACGGTGAGGAATCGGGCCGCGCGTTCATTGACCTCGGCACAATGACGGTTGAGCGCAAGTTCACCAGCAAGGGCACGACGTCGCTCAAGGTCACCGCCATCTCGGACGACGGCCTCAAGTCTGTGGTTACAAGCCCACAGGGAGTGCTCGACGCGATGCGGTCGCGCTTCCTTGACCCTGCCCGCTTCGCATCTGCCGACGCTAAGCGCCAGCGCAACGAACTGCTAGCCCTGCTTGACCTGGGCATCGACCTCGATGCGCTGGAGTCAGAGCGCCGCGCCATCTACGACGAGCGCACCGAACTGGGCCGTCAGGGCAAGGCGCTGGGCGACGTGCCCGCCGTGGACAAGTCACTCCCCGCTGACGAGGTGTCGGCATCGTCACTACTGGGAAAGATTCGCGCCGCGCAGGAGGTTGAGCGCGAGAACGCCGATCAGCGCTTGAAGTTGGAAGCGTTGGCGAACGAGCACGCAGGCATCGAGATGGAGATGGCGAAACTCCAGGAGCGTGCTACTGGACTCAAGGCCAACATCAAGGCCCAGAAGGCACACGTGGACACGCTTAAGGCGCCCGCCGACACTGATGCCCTCGAAGCCGACCTCGAGAACGTGGAGGCCAAGAACGCGGCCATTCGCGCCAACAACGAGGCCCGCACCAAGGCCAAGGCTAAGGCCGCACTGGTCAAGGAGTACGAGGCTCACACTAAGCAGATCGACGCCCTGGACGCCAAAAAGTCGAAGGCTATAGCGGGCGCAAAGTTGCCTGTTGAGGGCCTTGGGCTAAATGAAGGTGGGCTCACGCTCAACAACGTGCCCTTCAAGGACGCGTCATCTGGTCAGCAACTTTACGCGGCGCTCAGGATCACGGCGGCGCTCAACCCGACGCTCAGGATGATCCAGGTCCGTGAAGGTGCACTCCTAGACGATGAGCACTTCGCCATTATCCGAGAGTTCGCAGAGTCAGAGGACTTCCAGATCTGGTTCGAGACCGTTGGTGCTGGACACGAAGGCGCGATCATCATTCACGACGGAGAGGTCCAGTCATGACCGCCATCGCACCAGCAAGACCGACCGAGGATTGGTCCATCGTTGACCAGGGCAACACCGACCCTGGCATCCTCGCTGAACTTGAGCGCGAAACCGTTCGTGACGCTGTGCAATGTGCCGCCGATGAGTTGGGCGAGTTCTCGGCATTCGACATCCGCTGCCGACTTGCACGCCCCGTAAGCCCCAACAGGCCAGGTGGCGTCATCAACGGACTCATTAACAGCGGCATCATTCGCGTTGTCGAGGGTCACACCGCCAAGTCCGGGAACGCCAAGTCTCGCAATAGGAACCGCGACATGCCAACCTACCGTCTCGCCGGCGAAACGACGGTGGCGTGATGAGTGACTCACGCATGACAGTCAAGTGCCAGGCGTGTGGGGCGATAATCCCCGCAAGCCTTGCCTCCTCTCCCTGTCCTCGACTCACGCGCCTGTCCGACAGCGCGGTCGAGTTCGTCGTCGCCCTTGAGGCGAACTACCAGAAGTTCATCTACGCAATCGACCGGACCACCGAGGCTATGCAGTCGCTCGCCAGTGCCTACGCCAAGCCGGTGCAGTCATGACCGCCGCAACAGCCGCAGAGGTCACCATCACCGCGATCTTGGCATTCGTCGGATTCTGCGGATTTGTCATGTACCGCATCGTCGCGCAGGACTTCCGCGACAGGTCAGGTGGGCGACGTGGCTGATTCAACGCCTAACGCGATTCTGCTTGAGCTCGCCGAAACATGGGAGCTCACCGCGGATCACTTCCAGGCCATCATCCTGGAAGCAGTTGCCGAGGATTCTTACGCCGACCTCAAGTGGATCGAGAAGGTTCGCGACACTCACCGTCAACTTGCCCGCCACCTTCGCTCGGTGGTGACGGCATGACCTTCACATACGACCAGCCGGACGCAACGTATCGCGCTCTCCCTGGACTTAGCGGCACCGAGGTTGCCAAGGTTCTCGACTCGCCCGCCGAACTCAAGTGGGCACGCGAGAACAGGACCGCGGGCACGTCAGCAATGGCACTCGGGACACTGACCCACGCGCTCGTCTTGGGCCAGCCAGTCACCGCCATCGTGTCACCGTTCGATTCGTTCCGCACCAAGGACGCCCAGACATGGAAGGCCGAACAGGTCAACGCTGGCCTGACAGTCGTGACGCAAGAGGACTGGGACAAGGCGGCGCACATGGCCGCAGCAGTCAAGGAGCACTCGGTCGCCGGCGTGATACTCGCGGCCCCCGGTCACTCCGAGGTCACCGTCACTGGCGAACACAAGGGCGCACCACTCAAGGGGCGCATTGACCGACTGCCCAACGCTGGCCCCTTGGTGGACTTCAAGATTGGCGTTGACGTGACCTCAGATGGCATGAGTCGCGCAATGGGCAAGTACGGATACGCGACCCAGTTGGCTCACTATGCGCTACTCGCTGACCGTCTTGACCCGCCCGTCATCATCGCCGCGCGCAACAACGGACGGCCAACAGTCGCCGTCTACCGCATCGGCGAACTCACCTGGCACGTCGCACTCGAAGCAACCAAGCGCGCCTGGGACATCTACGCCGAGTGCATGGCGTCCAGCAACTGGCCCGACCCGTATGCAACCGGCATTCACGAGCTCGACCTACGACCGTGGGCGCTCGATGCGCTCGAAGACATTGAAGAAATGGAGTTTTAGACATGGACATGACGACCGCGATCACTCCAAAGAGTGACCAGATCAACGCCGACGACCTACTCGCTGGCCCCCGCACGTTCACCATCGACCGCGTCACCGAAGGCACTGCCGAACAGCCAGCCAACGTTCACCTCGTCGAGAACCCCGGCAAGCCCTACCGCCCCGGCAAGTCGATGGCTCGCGTCATGGTCAAGGCGTGGGGCGCAAACTCCGACGCCTATGCCGGCCAACGACTCACCCTGTTCTGCGACCCTTCCATCAGGTTCGGTTCCGATGCTGTCGGTGGGATCAGAATCGCCGAGATGACAGGCATTGACGGCCCGCTCGTGGTGTCGCTGACCGTGACCCGTGGCAACAAGAAGCTGTTCACCGTCCAGCCGCTAGCCGACGCGCCCCCCACACTCACCGAACCCACTGAGGCCGAGGTTGCCAACTCCACCGACCGCGGACAGTTGACCGCCTGGTGGCACGTGTCCAGCGATAAGCGCAAGGGGCAGATCCAGGCCCGTGTTGCCGAACTCGACACCGAGGCAGGTGCGTGATGGGTTTCACATGGGAAGTCAGCGCCTGGTTGCCCCAGGAGCGCGGCGGCTACGACTACGAGCACGTCTATGGAGGCCGAAGCATCGTTCGCGCCATTCGTGCGATGCGGCGAGCCAAGCGATCTGCTGGCTGCGTGCGGTTGGAGTGGCGATGACCATCCCACGCACCCCCCACGACCACTTTGTTCTGGGTGGAATCCGAGCGATTGACGAGACCATCGCCGCTGAACCAGTGCCCGATGGTCGCTGGACCTGGCACCACCTCGCCGTACTGGGCGCTGTTGCGTTCGTGCTTGGCGTCGTCGTGTGGAACGTTGCGGGAGGTGTGGCATGACCGCCCGTCACGCACGCACCCGTCGCCCGTTCCCCTGGCTCATGGTCGCCGCGATTGTTGGCCTGACCGTGGGGCTTGTGGTGGCGTCATGAGCGTCTACCTCACGGTTTGCGCGGTACTAATCATCGCCGGGTCAACCTACAACGCAATGGCCGAGATGTCGCTGGGTCGACCACGCCGCGCCGCACTTTGGATGGCCGCGGCGACCTGTGTCGCGATCTTCCAGGTTCTCGGCGGCAAGTCATGAAGCCTCTAACCATCACCGCCGCACTCGCAGGGGTCGCAACACTCGGCGTCCTGTTCACTGCCGCCGTGTTCATCACCAGCCTGTTCAACCGTGACGATGTGCCCGCAACACGTGGGCACCAGGACGCGACTCGCACGGGTAGTAACCGTGCCCCTAGGTCAGAGTCGCGTCCTGTGTCATGGGGGCAAGCATGAGCGGGCCAAGAGTTCTAGACCTGTTCTGCGGGGAAGGTGGCGCCGGCGCGGGATATGCGCAGGCCGGCTTCGAGGTGTTCGGCGTAGACAATGCGCCCGCACGCCTCAAGCTCTACCCGTTCGAATCCACGTGCGCCGATGCTATCGAGTACGTGACGAATCACGGCCACGAGTTCGACCTCATCCACGCATCACCGACGTGCACCGGCTATTCGCGTGGCACCGTGGCGATCCCTGACCGACTGGACAAGTACGACCGCCTCATTGCGGTCACTCGTGCAGCCATTGAGGAAACCGGCAAGCCCTACGTCATCGAGAACGTCGAGGGCGCACTAAGCGAACTGGTCAACCCGACGATGCTCTGCTGGTCGATGTTCTATGCGCCTGGAAGCGTCACGGACACGGACGGCACGCCCCTACGCATGGAGCGTCACCGTCTGTTCGAGTCGAACCTGACGATCCTCCCGCCCGCGTCATGCAATCATCCGAGCGACGTTCAGGTGGCCGGCGCGTATGGCGGGGCACGTCGCGACAAGTGGGAAGCCAAGCACGTTCGTAAGGGCGGCTATGTTCCCCCATCGCTCGACGTGTTGCGCGCTCTCGTTGGTGCGTCGTGGATGTCCGAGCGTGGCGCGTTCCTGTCAATCCCGCCCGTCTATACGCATCACATCGGCGTGCAGGCAATGGCACAACTGGGACTCACATCTTCGGAGCGTGTCGCGTGACATACCGACGCAACGCATCGCGCATCACTTGCGACAGTGCCTCATCGCGCGACTTGGCGACCTCAAGTGCGGCCTGCCACTCGGACTCAGGAATGCGAAACGTCCGCACCTTGTCGCGGTTGTCGACTCGCTCAGACATTGGCAACCCAGGGGCCATAGGTTGCGGCCTGAACGTTGCTCGCGCCGCCGACTGGCTGGTGCGCGAGTTGCACGAGACGGTGACGCACGGCGGGCTTAGTGCCAGTCGCGGCGATCATCTTCTCGTTGACCTCGGCACGGAGCGGGAGCGCGAGGCTCTCGCGGTCGGCGTACTCGGCGCAGTGCTTGCATCCGCACTCGATGGTGACGGTCGGGGTGTCGATTCGTGTGGTGCTCATTGTGGGGTTCCTTCCCTCGTTGGTATACACCACCTTACACACGTTGGTATATACCGTCAACCCGAAACGAAAGAAAGTTTGGAGATGACCCCATGACCGCCAATCCAGCAGCAACCGACCTGGCCCGCGAGCTCTACGGATACACGGACGGCGGCGAACTGGCAATCCCAGCCGGCATCCTCATCCGCGCAATGGAAGCCCGCGAAATCTGGCCCGAACCATGCGACTACTGCCACGGCGACGGCGAACACGAAACCTGGTGCACGTCCGGCTACTGCACGACATGCAACCTCCCCCCACAGAACTGCATTTGCGATGAAAGGAATGAGCGATGACCACTCTATTTATCAACCGAAACGATTCACGATGCGGGAAGTGCAACAAGAATGCTGACCCGAGCGAGATCGCGCACGAGATGGCGCACATGGTCGGGCAGGGGTGTGGGACCGAATTCGCCTCCGTTTCGTCGGACTACTGCGGCATCGACGTTGCGGTCAAGGCAATGCGACCGGACCTCGAATTCCTTGACCCGTTGGCGGGACTAAGCGGATGGGGAACCGAATCATGAGCAACGAATGGATGAACTACAGCGCGTGCCTGCAACACGACCCAGAAATGTTCTTCCACGAGAAGCCGAGCCTCCAAGAGAAGGCCAAGGTGGTCTGCAACACCGAGTGCCCCGTCCGCGCCAAGTGCCTCGAGTGGGCACTGTCCACACGTGAGGCTCATGGCGTACTCGGTGGATTGACGCCACGTGAGCGCAAAACGTTGCTTCGGATTCGCGGCGTCAACATGCCCAACATGCCATCCAAGATGGCGCTCAAGGGTCTCGCGGCGATTGACCGGGGCCTGTCGATCGAGAACGCCGCCCGCAATGTTGGCATGTCTGTCCGAAACCTTTACCGGTGGTACGAGCGCCGCGAAAACGGCGACCTCGACATGGCGGCGCTGTGATGACCGCCCCGACGACCGCCGAACTTGACGAGCTCTACGTCGGCATGGGCAATACGCGCAACCAGGCACGCACCGTCCGCGACTGGCGAACCAAGCCGGTGTCGTGGGCCACACGTCAGATCCTCGAATCGCTGGCACGCGCCGACGCACACGTTAGCCGCTGCACATCATGCGGCACACAGACCTGGGACGGACGCTGCGGAACATGCGCCGGATTCCACGACACGAAGAAAAGGAAAGCCGCATGACCGACCGCTGCCCCATCTGCCGCGCCCTCAAGGGTCGCCACGCACCCGCCTGCCCCGAACTTGCGCGCATCAAATACGACCGCGCACGAACGCTCAAAAACTTTGGCATCGACAACAACACCACACGGAGGAACAAGAAATGACCGACACCATCATCACCGTAGTAGGCGGACTAACCGCGGACCCGGAGTTGCGCTTCATCTCATCCGGCGCGGCAGTAGCCAACTTCACGGTAGCCAGCACGCCCCGCACATTCGACAAGCAGGCCAACGAATGGAAGGACTCCGAGACTCTTTACATGCGCTGCTCACTGTGGCGCGAACAGGCCGAGTCGGTGGCCGAATCCTTGACCAAGGGGATGCGCGTCATCGTCACCGGCAAGCTCGTGTCCCGTTCATGGGAGCAGGACGGACAGAAGCGCACGGCAACCGAGATGCAGGTTGACGAGATCGGCCCATCGCTCCGATATGCCACCGCCAAGGTTTCCAAAACGGTACGTAACGCAAACACGCAGGTTTCCAGCGCCCCCGCCAGCGACCCGTGGGCTTCGGCGCCGGTTCAGGATGAGCCGCCGTTCTGACCATGACCACTACACCAACAGGCATCCCAATAATCATGTGCGAAAAGTGCGGGCAACTGCACCCGTCGCACACTCGCCACTGCGACATCTGCGGCAGGGCGTCACGGTTCATCGACGGTGGCATCTGCATCAGGTGCGAGGTGCGCAAGTGACCCGCAACCGAGCATCAGCGAAGGCCGCGACGTTACGTATCACTGTGCCCATCGCGTCGGTGCCAAACCCCAACCGGCACACGTCGCGGTTTGCACTGGCGGGCAGGCGCAAGAAGATGCGCGAGGCGGTCGCGGCACTTGCTGCGGCAGTCGGTCCCGTCGAGACGCCATGCGTCATCGACTTCACCTTCCAGTGGCCCAACAACATCGTCAGGGACTCCCACAACTTCGAGGTGAAGGGGTATCTCGACGGCCTCGTTGACGCTGGCGTGATCCCTGACGACAACGACCGGATCGTGTTGCGCACCAGCATCGCCGGACGCGTCGAACCACTCAAGGGGAGCCGCGACGTGACCATCTGGGCACACATCGAAACAGCACGACTAGAGATTGAGGAGGTGACCTAATGGGCTGGCTCAAGAAAGACGACAGGTACGCCGAGCACCGCAAGATAAGACGGCTCGGAGATGGCCCCTATCGACTGCACGACACGGCCCTGCTGGCGTGCGCAAAAGACGAGACTGACGGGCTGGTCACAGAGGACGACATCGCCGACATGCAGCACGGCGAACGTCTCCGAAAGTACGTCCCATCGCTCGTCGAGGCCGGACTTTGGCACGAGGTCACACCCGACTCGTGGGTGATCCATGGGTATTTGGACTACAACCCGTCCCGAGTTGAAAACGAATTGAAGCGGGATCAGGCTCGCGCCAGGCAGGAGAGGTGGCGTAAGTCCCGCACGGAAACAGACGAGTCACGCGATAACGGTGGCGTTAGTAACGCGTTAGTAGCGGATACGTCACACTACCCCGTCCCGTCCCGTCCCGTCCCGTCCCGTCCCCTTAAAGAAACGGGTCAAGTTGGGGGGGGTAAGTCACCTAAGCAGGACACCGGAAACAACGCCCCCGACATTCAGCCATGTGGCAAGGCTCACGATCCCGACGACGCTTGCCGCGCCTGCGGCACGGCTCGCAAGCAAGCCGAGGCTGACCAGATCACGGCCAAGCGTGACCAGCGGTCAACCGAGGCCAAGAAGCGCGCACGGGTAGCCCATGCAGCAATCACGGCCTGCAACTTCTGCAACGCCAAGGGATACACGCCAGGTGGCAAGCCATGCCGCCACGACCTAGACGACGAGGTCGAATCATGACCCACACCAGCGGTCCTACTTGCCCATGTGAACCCCGCGTCAAGCCCATCCACGGCATCGAGACGGTCATGCACAAGCCGTTCACCTCGACCGCCATCGTCAAGCGCCGCAAGATCGCCGGACTGCCCAAGGGATGGGTCATCGTCGGCAGGCACCCCAGCTCCGACGTGATGACCGAGGCGCAACACAAGTCCGAGATCGAAGCCACCGAGGGCGCCGAACGCCGACGCAAATACGCACTACGCAAAGAAGCCAACGAACGAATGAAACGAGGGATTGAATCATGACCGAACGAATCGACCACGTAGCAGAGGCGCACAGGATTCTCTACGAAACGCCGTGGACAGCAGACCGCACGGATGAGTTCTGGACGTCGGTCGCAGTAACCGCCCAAGTCCACGCAACCCTCGCCCTAGTGGAGCAACAGCGTGTGGCGAACCTGATTGCTTGGGGCGCTGGCTCAAATCCCCCAGGCACTACCCCCGAGGAAGACGCCTCTGTCTACGAAATTAGGCAGGCACTGGGACTAGGAGCCACATCATGACCTACCGAAACCTGTCCCGCTACTTCATCGGGTCACAAGTGGCGCGCGAGTCGGTCCAGAGCGACCTTGCCCGAGCGTCCGGGGCCATGTTCTCGCTATATGCCGCGTTCGTGGACGCACTTCGCCTGCCCGCACTCGTGGACTGGCTCAACCGCAAACTCACCAAGGGAGCCACATCATGACCGCACAACCGATTGACCCGCTAGCCGTGATCGGCTACTGCGAGGCCGCTACTGAGGGGCCGTGGGGTTACGAGCGGGTCTACGACATGCTCCAGGGCGTCATCATCGGAGACGACACCCATGGAGCGATGGAGATTCCCGACGCCGCCTTCATCGCCAACGCTCGCACCGACCTGCCAGCCCTCGCCAAGTTCGCCGCCGCTGTGCTGGCGTTGGCTGACGATGAGGCTTGCGTTCCATCGAAAGCCATCCACCAACTCGCCCGCGACGCTGGATTGGTGGTGGCGTGATGAGCGGGCACTACGAGTTCGCGCCAATCGGGATTGCTCGGGATGACATTCGCAACCGGTTCATCGTGGAACTCGACTACGACCCACAGAACCCGCCGACGTGGGCATATGTGGGGAGCCTGTTCAACGGCCAAGACACCGCCCATGCCGTCACCCTGGAACGTGAGGCGATTGCGAAGTGGCACGAGGAACGTTCGCACGCATTCACCAAAGAGGCCGAACGACTGCTTGCATCACGGGCGCACGGTGACGCCGTACTGCACGCCCAGGCCGTTGCCGCGTTCCACGACGCATCAGCCGTGGTAATCCGCGACGGCGCACACAACGAGGGGGCTGGGGATGAGTGAGTCATGCAAGTGCTGGGCCTCGATCCCGCCGTTACCCCACGACGGCCACTGCTGCTTCGACGGCAACCCCGATGAATACGCACTAGGCACCACCCCATGCGGACACAACGACCTAGCTGAGGAGCAGGCATGAATAACCCCGACGACGGCCCACTGTGCGCTCACGGTCGCATCACTGGCCGCAACCGTGAAGTCTGCGGCGAATGTGCCAAGGCGAACTGGAACGCACTGGCCGATGCGTGGCCGTTGCTGCATGACTACCTTGAGCCGCGACGAACCGGTCAGGGTGGCACACGGTCGGCACCAGCATCCAAGCCGCCCATGTCCATCGCCGCGAGTGACCTGCTGAAGGAGGTCGCTGACTGGGCTGGTTTCTATGCTCTAGCCCTGATGGACGAGACGAACGATTACATCGCTCCTATGGCCGTTCCTGAGCGGCTACGGGGCATTGCAGAGCGCTACGGACACTTCACATCGGCCAAGGATCGGACAGCGCTCGACTTCTGCGACATGGCGTACCAGCTCAAGACGCAAGCCGCACACATGATCGAGCGTCCACCGTCGCACACATGGCTCGGTCCGTGCTTCACCACTGACGGATGCGAGGGGATGCTCTGGCAGGCGCCCGAACGTGTCGCCGCCACCTGTGACACGTGTGCCGCGGATATCGACATGGGGCAATGGCGGGAGCACCTTCAAAAGTCGCTAGAGACGCAACTAATGAAGCGGCCCGAGATCGTGAAGGCGCTCAAGATGCTCGAGATCAAGTGTTCGACGGCAGCAGTTCACAAGTGGATTCAACGGGGCCGGCTGATACCGGCCGTCGAGATGACCGATGGCGAAGGTAAGCCGCTGGTCATGTTCAGGTTCGCAGAGGCGCTTGAGTTGGCGCAAAAAGGAAACAAGGGAAGGGTTGAAGTATGAGCAAGTTAGACACCACCAAGGCCAGGGAGTTGCTGGACGCGGACTACCCGCTCCTCGCCCAGGAGATCCGCGACGGTAAGCACAACAAGCCCCTACCGCACATCGCCAGGGAGGGATATTGACGACACGCCCAAAACTTCTTGACACCGTTCGGTTTGTTGTCCACAATGGATAACAACGAAACAATTAGGTCCGAAATCAGCAATGGCTCCATCTCCTAGAGGTGGGGCCATCGTTGTCCCCGGACACAAAAAGACTTCCCTCGTTAGGGAACCGGCCCGGATGAGCCGCCCAAATACTTCCGCTCTCATTCCCTCAGCCTCTCAACGATGCGCACTGAGGGCGCGACGGTAGGCCCAGGTCGCTCCTGGCTATCCCGCGGCAAGGCCGGCTTGACATCAACCGGACGGGAGCATGGCCCGCCAACATGCACTCTTGCCGCTTGGACCGTAAGTGTTCAAGCCGCACCCACCAACCCGCGGCCCGATGTGGCGACGTATCGTCGCACTCCTTCAGTGGATCTCATCGGGCGCGGCGTTGGTGCACACACGATTAGCCCGCCACACATCGCAACCCACCCCACAGCACACCAAGGGACCAGCACCAACGGTCACCACCTGGCAACCTGAGTGGCGTCGATGTAGCGGGATGACCCACCACGGAGGCGAGCATGTGCGATTCAAGTGAGTCCTGTACCGGCAAGACCCGAATGGTTGGCGATCATGGCCCAGAGGCTTATCTCCCACTGGACATCCTGATACCTCGAAGCGAGTGAGGCAGCCATGTGCGAACGTTGCGAACAAGGCGACTGCACCACCTGCACATGTAAGCCCGGTGAGCGTGTGCTAGCCCGTGAGCATGACGACTGGGTAGGCACGCAGCCGGATAGTGACTGATGGCAACACCACGCAGCGCCACCACGGCACACAAGCGGATGCGCCGCACGGTCATAGCGCAGGCCCAGGCATCCGGCATCACGCACTGCCCGACCTGCCGCACAGAGCTTGACTACACATCGAAGAATCGGCCACCTAACGCGGCTGAGGCCGATGAACGCGTGCCATTTGCTGTGTCTGGGGTCACATCAACAGACCCTGATGACTGGCAGGTGTTGTGCGGCACATGTAACCGCAAGAAGGGTGCCAATGTCGGCGTCAAAGGTGAGACATGGACAAATCCTTACCCCTTGAGCAAGGCTTGGTAAAGACTTTACCTATGGAGGGGGACTTTACCCCCCCTTGACCCGCGCCCTTA